>WUUC01176723.1_pt1 | contig 11448 bp, 6 predicted proteins | sample 6278441 | NCBI WGS metagenome assembly WUUC01 (sample SAMN13675441, study PRJNA597444) | soil metagenome | isolation source: soil | place: USA: Washington | collected 2017-10 | reverse complement strand
TGAAAATTTGGGGGCGCACCGGCTTCGACGGGAACACGTCGGGGTCATGGTTGCATGCCGAGCTCGATTTGCTCGTAAAACCGATCGAAAACCATAAACGCGAACACTGATTTCGCTCTCGCCGCCTAAAAACCGGTGAGCGCTCTCCCGCTGCTTGCTCACGACAGCGGGAAGAGCGTCATGAAGTGAGCTGGTGACGCGCGCAACGCCTACGCGTGCGTTACGAGATCAAGAGGCTGGTTCGTGTCCGGTTCCCGCTCTCCGGACAGTTCACGAACGAGATCAATCGGAGAGACAAGCATGTAGAGCCAGGCTGCCACTGTTTTCGGACGCGGGTTCAACTCCCGCCGCCTCCACCAACTTAGATTCCAACACGATCCAGGAAGGGCCGCAAAACTGCTCAGAGTAAGCACTTGCGGCCCTTTTTGCGTCTACTGCCGTCCGATGATGTGCATTGAAATCCGCGGTACGCGGGGGTATTCCGGGGAGTATCGGCGCGATCGGATGATGAACGTACTCCCATACGGTATCGACCTCGTCCCGAAGCGCGCTGACGGAGATTTCAATGTCGCTCACCGATACACCAATCCGCAAGGCGAAACCTGACCTGAAGCCGTTCAAGCTGTTTGACGAGCGCGGCCTATTCCTGCTGGTAGCGCCGACGGCAAGCTGGCGCTTCAAATACCGCATCGACGGCAAAGAAAAGCTCATCTCGTTCGGCGGATGCCCGGGCGTCTCACTCCGACGCGCGCGACAAATGCGACAACGCAGGCAGGCTGGTAGCAGCGGGAATCGACCCATCTCGCGAGCGCCGCGGCGCTCTCGCCGTGTCGGAAGAGACGTTCGAACGAATCGCACGGGAATGGTTCGACAAGTTCCAAAATTCCTTCCTTCTGGGTAAGAGATGCCGTGTCGCGTGCTTTCTACTTCGACGGGGCACCGGTGAGTGGGGGCGGAGATCCCAACAACCCTTACGCGGACGGCGGCATAGTGGCGCGAGCTGACACCCACCCGAGGACGACGCGTCGTTTGAATCGTACGCAATCGGGCTACGCCGACGAATCAAGCTGACGGATGCAGGCCAAGCATTCTTTGAGACGCTGCTTCGCGAACGGCTGCCACAATTCGTTCAAACGCTCATCAAGACTCGGTGACGGAAGTCCGAACAGAGGAAGAGAAGAAGCTCGGGCACACCATTCCGTGGAGCGAACGACCGATCGCTCGGCGCCGTCGGCGTGGCGGTCAGCCCGGTCACGTGGCTCTCGCTTACTCCCTGAAGGTTCGCGCGCGCCACGAGCGCACGGGCAACTCGCTGCTCAAGATTTTCTGCGACTCGCGGTCAGAAGAACGCGTGAAGAAACGGTATTACGTCGGGAAACGCATCTACGGCTACATGCGCACCATCGCCGAGCTGCGCGGCTTCACCTGATTCACGCAACAACGGCCCGCCGCGATAAATACTTCCCGCACTCGCGCTGCCATGCCGATCGGTTATGGCCGGCCGTCAGCTCAGGTGTGTAAACGATCCATGAATGGCTGTCGTACATGTCAGGCCCCGACGAAGTGCTACCATAGGACGAGTAGATTATCAGTTTGCCTAACAGATCGGTTCGGTCAAATCATGTTTACGGGCGACGACTGAGCTATTCGTAAAGGCTTGATGTACCCCCGTAGAAGCCAATTGGATCCGTCGCCGCCCACCGGCCCCGTGCGCGCGTCGGAATCGCGGGCACCGAAGCGAAAGTAGATTTACGCCGGCCGAGCGATCGCTGTACGGTCAGGCGACCTTGACTCAACGGCGAAGCGTAACGGCTCAGATTGAGTCTTTCCCGATACGCATCAAACAATATATCCAAAGCACCGCCTGGAGCAGACCATGGCCGAATCCATACACTACGAAGCCCAGACGCGGCTTGTTTGTCACCACTAACCAAGCGTGAACGAGAAGGGTCAGTGGCAGGACGACGAGCGCGGGATAAATCGCCCACTTATCGCCGTACTTTGAATATGGATAGACAATCAACGTCCAGATGATCAAGAACGTTGAGAGCAGCACGGGAGCAAGTTTCATCTGTGAGCCATCTCCTCAAGGTATGGGTAACGGCCGGCCGTATCCAGGCGCGCGTAGTTAGGGTAAGACCGAAGTCGGCCGAAGATACTAGGAAAACCTCGACCCTTTCCGAAAGCTTGCCCACCCAAAGTTGCTTGTTTTCCGTGAGAACTGCGAAATAGCGGGTGCGACGCAAAATCGCCTGAAACATCTGGAGAGAGGATGATTGCGAGGTGACTGAATGGTACGCCTTCTAAAACGGCATCGTGTCCTCCAACAAATACTCTGAGAGCCGTCGGCATCAAGACGGTTGATCGGATCGATGAAGGCATAGCCGTACAGATTGACATCACCGCCGCCACATCCTATCGGATCCTTCGCCGTCCAGCGCCCAGTCCGCGCGCAGGAACTCACCTACGACGAATTCGGTCGCGTACTAGCCGACACGAATCCCGGTTTCCAGCCCTTCGGTTATGCCGGTGGCCTGTACGATCGGGACACGGGATACGTTCGGTTCGGCGCGCGGGACTACGACGCGATTGCGCCGCGGTGGCATTAACAATCAGCCGAGGAGAGCCAAGGTGGTCGGTGACGATGCGGTACGTCACGCCGGTCTTGATCATGAAATCAGGCGCGTTCGAACGGCTGCCGTACACAAACGACTGATAACGGTCCCCCTGCCATCGAAACTCGGTGACTACTTCTAGCGAGAGCCATCCTCGCACGACAACGCGGTCGAGTCTTTGCACTGAGAACCAGCCTGCCGATATCATGGCAGACGCAGCAGCATCGGCTTGGATTGAAGCTCCTCATTGTTGCATCCAATTGAAAGCTGCTCGCAAACCTGCGTTCTGCATCAGTTCTTCCTCAATTTGCGACGAGAACTCATCGCGGTGTGCATGGAGGAACGTGCGCAAGGGCCCGGCGGCCAACTGCGCACAGCTGTCTTCGTCGTCGCACCGAGAAGCCAACTCCGCGAGGATTCTCCAACCGACGCCGGGCTCTTTAGCGAGAAGTCGGTCTAACTCGAACCAAGCGTCCTCGTCATCTTCGTTGATCTCCCGCGGCTCCGACACCTTTTCGCGCCACTTCAAGTACTCCAACGGGTTCGTTGGTAATGGTGATGGTAGTTTCGATGCCGCGATATATCTTAAGCAGCCATTAATCATCGACGCGACTTCGTCTCCTGTCATCAACATCGTCCTCACGGAATGACCGGAATAGGCATAGGCGCAAGCGGTGGAACTAGGACAGGACCACGCGGACGCGGTGGCCCATGAAGAAGAAAATCTTTCAACGAAGCTCGGTACGATTCCCAGATGTAATCCTGGCTCGGAAAGTTACGTTCTGCCCATTTGTAGGCTGCCTGCGGCAGCGGTGGGTCGCAGGGACGACCGTCATATTCGCCCATCAATCGATTTAGACGCTTCTGTTTGCCTTGGTACTGGCCTCTATGTTGCCAATATTTATAGATCGCCTGCGCATACGTTCGTGCCAATATTCCCTGAACAAGCTGACGCTGGATGGCTTGTTCTTCCGATACCCGCTCTCTGAGTTCATTCGTCAAACGGTTGATTTCGTCTCTAAGTTCGCTGCATTCCATGTCACGAAGCTTCGTGAGTCCAGAGGGATCAACCCAATTGACCGGATCGTTACCTACGTATACGTAGAGATTCGAATCTCCACCGTTAAACCCGAGCGGTTCTTTCGCCGTCCACCGCCCCGTGCGTGCGTCGTAATCGCGTGCGCCAAAGCGGACGAATCCTGTATCGCGATCGTAGAGGCCACCGGCATAACCGAAGGGCTGGAAGCCGGGATTCGTGTCGGCGAGTATTTGACCGAATTCGTCAAAGGTGAGCTCTTGCGCGATCACGCCATCGGCGGCATTAACAATCAGCCGAGGCGAGCCAAGGTGGTCGGTGACGATGCGGTACGTTACGCCGTTCTTGATCATGAAATCAGGCGCGTTCGAACGGCTGCCGTACACAAAACGACTGATAACGGTGCCGGTGCCATCGAGCTCGGCGACTACTCTCAATTGGTCGGCGTAGAGCCATGCTTGCGCGAGAACACCGTCGACTCTCTTGCCGATCCGGCGATTCTGTCCGTCGATTACATACTCAATTTCGCGCCCTGGCGTGCGCACGTTTCGCAGGTTACCCATCGCATCGTAGTCGAAGGTAGTGGTCACTCCGACCGTTGTTGATGTCCGAAGCTCACCGTTGGCGGAGTACGTGTATGCGGTGTCGTCGTAGGTCAACAGACGATCCTGCGCGTCATACGTGGCTGACGATGACGTGCCGAGAAGGCGATGCGCGGCGCGATTGCTGTTCGCGTCGTAGTCGTACTCCGCCACTACCGTACCTCCGCGCGTGACACGCACCAGACGACCAGCGCGGTCGTATTCGTACCCCTCCACCGGGCGAGCGGTCGCACCGATGGTTTCCGTCTTGCTCATGATCCGTCCCGCTGCATCACGACTGTAGTCGATCGTCAACAGATTCGCGGCATCAATGCGAACAGCGTAACGGACGGCCTCCCCGAACTCGTTGTACGTGTAGTCGTCCGTCACCAATCCCAGCGTGGATCCCGTCAGAAAACCATTCTGTGCGTTACGGCGGAGAACCAGCGCACCAGCGCCGATCAGCAAGTTGTCATCGTCGTACGCATAGGTCGCACCGTCGACGTTCGATACGCGCAGATCCGCGTCGTAGTCATACGCGATTGAACCTGTCACGGTTCCGCTCCAGTTGACGCGCGTCGGCAGCGGGCCGTCGTACGTGTAGGTCAGTGTTTCGCCGTGGGGCGCGGTCACCGACACGAGCTTGCCCGTCGTTGCCGCGTAGTCATATGTATAGCTTCCGTCGGGCGTCGAGAACGTCGCCAAGCGTCCCGCGGCGTCGTAGCCCGGCGTGAGGAATGATCCGTCGGGACGGGTGACGCGCGTGAGTTGCTGGTCTCGATTGTAGAGGTATTGCGTCACGCCGCCGGGCGTGGCCGCAGGCGGCGTATAGCGCTCGACCTGGTCGCGAAGCGTGAAGGTGAACGCATGCGCCGGTCGCGCAGGTGGCGACACGGAGGTCAGATTCCCGTTCTCGTCATACGTAAAGTCGATCGAACGAGTGTCGGGCAGGATCTGCCGCTTCACGCGTCCCGCGGCGTCGTACTCGAAGCTCACGCTGCGCGTGAGAGGATCGGTGACGCGCTCGACTTCGCCGAGGGAGTTGTAGACGACACCGAACGTCCGCGCCCCCATCTGAACGGCGGTCACACGCCCCTGAGGGTCGTAGGTGAACGATGTCGGCGCCAAACCTGGGACTTGCGCAGAAACAACATCGCCCAATGCATTGAGCGTGGCCGTCGAGCTCCTGCCCATCGGCGTGAGACTCGTCAAGACGCGGTTCGATTTGGTGAAGGTCGACTTCCACGGTCGTCCGTTGACTTGGAACGTCTCGGTGATCGACCTCAGCGAAAGAGGATCGAGCCGGTTGGACAACGTCACCTCGCGCTCCGTCTGGACCGAAAGGCTTCGTCCGGCCGGCGTTCGAATGGAGCCGAACCGTAATGGAGCCATCGTCTTGAACCGTGGATCGCCGGTGACGCCGTCGCTCACGATCGTGGCATCCGGAAGCGTGGTCGTGCTGGCGCCATCGTCCGTATGCACCGTTATGGTTTTCAGGCCGGTCGCTGGGTCGCGATCCACGCGACTGTCTTGCGCGACGTCGTCGATCTGTCGATCGTGCGTGACGGCCAGGCCTTCCCCGCTTCGCACTGTGATCCGCGAGTCGCGCTCGCTTCCCTCGCGTGTGAGCGTGGTGCCGCTTCCATCCGGGAACTCCTCACGCAACAAGCGGCCCTCAGTGTCATACGCGATCGTCTTTTCGACGCCGCGCGGATTCTTCATCGTCGTGATCTGACCGGCGACATACGTCATCTCGGTCCGCTCACTGCCCGGGCTTTCGACCGTTTTCAAGTATCGGTCGCTCCCCATGGTCAGCGTGGTCCGTTTGCCGAATGGCGAAACGATGGCCGCAGCGATTCCTTCTGGCGTGCGCTCGATGCGGGTGACGTTTCCGTGTGCGTCGGCGATCGTCACGAGCTGTTTGTTGGCATCGTAGCCGAGTTGCTGCACGACGACGCCGGTGACGGCATCGACGGTGCGCAGGTGGCGGCCATCGGAACTGAAGATGTCAACGCTAGCCCCATCCGCGGACGGCACGCGGTGCTCGCCCGTCAACGCGAGAGGATCGGGTGGACTGATGCGTCGCGTGGTCATGTAGAACTGGTCAGTCACGTAAAGCGCTCCGTCCGCGCCGATCGCCATTCGACTGACATTCGTGATCGAAGAGGATGCCGCGGGACCTCCGTCACCGATCGCATCAAACTGGAATGGGCTCCCTGCTACCGTTTTGACGATGCCGTTCGGCAAAACACGACGAATAGTCGAATAGTTGAGATCACCGAGGTACAGGCTGCCATCGGGTGCCGCCGCGAGCGTAGCCGGATAGTTGAGGTCCGCTTCGAGCGCGGGTCCGCCGTCTCCGGTGTAATCGTCGAAATCGATCGTGCCCGTTCCGGCAAAGCGTTGAATAACGCCGCTCGGCGGGATGGCGAATACCAATCCAGTATTCGCATCGACGGTAAAATAGACCGTACCGCCCGGCCCGACAGTCATCCCACCAATGCGGCCCACGTTCGTGAGGATTGCAGAGCGGCCTTCCGGGTGCTCCTCGCGCGGCAGGGTCGTCGGTCCCGTGACGCCATAGATGATGCCGTCCGCACCGATTCGTCGAATGCGCAGACCGCTCAGATAAAGACTGCCGTCGGGGCCGAACGCGAGTGCGTCGACCGAGCCAAGCGTCGCGTCGAGTGCCGCGATCTCATCGACGTCGAACGAAGTCGAAGGTTCTGCGGAGCCGGCGAAAAGCGTAGAAGTGAACGTCAGAGGGTCCCATCGCCGAATTTGCGTGCCCACCGCGTAGTAGAGCGCCTCGTCGGGGCCCACAGCCATCGCCTCCACATGTCCGGCCGACGGCACGACGGTTGAGATCAACCCTGATCGGTCCACGCGCCGAATCGTCTGTGCTGTGTAATCCGAGATGTAAACGGTCCCGTCAGGTGCAGCTGCCACGGCCCACGCAAGGCGGAACGTCGCATCGCGCGCAAAGCCGCCGTCGCCCGTACCGAAGGACGTTCCGCCACCGGCGAAGAGATCGATCATGCTGCGTTGCAAGTCGCCGGTACGCATCCCTGCCGCTCCGCCATGCACAATTCCGGACGCAGGCTCGAGGATTTTCACCGCATTGAGGGTCCACCCACCGAATCCGAGTGGCAAATCACCGAGGCTCCCGACGAGCGCCTGTGCGTCCTGCCAGAACGTGAGCTCTTGCCTCATGTTTGGGTTCGTTCCGATGGGAATTCCGGATACCGCAGCGAACGCACGTTTCATCTCCGGCGGCGTTGCATAAACACCGTCGTACACATAGCCGACGCGGATGCGAGCGATCTGCAACCCCTGCAGCGGGCGGCCGTATCCGTCGTGACCATCCCAGGTGAACCGAAACGTCTGATTGGGCGCCACCGGGAACGACTGCGTAATCAGCCTCCCCTGGACCCGAATCTCAACGTCGATCCGTTTGAGAGGCGCAGGCAACGAAGAGCCGCTGAGTGGGATGTCCACTCCGTTTCCGGCCTTATAACCAGGGGCATGGTCGCTTTGGTATTGCAGGGCAAAGGGCGTCCCGTCGATCGGGATGGCTTCGCCGAAGACCTGATTGTGACAATCGATCGTCGATCCGCATCGCGTCTGCGGGTTCTCCGCGCGGCGGAACCACGTCGGCTGCGGTTGATGCGGCGCGTCGGCGCCGGCCGGAGGAACGTACGGGAAGTTGAGATCCCATGGTGTGAAATGCGTGATCAGCGTCCGCCACAGCGACTGGCCGCTCTCGTAGGTGCCGGCCAGCTTCTGTAGCTCGTCGGACGTGACGCCGAGGTCCGACGCATCGTCTGCTATGCCATCGCCGTTCGTATCGATCGTGGCCGTGCCGCCCTGCGTACTGAGAATCTTGATCACAAGACCATTGTCGGACGCGATCCAGGAACCCTTGATGCGGTCGTAATACCCCGTGGGCACAACGGTTCCTACAGGAAGGTCGAGGAAATTGTCGACGTAGAACGGAAGCGGTGTGGAAAAGGTCACGTTGCGCGCATTCGCTGCGACCGCCTCGTCCGTACTCAGTTCCACGCAGTAGGTGTAGGCGCTCGTGGGAGGCAGCGCCGCCGGCATCAGCTTTGGACCATTCGGGCCGACGCTGAACTCAGTGGCACGAATGGTGAGCGACGTCGCCGTCTGCGACCCGGTGGCCGTCTCGATTGTCGATGTCGTTCCCGCCGGAATGAAGAGCGTGGCGCGGCGAGAACCGTCGCTATCGGAGACAAGCGTTCCTTGCGCGATCTGCATGGCAGCAGCGCCCATCTGAACCACCGTCGCATTCGCATCGTAGCCGGTCAGATAAACATCCTCGAGAACGACATAGTCATGCAGCGGTGTATTCACCCGTCTCTGCGCGGTGATCCAACCGCTCTTCTCAAAAACAACGACTACGTCGCCGCCACCATTGATGGCGAGGTCGAACATGCCGTCTGCGCGGCTTGTCGTGAAGCCGAAGAAGGGTCGCCCGAGGATCGATACACGAACGCCACTCAGCGGAGATCCGTCGTCCGTGCGTATACGTCCGCGAATGACCGCAATGCGACGGGGGTCAATCGCGCCAGCAGGGACGTTCTTCTGAATCAGGTTGCTTCCCGTATAGAGAAACTGGACGCTCTTCGACATATCGGAGACGACCGTCGGGTCGAACGCTGTCGCCACCGATGCAGGGTCCGGCGGCAGCGATTCCTGCTGAAGCACCGAGATCGCCGCCGTACGCGAGAGACTCCTAAACGCAGCGGTGATCGTGGCTGATCCGGCAGCAACGGCGCGGACCAAACCGCTGGCGTTCACCGTGGCGACGGACGGATTGGAGCTCGACCACAGCGCGGAGCTCGTGATGTCTGTGGTCGTGCCTGTCGCTACGCCAAAGGCGGTCAATTGCACAGTCGAGCCGACGTTGAGAGACGCAGTCGCTGGATCGATGGTGATTGAAACAAATGGCGCGATGTAATGAAACGGCGTCGGCAAGACGGCGCTACCGGCGATCGTGTTCACGCGGACTTCAGCATCACCGATCGGCCCGGGCGGTGTGACCGCGAGAAGATCCGCCGGAGAAACGTAGACGACATTCACCGCGCTGGCTCCGCCAAACGTCACGCTCGTGCGGCCGGGGATGAAGCCGGAACCGAGAATGCGAACCGTGTCTCCACCGTTCGGGCTGCCGCTTTGTGGAACGAGCGAGGTTGCAGACAGCTTCGGCACCAACATTCGCACGGCGTCATTCTTGGAATCGGCGATGAAGATCGCGCCGGCCGCCACAACGCTCGATGGCTCGTGAAACTCGGCATGAAGGACATCCGACGCGTCCGAGAAACCCGGGTGCCCGTCACCTGCGACTGTCGTTACTCCGTCCGCGGCCACGCGTCGGATGGAATGGTTCTTCGTGTCAGCGACCCAGAGTACGCCCAGGGTGTCGAGTGCAATCCCTGATGGTTCGTTGAATTCGGCTACGACGGAACTACCGTCGACGTTTCCGGCGTGATTGGTGCCCGCGACGGTAGAAACGATCCCGTTCGCCACTTTGCGAATGACATGGTTCTGGGTGTCCGCTACAAAGACCTCTCCCAGTGGCGAAACAGCGATACCGCGCGGCCCTTTGAAGAGCGCTTGCGTCGCGGCGCCGTTACCGTATCCGGGACGTCCTCTGCCAGCCAGCGTCGTAACTGTGCCTCCGGGCGTGACCACGCGGATCTTGTCGTTGCCACGATCAGCGACGTACAGATTGCCGGCAGCATCGAGCGCGAGGCCGGATGGTTGTTTGAAACTCGCATTCGCACCAACACCGTCGAGATCCTCGGGGCGTCCAGATCCTGCCACGGTGGATACGACGCCATTCATCGTGACCCGACGAATGAGGTGATTTCCGGTGTCGGCAACGTAGAGGACTCGACGAACCGAATCGATCGCGATTCCGTGAGGGTCTCTGAATTGCGCAACCGATGCGGTGCCGTCCGCGCGTCCGGGAGTGCCACTTCCCGCAACAATCGTCCGGGCGCCAGAGGGATCGATGCGCACGATCTGATGATGACCGGAGTCGGCGATGAACAATGCCCCGCTAGGAAGATCGACCGCGATCGCCTGCGGCTCTTTGAAAACCTCATGGCCACCGGTCGAACGAGCGATAGTCGTGGTTTTTACGAAATCCTGCCCCACCAACGGTGTGGACGCGACGACCACGAAGCAACCAACGATGACCAACAATCGGGAGCGATACGAATGCGACATGGAAACTTCCTCTCGGTGAACAGAGCACGGCCACGACGAGCCTCGTCGCTCGCGACTCTTCTCCTGTGAAATGGGACCGATCTTCGTTACGGTGGAATCACTCCGGGACGAGCAGCGCGTGCTGCGTCCGCGGAATCTCCACGATTACTCTTACTGCTTGCGGATGTAAGGTCGCGCATCCTAGGCGCACGTGCGTCAATTTTTCGTTCAGCGCCAGAAAGATATCCGTCATCGCGCTCCTTCCATCAAACCATCAGGCCCTCGCCGCGGCAGCAAATAGCCGTTGTTAATCGCACAGGCGCTTCATGACGTCGTTCACGTCGTCATAGGCTTTCTGCACGACGGTCTCAATCCACCGGACCGAGACCGCGTCCTCGGCGTGCAGCATGTCCAGGACCTCGTCCGCGTCAAAGAGCAGGTCCGCTAAGGAACCTCTGCACAAGTGGGTTACGCGATGCCTGGCGAGTATTGGAGCATTACCTAAGGACGCAATCGGCGTGATTATCGAAAGTGGCAAACTTGTTTGCGCGGCGCGCTACTCTTTCGCGCCTTGCCGCTTGCTCAGCAGAGACACATCTCCCGATTCGGAACGGTGTACTTGCGGACCAGGTAAAGATTTGCGAATGCGAACGTTGCAAATGCTCGGGCTGTATTCTTCATCAGCCCGCGGTATCGGACTTTGGCAAAGCCCCATAGCCTCTTTACGATCCGGAACGCGTGTTCACCGCGCGCTCGCGTTCGCGACCGGCTTTGGTTGATCTTCTTCTGATGCTCAGTGAGTGGGCGATGATGTGTTCCGCGCCGGTTTACTCGGTACCTTACGCCTTGGGCGCGGAAGCGTTGTCGGTCTGCTTCTTTCCAGTAGGCCTGATCTCCGAAGACCTCACGCTCGTCACCGTGCAGGAGCACATCCATCTGCGTGATGTCGGCTGCCGCAGCGTGCGTAGTAACCAGGCTGTGC
>WUUC01122600.1_pt1 | contig 11449 bp, 10 predicted proteins | sample 6278441 | NCBI WGS metagenome assembly WUUC01 (sample SAMN13675441, study PRJNA597444) | soil metagenome | isolation source: soil | place: USA: Washington | collected 2017-10 | reverse complement strand
TCTCGGTATCCCCAAGAGAGACCAGAATGCCGCGGCCCTCGAAGCCGTCATTGGGCATAATCACGTAGTTGGCATTTGGCAACGTGTTCCAGGCGTCTACTGCCAAAGTACCGTAGTGAATACGGAAGATATACTGGCCTACCTGAGCATACAGCAAGCCCGTATTGTCCATCACGAAACGGGTAACGTCCGAGTTGTCGGCGGCGATACCAGGCAAAGTTACAGACGATATGAAGTTCCCGTCCTTGTCATACTTCGTGATCTTGTTCTCGTCTCCTGTGTCGCCTCCCTTGACGTAGATATGTTCGTCCCTACCAACGATCCCGTAGGCTACATCAACCTTGTCGAACTCTAGAATGGGATGGTACACGGCTAGGATGTCGTCTGTCTCTACATACCCGATCCTCGAGTTAACCCCGCCTGCGAAGTGTTCACTACTGATATAGATCCGGCCTTTGATCCTGTCTGCAGAGTCCAGAAAGTAGTTTAAGCTCCGCTCAGTAACAATGTTCTTGATCAGGTCAAATGCCTGAGACGGAGTACGATATATCGTATACACACCCGGCGCGGGGTGGTTATAGCTGAAGAACAGAACCGGAGACTCGATCTGGTCCTCAAGGGCGCCTTCGTACTCGCGGTCAGAAGGGGCGACCTCGTACAGTTCCATAATCCTGTTTGAACCATCGCCGGTGGAACCATAATCATCGAACTCACGTACCTCGCCAGAAGGGGTAATACAGCGGATACCCTCGTTGTACTCTTGGTACCACATCCGGCCCTGTAGCCCCTGGCTAGAGAGCAGCTGGATATTTGCCTCTTCTGTATGCTCCCAGATCTTGGACCCGTCATAATTGTTATACAGTGCCAGCCTTCGGGGGTTGTTACCGCCATCGGGAAGGACAGCCCAGAAGTAAGTTCCATCCCCGTTACGACGGGCGGCTATGTATTCCGTACTTAACAGACCGCCAGCACCGCCCGTATGGTAGTGCTCTCCTCCGGGTAAGGTATAGAATAGAACAGGTACTAGAACATCGGAGGTGCCTGCAGTGATGACCTCGAACTCGAAATTGGGCACATGATTGCCGAACTGCTCGAGTTGCAGGTTCTCAAAACGAACATAGGCAGTGCCACGATAGGCTGGGGTATATGCAGCTCCCCGGATCGCAGCATACACAGGATCCTGAGTTTGCGTCTCAGTACCCTTGTAGACTGCCATAGCATTGCTAAAGCCAGTAGACGAGGCAGCTGCTTGAATCAGGAGGGAGAACAGGCCGCTATAATGCTCTCGTGGCGAAGCGTCTTCATTCTGGTTGTTGATCAGTTTACCGGTAGCCCATATACGGCCAATTCCTAGGATGCCGCTGCCATCCAAGGGGCCTTCACACAGTGCAATGGCATTAGACACACTGTAACTATACGTTACCTGCTCTTGGTCCGGAGGACCTCCCTTACCGCCGCTATCTACAGAGCTATGATGCTCATGCTTCTGCTTGTCCGTAGACCAGATCATTGTACCGGCAATTCGAACAGAGCCCCACACTCGAGGGACCATACCTCCGGGAGTCGCTGTTGTGACCTTCAGATCCGTTAGCTGGGGACCATACTGCGTAGGCAGATCCTCGCTACTCCGGGCCAACCAGCCGCCAATCATGGACCCGACAGTCCAGCCTATACTGGTGCCAACGCCCGGTATTACGCTGCCAATAACAGCACCTGCAACAGCGAATCCTAGCTGCATTCTAGTCTAGTCCTTTAATTCGCCAGCACGAGTGAATCCGGCTGAACCAGAAGCGATCCAGGTCTTGTCGAACAACCTTCATTATTCCCGGATAGCCCCATGCATGGACAAACTTAATCGGGTCGGCGAGTTCTATAACCACGCCTAGGTGTTGCGGATCGTTGGGTAACCTAAACCACACAATATCAGCCGGCTGCAGTTCTCCGAATCCGATCTGGGACATGAACCGCTGCATGTGAGTCCGCATGGCCAGAGGATCAGGAGTACGTTTATAGTCAGTCTTGTCCTCAACTGGCAATCCGACAGCCTGAGCCGCCTTGATTGGAAGACCCGCGCAATCAACACCTACACCTTTAAGCCTCCCCTGATGGACAAAGCGAGTGCCCAGCCACGTTAGAACTTCGTCAACGTAAGCCTGTCTAGTGGGGGTAGGCATCACTATCAGATCCCACCGCTCATCAGATGATCTTGGCCCACCAGGTCAGGAAAGCCCCGGAAGTTAACCACGTTGGCGAACTTGGTCAGTGCTTGCTCGATCGACTTGTCATACCCCACAGTCACCTCGTAGGTGTCCCCCACCTCAATGGTGAACGGAAACGGCGTCTGAAACTCGAGCGTGCCGGTCGTCAGAGTGTACAGCTTGACGTCTCTGGATAAGCCAGCGTTAAGGCCCGTCAGAAAAGTCAGCTTGCCAAATTGGAACCAGTTATCCACCTCCACCCGATTGCTATCGGAGAGTGCTCGTCGGTTGATAGCCGTTGTAACGGCCCCGGCGGTAGTAAACGTTGCAATGCTCAGACCGTTCTTGACGTCTCCTAAGTCGGCATCGTCTGCTGCTTGAAAGATCCGACCGATATCTTGCTGGAGTGCCTGCGTTAGACCGCGGAGTTCTGTGACGAATTTGTGCCGATACTCGCTAACTTGTCCTAGCCAACCATCCCGCTCTTTGATAACGCCCCAGGTGGAATTGATCCAGCTGATGGTCATCATCTGCACGAAAGCGAAGTCCCATGTACCGGCGTGCAAGTCCTCTTCCGTTATGGACTCACTGTCGAACCCGGATTCCAGGTCCAGATTGTCGACCGAGAGGATGGAGTTGGTAGCAATAGCCGTTCGTGTATAGCCCGCAGAAGCCTCATACGTGAGACCATTGTACGAGATGCTCTGGTCGTGGTCAGTAAAGCCGAAGATCTGCCCGTCCGTACGGGTAACCTTGAACAGAGTCCGCAAGTTAGTACTGCGGCTCTGAATATGTGTCAGTAGTGATGGTGTGATGGACTTCATGCCACACGAATCTCCATTACAGGCACAGGCGCCTTGAAGTATACGCCATCGGTATCGCTGAGCTGCAAGACGTCTGTTCCGAAGCGCGCAGGTACGTCGAATTCACCGGTCCACGTCAGTGCGTCTCCGGGCTGAGGATAGAAAGCTGCGGTTCCGCCTCCAGAGTAGGCAGTATAGCCCGTGGTATTGATGTTCAGGTTATAGTGCGTCGCATCTACGTTGGTAATGGTTGCAATTACACCGTTAAGTTGCGTCATGCCCGCGATGGCGGAGTGATAAATCTTTTGCCCCGTCAGAAATCCGTGAGCTGTACTGGTAGTAACCTGCCCGTTAGCTCCTTGCGTGATGCCCGTAATAACTTTGCTCGAAGTCGGGACAAACGTTACGAGTCCAGTAGTCAGGTTGATAGAGTAGTTACCGGCCCCAACGCCTGCGACCAGAGCCACAGCATTACTGTACAGGATCAGCGAGCCAGATACGGGGTTCGTGATCCTCCGGAATTCAGTAGCTACGACCGTGACATACTGCTTGTACAACTGGGCGGTGGGTCCACCAGAGCCAACACCGTCGAGGTTCATGATACCCTCGCCTGCTAGGACATTATAGTCTGCCCAGTCCTTCCACAGAAAGCTGTGAGCCATGCCCTTGCACACGCGAAAGAAGGCTATGAACGCCCTCTTGTCTGCCTCTGTCTTGCATCCCTTAGCCGCGTCGTACTGGCACTTGGGGTATTCCCAGTTCTGGTTCCGATCCTCGAATCCTGTGGCCATGCTAACGACGTCTGTCGAATAGCCGGGCCCTCCCGTAGCCCCATGGGAGATAGAAGTCGGGAACCTCATGTTGTAATGTGACATTACGTATTTCTCCAGGCAGCGTTCATACGCGCCTTCATCTGAGCCATGATTTGTCCTTCCGACATCCTGAACGAGTTAGCATCCGGAGTAACAACCGTCATACTGACGTTAACGCTGCTTCCTCCTTGCCGTCGCTGACCCTTGGGTATGATCTGTTCGCCTTTCTCTGCAATGATGGGCACTTCGTTAGGTCCGAGAATACCCTTGAGGCCTGTGCCTGAGTGATATCGACGAGCGCCTTCGAATATGGCGGAGGGCAGAAGTCGCGCTACAGGCGCGTACGAACCGACCCGCATCCCTGTGTGCCCGTAAGGCACGTCGATCATGCTCCATGCGCCTTCGACAACAGGGGCAGCTGCGCCTGAAGCCATATCGGCAGCGGAGAAGGCGCCCGGGAACTTGATGCCCATCCCACCAAGGATCTCCTTGCCAATGTTACCTATCATCCCGAAGTTGCCCGTTCCACCTTCGCCCATTCCACCTTTACCGCCCCCGGAGTACAGGTCTCCGAACAGGGACTGAAAGAGGGGCTTCATAACCAGTACCTTGAAGCCGAAGGTCAGAAGTTCCTTTTCCAGCTGTTGGAGCATGGTACCGAATTCGAACTTGCCAGTCATCGCAATCTCGGCAAACGCCTCTGCAGCCGTGTCCTCCAGGTTATGGATCACCTCCTGTGTCTTCTTCACCCAGACGTCAGCGTGTTCGAACAGCTTGGCGTACAGGTCCTTGCCCAACTGTTCTTGAATGGTGGCAGCCTCAGCTTGGCTGGCAATCCCCAAGCGGAGGGCCTCCTTGACCTTCTCGATGTCCTTGTAATAGTCGAACCAAGCCTTGTGGACCTTATCACCCATCGTATCAGACAGCCGCTCGTAGGACGTGCGAACGTCCGCAATGTGATCGGCTTGCTTCTTGAGCTGCTCGTTCCTGTCGTATAAAGCGGCAGCATCGCTGACCTGAGACTCGATACCCTCCGGGGATATCTTCATTGCCTGGAGCTGGCGACGATACTCGTCCAGAGCCTTTTGTCGGCGAGCAATTGATCGAGCCTGCTCAGGGTTCTGAGCCGCCATTTCGCTTTCAAGGCCACGAATGGAACTTCTGAGTTCTTCCGTGAACTTCCCAGACTCCTTGGCAAGGTTCTCGTATTCGCTCAGGAACTTGTTCAGATCGGAGATCTTGTCCCGACCCTGTTCCATGGCGAAGAACATGGCTACGAACTGTTCCTTGAGGTTCGCACCTGCAAACCCGGCTTTCTCCAGTTGGTTGCGGAGAGGTGTAAGGTCGCCGATCTTCTTCACGTCCGTAAGCTTGGCCATAGCCTCATCGGCCTTGAGGATAGCCTCGGACATATTGACAGCGTCACGACCCAACGGGATAGCGGCAAGCTCGTCACTGAGCTGCTGCGTACGCCCGATTTGCTTCTCCATGTCCTTGACGAAGTTGTTGAACTCCGCCATCTCGTCCTTGGTGGATTTCTTCTTCTTGTCTGCCTTGTCTATAGGTCCGCCCAGGTCGAACTTCTTGAGCGTCATACCACCGATCTTGGTGCTCAGTCCTTGAAGATCGGCCTCCAGCTTCTGCATCTCGGCCAGCTGCTTTTTACCCTGGATAAGAGCAGGAGAATCTCCCGTCTCGACCGTCTTGATCCTTTCCTGCAGAGCCTTGGGAAGGAACATCTCGCCCAGTTTACCGAGGGTCTTATTAACGATACCCGGTTCGGCTTGGCTCTTTTGCAGCTTGGCCTGATGTAGTTTCGTTTCGGCCTGGATCTGAAGCTGGATGGCCTGAATCTCTGCCTGCACGGCCTTCAGACGGGATTCGGTAGCCTCTTTCATCTGCTTGGCAACACGATCGTGGGCCCACCCAATGGTGTTGACCTGATCGACCCAGCTTTGGCTCTTGGTGATGAATTCTTGGCCGGACTTGACGACAGCGGAGTTGGACTCCTCGAAGTACTTGTACGCGGCCGCACCAGCCGTCAGCGCGAGCCCTAGGCGGACTACCATCGAGATGGCACCGCCCATAACGCCTGCAGCTAATGTCACGCCCGCGATGGCTTTGCCCAGAGTGATGAAGGCCCCTGTAACAGCCACCACTCCAGCGACTATACCTCCGGCGATAAAGTAGGCAGCAAACGCGGCACCCAGCGCTACGACGGTCTGGATTACGGTCTCGACATTGTTACCCAGGTAATTGATGGCCTGAGTGATGGCAACTACGATAGTACGGAATGCCTCGGAGACCTGCGTGGCCTCGTTCAGCTTGCGGGAGAACTCGAACGTCGCAGTATTCAACCGGTTCAACTCCGCTTGCAGCGAACGGGCACCCTCTAACGCACCGCCTCCGAACGTATCGATGAGGACAGGAGCCAACTTGAGCAAGAAATCCTTCGCTAGGACGTCTCCGTCCTTCAGCATCTTGTTCAATTCGGCAGAGGTCTTGCCCATTGCTATAGCAGCAAGTTCCATTGCACCCGGAATCGCCTGGCCTAACTGGAGTTTCAACTCCTGCATCTGGACGGTGCCCTTGGACACCATCTGCTCTAACGCCAGGAACGTACGTTCCGTCCGCTGCGTATCGAAGCGTAAGGCAGCGCCTGTCACCATGACAGACTCGAAGACCTTACGTTGTTCCTCGAGGGAGAACTCCGATAGGCGAGCAGCCGTCGCGAAGTTGGCGTACGGAGCTACCAAGCCCTGAATTGATTGGCCTAGCTTGTTTGCTTGTCCGAGCACGTACTCATATTCATCGGCAGCAAGGGCTGCGGAGCCAGACGACACCGTGAACAGAGCATTGAATCGCTCCATGTCCATTGCAGTTCTGACAGCTGCCTCACCTAACTTGTATGCACCTAGGCCAACAGCCGATAGGCCAGCAACCATGACGGCTACCTTCGCCGTTGTCGTCTCGAACAGAGCGGACATGACAGCGAGACGACTACCAACACCGGAGAGAGGACCCGCTACGAGGATTGACGCTCGTGCGATGTCCTTGAACACGATACTGAGCTTCGAGCCAGCATCTTCTGCTTCCTTAATAGCGGATCTGGTCCTAGCAAGAGACGACTGCAAGGCGTGCAGAGAGGCTACCTGTTGACGAGTATCACCACCTCCGATGGCCGACGAGTACTGACGTAGAGCAGCCTGGTTCATGGCTACGTAGGAGGGGTCGACACCCACTCGCTGTGCAGCTAGGTTGACCGCCCCGACGTTCCGGGTCTGCCGATTGATGTTCTGTTGCTGGGCAGAAGTGCGGGACATCAGCGCTATGTGCTCGCGCATCTGGATATTCAGCTGGTTCAGGTCGTCTTTCAGCTTGCGCTGAGCCTGCCCGAATACCTCTGCGCTAGCAGTACCAGTACCCAAGGCTGTACGGTACGCATTCAGGGAGTCAGTAGCACCGCGAGCTATATCCGGCGGAGCTCCCCTCAGGGACGCTGTCGAGATGAACGAGGAAACACGTCGTTGGGCGGCGCTGAGAGCTTCCATCTGCCGTTCAGCTCGTCTGGCCTCATCCACCATGTTCTTCAGGGACTGGTTCGTCTGATCCGTAGATGCCTTGATACCCTGCATTGCACGGTTCAGTTGCTGCGGCTGCAGGGCAGGACCAATCCTACCTAGCGTCTGGATAACACGCTCTGCGTCCCTCTGGAGCGTGTCCGACATCCTGACATTGCCCAGACCTCGAGCCTTCTCGGCAGCTGCGGATGCAGTATTGAAGACGCCCGTCATTGAGCGTTCCAACATCTGCATCCGGCGAGCTACCGCAGCGCCTGCTTCGTCGGTCCTTGCTGACCAGGTATTTACCCTCTCCCCGAAACGGGAAAGCAGGGCAAGAGACCGCTCGAGGCTTTCGGTATTAGCCTCAAGACCGAAGCCTACTGTACCTAGGTTGATGTCAGGTTGCTGAGCCATCTTTGACGTGGTCCCTTATGAAAGCTATCCACGTGCACAGGTCACGGAAGGGCATGCGACGAACCTCCTCGATAGGCGTACGTGTCCGGAACGCGACATAGTACGAGTATAGCAAGAGGTCGTCCTCCCTCAGTTTTTTGCGGCTTCTTTCACCCCCTCTTTCAGGCCCATCATGTCCTGGATGGCTTCCATCATGACCTTGTAGTCCCCGCTCGACGGCATTTGTTGCAGGACTTCCATGTCCTCGGGGTCGAAGACACGTTCCTCCGTACCGGGAACAAAGACGTGATTCACAAGCAGGGTAAGCATACGCTGCTTGGGATCGTCTATCTGAGCCATGTTGAGGGTACCGCCAACGCTAGGCTCGCGGACTTCGAGTTCGGTCCCATCAGCCAGTGTCACGATCTTGGATCCGGTCTTCTTGTTCAGGATCCGGTTCCGAATGCTCAGGCGATCATTTGCTGGAGGTGGTGGGGGTTGCTGCTGCTCGTCTTGCTTAGCCATGTTAGGCTCCTTGAATAATGCCCATTTGGGCGGATAAGGGACCCCCAATGGTACCGGGGGTCCGAATACGATACTTCCAACTTGCATCACGGCACTGCGGTCATTGCTCCGTTGCCGGTAAGGCCGACAGCAAACGTGTTAGCGGTCTCCATGCCGCCCGAGAGAGACATGTTCGTCACAACTGCGGTACCCTTGAACCCGTTCACGCCGTCCGGCAGGTACTTGACGTACACCGTTTGCTCCGCGATGTAGGCGTCTAGGCACTTCCGAATCGCCGTCGGAATGGGCGAATCAACTGCATGTGCCCAGCTGAATGGCAGTTCCAAGATGGGGCCGGACGCTTGAATGGGAACGTTCAGCGAGAAGGACAGGTTCTCTTCTTCGAGCTCGCCTACGTTACCCGACCGACGATCCGTCAGCAGCTTGAAGTAGCCACGGCAGAAGGACTTGGAGATGCCATCGGGGTTGATCTCCACGATGATATCGTCCCGAGCAGCGAGAATCGCTTCCCATGCGTCGGCAGCCGAGAACACCGCAGGCACTTCCAGCGTGACTGTCCGAAGGCCTGGAATGTGAGTGTTGTACCCGTCGTTCGCTTGGGCCGTCGGGAAGTCCGTCGTGCGGATCGCATTCGCCGTTTGCGTCAGGTTGTACGACATACCCTTCGCAAGATCGAGCGTAGGGAAGTACTCGCCGGTAATGGTGACAGCACCCGTAACCGTGTAACCGGATGCGAAGGTCACCTTCCCGAACAGGAAGTCGATGCTGATCACATCGGCGGTGTGATCGACTGCGTTGTCGAACACCGTCACGGCAACTGCCCGATTGATGATGCGCTTGGCGGTATTAGTGATCTGGTACGTTTTACCCGATACCAGAGCGGCCGCTTCTGCCGTCATGGCAGTTGACGTGCCCTGCTTCTTCATCTTGGTGATGTAGCCGGGATAGCCCTTGTAAATGGCGTTCGCGGAGATGGCCCATCCCAGGATACCGGTCATGCCGGACTTCCACGTCTGGCCGAAGATCGTGTCATCAATCGTCGCGCCCTCCCGGCTGACTTCACCCGAATTACCCGGTAGGGTATAGTAGGTGATGTCGTCCGAGGAAATCTGAATAGACTTTGCAGCCATGTGATTCTCCTTGTACTTGGTTAGGTAATAGTAACTCGGTGGGTACCCGCGGTTGCGGCAGGCTCCACGATAAACGTAAGGTTGGCCGAGAACATAGGGCGCTCATTTTCGTCCTGGCCTAAGTATATTACATCGCCTACCTGATTGCATGATCTATACGTGTCGCCATTGAGAACCTGAGACGACATGCCCAATAATGAGTCGACCGCCAGCTTCAATTGTGCCCGGGTAACCTTGTAGCCGCCCTGGTTGCCCCGTATCTGAATCTGTACAGTCGGAAAGTTCAAAAGCAGGTGAGGAAACGGACTACGTCCACCTACCTGATTAATCAGCAAGACAGTGTCCGGTCTCGCTGGAAATTGACCGATATAAATGGCCCAGCCGGATACAGCACCGAAGGTACCAATACCCGCAGTGACCAGTGCATCCTTTACTGCTTCGGCCGGATCGTTCACTTGTGGCTCCTCAACGCATGGGAGAACAGATCGCCCAGGATCTCTTTAAACTGTGCCAGATCCTCTTCCATCGCGGAGGAGATGAACTTTGCTCTTGTCGGGGGTGCATGATACAGGTCCACGCGTTCGTGTACGATCGCAGCATACCAGGCTGTTCCACTTCCGTAAGTGATATAGGAGGTAAACCTGTTGGCACCTCGCTGGACATCCTCGATTTTACCGGAGTGGGCAAGGAGTTCGGTGTCTCTTGGCACATAATCCTGTGTCTTCTGAAAGGTTGGCTCGAGAGCCTCGTGAACGATTCCCGGCGTCTTGATCTTCAGGTCCCGCACTAGCGCGACGTATCTGGCATTAATCTCGGCCATTGCAGCAGCGGCCGAACGCCCAAATCCTTGGCGGTGAAAAGAACGTCCACCAGGAGCTGGCTTCCCGCCAAAGCCCCCGGTGTTGATCATGCCTAGCTGAGGTGCTGGACTGGGCATTATAAGAACGCCTTTCTCAGGACCAGCAAGTTACGCAGGTCAGGAATCTTGTCGAAGCGGCGAACCTTGTACGCAGTCTCGAGCAGCGACGGGTCTGCATCGGTGGACACCCCGTTGTACAGCCAATCGCCTACCTTGACATTTCTGTCCAGATACACGATCGCACGACTGATCTGCTCATTCTTGTCGAGCGTGGACATGTACTGTTCATTTCTATCGACCCAGCGACACTTGATGGGGATAGCAGCCGAGTAGTCATCGCCACCAAACCCATTAGGAGTGGCAGTCCACAGGGTAGCGTCCATAATAAGGGCGCGTTCGGATATGTGACTCATGCAAGCCTCGACCTTACTGCCAAGGTGAAAGTACCCTTGGACGTGATCTCTGCTCCATCCGGACGAACGACAGTGACCTCGAACTCCATAACGGGCGCGATAATCTCGTCCGTCGCAAAGGTGTATTGCACTTGTCCCGTGGGACCGTCGACGATCGTCATGGCTCGCTCTTCTACGGTACCGTCAGCAAGAGCCCACCGGATCGTAACGGTGGAGCCGGTGACATCCAGGATCGTTATGCCATCGCTCTGGTAAGCGGTGAGCAGGATCTGGATGCCTTTATCCGAGGCGACGATGTCATGTGGTGAGATCACAGCTTGCCTCCGAATATGATGTCGAGCGTGACTTTGTCTGCAAAGGCCATTCCCACCATGATCTTCAACACGTTCGCGCCCGGAGCTTCACCCTCTAGAAGGGCATTCACGATGTCAGCTAGCGTGACTGCTTCCGTGATAGAGGCAGACAGGACCGTCAACGCAGTAACGACGTCGGTAACTGTGACAGCCTCGCTTATGGCCGCATTCAGTTCCAGCAAGGCACTTTGTGTATCGCCTGCTGTAACCGATTCCGTGATCTCGACAATGGACACAGCAATGGCATCACTAGACTCGTCCGCTGTGACGGCTTCCAGGACATCAGCCAGGAACGCCCGAAATCCATCTTGCGTAGCGTCGGCACTGGCAGCCTCGGTAATCGCAGCGATCAACGTAGTAGTGGCCGCAACCGAGTCATTTGCACTGACAGCTTCGCTGA
>WUUC01186793.1_pt1 | contig 11451 bp, 15 predicted proteins | sample 6278441 | NCBI WGS metagenome assembly WUUC01 (sample SAMN13675441, study PRJNA597444) | soil metagenome | isolation source: soil | place: USA: Washington | collected 2017-10 | reverse complement strand
TCCTTCGATGCGCGCTCGGCGTGCTTTTCGTGTTCGGGTGTGCAAGCGAGTCGTCGGCGCAGGCAGCCCGCTGGATCTCGCCGCCGGTAGAGATGCGAGTACCGAAGCCTCCAGTCGTCGCTCCGGCAGTCGGCGGGGCTGCCTTGGCGTACGAGCTTCACCTCACGAATTGGTTTGCGCAGCCGTTCACCCTCCAACGTGTCGAGGTGGTGAGCGGTGGCGATGGCCGCGTTCTGGTGACGCTCGGCGACAGCACCCTCGCTCGGGCGCTCGGACGGCCCGGTCTCACGCCGGCAGGTACGTCCGATCGCATGCGGTTGGGGGGCGGCATGCGCGGCGTCGTCTGGCTCTGGGTCCCTGTCGACGGACAGAGCCCGCCGGCCATCGTTCGACATCGTGTGACGGTCCAAGAGGTATCGGGCGCTGACAGTGGCCGCACGCACACCTTCGAAGGGGCAGCGATACCGGTCAGCCGCGACATCGTGAGTATCGGTCCGCCGCTTCGCGGCGGCGCGTGGCTCACCGCGAACGGGCCCGGTAACGAGTCGGGGCACCGGCGCGCGCTCATCCCAGTCGGCGGCTTGCCAGTGATCGCTCAGCGCTTCGCGATCGACTACGTACGCGTCGACACCGCTGGACGAACTGTCAACGGGGATCGCGCCGACAACGCGAACTTCTATGCTCAGAACGCTGAGGCGCTAGCGGTCGCCGACGGGATCGTCGTTTCGACGAAAGACAGCATTCCGGAGAACGTTCCCGGCCCAACGTCGCGCGCCGTACCGATCACGCTCGAGACGGTCGGTGGAAACTTCGTCATCCTCGACATTGGCGGAGGGCGATACGCCTTTTACGCGCATCTACGTCCCGGGTCGCTGCGCGTGCGCACAGGTGACAGGGTCAGACGCGGACAGGTAATTGGTCTCGTCGGGAACTCCGGGAACTCTACCGAACCGCATCTTCACTTTCATCTCGCCGACGCCAACGCGCCGCTTGGCGCGGAGGGCATCCCGTACGTGCACGACTCGTTCGAGGTGCTCGGTCGGTGCAGCGGCATCCTCAGCGGGTGCTCCCGCCGACCTGCTCCAGAGCGTCGGCGAGGTGAGATGCCGGTGGGGAACATGATCATCAGGTTTCCGGAGTAAGGGCTTGTGAGCTTGTGAGCTTGTGAGCTGAGGGAATGGTGTCGCGGCGAAGCAAACCGCTCTGGACGTGTACGCGGTGCCGCAGGGAGTTCGCGAACCGGAATCAGACGCACTCGTGCGGCCGACACGAGCTCGAGGCGCACTTTCGTGGAAAGCCTGCGCAGATCCGTACCATCTTCGACGCCTTCGTTGCCGCGGTGCGGATGTGCGGGCCCGTACGCGTACTGCCGGAGAAGACGCGGATCGCGTTTCAGGTGCGGATGTCGTTCGCGCAGCTGACGCCGCGCACGCGGTGGATCGACGGACACGTAGTGCTCGCGCGTCGACTCGAGCATGCGCGGTTTCGGCGGATCGAGACGATGTCGCCGCGCAGCCACGTTCACCACTTCAGGCTCGCAACCGTTGCGGACGTCGACGCAGAGCTGGCCGACCTGCTGCGCGAAGCGTACGAGGTCGGAGAGCAGCGTCACCTCGAGCGACCGTAACATTCACGGCGGCCCGATTCGTGACGTAAGACCGCTCATGTCTCGTGCATTCGTCAACGAGGACGCCGGCTGGAAGGCGCCTCGGCGAAACTATGGGTTGCCCGAGCGGAGCGATCCGGCATTCGACGCTGCGGCTGCGGCCGCACTGCTCGAGGCCGCGCGGGCCGGCGAGACGGCCGCGGCCGAGGAAGCGACCGGATACTATTGGGGCGAGCCGAGGCTGCACGGGCACGTACGACGAATCCTCGAGCGCGCGCAGGCGGAACGGGACGACCGACTCGAGCAGCTGGCCCGTCGCTTCCTGCGTTGAGCGGGCGCCGACGGCGCAAGCTTTGCGACCTGCAGTGTGTGTCGAGTCAACCGGTGCAGGAGACGTACGATGAGAGCTATTTCGGCTTGCACGGCAACGTACGCCGTCGTCACCATCCTCACCGTTGCCTGCACCGACACGCCGACCCGGGTCACCGGCCCCAACGTCGACACCGATCCGACGTTCGCGCGCAGCGGCAAGAAGCTCGATAGGCTCAAGGACTGGCTGCGTTCGCCCAACGGCGGTGCGAGCGCACCGATTCTCGTCGGAGCGGGCGACATTGCCGAATGCTACCAGGGCAGCACGCCTCCTCCCGCAAATACGACGGTCAACACACGCCAATCCGCGGCCGAGCGAACGGCAAGGCTGCTTGACCGCATTCCCGGGACCGTAATCGCGGTCGGCGACAACGCATACCAGTTCGGGTCGACGTTCGACTACGAAACCTGCTACGAGCCGACGTGGGGGCGGCACTACGACCGCACGAAGCCCGCGACTGGCAATCACGAGTACATGTCGGCGGCCGAGGGATACCTCGCGTACTTCGGTCCCCGAGGTGGACCGCCGGGCCTCTATTACTACAGCTACGACGTCGCAAGCTGGCACGTCGTCGTGTTGAACAGCACGACGCAAGTGTACATGTGCTATCCGCCCGACCTCTCCGAGTCGGAGAACGAGAGTGACGAGTGGTGGGACGACCTCTTCAATCCCGAGCTCACCGAGCGACCAACGACGGCGGCGCTCGGGCGTACGTGCCTCGGGGATGCCGCCCAGCAAGTGTGGCTGGAGGCCGATCTGACGACACACGCATCGGCGCAATGCACACTCGTCTACTTTCACCACGCGCGCTTCAGCTCGGGCCGGCATGGCAATCATTACCAGATGCAGAAGATCTGGGACATTCTATACAAGCACGGCGTCGATGTAGCCGTGACGGGGCACGACCACCACTACGAGCGCTTCGCGCCGCTGGACCTCAACGGCTACCCCCACCCGTTGGGAATACGGCAATTCGTCGTCGGCACCGGCGGCGCCGATCTTCGTCCGGTCGCGCAAGACGATCAGATCAAACACAGCGAGATCATCGTCGACGATACGCACGGCGTGATCGCGCTTGCGCTTCGGAACGGCACCTACGACTGGGCGTTCATTGGCGTCGACCGCTCGGTGCGCGATTCGGGAGCTGGCTCGTGCCACGGAGCGCCGCCAGCCTGACAGGCGGCGATCGTCGACGCGAGTATCAGCGCGCGCGGTTAGCGGCGACTGCCTGCGTCACTCGCCGCTCGAAGGCGTCGTTCCTCAACGTCTGCATGCTGCGATAGGTCTTGCCCGATCGAGTCTCGACAACGAGGACGCGCGTCGCCTTGGGCGCAGTCGTCCAGCGTGTCATGGCGATCTCGCGCTTCGGGACGACGCGCTGGCGCGACGGTAGGTGGAACCGAAGTGTCACGTCTTCCCGCCGCACCTCGAGCTCGTAGAAGCCGCTCCAGAGCCACCACCAGACGCCGCCAAGCAGAAGGCCGCCGACTATCGAGCCAATGACTCGACGTGCGATCGGGGTCGTGCCGTAGAAGGGCAGCTCGGCTGGCCGGGCGGCGAATCGCCGAAGCACCGCCGCTGTGCCGACACCGATGAACAGCGAGATCCCGCCGAACAACGCGAATGCGACCAGGCTCCCGCTGACGCTGCCGAAGAGGAAGCTCTGCGGCGCCTGGCCGATCGTCACGAACCGCGGCGGCCCGACTTGGACGAGGTCGAGTGCGGCTTGACGATGCGATTCGGCGTCGGCGGTGGGCCGGCAGGCCCGCGTGGCGTGTTTGGCGTGGCCGGCCCCGGCGCCGGCTGACGCTTTTGCGAGAAGTCGGGGATGTCCGGTTTTCTTCCCTTTCGTTTCATGATCGATCTCCGCTCGAGGCACTCACTCGCGGCAATCATCGTCCCTGAAGCGAATGACGGTGCCGCTGAGGACCGGCTCTGTATCAACGGTAACGGTCGGGCCGATCACCGTTCCGCCGCTGATCTGCTCGGCGTTGGTGACGCCGATGATTGCGTCGCCACCCAGCTCGCGCGCCGCCTGACGGACCGATTCCGCGACGTCCTCCATCGAAACCCAAAAACCAGGCTTCTTTGATCGAACCGTCCCGACCTCCTCGAATGGACAGCGCGGACGGCCAGTGCTGTACATCCTGATTCGGAAGTCGTGCGGCCGCGCTGGGTAGGGTACCGGTGACAGACGGACGGTGTCAACCCGGGGCGCGCATGCGGTCAACGTCGGGACGAACAGCGCTGCGGTCATGAGTCGCCGGTAGCTGCGCATAGCAAGTTGCCCCCTCGTTCTGGAACTGATCAACTTGGCCGAGGCCGCTCCATGGCGAGCTTTTACTCCGTTGCGCGGATTGTGTGCCATTAGAGCCAGCCGAGCAGCTTCGAGTGGAGGAACCCCCAGACGAGCATCACCATCAGGAACGCGACGACCAGGAAGAACCCGTAGCCTGAGTCGCCCGGCGGCAGCATGCGATTGAAGTTCATGCCGTAGATGCTCGCGACGAAGTTCGGCACCATGATGATCACAGTCACCGCGGTCAATCGCTTCATGATCAGGCCGAGGCGGTTGAATGCCGAGAAAACGTGGACGTCGAGGGCAGCGCTCAACAGGTCGCGATACGTATCCAACTCGGCGAGCACGTGCAGGGTGTGATCCTGCACGTCGCCAAAGTAGGGGCGCAGCTCCTCCGGAACGGCACGTTCACGTCGCAGGACCTCGGCGAGGACCTGACTCGTCGGCGCGAGAAGGCGTGGCACACGCAGCAGCTCCTTGCGCAGGCGAAACAGGTCCGCTGCGCCTCCTTCCGTGCCAGCGATGATCGCGTCCTCGATCCCTTCCATGCGCTCGCGCATCCGGTCCTGCACGACGAAGTAGCCGTCGACGAGGCTCTCGAAGAGGGTATAGGCGAGGCATGCGATGCCGAACGCGTCCCGCCCCTCGTGATGCTCCCACTTTCGTTGTGCGGCGGCGAGGACCGAGAGCACGGCAGCCGCGCTGCGGTGAATCGTGACGAGGTAGTTCTGGCCCCAGAACAGGTTCAGCTCGCGCGGCTGGAACGCGCCGTCGCCATGCTCCGCTGCGTAGACGACGACGAAGTAGTACCCCGAATACGCGTCACACCGCGGCCGCTCATGCGGCTTCGTCACCTCCTCGAGCGCCAACCGGTGGAACCCGAGCTCGCGACGCAATAACCCGATCTCGGGGAGGCCCGGGTCGGTGATGTCGAGCCAGATCTGATTTTTCGGGTTGGCGAGCACCTCGCTGAGCCGGTCGATCCCGACCTCGGTCGGCACGGTGAAGCCAGGTCCGTCGACGACGAGACGCGTGGAGGCCATGGCGGATCGAGGTTCGAGGTGGGCCAGGTTCGAGGTTCGAGGTCCGAGGACGAAACTCCATCGTCGGCCCTCGCTCGTCAACGCCGGTCACCCTCGAACCTCGGCCCTCGAAGCTACTTGGCGTAATTCTCGGCGCCGAGAAAGTGCAGCGACACGTAGGGCTCGTTGCCGACCACCCAGCTGTCGTGCGGCTCTGGAGGGATGTAGAACAGCTCTCCGGCGTGCAGCTCGACCACGCGTCCATCGCCGAAGGCCGCCGTCGCGGTACCGGAGAGCACGAGCCCGACATGCTCGACAGTGCACCGCGTTGCGCCGACGCCCGGCCCGACATGCTCAGACCATCTCCATCCGGGCAGGTAGGTTGCGCGACCGATCGTGAGCCCGCCAACGCGGACGATCTCGAAGCGCCCCCGGAGCATCTCGCGAATCTCGTCGGGCCGCTCGAAGCGCTTGATGATGACGTCTGTGAGCATGGATGAACGTCCCAGTCGAAGGTCCCCCGCTCCGGAACCTAGGACCTGGACCATGGACCCAGGTCCTCGGACGTAGACCCCTACGGCTCGTCGGTGCCTGTGTGTCAGTCGCCTCGTCCGCAGGTCACGACGAGCGACAACGGGCGCTTTGTCGCGGGATGCCGCGGCTCGACGAGATCTATCAGGGCGAGCCCCGCCGCGTCGATCTCCGCGACCCAGCTCTCGAGCGTCCGGAAATACCACGGCATCGGCGAGGGGAACGACCCCCCGAAAGCGTCGAACGTCTCGACGCGCCATCCGTCGACGTATGGCTGGTCGCCCACGGCGGTCCAGGGATGGACCGTCTGGATGATCAGGACGCCGTCCGGACGCAGGCGCGACGCGAGCGCGGACAAGAGTGGCGCGAGCACCTCACCGAGCAGCGCGAAGTTGAGCGCCACCACGTCGAACGGGCCGCCTGCCGCTGCGCGATCGGCGACGATCTCCTCGTAGCTCAGCACATGAAACTCGCCGCCGCCGAGCTCACGCGCGCGCTGGATCAGCGGTGCGCTCGCGTCTACGCCGACCACCGCATAGCCAACGGGCGCGAGGGCACGCGCGAGCCAGCCTTCGCCGCACCCGACGTCGAGCAGCCGGCCGTGCGGTCGCCGGCGGATCGCCTCGACGATGGCCTCGTCGGTCCCGGCAGCGCGGCTGGGGATTCGGCGCTCGCGGACTGCGGCGGCCCATGCCTGCGCGTTGGCCACCCAGCTCGCGTTGATCGCGTCGTCCTGTGACCCGGAGCTGGTCATGTCGCTCATCCGAACTCGACGTCCGGCGGCGTCTGATCGGCGCCGATGCGGCCGGCAATGATCGCCGCCGCCGCGTAGTTCTCGCCGCGGATGGGCGAACCGGCCAGACGGCGCAGCATCGCCAGCTGGCCGACATGGGCCAGCGCGTCGGCAATCGGACCTTGAAAGATCCGCTCGGCCGCAGCGCCTAGCGGTTGGTCGCTGGCGACGTGCGCGTCGAGCCGGGCCAACGCAGTAAAAAACCGATCTACCTCGGCTTCCCACCGCAACGGCTTCGAGTCGTGCCACTTTTCCCGGCCCTCCGCCATGGTGAGCCCCCAGTCCATCAAATCACCGATGTGCGCCAGGATCCGGACCGGAGTCCGGGAGTCCGGCCCGACGGGGTAGTTGGCGAATTCCTGAGGTGCGTCGCGCACGACCTTGCCGCCCCGATAGGCGAGCGTGGCGAGCGAGTGGCGAAGGAAGGCGCGGGAGTCGGTCATGAGGTGCCTAGAGTGGGCGGCGTAAGCTGCGCACGGAACGGCTCGGTCGGGAGGCCACGGGGTATCTCCTTGGGCAGCGCCAGCCGCGGCACAAAGTTAGCGGGCTCCTCCGTCATTACCACAGCGGATTGTCGATGAAAAGATCACAACGAGGACGGTCGCGCCGTCAGGTCAGGCGACCGGCGCGCAGGAAGGCGCACGCCGAACCCGCCGCGCGCAAGCACTCGGTGCGCGCTGCACTGAGCGTCCCTGAGCTCACCAAGGCGCGCACGTCGCTCAAGCTCGAGATCTTCGAGGAGGGGGAGAAGATCGGGGAGCTCGAGATCGGGCGCGGCGGGTTTTTCTGGAAGCGTGGCAAGGGCCGGAAGAGCACGCGGCTCTCCTGGGAACGATTCATCGATCGCATCGACGACTGACGCCCGCGCGACACCGTTGACGCGTCGCCGAGCGCTCCACTTCCTGGCGCCATGCACCCTTACGAGCCGCGGCCGATTCGATTTCACCGCCTGCATGACGTCGACGGGTGGCGCCTCAAGCTGTACTCGATCGCCTACGGGTCGGCACCGATCGACTGGAGTGCCTTCGAGCCGGCACTGTGGCTCGTCGACGCGGAGCTTCCTCGGCCGCCGGTCACGCCGGCTCGGGCAGGTGTTGGCTTCGTGATCGCGCACCAGGGGCGCACCGCGCTTTACTGCGTGCTTGCATGGTGGGACAACGAGAACGAGCTGCCCGTGCGGGTCTTCGTGCGACCGATCGAATCGAATGCGACGTGGCGACCGGCCCAGGGGCCGGAGTCAGTCTGTGTGTGGGACCTGCAGGTCATCGCCTTCGAGCGGGACGCATACGTTGCGACCGTGCTGTCGAACGACCATGACGCCGCAGTGGCGCCCGACGAGTACCTGTCGGCGGTGCTCGAGCAGGACCCCACGACGCCGCATCCAGCGCCGACGTTAGCGGCGCCGCGCTGACGCACTGCACCGGGCGCTCGTCTGCTCGACCTTCGTAGCAGCGCGATGCCGCGCACGTTGAGTCGACGCCAATGGTTGGCCGGAGTCGGCGGCTCCGTCGCCGGCATCGGCATGGCCGCGAGCTCGTCCACCGCTGCCCGCCGTGCGTTCCTCGTCGAACCGGAGCTGGTTGGCGTCACGCACCATCGAGTCGGTCCGGCCGCGAACGGCGTGACGCGGACGCTGCGGGTGCTTCAGCTCAGCGATCTACATCTCGATAGCATCGGCGCGCACGAGGAGCGAATCGCGGCGGTGGTCGCGGCGCAACGACCCGGACTGGTCGTGTTCACTGGCGACTCGATCGACGACGCCTCGCGACTCGGCGTGCTCGGCGAGTTCCTCGACATGCTGGACACGGCCGCTCGCAAGCTCGCCGTCGTCGGCAATCGCGAGCACGCGAGCGGTGTCGACTTGCGCGCGCTCGAGCGCGCGTACGCACAACGGGGCTGCGAGCTGCTCGTGAATGACGTTGCTGAGATGCGGATCGACGGCCGTCGCGTCCTGGTCACGGGGCTCGACGACTTGATCGCCGGCACGCCAGACCCGGCACGGGCGCTCGTCAATGCCGGGGTGACGCCAAACCACCTGCTGTTGACGCATTGTCCCGCCCAGCGCGACGCGATTCGCTGGGAGCGCGTCTCCCCGGTGGTCACGGCGAACGTCGCCGACGGACCGACTGTCGACCTCGCGCCATACCGTCCCCAGTGGATGCTGGCCGGTCACACTCACGGCGGTCAGATTCGCCCATTCGGCCTGGCGCCATTCCGTCCGCGCGGGAGCGGCCGCTATGTGAGCGGATGGTACCCTGAGCCGGCGCCCCCGATGTACGTCTCGCGAGGCCTCGGCACGTCGATTGTCCCAGCCCGCCACCGAGCGGTGCCCGAGATCCCGGTATTCGAATGGGAGCTGGTCTGACCCAAGCTCACGGCGGCATACTGTCGCCATGGTGGCGGGAAAGTTGACAGTCTCAGTGGTGGCCGCGGCTGCTGCCCAAACGGCAGAACTCGTTAGTGATGTATGTGGGCGGGAGGGCCCCAGCGCGCCAAGGCCAAGTTGGCTTCCGGCAGCGACCTAGGCGGTGACGGCTGAGCCCGTGACGCAGTAGCGGGCGCTACAGTCCCTACAGTGTATGTCGCCGATCCCGTCCGACTTCAAGCCGCTGAAGGCGGCGCTGCCGTGGTACCGCAGCGCCAGCAAGCTCGTCACCGCCATTGCCTCGACCGGCGCGGCGCTCGTGTCGATCTTCTCCTTCCTCTACTCGTTCGGCGTCGTCGGCGAGCCGGAGAGCCACAAGACAGTGGGCACCTTCGGCGCGACCTGGCTCGGCGTCAACCCCACCGCCGACACCGCTCACGCGATCGGCGACACGCTGCACCTCGCAGCAACGGTCACGGACAAGAGCGGCTCGGTCCTCGTCGGCATCCGGCCCAAGTGGACGAGCGACAATCCGGAAGCAGCCGTCGTCCTGCCCGATGGCTCGGTGATCAGTCGCGGTCCGGGTGCGGCGACGATCCTCGTCACCGTCGCCGACCTGTCGGCGAAGAGCCGCATCTTCGTTCGCCAGACGGTGACCTCGGTCGACGTCGGCGGCGACAGCGCGATCGTGCTCGGTGAAGGAGAGCGGCGCGTGGTCGAGGTCCGACCACTCGATGCGCGCGGGGCGCTGGTGAAAGGCATTGGCGCCGAGTGGAAGATCAGCGACACGACGATTGCTGCACTCGATTCCCTCGGCGCGTTCGTCGGCCGGAATCCTGGTCGGGCAATCATCACCGCGACGGCGGCGGGCGTCTCTGCTCACGCGCCGCTGACTGTCGTTCCGGTTCCAGCGGCGATCGCGCTCCATAGTGGCGCCAATCAACGTGCGGCGGCCGGTGCCGCTCTGCCGCAGCCGATCGTCGTTCGCGTCACGAGTCGCCGTGGCAAGCCGGTCGAGGGCGCCGTCGTGCGCTTCCGCGGGGAGCATGGCGAGCCGGTGACGGAGCCCCGCGTGGCGCTCACCGACGGCGACGGACGCGCACGCGCGACCTGGACGCTTACCGAGCTTCCCGGACGACAGACGGTGATCGCCACGGTGGAGCACGTGGACAGCGCGCTGGCGATCGTTGCCGAAGCGGAGCCCGTTGCGGCGAATACGCGCATCGCGGCGTTGTCCGAGCAGCTCAGCGGTCCGGCGGCGGCAAAGCTCCCCTCTCCAGTGGTCGTCCGCGTCACCGACTCGACGGCCCGTGTGCTGCCGGGCGTGCCTGTGGCGTGGACGGCGCTCGACGGCGGCCGCATCGAGCCGGTCTCGGCGCGAACCGACTCCGCTGGCGAAGCCCGAGCGCAGTGGACGCTTGGACCCAAGGCCGGGTTGAATCGCGTTCGCCTCTACGTCGGTCTGGGACGCAGCGTCCCACCGTTGACGATCACCGCGTCCGCGCTCGCGGGGACGCCGGCGCGCTTGACGCTCGTCTCCGGCGACAATCAGCGCGCCCGGGCAGGCGCGGGGCTCGGCAGGCCGATAGCGGTTCGCGTCACCGACCGAAGCTCGAACCCGGTCGCCGGGGCGACGCTGCGGTTGACGCCGTCGGCTGGCTCGCTGGCTGACACCGCACTTCTCACCGACTCGGCCGGCGTCGCATCGACGCGCTGGACGATGGGACGTACGGCAGGCGAGCAGACGCTGGTGGTGCGGACGGACAGCGTTCCGCCACTTCGCGTCAGTGCGCGGGCGCTTCCCGGGGCAGCGGCGAATCTCTCGTTCCACGAGCCGCCGGTCGAGGGGATGATTGGGAAGCCGCTTCGCGACAAGATCGTCGCCGTCGTCACCGACGTGTACGGCAACCCTGTGCCGGACGCGGTGGTGAGCTTCGGCACGCGTTGGGGTGGCGTGTCGCCAGCGCGAGCGGCAGCCGACACGGCCGGCCGAGTGCGCGTCACCTGGACGCTTGGCTCCTTGCTCGGTGAGCAGGCGCTGACCGCGATGGTGCGCGGGTCGGACGTCGAGGCCAAGCTCGTCCTCCAGGCGGTCGCCCGCACGACCACCGCACCGGTTCAAGCCGGCACGCCGAAAGGGTCGACGGCGAAGCCGAGTCCCGGCAAGCCCGCAGCAGGCAGGCCAGTGCCGGCCACAGCAAAGCCGCCGGCGTCGAAATCCTCGGCGAAGACGCCACCGCGACCGGCACTGACCAAGCCCGCCCCCCCGAAAAAGCGGCCGCCGCGCGGATAGAGCGCCAGGTCTCTCCAGTCCTGCAAATGCTGTCAGAGCGTGACGCCTCGATCGGGCGGCGCGTCCGTGAACAGCGAGTAGGACTTTTTTACCGGGAGATGCCTGAAAATGGCCCGTCGCCAGCCAACGCAGAGTCAGTCCACGAGTGAATCCACGAGCCCGACCCAGACCG
>WUUC01094223.1_pt1 | contig 11451 bp, 10 predicted proteins | sample 6278441 | NCBI WGS metagenome assembly WUUC01 (sample SAMN13675441, study PRJNA597444) | soil metagenome | isolation source: soil | place: USA: Washington | collected 2017-10 | reverse complement strand
CTCTGCCCGCAACTCAGACGTTTCTCGCGAGGCAATGAGTTGCCGGCCGAGGGCCTGCACCTTTTCGTCATCCCGCAAAGACCAAGCGTCATAGAGTCGAAGCAGCATCGGCACATCCAGCGTTCCAATGGAGTGGCGGGCGATGCCCGCGATCCAATCGCCTGCACTGCGTTCATCTCGAACCCAGTCGCAGTGCACAGCGAATTCCAGTCCCTGTGAGAAATGATAGGCGCCCACGGGCAGGGCAGGACTGACGAGCTGGCACAGCCGCAACAACGCGAGCGATGCATTCGGTGTAGGCATCTTTCCAACGATTCCCAGCGAAGCGTCTTGGGAGGTGACGGCCTTATCCATGGGCATGAGACTTCAAGAGCACGTTGGAATGCGAATGCCCGGCGTACGCGCCGGCTTCCGGTTCGAATGGTTCGGTCGCTTGAGTCACCGGCAATCCAAGTCCACTTACCATTTCGTCCAGCACGTGATCGTGCAGGTAGCGCAGCCAGCCCGGTCCAATCTGCACGGACACATGTCGATTGCCCAGGTGGTAAGCCGCGCGTGCGAGCTGCAACGGATCGCTGCTCTGCACGACGGATACGGTCTCGGGCGCAGCAACGATTTCGATGACACGGCCATCATCGGCCATGAGTCGATCGCCGCCGCGCAACACGCCGCCGCGCTCCAGATTGAGACCGACTTCCTCGCCCGTCGACAAAACCGTCCTGAGCCGGCTCTTCTGACGCAACTCGAACGGCAAAATAAGCTGAGCCTGCGCCGGTTGTTGCGCCTTGAGTTTTTGAGTAATCGTAATCAATGGCGTCTCGATCAAAAGAGGAAATATCGTTGCGCGAGCGGCAGCACAGTTGCGGGCTCGCAAGTCAGCAGTTGACCATCGGCGCGCACTTGGTAGGTCTGCGAATCCACCTCGATGTGAGGTTGGTAGTCGTTCAGTATCAAATCCTTCTTACGCACTGTGCGCGTGCCTTTGACGGCGACGAGTCTTTTCCGGAGTCCCAAGCGCTGAGACATTCCTTTATCGATACCGGCCTGAGACACGAAGCTGACGGATGTTGCATGACGTGCGCCGTTCATCGTGCCAAACATCGGCCGAAAGTGAACCGGCTGGGGCGTTGGGATCGAAGCATTCGCATCGCCCATCGGGGCGGCCGCGATCATGCCACCCTTAATAATGAGTGCGGCCTTCGCGCCGAAGAATGCCGGCTTCCAAAGGACGATGTCGGCGAGCTTGCCGATCTCGATGGATCCCACCTCGTGAGCGATGCCATGCGTCAAGGCGGGGTTGATCGTGTACTTCGCGACATAGCGGCGCGCACGGAAATTATCATGACGCGAGTTGTCTTCCTGCAGCGCGCCACGCTGCACTTTCATCTTGTGCGCTGTTTGCCAGGTTCTTGTGATGACTTCGCCGACTCGTCCCATCGCCTGCGAGTCGGATGAGATCATCGAGAACGCGCCTAAGTCATGCAGGATGTCTTCCGCCGCAATCGTTTCGCGGCGAATGCGGGATTCGGCAAAAGCGACGTCTTCGGCGATGCCCGGATCCAAGTGATGGCAGACCATCAACATATCGAGATGCTCGTCGATCGTGTTGACCGTGTACGGCCGAGTCGGATTGGTCGAGGAGGGTAGTACGTTGGGTAGTCCGGCAGCTTTGATGATATCCGGTGCGTGACCGCCGCCCGCGCCTTCGGTGTGGTAAGTGTGAATTGCGCGGTCCTTGAATGCAGCAAAAGTATCTTCAACGAACCCGGATTCATTCAGCGTATCGGTGTGAATCGCGACCTGGATGTCGTACTTTTCGGCCACCGATAAGCAGCAGTCGATCGCGGCCGGTGTCGTGCCCCAATCCTCGTGCAGTTTCAGCCCCATCACGCCGGCTTCGATCTGTTCGGCTAACGCTTGCGGTTGACTGGCGTTGCCCTTGCCGAGTAATCCGATGTTGACAGGAAGATCTTCGATCACCTGATGCATCCGATCGATGAACCAAGGTCCGGGCGTGCAAGTTGTTGCGCTGGTCCCTGCCGCCGGACCTGTGCCACCGCCGATCATCGTCGTGACACCGGAAGCAAGCGCTTCCTCAACTTGCTGTGGGCAGATGAAGTGAATGTGCGAATCGACGCCGCCCGGCGTTGCGATCAGCCCTTCGCCTGCGATCACCTCTGTGCCCGGGCCAATGACGATGTTGATACCTGGTTGGATATCGGGGTTGCCTGCCTTGCCGATACCTGCGATACGGCCGTGTTTCAAACCGATGTCTGCTTTGACGATCCCCCAGTGATCGAGGATCAGCGCATTCGTGATGACGGTATCGACGATTTCGGCGCTGACACGCTGACTCTGACCCATGCCGTCTCGAATCACTTTGCCGCCGCCAAATTTCACTTCCTCGCCGTAGATCGTGTGGTCTTTCTCTACCTCGATGAAGAGATCGGTGTCGCCTAGCCGAAGTCGATCGCCCACGGTGGGGCCGAACATTTCTGCGTAGGCGGTTCTGGAAAGTTTGGTCATGGCGCGCTCGGTAAACGCTGGAGGTCTGTGTCGATGAGCGTTGTCGACGGCGTCCTTGGTTTCGAGACTCGAGACTCGAGATTCGAGACTCGGTCGAACTTAGAATCGATTTCGAGTTCGCCACGCATTCCCCGTTTCGTGCTTCCGCCATCTGCCGAGTCCCGAATCCCGAGTCTCGAGTCTCGAGCGATAAATATGGGGCCGGCGACGACAATTGAGCGACTACGCATTCACAAGGCTCCCATTACTTTCCCCTGAAACCCAAACACCTTGCCTTCGCCGGCAAAGCGCACCAATTCGACTTCACGCGTTTGTCCCGGTTCAAAGCGCACGGCAGTGCCGGCGGCGATATTCAATCGGAAACCGCGCGCGAGCGCGCGCTCGAAATGCAGCGCGTTGTTGGTCTCGAAGAAATGATAATGCGAGCCGACTTGAATCGGCCGGTCGCCGCTGTTCGCGACTTTCACTTTCAATGTATCGCGGCCGACGTTGAGTTCGATCTCGCCGGGTTCTATGAGGAGTTCGCCTGGGATCATTTGTTTGCTTCGCAAATTGGCTACAGGCTACAGGCTACAGGCTACGGGCTGCAGCAAGAATGAGGAATTGGACGATGAGAGGGAGTTCGATTTCATGACGCTTCTGACCTGTAGCCTGTAGCCTGTAGCCTGTCGCCCGTCTGCTATGGAATTGGCTGATGCACCGTCACCAGTTTCGTACCGTCCGGAAACGTGGCTTCGACTTGAACGTCGGGAATCATCTCGGGCACTCCTTCCATGACGTCGGTGCGAGTCAGCAACGTGGCGCCGAAGCTCATGAGTTCGGCGACGGTCCGGCCGTCTCGGGCGCCTTCGAGCACGGCACATGAAATGAATGCAATGGCTTCCGGATAGTTGAGCTTAATGCCGCGCGCTTTGCGGCGTTCCGCCAGCAGTCCGGCGGTGAAGAGCAATAACTTGTCTTTTTCTCTCGGCGTTAAATCCATTGCATTCTCGATTTCGATTCAAATTCCAATTGTCGGCTCAGGTCGCCCAAATCCTCGGAGGCGATGCGGCCTTGCCGATGATTCTCGGTCTAAGCGTTTGCCAGAGCGCGATCATCGATCGTTTTGCCGCATCGCTGTCCGAATTGAGCAGGCGGCAGCAAAGTATGCGATCCACCAGCGTGCAGGCGAAGTCTTCGTGTTCCCGCGCCGACTCTAGATCGCTTGCTGTGGCTGGGTAAGCCAGAAGGGTGCTCAATAACGGCTTCCCCGCGAGACCCCATTCGGCTGCGGCTGACTTCTGCTCGATGCGCAATCGGTCCAAAAAGACAGGTTGTTCGTCAATCCAAAGCTCGAACCGCTGCTGCACATCACCGGCATCGAAGATTTCGTTGCTCGAGGGTCGGCCAAACTGCGATTGCTCCCAGCCGATGAAGCGCGAGGCTGCATCCATTCGGATTGCGGTAGCGATGGTTGCATGGGTGTCGCGAAATAGGATGGTTTCCTGCGGCAGCCACTCGAGCGTGGCGCAGCGAATGCTTAATTGCTGGCGCAATGAAGCCTTTCGATTTGCCAAGCTGCGATAAAACTTGGTTGCTGCAGGCGTGGTCACAACGACATGCGACCCATCGTCGACATCGCATTCAAGCGAAACTTGGTCACCGCCCACGATACCGCCCGGAGGGTGGACCAGATAGACGTGGCAAACGCCGCCTTCGGGATAGAACGGGCGTTGCACAACGAGGGGCCCGATGTGTTCGCGTCGCGCGAGAACGGTACGCTCACCTTGACGTTCAAACTTCAGGCGCAGTTCGGCCCGCCATCCTGCTCCGGCGTTTGAAGAATCGTGCTGTAGGGGAGCAGCCGCCATTTAAAGTTCATTGATGCAGCAATAAGTACAAGCCTAGATTAACGCCGAGTCGGCTCGATGGCTACCGGCGCAATTAAACGAACCGTTGTTCGTTCAAGTTTCGACAACCTATGAATGTCATGGCAAGGAAGTCGAGCAGTTGACCCTTGATTCTTCTCAGACCGTCAAGTGATGTTTCACCATCTCGTCGGTGAGTGCGTCTATCTGGCCGCCGGCCACCAGCCTGCCTTTGTCGAGAATGCGAAACTCGCTGGCGATGCGGCGTGCAAATGGCAGTTTTTGTTCCACCAATAGCACGGTCAATCCCGCTTCCTTGTTGAGCCTTAAAATCACGTCGCCGATGTCGTGGACGATGTTCGGCTGAATGCCTTCAGTCGGCTCGTCGAGGATCAGGAATTTCGGTTCCAGAATCAGCGCACGGCCGATGGCAAGCTGTTGTTGTTGGCCGCCGGACAAATCGCCCCCGCGCCGGTGCAGCATTTGTTTCAGCACCGGAAACATTTCGAAGATGTGTTCGGGAATGGATTTTCGCTTATCTTTACGCACTGGCAAACCGATCCGCAGATTTTCCTCGACAGTGAGTTGCGAGAAAATTTCTCGACCCTGCGGGACGTAACCGATGCCCAGATGAGCGCGGCGCTCGGCCGATTGCTTGCGAAGTTCGATGTCGCCGAACTGCATGCTGCCTGAAGTCGTACTGATCAAGCCCATGACGCTCTTTAGCAGCGTAGTTTTGCCCATGCCATTACGGCCCATCAGACAAGTAACGGAGCCGGTCGGTACGACCATGTCGACATCCCACAGCGTGTGACTGCCGCCGTAGAATTGGTTGAGACCTTGTATGTTCAACATGATGGTTGCGAGTCGTAGTGCCGTTATTGAGCGAGTCGCTCGAACAGGCTCGAGTTCGGGACTCGGGATTCGGGACTCGAGACTCGGTATGAAGAGGAAGTGAGGAATTCTGAGTGTCGCGATCGACTCGAGTCCGAAATCGGAACGGATCTCGAGTCTCGAGTCTCGAGTCCCGGGCGGATCGAGTGTACGCAGTCGCTTGACGCATTAAGGTTACTCACCGAGATACACCTCGACCACTTTCCGATTACTCTGAACCTCGTCGATGGTGCCTTCTGCCAGCACGCTGCCTTCGTGCAGCACGGTCACGGTCTTTGCGATTGAGCGAACAAAATCCATGTCGTGTTCAACCACGACAACTGAGTGTTCGCCTGCCAAGGAAGTCAGCAGCTCGGCGGTTCGCTCGGTCTCTTGCGGCGTCATGCCGGCTACCGGTTCGTCCACCAACAACAGTTGCGGTTCCTGCATCAGCAGCATGCCGATTTCCAGCCACTGTTTCTGACCGTGGGAAAGCGCGCCCGCGCGCTCGGCGCGGCGTTCCGTCAGGTTGATCGTGCCCAATGCTTCATCGATGCGATCGCGCTGGCTACCGGTCAATCGTGCATTCAGCGTATGCCAGACGGTCTTGGGACCTCGCATAGCGAGTTCCAGGTTTTCAAAGACGCTGTGCGACTCGAAGACCGTCGGCTTCTGAAACTTCCGTCCAATGCCGGCCTCGGCAATTTCCGGCTCGCTCATTTCCAATAAATTCGTCGTTTGTCCGAACCATGCCGTCCCATGATCGGGGCGGGTCTTGCCGGTGATGACATCCATCATTGTGGTCTTGCCAGCGCCATTCGGGCCGATGATGCAACGCAGTTCGCCGGCCGTAATGTAAAGCGTCAAAGCGTTCAGCGCCTTGAAACCATCGAAGCTCACCGTAATATCTTCGAGATAGAGAATCGTGTTGTGCGAGATGTCCGGGCCCGGGCCGCGAGCATCCTTATTCGTGCTGCGCCAGCGCGTGAAGTGTTTCAGGCGTTGTACGGGACTCATGCGGCACTCGCCTTGGCAGCGACCGGCGGCGTGGAGGCGCGGCGCGCCGCCAACAGGCCGACGATGCCTTTCGGAAGCAGGATCGTAACCAGAATGAAGATGAGGCCGAGCAGATACAGCCAGTATTCAGGCAGCACCGTGGTGAAGTACGTTTTCAGATAATTGACCAAGATGGCGCCGGCGACGGCTCCATACAAAGTGCCTCGACCGCCAACGGCTACCCAGATCACGATCTCAATGGAGTTGATGGGTGAAAATTCGCTGGGGTTGATGATGCCCACCTGCGGCACGAAGAGCGCGCCTGCGACACCGGCCAGCACCGCAGAGAAGGTGAAGATCCAGACTTTGAAGGATTCCACCCGATAGCCGATGAATCGTGCGCGGCTCTCGGAGTCGCGGACTGCCTGAACGATGCGTCCCGCGCGTGAGGCAACGATGTAACGGCAGGCACAATACCCCGCAGCCAGCGCCAACGCGGTCGCGACAAGCAGCGCAATGCGAGTCGACGGCAGATTGATCTGAAATCCGATGATGTCCTTGAAATCGGTAAAGCCATTGTTGCCGCCGAAACCCATATTGTTGCGGAAGAACGCCAGCATCAGCGCGTAGGTCATCGCCTGCGTGATGATCGACAAGTAGACGCCGGTGACGCGTGAACGAAACGCGAGCCAGCCGAATATAAACGCCAAGACTCCGGGCACGACGGCCACCATCGCCATCGCGAACCAGAACATGTCGAAGCCGTGCCAGAACCAAGGCAGTTCCTTCCAATTGAGGAACACCATGAAGTCAGGAAGTATCGGATCGCCGTAGACGCCTCGTGGGCCAATCTGACGCATCAGGTACATGCCCATGGCATAGCCGCCGAGTGCGAAGAAAGCGCCATGACCCAGGCTCAAAATTCCGCAATATCCCCATACCAAATCGACGGCGATGGCCAGCAGGGCATAGCACATGTACTTGCCGACCAATGTCACCGTATAAGAAGAGAGGTGCAGGGTGGAACTGTCTGGCGTCCCGAGGTGCAGCACGGGTACCAGGATGGTGACGAGCGCAAGCAGTCCAAGGAACGTCAGTCCCCCGCGATCGGTGCTCATCACTTCGAGAAATTTGGATCGGTGTTGCATTCGTGCGGTCTTATCAATGCTCGGCCGCGCGGCCTTTCTGCGGAAACAAGCCGCGCGGCCGACGTTGGATGAAGAGAATCAGCGCGACCAGTACCAGGATCTTCGCGAGTACTGCGCCGAGAAACGGTTCGAGCACTTGATTCACGACGCCGAGCGACATGCCGCCGACCAACGTGCCCCACAGGTTGCCCACGCCGCCGAACACAACCACCATGAAGGAATCGACGATGTGTTGTTGTCCGAGATTCGGGCCGACATTCGAGATTTGACTAAGCGCAACGCCAGCGACGCCGGCGATGCCCGAACCCAACCCAAATGTAAGCGTGTCGACCCATTCGGAGCGCACACCCATCGCCTTGGCCATGGCGCGATTCTGCGCAACTGCGCGCACGTTCAGACCCAATCGCGTGCGCTTCAAAATGGTGAGCAGGGCAACGAACACGATCAACGTGAACAGAACGATATACAACCGGTTGTAAGTGATGGAGAACGCGTCGTTGAATTGAATAGAGCCGGAAAGCCACTCGGGCGACGATACGGGACGGTTGTTGGCGGTTCCTTCGATATCCCTGACAACCTGTTGCAGAATCAGGCTCACGCCGAATGTCGCCAGCAGCGTTTCAAGCGGTCGGCCATACAGAAACTTCACGACGCCCCGTTCGATCAGCATGCCCACGCATGCAGACAGCGCAAAGGCTGCGGGGATAGCAACCAATATTGAAGCGCCGATGTGGGCGGGCATCAGTAGCTGCACCCAATAGGTCGTGTAAGCGCCCAGCATCATCAATTCGCCATGCGCCATGTTGATGACGCCCATGACGCCGAAGGTAATGGCTAGACCGATGGCCGACAGTACGAGGACCGATCCGATGCTGAGACCAAAGAAGCTGGTTTCCAGCACGGAATAAAAGCTGCGCCAGCGTTCAATACGCTGCGTCCCTTCGAGCGCGGCCATCCGCACCCGTTCGTCCGCTTCGGCGTAAGTGCCGTCCTCCGATTGCTCCAGCATCTGCTTCAATCGATTGTAGACATCGGGGTTCAGACTGGCGGATAACGTGCCGGTGGCTTTGAGCCGTGTGTCGGCCGAATCGCTGCTCAAATCGGTGAGCGCAATGCCTAAGCCCATCGCTTCCTTCACATCGCTGTCTTGTTCCGTCGGATATTGCGCCCGCAACAATTCCGAGGTGGCTTCGTCCGGTGTGCGCATTAGATCTTTTACGGCCGCCAACCGAACCTGTGCGTCGGGATGCGTCAAGTCGAATTGCGCAATGGCGCCGCGCAGCGACTTACGCAGACCATTGTTGGTTCCGACTTTCTCGAAGCCGGCTGGATCGGCGGTGCCCGCGGATTCCTGTTTGATGGGATCGGTCAGTGTCAATTGACCGTCTTGCTCTGTCGCAACGAAGATCTTCTTGTCCGCAGTGCGTGCATACACATTGCCTTCGAGGAAGGCTTGCAGGAATTCTTTGGCGCCAGGTGCGCGAATTTCAACGACGCGCTTGACGATCTCTGCCTTGTCGGCATAGCTGGCATCGGGCAACGGCGCGATGGCGGCAGCAAAATCATCGGCGGGTGCGGCGCTCGCACTCGTGAACGCGAAAGAAAGTACAAAGAGATGCAGCGCAACCCAGAAAGCATGGAGAGGGAAGTTGCGCCGCATCGTAGTAATAAAAACCATCTGTTTGTTCGAATTTGGAGCTTGGATGCCCCCCCTCCTTGGCCCATCCCCGAGGTATCGGGGGTGGGGGTTCGGAGAGGGGCGACTAGCAACTAGTTACTATTCACTAGTCACTAGTCACTAAGGACCTACTTATAGTTCTGTCCCGAACACACCTTCGTCGTCTTGTTGTAGTTACCGCACTTCAACGTGACCCAGTCGGCTTCAATGTTCTTGCTGGCTGGCAGGAAATCGGTCCAGGCGTCGCCGGGCACCGTGCCCGGGGTCTTCCATACCGTGTCGAATTGACCGTCAGCGCGGACTTCGCCGATGAGGACGGGCTTGGTCAAGTGATGGTTCGGCAGCATCTTCGCGGTTCCGCCCGTGAGATTCGGCACTTCGATACCGATGATTGCGTCGGCCACCTTGTTGACGTCGGTGGACTTCGCCTTCTCAACGGCCTTCACCCACATCTCGAAACCGATCACGTGCGCTTCCATCGGATCGTTGAACGTACGCTTCGGGTTCTTGGTGTACGCGTGCCACTTCTTGATCCAGGTGTCGTTGACCGGGCTCTTCGCCGTCATGAAGTAGTTCCAGGCAGCCAAGTGACCGACCAGCGGCTTCGTGTCGAGACCGGCGAGTTCTTCTTCACCGACCGAGAAGGCGACCACAGGAATGTCTTCAGCCGAGATCTTTTGGTTGCCGAGCTCCTTATAGAAAGGAACGTTGGCGTCGCCATTGATCGTCGAGACCACCGCGGTCTTCTTGCCAGCTGAGCCGAACTTCTTGATGTCCGACACGATCGCTTGCCACTTGTCGTGGCCGAACGGCGTGTAGTTGATCATGATGTCTTCTTGCTTGACGCCCTTGGACTTCAGGTATTCCTCCAAGATCTTGTTCGTCGTGCGCGGATACACATAGTCCGTGCCGGCGAGTACCCAGCGCTTCACGCCGATGTCCTTCATCAGGTAATCGACTGCGGGAATCGCTTGTTGGTTGGGAGCGGCGCCGGTGTAGAACACGTTCTTCGACGACTCTTCACCCTCGTATTGCACTGGATAGAAGAGCAGGCCATTGTTCTTTTCGAACACCGGCAACACCGACTTACGCGAAGACGAAGTCCAGCAGCCGAATACCGCGGCCACTTTGTCCTTCACGAGCAGCTGTTCCGCCTTCTCGGCGAACTTAGGCCAATCCGAGGCAGGGTCGACCACGACGGCTTCGAGCTTCTTGCCCAAGAGACCGCCTTTTTTGTTTTGCTCCTCGATGAGCATCAACATAGTGTCTTTCAGCGTGGTTTCCGAAATGGCCATCGTGCCCGACAGCGAATGCAGCACGCCGACTTTGATGGTGTCTTGCGCAACGGCTGTTGCGCACGCAAGCGTCGCAACAGCCGGCAGCGCCAGCTTGATTACGTTGTTTAGTTTCATATGCGTTCCTATTCTGTGAGATGACTGAAGTTACATTTGGACTTGGAGGCCAATGCCGTATGTCTTGCCGTCCGGAGCGACGCCGGCGACTACATCCGAGTCGTAATCGACATCGATGTAGAAAGCGCTGATGCGTGCGTTGAACTGCTTCATGATGTAGTTGAAGTTGACTTCGGTCGTGTCTTGATCGACGTCTGTGTTGACTGCAGTGAAGTCGTACTCAGCCTTGGCGACTTTGGCGAGCACTTGGAACTTGCCGACACCGACATCCATCGGCAGCATGTAAGCACCCAGCACATAGAAGCCGTTGCTGGAGGTGTAGGCCGTGCCGCGTGGTGAGGGATAACCGCCTAGTCCGTCGTACTTCGCATACTCAGCTTCAACCGTGACGACGCCTGCGCCAGAGAGATTTTTCTCGAACAGGAAATCGGCGCTGTATGCGTTGCTGCCGGCATTGTTCTGCGCAGCCAAACCCACTGCCAGCAAATCCTTATCGCCGTAGTACGTGCCGTTCAAGTAGTAGCCGGCTTCCGGATCCCAAAAGTCGAGTTGCACGCGAGCAGCCGACATCACATCCGTGCTGCCTTTGTTGAGACCGGCGATGTCGAAAACACCTGCCGAGACTTTAGCGATGCCGAATTGGCCCCAATACATGACGCCGTCTGCACGGCCTTCGGTTTCAAACGGATAGCCGTCTTGGATACCGTCGCGATAGACGCCCCAGTGACTGGCGTAATACGGGCCATAGAGATTGGCGCGATCGCTCGGCGGCAAGAAACGCCCAACCCAAATGTTCACTTCATCGGCGAACGAGAACTGCGCCGCTGCATCGATGACGCGGATCGTTTCGCCGCTGGTGTTGTATTCGGTGTTGAACATGATGCCAAGGTTGTCCATCACCGTGCCGCTGATATAGATGCGCGCGCTGTTCAATTCGAAATCGTCTGCCTCCAAGTCGCTGGGCGTGGCAT
>WUUC01081885.1_pt1 | contig 11451 bp, 9 predicted proteins | sample 6278441 | NCBI WGS metagenome assembly WUUC01 (sample SAMN13675441, study PRJNA597444) | soil metagenome | isolation source: soil | place: USA: Washington | collected 2017-10 | reverse complement strand
ACTACAACTGCGCGGGCAAGACGTACTACCCCACGTTCTTCTCCACGGACATGCTGTGGGACATCAAGACGTACGTCAGTGACCAGGACGGCACGGGCTGGGACCTGGTGCAGCAGTACCAGAACAAGTACGGCATGCCCAACCCGGACGGGACGATCGGCAAGACGCTGTGGCTGGACTACGTGCAGCGCAAGACGTACGGCGACGGCACCGACCTCGTCCTGCCGGTGATCAACTTCAACCGGATCGACCTCGACAACAAGGTTGGCTCCGCCGAGCTCAACTTCCCCCGTATCAAGGAGGTCCACGGCGATCTTGGCGCGACGACCACGGTCTCGTACGGCTTCGCCAACGCCTGCGACATCAACAGCCTGCCGTCCCAGGCGTCAAACACCCAGGACTGCTACTGGCAGAAGTGGACCCCGGAGGGCGACACCGAATCCAAGACCGGCTGGTTCAAGAAGTTCCTGGTGACCAAGGTGGAGGTCGACCCGACCGTCACCACCAACCAGGACGGCGCCCCGGTGATGACCACCTCGTACACCTACGAGGACGGCGCGGGCTGGCGGTTCACCAACGACCCGCTGACCAAGGACGAGGACGAGTCGTGGACCGACTGGCGCGGCTATCAGGAAGTCCAGGTCACCACGGGCGCGGGCACTGGCCAGAAGACGAACAAGTACTGGCTGTATCGCGGTCTGTCCGGCGACCGGACGTCGAAGACCGACGCGTCGGCGACCCGGACGGTCACGGCCAACGACGGTGACGGCAACAACTACACCGACCACGCCTGGCTGGCCGGACACAACCTGTCCACCTCACTGCGGGACGACACCGCCACCTCGCACGAGCGGACCTACCACTCCTACTGGGACCACAACACCGCCCAGTACGACGGCCTGCCGGACGCCCGCTTCGTCCGCGAGTCCAAGACCACCACCAAGACCCTGATCAAGGGCGGCAGTTGGCGCGAACACGTCGTGGAGAATGAGTACGACGACACCGAGGCGGCCTCCACCACCTTCGGGCTGCCCATGCGCATCGACGACTGGGGCGAGAGCAGCGTCTCAGACAACCGTTGCACCACCTACGGGCGCGCGTACAACACCGACAACTACGACTCCACCGGCGCCCAGCGCTGGACCGTCCTCCAGGACCAGGTCAAGCACTACTCGGTGGGCTGCAGCAGCGTGGCCGACAGCAACCAGGACGGCTACGCCTCCACGCTGTACGACAGCGCGACCAGCGTCGAGGCCAACAAACCGGTCGACGGCAACGCGACCGAGGTCCGCACGTACACCAAGTCGGGTAGCTACCGCTCGGCATGGGCGGGCTACGACGACGCCGGGCGCGTGGTCTGGACCGAGGACGGCAAGCACAACCGCACCACCACGAAGTACACCCCAGCGAATACCTGGCCCCTGGACGGCGTCCTTACCACAACGCCTGACCCGGACGGCAGCCTCTCCGCCCGCGAAGCGTTGACCTCCACGGTGTGGATGTCCCGATTCTGGGGCCTGCCGACCACTATGAAGGACGCCAACGGCAACTCCACAACGGTGACTCTGGACGCGGCAGGGCGGCCGGTGGAGGTGTGGAAGCCGACCGAAACAGGCAGCTCGCCGTCGACGAAGTTCAGTTACACCATTCCCAAGTCCACCAACAGCAGCGGGGTACCGGACGCGGTCGACGGCTACCCGCACGTGGCCACTCACGTGTTGCAGTCGGGTACTACGTATGTGTCCTCGCACGCCTACGCGGACGGCCTCGGCCGCGCCCGGGAGACACAGACTCCGCTGCCGGACGACCTCAACCCGGTCGGGGACACGGTCGCCTACCGGCAGGTGGCCGCGGTCCGCTACGACTCGGCCGGCCAGGTCACCGGATCCTCGGCGGTCTTCCGCAACCAGGGCACCGCCGGCTCCGGCGGACCTTCCAGCCCGCAGGTCGCCGACCTCCCGTCCTACACCGACCTGGTCCTGGACTGGGCCGGCCGCACCGTGGCCTCGCAGCTCCAGGTCAGGGGAGTGGCCCAGGCCGCGGGACGGATCGACACCGCCTACGACGGCGACTACACCAGCGTCAAGAACGCGGTCGGCGGCGCGACCGACACCTACACCAATGTCTACGGTCAGGTGTCCAAGGTCGTCGAGCACAGCGGCAGCTCCACCTACACCACCGCGTACGGCTACACCGCCAAGGACGAACTGGCCAAGATCACCGACATGCGAGGCAACAACACCTCTTACCTGTACGGCTGGGCTGGTCAACGTACGGACGTGGACGACCCGGACGCCGGAATCTCCACGACCGAGTACGACGTCAACGGCCAGATCAGCAAGACCACCAGCAACGCCGGCCAGAGCGTCCTGAACTTCGGGTACGACAACCTCGGCCGCAAGACGTCCGTCTACAGCGGAACGGACGAACTCGCGGCCTGGACCTGGGACGGCCTGACCGTGCCTGGCGGCAAAGGCCAGATCACCTCGACCACCAGCCGTGACACGAACGGCAACGCGTACACCACCAAGGTCGGAGCCTTCGACGCACGCGGCCGTGCGCAGAACACCACCGTCACCATCCCCGATGCCATTAACGGTCTGGCCGGGGACTACACGACCGCGCTCAGTTACGACGCTGCCGACCACGTCACCAAGGTCACCTATCCCAATGCGGGCGGGCTCCCTGCGGAGACAGTGACCACCACGTACGACGACTACGGTCAACCCAGCCGTCTGACCAGCAGCCTGGGCAGCACGGTCTACATCGACGGCACCGCATACGACGCATACGGCCGCCTGGTTGAGCGCAACTACGGGGCCGAGTTCGGCGGCAACGGCATTCAGGCCCAGCGGCAGTACAGCTACAACGACAGCAATGGGACCCGCTGGCTCACGAGCATCGCCACGACCACCACGACCAACGAAGTGGTCAGCGAGGCGCAGAAGGACACCTACGGTTACGACCTCGAGGGCAAGCTCACCGAACTGCGGGAGCAGGCCACCGGCCAGGCCGCCCAGTCGCAGTGCTTCCGCTACGACGACCAGGACCGCCTGACCTACGCCTACACCCACGCCACCGCCGGCGTATGCGCCAACACGACGTCAACGCCCACGTCCGACTTCAAGGGTACGGCCCCATACCAGACCGCCTACACCTACGACCGGATGGGCAACCTCCAGTCGGTCACCAACACCAACTCGGCAGGCACCGCGGCCCTGCGCGACTACCTCTACCCCGGCTACGACGACGCGGGCACCTGGACCACGGCCAACGCCAATCAGCCGCACGGCATCCGCAAGATCAACCACAAGACCGGCGGCACCACCAACGGGACCGACACACTGACCTACTTCGACGACGGCACGATGAAACAGCGCGTCGAGCCGGGCAGCACCACGGACTACACCTGGACCAAGCGGGGCCAGCTGTCGACGGTCAAGACCACCAAGTCCAGCGGCAGCGAACTGTCCCGTTACGCCTATGACGCCGACGGCAACCTCCTCGTCCGCACCACCCCCCAGGAGACCGTCGCCTCCGCTGCCGGAATGGACCTGCGCACTACCGACGGCACCACGGTGACGGCGACCCGCTACTACACAAGTGGCACGGCAAGGGTGGCCATGCGGACCACGGAGGGCACCACCGCCACCAACGGCAAGCTCACCTATCTGATGGCGGACACGCAGGCCTCCACCCAGCTCGCCGTCGACGCATCCACGGGCACCTCAACTCGCCGCCGCTACACACCATTCGGCGACGAACGCAGCGGCACCCTGCCCACGGGCACGGACAGCGGCTTCCTCGGTCAGACGGAAGACAGCAGCACGGGACTCTCGCTCCTGGGAGCGAGAGCATACGACCCCAACCTCGGCCGATTCCTCAGTCCTGACCCACTCAGCAGCCCCCTGGTCCCACAAAACCTCTCGTCCTACAGTTACTCGTACAACGACCCTGTCAACCGTATGGACCCCACGGGTCTCGAGAGCTGCGGCGAGTACGCCGACTGCAGCGGACATGAAGGGGAGTATCCGACATACACGGACCCCCCATCGCCGGTTACGGACCTGGGGGACGGTACTGCGCCAAGCGCCCCCATGGACCTTGTCGAGAGTTACATGGGGGAGCGCGAGCTGCCGAGCGTTTCTCAAATGCAGCGGCTCGGAACCTATATCCCGCACGTCAGTCCTGAGCTGAACTACGAGCTCTACTTCCGTGAACGCTGCGGATTCAGCCAGGGCACCGACATGACGTGCAAGGGCCTTCGGGACTACTACGGAGGCTGGGGGCACGTAAAGAGCGTTGAATCTTCGGATACATGCCCTATATGCGGGAATGTAGGATTTGATCTTGTCCTGCAGTACGCGCTCAAGCGTGGTGGAGGACCATGCTCCAAAAACAGCTTCCCGTCCGAAGAGGGCGTTCAGATGGCGGACGGTTCCATCAAGGAAATCGGAGACGTCGAGGTCGGAGAGAAGGTTCTGGCCACCGACCCGGAGACTGGTAGGACTGAAGCGCGCACCGTCCTTGCCGTCATCGTCACTCAAATGGACAAGGAATTCACCGAGCTCAGCCTGCGTACGGGCGACGGTGACGGCGACACTGAGATCACTGCGACCGATCACCACCCGTTCTGGTCTCCTTCTGTCGGCGCGTGGATCGACGCCGCCGACCTGAAGCCAGGGATGACCCTACGCACGGACGTCGGTACCAAGGTCACGGTGAGTGCGGTTCGATCTTTCCGTAGCCAGCAGGAGACTCGCAACCTCACGGTCGACGGCATTCACACGTACTATGCGCTGGCGGGCAACACCCCGGTTTTGGTCCATAATGCTGGCGGTGGTCTAGATGATGACATCCGCCTTTATGGTGACTACACGGCACGAATGGATCAGTTCAACGTGCGGGGTCAAGCCTCATTTGAGGTTCATGTGTACTATCGGGGCTCTGAGGTCGGCATCTACGGAAGTAATGGATTCTTCAATAAGCACGGCACAAAGGCGAGCGATGTCGACGTACCACAGCAGGTGCACAATCGCCTCAAGGGAATTGCAGTGGACCAAATGCGGAAACTTGGTCAGCTTCCTCGTGACGCTGACATCAAGGGTGATGCTTGGAAGCGCCCGATGATCGGATCGAGTGGTTGCTGATGAAGTTTGTCAGAGTTGAACGGATCAACGATGGCCGACCTGCCGTTCGACTCGACCCCGAGCCGTACTTGCAGAGACTCCCAGAGCTGTCTTCGCGGCTCCCAGTTGGCGCCAAGGCGTTCGCGACAGATTCATCCCACTACGACTTCAGTGCCCCGCGCTGTGTGAAAGACCTGCGGCTTGGGTCACTTTCCATTCACGATCCCGGCCATGCTGAGATTTCGATGGAGATTTCATTCCAGGCGAACCCGTGGAAGCATGACGCAAGTCTTACCATCCGCTACAAGGATGTGACGAGAGTTGCTATAGACGTTGCTCCGCTTGAGGCCGGAGATCCCGTATGGCCGGAGAGCAGACGATTGGGTGATCTTCAGCTTGACGAAATTCTCCCCATCTCGGCAGGCTGTATGCATGAAATGAAGTTTACGGGAGGGGTATTGCTCGTCGAGTGTGCAGATCTGCATGCGCGATGGGGTGACTGAGAAGCGAAAGGGATTTCGAACCCGTTAAAGTCACACCGGGATTCGGGCCTGGTGGGATTTCTAGGGTTATTGGGGCGTGCCCCGCGGGCGCATGCGAGCACCAGCGCGTCGCGAGCGTCGCGGTCGTCCCGCCCGTACCCGCAGAAGGCAGTGACGAGCCACTCCACCAGATACGTGATCGTGTAGCAGCGGTCGTAGGTCCGGTGCCGTTCGAAGAAGCGGGTGTACTCGGGGGAGAGGCCGAAGCGGGAGGACAGGGCCAGGCCGTAGTCGGTGAAGTACAGGCGGCGGCCGTCGGTCAGGATGTTCTCGAAGTGGGCGTCGAAGTGGAGGAGTTCGCGGGAGTTCATGAAGGACGTGCCCGTGTGCAGAGCCTCATCCACCCAGGTGCACGCCCTGTTCGCAGCCTCCTCGTCGGCCTTGATCTGTTCGCCGAGCCACTGGTGGAGGTTGTACGGGACGTACTCCAGAAAAAGGGCGAGGCTGGCCGATGCCGTGCTGGCCGATGCCGTACTGGAAGAAGGTGGGCAGGCCGAACAGGTTCGCGGTCGACCGAACGTGTTCCGGCAGCGTCTCCGCGGCGGTCAGGGGCACTCGCTTGACGAAGACCCGGGTGCCGTCGACATCCAGCAGTGCCGACCGCCCACCGATGCCGGAACCGAGCGGATTGGCTCTGGCCACAAGGGCGTTCAGCCCCTCGTCACTGTGCTTGGCCAAAGAGGCGGAGACGGTGCTGTGCGTGGCCAGACGTGCGGCATGGGACATACCAGGGCGCATCACTGCCGCCTCCAGCCAGGCGCAGTTCTGCGCATGCGCCGTGGGTTTGTGTGAGGTCGTCGACTACGGCCAAAAGCGAGCGGAAAGTAAGCAGATTACGCCAGGTGGTGACGTGTAGTGTTCCGTGGCGTGCTGGCTGAACGGCGACACCAACTCATCCTGCGGGCCCTGCGTTCCGGCGGCACCGCCTCCGTGACCGACCTCTCCCAGCAGCTGGATGTCAGTGCGGCGACCATCCGCCGGGACCTCCTCAAGCTGGAAGGGGGCGGGCTGCTCACCCGTGTCCATGGGGGAGCGGTCATCGAGGAGGAACATGCGCCCTTCCACGAGGCCGCCGAGGTCCAGGTGGCTGAGAAGGACGCGATTGCCGCCCAGGCGGCCACGATGATCGAGGACGGCCAGTCGGTCATCCTCGACAGCGGCACCACCGTTCACCGGCTGGCCCGCCAACTGCACGGGCGTCGGCTCACCGTGATCACCAACAACCTCGCCGTGTACGAGGAACTCGTCGAGGACGAGAACGTCGACCTGATGCTGCTCGGCGGCATGGTCATACGCGAGTCACGCATGCTGGACGGTTTCATGGCCCAGGACAACCTCCGCCAAGTGCACGCCGACTGGCTCTTCATGGGCGCTTGCGGCATCCGCTCCGGCGGCCAGGTCATGGACACCACCGTGATCGAGGTGCCCGCCAGGCGCGCCATGATCGCCGCCAGTGACAAGGTGGCGCTCCTGGCCGACAAGACCAAGTTCCCCGGCACGGGCATGGTGAAGATCTGCGGCCCCGAGGACCTGGACGTACTCGTCACCAGCGCACCGGCGGACGACCCGACCTGCATGGCTCTGAACGAGGCGGGCGTGAGCGTGATCCCGGCGGCGCCGGCCACGGTCAACGGCTGACACGGCCTCCTACCCGGCTCCGTGCTCAGCCAGGACCTCAGCCACCGTCCGATGCGCCACGGCGGCGAGTACGGGATTCGTGACCCGGTAGTAGTGCTCCGCCACCAGCCCGAAGCACAGGGCCCAGCCCCGTCCCCGGGCCCAGGTCGCGTCGTCGACGTCGGCCGCCTCGCGGAACAGGCCGCGGGTCTCGGGGGTGAACACGGCCCAGGCAGCGAGTACGTCGGCCGCCGGGTCGCCGACGCCGAGGCCGCCGAAGTCGATGACCGCGGTGAGCCGGCCTCCCCGGGCCAGCAGGTTGCCCGGCAGCAGGTCGCCGTGGAGCCAGACGGGATCGCCGTCCCATTGGGGGAGGCGCAGGGCCTCCTCCCAGGCGGCGGTCGCGACGTCCCTGTCCAGCGTGCCGTCCGTGCCAAGGTCACGGATCGCGGCGCGGACGTCGTCTTCTTCGCCGTCGTCGGTGAGCGGCCCGCCGCGCCAGGATGGCGGACCGCCAGCAGCGTCGACCTTCCGCAGCGCGGCGACGAAACGGCCCAACTCGACTGCTGCATGCGCGAGTTCGGCGTGGCCGGTGAGAGGCGCGTCGTATATGTTGTCGCCGTCCAGCCAGCGGAACACGCCCCACGGCAGCGCGTACCCCTGCCCAGGCGCCCCCTTTGCGAGCGGCACCGGCACGTCCAGCGGCAGATGGGGGGCGAGCCGCGGCAGATACCGCTGCTCCCTGTCCGCCGTCTTGGCCCCGCCGGGCAGCCGCGGCAGCCGTACGACCATGTCGTCGCCCAGCCGGTACATGGCGTTGTCGGTCCCGGCGGAGACGACCTCCTTCACGGGCAGCCCGGCCCACTCGGGGAACTGCTCCGCGACCAGTCGGCTGACGAGCGCCGCGTCGATGTCGAGTTCGTCGGCGTGCATCTTCGCGCCGGTCATGGCCCTCCGTAAGTAGTCAGTCGGACGGCGGAGCGTATCCAGGCGGGTTGCTTCATCGCCACGACTTTTCGGCTCGTCGGCTCTCGACACGCGCAGCCGTGGAGGACGGGAGGAGCTGGGGGTGGTCAGAGAGTCGGAAGCGGTTCACCCATGCGTGGCTCCCGCTTCTCGAGCAGCCAGAACAGGTAGCCGCGCAGGTAGTTCTCCAACCCGTCGCCCAGGTAGGCCGCGTACCGCCGTAGTGCTTCCGGCTCGTTCTGGTCGTCCTCGACTTCGGAGGCGATCCATGCGCGGATCGCCTCGCGCCCGTCCCACCAGTCCCTCACTGCTTGCGGAGTCCAGTGCTCGTCACCGTCCCAGGCGTAGCCGCCCATCGGCTCCTCGCAGGCGATCTCCACCAGCCCTGCCACCTCGCGGGGGTTGGCCGGCTGCCGGTGGACGAACTCGTAGCGCCGGTCGCTGGAGAGCACGTGCTCGGGCAGGTGGTACGGGCCGTTCAGCCCGTCGTCGGTCTCACCCGCGTAGAACGGACCAGGAACATTGAGGCGGCTGCGTTCCTCCCAGCGGCCATTGCCCATTGACCCGGTGAGTTTGCGCGCGGTGGGCACTGGGTCCCAGTACGCCAACTCCTGCCAGGGCCCCTCCGTCGGGTACCGCATGAGCCGAGCGCGCCTCCGCACTGCGGCTTGCTCAAGCTCGCGCTCGAAAGCCCGGCCGTCATCTGAACTCGTCACTCCGGGTGCCGCACTACTGATTCCAACCAGGCGTAGTGAAGTTGCCGTTCGTGAGGGCGGTTTGGAAGGCCGTCCAGGTGGTGGGTCGGATATGGAGGGAGGGGCCTGTGGGGTGCTTGGAGTCGCGTATGGCGATGGTGGTGGGGATGTTGGTGGCTATCTCTACGCATTCGGCAGTTTCGTCGCTGTAACTGGACTTGCGGAACTCGAAGTCAGACACGGCGCTCACAGTTCCTTTCGTAGCTTGTCCAGGAACGACATCGACTCCCGCTCGTCGAGGGAGCGTTCGGCGATCCTCTCGAACAGCTCATCGTAGGCAGCCGCGGCCTCTCCTCCCTCCACCCAGCGTTGGGTGAAGGGAGCCTCTACATAGACCACGTCCATGGCCCCTGGAGCGGCGAACGAGATGATGTTGAACGAGCCGTTGAGGCCCGGGTGTGTGCCGGCGTTGAAAGGGAAGATCCGGAGAGCGACACTCGGCAGGTCTGCCGTCCTCACAAGCTCTTCCAGTTGGCCTCCGGCTGTCGCCGCGCCCCCGGGGAAGTTGCGGAGAACCGCTTCATAGATCACTACCTGTAGAGAGAGCGGCGGTTCGTCGGTTAGGCGACGTCGGCGGGCGAGCCGTGCCGCGATGAACTCCTCGTCCGGCTGAGGGTTCTTGGTCACCTCGGCGGCTGGGCTTCCCCTCAACGCTCGTACGTACTCAGGCGTTTGGAATAGTCCAGGGACGAACGCAGGCTGCCACGTCTTGATGGTTGTCGCCGCGCTCTCCAGCGGGACGTATTCGTTCATGACGCCATGGATGGTGTAGTCGTTCCACCAACCTTTGGCCTTACGGCGTTCTCGGTCGACTCTGGCCAGTTCGAGGAGTTCGCCGACCCTCCCGGGGTCACGGGCACCGTACAGCTCGCACAAGGCCCGGATGTCCGGGTCGCGCACGGGTACCCAGCCGCCCTCCATCTTGGCGACCTTCGTCGTGGACGCGGTGAGCGCCCTGGCTGCGTGGGTCTGGGTGAGGCCGGCGGCCGTGCGCAACTTGATGAGTTCACTGCCCAGTCGGCGTCCGAGGACGGTGGAGGTGCTGTTCCCCTGCATCGGGTGGCTCACGGTCACGTTGGTGCTCCTCCTGGCGTTTGGTGCGCCGTCAGTCTGGCGCGGGGCTCCGCAGCCTCGCAAACCCCTTTCGGAGGAAATCCTCCAAGAGGAACTTGCGGCCAATGATGCATCCCCCTACCTTCGGTGACGAACTGCTCGCAGAGCGAAGCCAGCCGATGCCTGGCGCCGCTCACCCCTGCCCGGAGGTGCGCGACATGGTCGCCCCCCAAGCGTCAGAAGAGCCCGAAGCCCTCCTCCACCACGACCGCCTCGACTACACCCCGCTCCCCAAGAGCGTCACCCTCGCCCGCCGCCGCGCCCACCGCCTGCTCACCGAGTGGGGGCCCCCGAACTCGCCGCAGACACCGCCCTGTTGGTGTCCGAGCTGGGCGGCAACGCCGTACTGCACGGCAGCCTGCGTGACCGGCTCTTCCGGGTGGAGCTCACCCTCACCGAGCGCGCCGTACGGATCTCCGTGTCCGACCCGAAAGGTGAGTTACGGCCGAACCTCCGCGAGGCGACCGAAGACGACATGTTCGGGCGCGGGCTGGTGATCGTCGGACAGGTGGCCGACCGTTGGGGCGTGTGCAGGCTGACCGTCGGCAAGTCCGTCTGGTGTGAGCTGGACGTCGTACGCCAGGAGGCCGCCGCCCACTACCGTGACCGCAGCGAATCCCCGTCTCCGAGGAGGACGATCATGGCCGAACCGCTGAAGACCTTCGTCGCCGGCGTCGAGGTCGAGGTCCCCAACAGCATTCCGGACATCCGGGCCGCCCTCCCCGATGAGCGGCGCGAGGAGTTCGACCGGGCCATCAACGAGGCCGGGGTGCAGGACATCCACACCGTCATGCGGCACTGGATGCTGGAGGCCGTACCCGACCCGGAGGCCGACGCGCTCCTGGAGCGGCTGGCGGCGGTCGAGGCCGAGAGGCGGGGCGTCGCTTGAGCTACCGCATCACCTACGCGCCGCCCGCCGACGACACCCTGGCCAAGATGCGGAATGCCCAGGCGTTCAGGGACGAGATGGCGCGGACCGTCGGCCGCGATCCCTACGGGCATGGATCGACAGCCGTCAGGGGTGAGCGTGACCGGCGGGAGGCCACGATCCTCGGCGCCATCGCCCTCTACTACGTCTCCGGATCCGTGCTGACGGTGACCGTGGTCAGGCTCGTCGCCCCGCTCTGAACTGAACGGCCCTGCCCGGAACGTACGACGACGGCCGCCTCGGCCCTCGGGCCGAGGCGGCTTTGTCCCATGGGCGGTCACATGGGTGGACGGATCAACACACGGAAACGACCGGTCAGCTCACCGACACAGCCGACCAGGCCGCCCCCACCGCCCGGTACTCCGCACTGTCCGCCCCGTACAGATCCTTCGCCGCGTTCA
>WUUC01060443.1_pt1 | contig 11451 bp, 11 predicted proteins | sample 6278441 | NCBI WGS metagenome assembly WUUC01 (sample SAMN13675441, study PRJNA597444) | soil metagenome | isolation source: soil | place: USA: Washington | collected 2017-10 | reverse complement strand
TGCTCTCGGCCGCGGTTCTTGTAGACGACCTTGACCAGGTCCTCTGCGCCAGCAACGGGCGACGAGTAGACGCGGAACTTGCCGTCGTACCAATCGTTGGTGCCCTCGTCGGTCGGCGACGAATCCTTGTGGCCGAAGGTCGGCCCGGTCCAGCTGCCGCCGGCTTGAATCGCGCCGTAGTTGTGCGCGCGGTCGTGCGCCGGGTCCGTCCAGCCGTCGCCGCAACTCGTCTCGAGCTCGGCCACGGCGTGCACGAACTGAATCTCTGGGCGCTTCGGCTCGCGGTCGAACACGCGGCGGAAGCCTTCGGTAACGACGGCTCTGAAATCCTTGTGGCTCAAACCCATCGCCGCACCCTCTTCGCCGCCTCACCGGCAACCATGCCGACGATGAACCCGGCAGCTACCAGGCCAAGAGCAACGTCAGCGAGTCGCCTCACTTGCGCTTGAACGCCTTCCGCGAGGCCGTCGCCAGCGCGCTCTGACGTAGCCGCTCCAGCGCTTCGTCCGGCGGCGCCGCGAGCAAGTCCTTCACGAACCGCGTGAGCAGCGTCAGCCCCTCCGGCGGGAGCTTCGACACCAGCGCCAGCACCATCTCGAGCAGCTTCACTTTTCGCACCCGTCAGCCATCGGGCAAAGCTCGCAGAGCTGTTTCTCGCATTCCTCTTCCACCGGACACGCCACGTTCGGGTCCTTGTCGCAGAGCATTCTCACCTGTACCGCGCAGCGCGCCGTGAATGCCGCCACCTTCGACTCGTCGCACTGCGCGTGTTTCGGGATGCCGCTCGAGCACCCGGCGAAAGTCCACAGGGCTGCCAGGAAGCACCCGACCAGGAAGAGCCCCTGGAAGAACTCGGCGACCTCGCGCTGCTGCGCTGACCTTCGGCTGCTCATACCGAATCCTCCAGTCGGCCGACTTCCTTCTGCGCCAGTCCGATGCAGTAGGTAGCCACGCCGAAGAGCGCCGTCGAGACGACCTGATTGCCAGATGTGAAGTAGGCGCCAACGAGAGCACCGGCCGCGACGGCGAACGCCACGACCTTGATGAGGATTGGGGGCATCGTGAAAGATTGCCCTATCGGGCGGCCGGAATCAAGAGCGCCACTGGCTGAGAGTAAACGCCCGCCCAGCGGCTGCGCTCGTCAGTGCGACCGTGTACGCCGTTGCAGCGGGCGCGACTTGGCCAGAGGCGAAAACTTGCGCCGCTGCGCCCGTTGCCACCGTGCCGCTCACCAGAACGCCGCCACTGACGGCCAGCAATTGGGCAGCCGCTGCGGTTGTCACCGTGCCGGCCACCAGCACCGCGGCATCGGCATCGAAGACCTGTGCCGGCGAACTCGAGGCGAGGGTGCCTGAAATCTCGACCCCGGCCACGCTGCCGTTCGCGTCGAATACTTGGGCCGCGGCGCTCGTTGCAACGGTCCCGTTCACGAGGACGGAGCCGGTGGAAGCGAAGACCTGAACCGGGCTGGCCGTCGTCACCGTGCCAGAAACCAGGGCCACCCCGTCAGCGTCAAAGACCTGAGCAGCAGCCGTCGTCGCAACAGTTCCGGATACCAGCACGGCGCCGGCAGAGGAGAATGCCTGGACGGCGCTCGTTGTCGCGACCGTCCCGCTCACGAGCACGTCGCCCGTGCTCGAGAACGTCTGCGCAGCGGCGGCCGTGGCGACCGTGCCGGTGACACCGGCGCTCGGCGCCTTGATCGCGAACGACAGCGAGGCCCACGGTACGCTGCCGGCGCTGAGCGTCGCGGAGCCGCCGGAGATGGTCTCAGCGTCGATCGCCGCTGTCTGAATAGCCATCACGTGGTCGCTCGACGAATAAGTGCCCACCGGCTGAGTAAAGTCGCCGTTGCTCTCGCCCGTGATGTTCGCGACGCCGTCCGAGCCACGGAGCCCGATCAGTACGACGGCGAGCTGGCTCGCCACGCTCGACACGACCGCCGTATATTCGGCCGAAGCGTCGCTGCCGACAGTTGAGCCTCCGCTCTGCGCGAAGTCTGCCCACGCGGCTCCGCTCGTGACGTTCCCCGTGAACCGGAACATCCGCGTGAAGGCGCCGCCCTGAGAGCCGCTACCGTCGGCCGGCATGTTGATCGATAGGTTGCCCGACTCGGTCCCGACGGCGGGCTTGATGAAGGCAAACATGGTCTCGCGGTCCGGGCCGCCAGTCGGCATCCCGCCGTTGTTCGGATGCGCGTACCAGCCGGCGGGAGTGTCGAGGACGCCAGGGCCAGAGCCGCCCGCCGAGGTGGTGAAGGCAAAGGCCAGCAGCGCGTGGCCGGCCGAGATCCCAGCCGGGTACGCAACCAGCAAGGTCTCGGGAAAGCCCGATCCGCCGTAACCGGTCTCTTGCCCAGACCCGGCTGCTGCAAACACGACCGCCATGGGCTACACCGCGATCAGGAAGCTGGCTGCGTGTGCGTCGGTGAAGCGTCGAGCGTTACGTCCTGACCGCTGGTGATGCTCACGCTGTCGAGCACGATGTCCGTGCCGCTAGTGCCCACCGTGCCGCTGATGATGACGTTATTGTCACTGTCGCGGATTTGGTAGTTGTCCGCCGTCCCTGTTGCACTCGCGGCAGAGGTCTTAGGAAAACCCGCCGCGGTCGCTACGCCAGTCGCGGCGTTGCCGAAAGCTGGGTCGTCCAAGGTGAACGAGACGAGCGTGGTGGTGCTCGCGCGGATGATGAGGTTCCCGGCGCCAGAACCAGCATCGACGAGGTCAACGACAGCGTTGCATGCGGCGTTTCGGGCAGGGGTTGAAATGGTGCTCATGGTTCACTCCTGTAATTATGGCGGCCGGCATCAAGCCGGAACCGGACACAGTCGGCGCAACTGAAAGCGCATGGGTGGGGAAGTAGTCGAACTGACGTCGGCTTCTGCATTTACGGTGACGGTGATCGCGTCGTTCAGCGCGCAAATCGCCAGCGTGTGTGCCCGCTGCGTCGTGCTCGTGCTTCCGGTGCCGCCGCCGCGGGAGCTTTCGCGCCCGATAACGGTCACGCCGTTCAGAATTCGGATGTCAAAGTTTTGGCCCGTGGCGCCAGCGAGCGTAACCTCCGCCTCAATTAGCCACACCCCCGCGGCCGTGATCGTCGCCACCGTGGGCGTCCCTGCCGCGTGCATGCCGGAGACGTCAGAGACCTCAGTCGGCCACGTGACCACTTCATCGCCAGCGGCGAGCGTAAACGCCTGCCCGGCCGCGTTCGTCAAAAGGCACGTGTATGTAGCGTCGGCTGCTATCGCCGCGGCTATCAAAGACTGAACCTGCGCCGCCGAGAACCAGGATAGGCCGATGCCAAGCCCGACAGTCATCAGCCGTCTCCGAGTCCGTAGTAAAGCGTCAGCGCACCCGAAGAACTCTCGTGAATCAGATACGCCGTCGCCGTCTTGTCCCAGTCCGGCAAAGGCCCGAGACGGAGAAGTGTCGCGGGCGGCACCGGGATGCCGACCTTCGCGCTAGTGCCGGCAGCTGCTCCCGCGTCTACCTCGGCCGCAGAGGAGAGCGAGACCGCCAGGTGACAGAAGTCCGTTGCGTGCGTGTTCATCACGTAGATTACCCGCCCTCGAAACTCCGCCGGCAACGTCTCCGCCGCATGCGTACCGGTAACCGCGACATTCTTCCACCCGAACTCGTTTGCAGTCCGCCCGAGGTCGTTCGGAAACCGCAGCGATAGCGCCTGTGCCTCTAGTGCTCCCATCAGAAACTCTCCAATCGTTGTGTGGTCGTCAGCATTGCCGTCGGGTCCGTCTTCAAGTCTCCGGTCGGCTGCGGTTGATCTTGCGCCGCCTGCGTTGGCATCTGCAGCTCCGCCGCGACAGAGGACTGCATCGAGTAATCAGAAGCGAACTCGAAGCCAGTCCCGAGCAGGATGCGCCTTTTAAACGGCAGCGTGTCTTTTCTGACAGCGACCTCGGCTTGCACCTCTTGCCGCAACTCGGCCCAGATGTGCGGGCGCCGCAGCTTCAGCGTCTCGATGGCTTCCAGCGGCACGCGGCCCCGGAGCATCTCATCGACGAGCGTGCCCGGGTCTTCGAGCACCGCCGCGCGATCCATCCACTTGCGAACGTCCGGGTGAGAGAACAGCCGTTCCCGAGCAGCCTTTGAGAGCGGCGTCATTTGCGCGCCCTCCGAGGTGAACCCAGCCGGCGCCGTCGCCGCGAGGTGTTGCAAGTCGCCCATGACGAGCTGCTGAGCGGCCATGGCCAGCTCCGGATACTGCTGCGCGTAGGGCGCCGTTTGCCGCGCCGCGTACTCCTGCAGCTTTACGGGTGACGCCGCTACCTCGCGAAGGCGCTCGAACACCAGCTGTGGTTTCTCGTTCAGCGCGTACCTTTCCACCCCGCTGATACCAGCGTCGCGGAAGCCTGCAGCCATGCCTCGCAGTGACACGCCGTCGGCGAGAGCACGCGCCCCCATTCCGATGCGCGCGTCCGTCTTCGATGCTTGCCAGGCCAGCTCGCTGATGACCCCGCCGGCCCGCTCACGGATAAACTTCTGCCCCATCTGCGCCGCAGCAACGCCCGCGGCCGCGACGGGGTGACCCATCATGAGCATCGAGAGCGCGTAGCCCACGGCGCTCGGGTCCACCTGAGCGGACTTGCCGCCGGCCGCTTTCGAGAAAGCGAGCTCCTCTGCCGCCTTCTTGACGAACGTGAGCGAGCGGTAGACGGACTTCGCCTCCTTGTACGGCGCGAGGTCAACACCGGGGAGCGCAGCCTCTAGCGCTTCGTCGGTGTGCTGCGTCATGCGCTGGTTGACGCGCCCGAGCAAGTCGGCCTCGGCGAGGTTGCCCGTGCGCTTCGCTGTCCGCTGGGCGGTGTCCACGCTGCGGCGGATGGCTTCGATGTCGGGGATTTCGAGGTCAGGCGGCGGACCTGGCGCGGCGGCTGGCGGTGGCCCGTCCACGTCGGGAGCGCCGCGCGGCGCGTCGGGCGCATCAACGGCGGGGCGTTGCGGCGCTGGCGCGCGAGCTGCCACCTCGGCTGCTTCCGCCGGAGCGCCGGCAGCAACGGGCGGCGGCTCCGCTGCCTGCTGCTTCCAGCGCCTGATGGGCTCCAGGTACTCCCGCTCGACCTTCGCGATCAGGTCGGTGTCAGCCTTCGGCGCGAACTCCGAGCGAGGCTTCAGAATCTCGTCGAGGTCGTCGTTCAGCTTCGCCGTCGAAGGCCGCAGCGCGGGGTTCGCTTTCCCCGCTTCGGCTGCCATCTCGCGGTATTGCCCGATGGTGCGCCCCGTCTCGTCCCACGCATGCGAAACGTCGTCGAGCACGTCGGACGGGTCGCGCGCGGCGTGGAAGATGCGCTTGCCCTTCATCGGGCCGGTCTTCATCTCGTAGCCGAGGTAGTCGCGCCCGGCTTTCTTGATGAACTCGTCCACCTTCGCGCCGCGCCCGGCCGCCTCTTTCACCAGGCGCTTTGACGGCCGCAGTCCCGCAATCGCGCCCTCTGCCGCGAAGTCTCCCGCCTTCTGCCGAACCCCGGTGATCGCCTCGGTACCCTCGCGGGCCACGGTCTGCGCCGTGGACTCTTTCGAGGCGATCCGCCGAGCCCCACGGGAAGCCAGCGCCGTCGCCGCGCCGCCGAAGAGCCCACCGAGCAGTGCCCCTTTCCCGGCGCCTGACAGCACTTTCTCCGCGGTGATTTCGTCGCCTTGCAGAGCAGCGGCACCGGCGGCGGATGACGCGCCGTAGAAGGCGCCTTCGAGCGCGTAGGGTGCCGTCGCAGCGGTGGCGCGGAGTGCCATGCGGCCGGCTGCTGTGGTGGGCCGGGCGAGTCGCGCTAGGGCTTGCACCGGTTTGGCGAGCTTGCCGGCGAGGGAGAACGGCACGATGGCGCCGCCGAACTCGCCGATGGCCGCCGCACCAGGCTGAGCCGTCGCGCGCTCGCGCATGCCTTGCGCCGCCTCGGGCGACGCGAGACCGACTGCCAGGTCCGTCAGTCCGCCGGACGCCACGCTGGCGCCACGCTCGAGAATGGTCCGCGCGCTGTTCCAGCCGGACTCGAGCTCTTGCTTGCGGTCGGACATCGACGCCTCTTGGGCGCCCATGAGCTCGTAACCGGCGCCGAGCGCGTTCCCGACCTCGGTCCCCTTGACCTTGACGACCTGCCCCGTGCGGTCGCGAAACGAGTAGTCGGCGTCATCGTTCGCGAACGCTTCGCCGGAAGCCAGCTTCGTGCCGACCTCCGTCTCGGGGATGACGTGCCCGTCTGCGTCGGTGAACTCGCTCATTGGGTCTTCACGTCCGGAGCGATGTAATCAAGCTCCCATGGGCTCTTTGTCAGGCCGCGCACATGATGCTCAGCGTCCTGCAGGAACAGCTGTTTGGCCTTCTTGAGCGACTCTTTGCCCTCGGAGTCGAGGTTTCCGGCGTGCATTCCCTGGTCGCCTCGCAAGGCGTCGGTAATTCTCTCGAACTCGCCTTCTGTCTGCTGAGACAGGCCAAGGGCTTTCTGGCCGACGAGTGACTGAATCGCGCCAGCGTTCGCGCGCGCGCGGGCCATCAGGTCCGGGTTGAGCTCGAATGCCGGGGTGTTGTAAATCCTTTCCATCTCTTCGATTGCCGCGAGTCCCTTCGTGTAGATGTCCATCGTGGACCTCGCCGGCACGGCAGCGGCTTCGTCCGCCGCGAACGCCGTGCGCGTTGGGAGGCCCAGCTTTTGCTGCAGCGCAGGAGGCAGCCACACTCGGCGCTTGTCTTCGATTTCTCTCTGGCGTAGCTGGGCGCCCTGACCTTCCGGGCTCTGCTCTCCGTTGCCGCGAATCTTGAGCAACAGTTCGACCATGCGCGGATCGATCGACGAGCCGCCGGACGAAGCTGGCGTGTAGCGCTCATTCGCCACCGTGGTGCCGGCTGCCTTCGCCGAGATGTCCGCGTATTCGCGAGCGCGCTGCTCTCGCCGCTCGGCCTTCTGGACCTCCCATTGCGCGAGTTGGTCCGCGCCGGCCACGTCACGCAGCCGCAAATCCATCATCCGGTCCGCCACGGCCTGCGTCTCGAGCCGTAGCGCGGTCTGCGCTGACTCCGGGTCGCCGTAGGTGTCGAGCGCTTCCGTGTAGGCGTTGCGAGCGGTGACACCGGCTGCCGTCGCGTCGTCGTGTTGCCGGCGCAAGAGCTCCGCGTTCTCCGCAATCGCTGCCTCTGTCAGCTCGATCGGGATATTCGGCCCGCTGCCACCCGCGAGGCCCTGTCCGAATTGGAAAGCGCCCGCTGCAACGGCGGCGAGAATGCGCGCAAAGATGCCCTTGTCCGCCCAGTAGTCGTCACGCGCGTTGATTCGCGGCATCTCTGCCGCGGCGCGTTCTTTGCCCTCTGCGTTCGTCTTCAACCGCGCGATCTCAGAGTCGTACTTCTTTCGGCGCTCGGCCTTTTTCTCGATGTCTTCCACCTCGGCTTCGAGGCGTTCGATCTCCGGCGCGATGACACGCTCACGGAGCGTAGAGACACGCTGGTTGATTGCCTGCTCACCGATTGCATCCACGTCGCGCGCGGCCGCTTCGACACCCGCGAGAGCTTCCGGCGTCGGAGTGCCCTCGCGCTGCGTGGTGACAGTGGTCGGCGACCATCCGCCTTTGCTCGGTCCGCTGCGCTTGATGACTTGGCCAGCTACGAGGTCGCCGAGCGCTTGACGCTCAGGGTCGGGTGCGGAGCCAGAGCCGGCGCCGCCCGGGATGGGCGCGCCTTGACGACTGACGGTTTCGGGTCCGGTTGACGGCGCGGTGACGCGAGTGCGGTTGCGTGGCCCCTGACCTGCTGCCGCGTGCGAGTTGCCCGTTCCGGCGTCGCTAACCATGCGCTTCTCATCGACTGGAGCGAACCCGCCGAGTTGCTCCGCCTTCGCGTAGTTGACCTGTGCCGTCGGCTGCTCCGGCGCCGCCTGTCTCGCCAGCTTGATGCTCTCGCCGAGCCGCTGCGTCTCGACGTTCTGCCGGTCGTAGGCGTCAGCTTCCGCCGCGTACTCCGGGTCACTCTCGCGCTTCGACTTCTCGAGCCGCGCCGTGATTGCCCCGAGCCGCTCTTCTGCCGTCGGTGGCTTCGGCGTGTAGCCCGCAAGCTCTTCCGCCGGGCGCTGCTCGTAGCCGTACTCAACCGGGTCAACGGCCGTGCGCAACGGAGGCAAGCCGTCTTCACGCTCTACCAAATACGAGCCGTCTTCGAGTGGCGAGTAGTAAGGCGGCATCAGAGGCTCAATCGTACATCAACGGCCGCCATAGAGCCCCTGCATCCGTTGCAGCGTCGCCAACTCTTCGGGTGTGCGTTGGAGTGGCATCGGTTGCTGTCCAGGCATCGGGAGCCCGGGAGAGCCAGGAGGCGGCGCCATCGGTCTTCCCATCGGCTGCGGAGGCATGCCCATGGGCGGGCGCTGCATCGCACCGGGTGGCATCGGACCTCCGGGCGGCATCATCGGCCGCCCCCCTGGCGGCATCGGCCTCGCCGGTGGCATCTGCGGCGGACCAGCCGGAGCACGAGGCGGAGGCATGTCGATTCCCATCGCTCGCAAGTCTTCACCGGCCGACCGCTTCCGCGGCGCATCCACGGCGTCGTTCGCGTCGCGCTCCACCTCGTCGGTGTCCGCCGGCTTCTTCCCCGGCGCCCCAGTCTTCCCGTACGGATTGCCCCGGGTCTCGGACGACATCTTGACCTTTTTCGCTGCAGCCATGTTCATTGCTCCTTGTCTTTATCCGAGCGCGCCCAGAACCGCGGCGCCGCCTTGGATGCCGTAGCCGATCAGATTATTCTTCGCCGCCTCGTCGGCCTCGAGCGCCCCCTGACGGATGGCGTACTCGCGGAGGATCGAGTCTTCGTGCGCGATGCCACCTTGCAACTCGGTCTGGGCAACCTGCTGCGCCGCGTTCTGCGCGTTCCAGTACTGGCCGAGGCCCTGATTGTAGATGTCGGCGCCCTGTGAGATGGCTCCGCTCCCGTAGCCTGACGCCGCGAGGTAGCCCTGCTGCGCCGCAAGCGATGCGTTCGTCCCGACCTGCGCCCCGGTGCCGTAGATGCCAGCGCCTTGCGTCATGCCTGACAGCCCGAGCTCGCCCGCGCCTTGCTGGATGCCCGCGCCCGCGGTCGCTCCCTGGAGGCCCAATGCGCCGCCGGCCTGAAGAGCGGCGATGCGTTGCTGCTCGCCGGTCTGCGTCGCCTGGATGCCCATCTGCGTGCCTTGCTGCGCGGCAGAGCCGGCGGCCGTGAGACCTTGCAGTTGCAGCCCCTGGCCTTGCATGTTGGCGTTCACGCCCTGGCCGAGCGCCCCGACGGCGATTTGCTGCCCAGCGAGACCGGTCTGCGCAACGGACTGCTGCGCCGCGAGGTTCTGCCCCGCGCCCGCCATGGCCGCTTGCGAGCCCGCGGCGAGCCCCTGGACGTTGACGCCCGCCCCGGCGAGAGCCGCCTGGCTTCCCGCCTGCTGACCCGCGAGAGCCGTCTGCGCCGCGCCTTGCGTCGCCGCGAGCGCTTGCTGCTGGTAGGCGATCGCCGACTGGTCGCGAATCGCCTGCTGTTGGATGGCCGACTGCGTCCCGAATTGCGCCTGTTGGCCGAGCTGCGCGCCCTGAGCGAGCTGGGTTTGCGAAGCAAGCTGCCCGCCAGCGGCCTGCATCTGTCCCGCGGCGCTGCCGGCGCCAACCTGGAGATTCCCAGCCGCCCCGAGGTTCTGCGCCTGGCGAGACCGCCACGCTGCGTCCTCGGTAGCGCGCAGCGTCGCCGACTGGTTCGCGAGGTCCGACTGAATCCCGGCGATGTTGCGGCCTGCGTTGTCCGCCGTAGCCGCCGAGCCCGAGAGCCCGCGCCCGCTCTTCGCCGCCGACTGCTGCTGGTTGATGGCCCGCTGCGATCCTTGGCTGAGCAGCGCTTGCGCCGCCGACGGTCCCTGCGTCTCTTCCAACGCCGCGAGCCGTGCCGCGTTGCTGTAGACGCGGTCGGTCATGTCGGTGCCGGTCGCGCCGAGCTGCTGCTGCGTTCCGGTGGCCGTGCCGGTCGCGCCCTGCAACGCGGTGTTTGCCGCGTTGAAGTTGGTCGTTACATCCTGGCGATTGCGGACACCCTGAGCCTGCGAGCCGGCCATGTCGGCCTGCGCGCTGAGATTGGCCGCCCCCGCGTTGCCGGTAGAAGCGAGCGTTCCCCACGCCTGTTGGCCGATGTTGGCCGCCGCGCCGCCTGCGCCCGCCAGTGCCGCCGCTTGACGGTTGCCTGTGCCGGCGCTGGCTAGACCCGCCTGTTCGACACCTTGGCCGAGTTGCGTCGCTACCTGCGCCGCGCCGGTGCCGGCTCGAGCAAGGTCGCGCATACCCGACGAGCCGGCCGCCGCGGCCTGACCCGCGGCACCAGAGAGACCGGAGGCAATCTGCTGCCCCTGTTGGGTCGCCTGACTTCCGAGGTTCGCGCCGGTGGTCGCCGCGCCCGCGCCCGCGCCTTGCAGCCCGGCAGCGTACTGGCCGCCGAGCGCCGAGACATCAGCGCCGGTTGCAGCGAGCGCTTCCGCCTGCGACTTGCCGTAGTTCGCGGTGTTGATGCCGAACGTCTGAATGTTGCCCGCCGCGTCGCGTCCGTACTGGCCAGCGTCGAGCGCCTGCTGTTGCGCCGCTGCCGCCGCAGGCATTGCGTAGGCGAGCGCCGAATTAGAGAAGGCGTTGTTTTGGGCCCGGCCCTCCATGCCGGCGTTGAGAGCTGAGTCACTCTGCGCGGCCGCTTCGCCCGGACGCCGGCCGTACATGAAGTCGCGCGGATCCATAACCAGCGGGTTGGTTCCGTGCTGCGTCGCGTACGATGTCCCGGGGTTGGTGATGGTGGCGTTGTGCTCCTCCGCTAGGCGCGCCCTTTCCGCCGCCGCCATCGCCGGGCCGTCGCTTGGAGAGATGCCAATGCCCGTGTAGTTCGGCACACCCTCGGGAAAGAGCGCCGCCAGTTCTTCGTCGGTCATCAGATTCTCTCCGTCGTTGCAGAGGGGTGAGTCATCTCGGGTTCTGGCTCGTGATAGATGGTGAACCCGTGCCAGGTCGCGCCGCCCGCGGTCGAGTCGTAGGCTTCGATGGCAATCGAGGTGACCTTGTTCGAGAAGTTTCCGGGTCCGAGCTCGTAGAGCTTCATGGCTGAGGTGTCCGTGCCGACGACGGTGCCTAGCTTCGAGTTGACCTCGTCGGTTACGACGGAGACGTTGACGGTGGTCGGGTTCGCATCAAGGCTCACGCGCGCGACGGTCCCCTGCAGCGCCGTGACGCCGCAGTAGCCCACCGGGTAGAACGTGTGGAGCTGAAGTCTTCCCTCGAAGAACACGCCGTCGTCGGTTGAAAGCGAGGTGTCTTCGAGCAGGAACGCCGGAGAGCCAGCGTTGTTCTCGTGCGCCAGCAGCAAGCCTTGCGGCGTCGCGCCAAAAGCGGCGAGCTCTTGCGAGTAGTCGTCAACGGACCATGCTGCGGCATCGATGTCGTAGGCGAGGATTTTGCGGCCGTA
>WUUC01000532.1_pt1 | contig 11452 bp, 9 predicted proteins | sample 6278441 | NCBI WGS metagenome assembly WUUC01 (sample SAMN13675441, study PRJNA597444) | soil metagenome | isolation source: soil | place: USA: Washington | collected 2017-10 | reverse complement strand
CCGACGTGCTGGAGGTGGAACCACCAGCCCATGGCGGAGTAGGTGCGGTCGAACAGCGGCGCCTGCTGGGAGAGGTAGTAGTACCAGTTGGACGGTGTGCCCGCCGCCTTGCCCGCGACGTCGGTGCCGCCGAACTCGGCGCCGCCCTCGATGACCCACGCCGGGGCCGCGCGGAACTGCGCCAGGTCCGGGTAGCCGAACCCCTGGTAGCAGTGCACGATCTCGTGGGCCAGGGTGGCCCGCGCGTCGGCGGAGATGCCGCTCGTCGCGCCCCGCCACAGGCTCGGCGGCACGTAGACCGAACAACTCGTCGCCCGGCCGCCGGTGGTCGTCAGCAGCGGCCCGTCCCCGTCGGGTGCGATCGACTCCCCGTCGGCCAGCGCCATCGACCAGGCCCGGACCGGCCCGCCGTTCTCCGTGGTGCGCTCGACGTCGACCAGGTACAGCCTCGGCTCCGGCAGACTCGCCCCGAGCCGCCCGCCGATGTCGGTGACGAGCCGGTCCAGCTCGGCGCGGATCGCGGGTGCGGCCTTGGCCTTGTCGTCCTGCCGCAACCGAGGCGGCCCCTCCGGCGGGACCACCACCGCGGCCACGTCCCGCTGCTGCTCGGGGGTCAACTCCGCCCAGTGCCCCAGCAGCCAGCGCAACGGCCCGCTGCCGGACACCGCGAACCCGTCCGGATCAGGCCTGCCCGCCGGTGCGACGACCCCGGGCACCGCCCCGAACAGGTACGAGAACGCGGCGAGCGCCGTCCCGGTGTCCGGTACCCCACCGCCGGCACCGGTGTCGATCCGCTGCCAGATCGTGGGCCGGCTGCCCGTGGTCGGCTGTCCGGCCACCACCACCCGCCCGGCGACGACCGCCACCACCCCGGCCACCACAGCGACGATCACGACCACGACGAGCACGAACAACGCAGGACGCCGCCCGGCAATCTGCCTCGACACGCGGCGAGCGTAGATCACGACGGCACTGGGCACGCCGATTCCGCGGAGTCCGTCCCTTTGGGGCAGGTCCCCTGGTTGAAAGGGACAGACCCGACGGGACGCGCACCCGTGTGGTCATCGACCACGCCGCACTGCGGTGCGTCGCGCGGCGAGGTCGCGTTTTGGATCATCCTCGCGATACCGGGTATCAGCGCGATCCCAGCATCCAGGTGCTCGGTGAGTCGCTCGCTCACAGCGGCTGCCCTACTTGCGGGGGGGTGCGAGGCGAATCGACGCTGGTGAGAGAATCAGGGCATGGCGCAGTATCCGGACCGAGGTCTGGCCGGTTGGTCGGTGTGGGCGGTCGACCTTGGACCGGCACCGTTGAAGGCGCTCGTCGCTCTCGGGAACTGGTTGCGGCTTCCGGCCTCCGATCGCGCCGATCTGGTCCGCTTGCGCACGTCCCTTCCGGCGCGGATCGCGTCCGGTCTCACCGAATCCGAGGCGGTGTCCTGTGTGGAGTTCGGTGCCCGCTCGGGTGCCGTCTTCGAGGCGCGCACCTACGGGCGCGGTAACGCGGGGGTGCTCGCCGGGATCGATCTCGAGGGGCTGTGGTCCGGTGCCGGGCACGACGAGTACGTGGAGCCGGCGCCCTCCGATCAGCTCGTCGCCTCGATCGAAGCCGAGATCGGCTATCGGCTTCCTGACGCGTACATCGCACTCGCGCGTACGCGCAACGGCGGGCTGCTGGCACGCGGGGCGCATCCCACGGCGGAGCCCACAGGATGGGCCGCCGACCATGTCGCCGTGACTGGCATCTACGCGATCGGCCGCACGAGCCGCTACTCCCTCTGCGGCGAACTCGGCGCAACGTTCATGCGCGAGGAATGGGGCTATCCCGGCTGGGGCATAGGCATCGCCGACACACCGACCGCGGGGCACGAGCAAATCATGCTCGACTACCGCGGGTGCGGCCCGGTCGGCGAGCCGCAGGTCGTCTACGTCGACCAGGAAGCCGACTACCAGGTGACCATTATCGCCCCCGACTTCGCGTCATTCGTACACGGACTCGTCGACGAAGACGAGTTCGACACGTCCGGCGCGTAGGGGCGCAGAACTCCGTCAAGCCCGGCTGATCACCGGACAGCCGATACGGGGATCGTGGCGCTGGACGTGCCGAGTCGTGAGAGGACGGCTCGTTCTCCGCCCGTCCTCGGTGGGACGAGCGGAGAACAAGGGGGATGAACGCCGTCAGTGGATCGTGCCGCCATCGGCTCATCGCGCGCCGCAGAGTTGCCTGCCGAGGGTGACTACCGGGCGGATGCTGGTGTCGTGGTTGGTGAGGACGACAACGGTCCACGCCGAGCCGGTCATCACGTCGAGGTTGGTCGCTCGGCCCGGGCCGCTGCCGGAGTGGCCGATGACGTGCTGGTTCGCGGTCACCGACTCGATGTGGCCGTACCCGTAGAACAGGTGCTCGCCGTCGTACGGGGGGCGGTCCGCCGGGCTCAGGGCGTGTTTGCCGCCGGTGACGACCTTGGTGTAGGCGGGCCTGAGCAACCTGTTGCCGTGCAGTGCGTTCGCGAAGCGCAGCAGGTCCGGCGCGGACGAGAACGCGCCGTGGTAAGGACTTCCGATGTAGGAGAGCAGCGGCGTAGTCGTGATGTCCACCCGTTCGCCGGAGGGCTGGGTCGCGTACCCGTGGGCGATCCCGCGATCGGCGACGACCGCCGGTCTCGGGTAGAAGTCGGTGTCGGTCAGCCCGGCCGGGGCGAACACGTGCCGACGCACGTAGTCGTGGTAGGACAGTCCCGACACCGCGGCCACGATCTCGCCGAGCACGAAGTAGCCGTCGTTGCTGTAGCCGAACCGGGTGCCCGGGGTGAACCGGAGCGGCAGTGTGCGCAGGTAGGCGGACATGCCCTGCCAGATGTCCTCTTCGCTGTTCCAGTCGTCCTCTCCGGGTGGTCGCTGATTGCCCACGCCGGGCCGCCCGGCGCCCGCGGTGTGGGTGAGCAGTTGGTGCACGGTCACCGCCGCGACGTCGGCGGGGTACCCGTCGAGGTGGGCGGCGACCGGGTCGGTGAACGCCAGCAGGTCCTCCTGCACCAGGTGCGCGACGGCCACCGCCGTGAACGACTTCGTCATCGACGCGAGGTCGAAGCTCGTGTTCGTCGTGTTCGTGACGTTGCGGGCCGCGTCGGCCAGGCCGTAGGACCGCGTCAGCACCGGCTTGCCCCGGTGCGCCACCAGGACGGTGCCGGAGAACTGGCCCGCCGCGGCCCGTTCGGCGACGAACCGGTCGAAGCGCCCGCCCGGCACCATGTCGCGTGGCGCCCGAGGGCCCGCCGCAGCGGCGCCCGCCGTGGCGGACAGGCCCACCGGCACGGCGCCGAGCAGGCCGAGGACGGAGCGTCGTGACTGGACAGTGGACACGGTTCTGTCCCCTTTCACTGGACGAGTGACTCGTGGACAGCGGCGGCGATCTCGCACTGGGCGAGCTCGACGCCGCGTTGCAACGCCATCGCCTCGCTCAAGGAGCCGACGGGCTGGTTCATGCACTCGGCGAACGCCACCAGCCCGCCGCCGGGCAGGACGAGGTAACCGGCCAGCGCCTTGTGCACGCGGGTCGCGGTCACCCCCGAGCCGGTCTTGGCGTAGACGTGGCCCGCGGCAGGCGAGTCGGGCAGGACGTCGGCCAGCGTGCCGTCGCGGCCCATGACCGGCAGCGCTTCGCGGTAGGCGGTGAAGTACCGCTGCCGCGCCATGTGGGTGAGGAACCGGACGAAGAAGTCCGGGGTGTGGCGACCGTCCGCCGGGTCGTCCGGGTCGAGTCCGGCCTGCTCGAACAGCGACCGTTGGTACTGCTCCCCGGTCGCGCTCGCGGTGTCCGGGTCGTCGCCCGCGATCGCCCCGACCAGGTAGGGGAAGTAGACGGTGTGCACGTTGGAGCTGAGCTTGAGCATGACCTTCACCTCCTCCGACAGCGGTGGGGAGACGTGGTGCGCGACCTGGACCCGGCGGCCGCGCTCCGGCACGGACCCGCCGTCGACTGCGACGCCCGCCTCGCGCAGGGCGTGACCGAAGGCCAGCTCGGTGAACAAGGCCGGATCGGGCAGGTAGTACGGGCTCACCACCGGCGGACCGCCCAGCCGCACGTCGCCCGAGAGCCGCACCGTACGGGTGCCGTCCGACGCGACCGACACCTCGGTGAACGTCAGGCGCCGCACAGGGTTCTCGACCGTGGTCACGTCGTTGAGGACCGTCAGGTACGCGATGTCCGGTGATGTCCGCACCCCGGCGGGTGCGTGCGCTCCGGCGCCGGGCGTCACCACCACGTCGACGATGTTGTCGTTGACCATCGCGGGTGAGATCGGGATCGCGCCGCGTCCGTTGGCGATGTCCTCGCTGCCCTGCCGGAAGAGCGAGACGTCGACGAGCAGCCTGCCCTCGACGCGCCGGATCCCGCACCGCGCGACCTGTCGGGCGAGGTGCCGCACCTGCTGGAGCGGGTCTCCCGGCACCGGCTCGGTAGCGGAGCCGTAGGAGTGGTCGGGGTACGGGAGCGCGAGCGTGCCGTCCGGCCGGATCCTCGGCCCCAGCAGCAGGTCACCGCCCGCGACGAGCACCAGGTCACCTCTGAGGGCACCGCGGACGACGGGGCCGGTGCGCAGGACGGTGGTGCGGAACCGGCGGTGCGGGCCGAGCGCGGCGAAGGCGGAGCCCGCGATGAACACCTTGACGGCGGACGCGCCGACGAACCGGTCCGCGGGGTTCACGGCGTGGACCGTCCGCGCCCCGACGACCTGGAACCGCATGCCCCAGTGGGCACCGGTGAACTCCGGCCGGGAGGTGATCCGCGTGATCCGGTCGGCGAGCGCGGTGTCGGCCCTGGCGGTGCCCTCTGTCGAGAGCAGGGCCGCGGCCGCGACGGGTGCCGCGCCGAGGAGGCCGAGCACGGTGCGGCGTGAGTGGTTGGTCATGGTCGTCAGCAGTACGCACGGCGGGGTTGCACGGCGGTTACAGGCAGGGCCGCGGGCCGGTGTAACCGCGGCGTAACCGCCGCTGCGGCACGCTGTCGGCATGCGCGTGCTGGTGATCGAGGACGACGTCGAGCTCGCCGAGGCCATCGGGGTCGGGCTGCGCCGCGAGCGGATGGCCGTCGACGTGGTGTTCGACGGCGTCAGCGGGCTCGAGCGCGCGCAGCTGCACGACTACGACGTGGTCGTGCTCGACCGCGACCTGCCCGGCCGGCACGGCGATGACGTGTGCGCGCGGCTGGCCGCCGACCGGCAGCGGGGGCGGGTGCTCATGCTGACCGCGGCCGCCACGATCGAGGACCGGGTCGACGGTCTCGCGCTCGGCGCGGACGACTACCTGCCGAAGCCGTTCGCGTTCGCCGAGCTGGTCGCGCGCCTGCGTGCGCTGCTGCGGCGCGCCCACCCCGCCGTGCCGCCGGTGCTGTCGTACGACGGTCTGGCGCTCGATCCCGCTCGCGGAACGGTGAGCCGCGAGGGCAGGCCGCTCGACCTCGGGCCCAAGGAATTCGGCGTGCTGGAGCTGCTGCTCGCCGCGGACGGCAGGCTCGTGTCCGCGGAGGAACTGCTGGAACGGGTGTGGGACGAGATGGCCGACCCGTTCACGACGGTGGTGAAGGTGACCGTCAGCAGGTTGCGGCGCAAGCTCGGCGATCCGCCGCTGATCGAGACCGTACCGCAGGCCGGCTACCGGATCGGCGCGTGAGAACACGCGGGCGCACCGTTCGGCTGCGCCTCACGGTGCTCTACAGCGCCCTGTTCCTGGCCTCCGGCGCAGTGCTGCTGCTCATCGTGTACCTGCTGCTGGCGAGCGGGTTCCCGGTGGTGCGGTTCCGCCCGCCGGACGGCGGCGGGGACATCGGCAGGATCTGCGCGGGCGTGGACGGCACCGTCTCCGTCGACGGTGACAACTTCGCTGCCTGCGCCGAGCAGGCGACCGCGTTGCTGGAGACACAGCGCGCCGAGACGTTGCGCCGCTTCTTCCTGCAGTCCGGCGCCGCGCTCGCGCTCATGACGGTCGTGTCGATCGGCCTCGGCTGGCTGGTGGCGGGCCGGGTGCTGCGACCGCTCCGGGTGATCACCGCGGCCGCCCGGCGCATCTCCGCGAGTGACCTGCACCGGCGCCTCGCCATGACCGGCAGGCGGGACGAGCTGACCGACCTGGGGGACACCCTCGACGAGCTGCTCGGCAGGCTCGAAGGCGCGTTCACGACACAACGGCAGTTCGTGGCCAACGCATCGCACGAACTCCGCACCCCACTGGCCAGGCAACGCACCATCCTGGAGGTGGCGCTGACCGACCCGGCACCGACCACCGCCGGACTCCAGGCGATCTGCCGTCGCGCGCTGGCGGCGGGCGAACAGCAGGAACGCCTGATCGAAGCGCTCCTGACCCTGGCCCGCAGCGAACGCGGCCTCGACCGGCGCGAGCCCGTCGACCTCCGCACGATCACCCGGACCGTGGTCGAGTCCCGCGACACCACCGGCCAGGACCTGCGGGTGAGCCTGGCACCCGCCGTCGCGCTCGGCGACCACCGCCTCACCGAGCGACTGGTGGCCAACCTGGTCGACAACGCGATCCGCCACAACGTCCCGGCGGGCACCATCGAGATACGGACCGCGACACGCGACGACCTGGCAACCCTCACGGTGACCAACACGGGCGAGAAGATCCCCCCGGGCGAACTCGGGCGACTGTTCGAACCCTTCATCCGCCTGTCCCCCGACCGCACCACCACCGGCGACGGCCTCGGTCTGGGACTCCCCATCGTCGCGGCGATCGTCACCGCCCACGACGGCCACCTCCACGCCCACCCACGCCCCGGCGGCGGCCTCACGGTCACCGTCGAACTACCCCACGGAAACGGACACCGAACGCGAGGTGCTGGCTGACGTTCTCAGCCAGGATCCCATCCGGCAGAGGTCAGTCCAGCGACGTCTTCATCCTGAAATACCACCCGGCCGCACTGCCGGAATACACACCGTTCGCCCCGTAGTATCCACACGGATAGGTCCAGGTGCCGTACTGCGGCTCGTTGTGGGCCGCGCTTACCTCGTTGCAGTGAGACTCGGAGGAGTACCAGCCATGCCACGACCATTCGTACGCGGTGGCCTGGGCAGGACTGGCTGCCAAGCCGGCGAGAGCAATGGCAACGGTACCGGCAACCGTCAATGACTTGGCGATCTTCATGTATGTCAGACCCTTCAGCAGACGATGATCTCAGCGACTCAGGCTAGACGTGCAATGATGATCAACACCAAGGGTTGCGCTGGATTCACTCGGATGCCGGAGCCAGTTCGACGCGCGACACCAACCCTCGGTCAGGGTGGACAATTCCAGTGGAAGCGACCCGTTCCTGTGCGTCAGTCACGTATTCGGCAGGAGGCATTGTTCGAGCGAGTGAGGTAGTTGGTTACTTCGACTGCCTGTGGCGCTCCGAGTTCGGCGAAGATGTCCAGGGCTTGCGTTACGGCGGCTTGTGCCTCGGCATGCCGGCCCATCCGGTCGAGTACTTTGCCGAGGCAGTAGAGATTCATGGCTTCGCCTTGCCGGTCCCCGATTGTGCGGCGGGCTTCGAGGGAGCCGCGGTAGCAGTTGACGGCTTCGTCCAATCGGCCGAGTTCGTTGAAGGTGGCGCCGAGGCTGTGCAGGGCGAATCCGAGGCCGTGGTGATCGTCGACTTCCTCGAACCGCTCGAAGTCGTAGTAGGCGACGGCGAGACCGTTGAGGATCCAGGCCTCGTTGTCCCTGTCGTTGACAACGCGGGCGGCCTCGAGACCAATCCGGTAGGTGTCCACCCACTCGATCCACAGCTTGCGCAGATCGAAGAAACTCCACAGGGTCCGGGGAAACTGCGCGGCGACCGCGTACTCGCCGGCCTCGGCAGCATGACGTACGACGGCAACCAGGTTGGCGCACTCCGCTTCACACCAGGTCAATGCCTCCTCTCGAGTGGCGAAGTTCGTCGCGCCGTGGCGAGGCCCCGGAGAGTTCAGTTCGGAGTGGCGGTGAAGTGGGAGCAGGACCCTATCGGCGTGATCAGTTGTGTGGAGGTACCAGTGCAGGAGTCGGCGGATGGCGGATTGCCTGTCGCCCGGTGAGTCGTCAGCCCCGGCGCGTTCCGCGGCGTAGACACTCAGCAGGTCGTGGAACCGGTATCTGCCCCGCGAAATGGGTTCGACGAGGTGAGCGTCCACGAGTTCGCGGAGGTGCTCTCGTGTCCGGGCCAGTGGTTCGTCGAGGAGCGCCGCCGATGCAGCGGAGCTGACGTGCGCTCCCGGGTGCAGACCGAGGTACCGGAACAACCGGGCGGCGTCGGGGCCGAGGCTGCGGTAGGACCAGGAGAACACCGAGCGAACCGCCGTGGCCTCGTCACGCACGCCATCGGAGGCGAGCGCGTCCAGACGTTCTCGTTCTCCGAGCAGATCGCTGACTGTCTCGCTCAACGAGCTGTGCTCGTCGAGCGCGCACGCTCGCCGGCGATGCGCAGCGCGAGGGGCAGGTGGGCGCACAGCCGGGCGAGCCGCTGGGCGCTGGCCGGTTCGTCGTTGATCCGGTCCTCGCCCACTGTGTGGCGCAACAACGTGAGCGCATCGGATTCCGGGAGGAGGCCGAGCGGGAGCCGGATGGCTCCATCCCGGGCCACGAGTCCGGACAGGCTACTCCGGCTGGTCACCAGGACCAGACATGTGGGCGACCCTGGGAGCAGGGAGCGAACCGCGGTAACGGCATTGGCGTTGTCCAGCACGATGAGCACCTGGCGATAGGCCAGAAGCGACCGGTAGAGCGCGACTTGGGCATCCAGGTCAGTCGGGATGTTCTCGCTGGACACGCCGAGTGCCTGGAGGAACTGTTCGAGAACCTGCCGGCTGGCCACGGGCTGGTCGGGCGAGTATCCGCGAAGGTCGACGTAGAGCTGTCCGTCCGGGAATTCGTCGCGGACCCGGTGCGCCCAGTGCACCGCGAGGGCGGTCTTCCCCACGCCGGCCGTGCCGACGATCACGCTTATCCGCACCGCTGTGTCATGGACCAGAAGCGCGTCGAGTGCGGTGAGCTCGTCGGAGCGACCGATGAAACCGGCGACATCGGCCGGTAGTTGACGTGGGATCAGGGCGCGCGTCGGCGAAGGGATGTCGTAGATGTGTAGATCGCCGAATATGTCTCGGGCCTGAACGACATTCCGCGCAGTTCCGGCGAACTGATTTCCGCTGTCGTGCACGTCGACTCCGATCAGCCCGGCTGGTTCAGCGAAGAATACCGCTGGATCGGCTCATCCCGGACCTGATGGCGCCTGGTCGATCGAGTATGTGGCCGGCTGCCACCGTGCTGCGCGCGGGTGGCGCTGACCGGAGTGACCTCTGCCGAGTGGCCTCGATCGGAAAATGATCGAGGCCACTGGTCGCGGACGTGTTCGTATCCGCAGTGTGCCGCCGCGGTGTCAGGTGGCGGGTTTCTCGTCGTCGTCGAGGGCGCGGTCGTCGCGGAGGCCGACGAAGGGTTCCTCGTCCTCGGGGTGGCCGGTCTCGATGGCGCGGCCCCGGTGGAGCTCGGCGTCGAACTCGGCGCCGAGGAGGACGGCGATGTTGGAGATCCAGAGCCAGACGAGGAAGATGATGACGCCTGCCAGGGTGCCGTAGGTCTTGTTGTAGGAGCCGAAGTTGGCGACGTAGAAGGCGAAGCCCGCGGACGCGGCGAGCCACACGACGACCGCCACGATCCCGCCGGGGCTGACCCAGCGAGCGCCTGCCTGCTTGGCGTTGGGTGCCGCCCAGTACAGCAGCGCGAGGATCTGGCTGATGATGATCACCAGCACCGGCCACTTGGCGATCTGCCACACGGTCACCAGGGTCGACCCGGCGCCGATCAGGTTTCCGACGTACTCCGCCGCGCCGCCGGTCAACACCACGATGAGGACGCTCAGGGTGAGCAGGACCGCGATGACGATGGTGACGCCGATCCGGATGGGGAGTGTTTTCCAGATCGGGCGTCCCTCGGGCACGTCGTAGATGGAGTTGGAAGCACGCATGAACGCGGCGACGTAGTTGGAGGCCGACCACAGCCCGCCTGCCAGGCCGACGATGGCCAGGACGCCCGCGGTGCCTTGCGAGTCCTGGAGGTTGCGGGTGGCGTCGATGAGGATGTCCCGGACCGCGTCGGGCGCGGCAGCGCCGACGTCCTCGATGACGGTGTTGACCGTCGACTGCCCGAACAGCCCGAGCAGGGAGACGATGACCAGCAGGCCGGGAAAGATGGACAGGACGCCGTAGTAGGTCAGTGCCGCCGCCCAGTCGGTCACCTTGTCGTCGTTGAACTCCTTGACGGTGCGTTTCAGCACCTGCCACCAGGAGCCGCGGTCGAGCGCGGTGGGGTTCTCCGGCGGTCGGCCGGAGCTCTTCGAGCGCGTGGTGTCCGTCATGGCGCCTCTTCCTCGTCCTGCGTCCGTGTGACGAGCGGGTAACCCCGATCGAGGAGAGGAAACGGCTGTGACGAGGTCCACGTGCTCGCCTTCGGATCCCGCCGGAGGTGTCGGTCGTCCCGGGGCTCATCGCGCCACAGGTGAAGGGGTGTTCGTCGCGCCTGTCACAGGATGCATACAGCCTGCGATCGGACCGCGACGAGTACCGGCGGTTAGCGGAGGTCGACGCGCCAGCTTTTCCAGAACGCGGTGAGGTCCGTCGTTGTCGCCGACTGGGCGGCGGTGCCGAACTCGGCGGGGGTGGTGGTGCCGTACCGGTTGTCCGCCGCGTAATCGCGCAGCATGCGGAGCATCCGGTCGCTGCCCAGCGTCTGTTCCAGGTCGTTCAGCATGCAGGCGCCGACGAGGTAGACGGTGGCGACGTAGCCGGGCGCACCGGCGTCCCAGTAGTCGTGGCCGTTCGAGATCCGGTTGTCGGGGTGCAGCCACGGCGGGTCCGCACAGTCGGCACCCGTCTCGCCGGTGAAGCGCAGCGTGGAGTAGTGCGTGAACGTCTCGTCGAGCCACGGGTCGGTGTACTGGTTGTTGCCGACGAGGCCGTACCACCACTGGTGGGCGAGCTCGTGCGCCACCGCGCTCGCGGCGGGCACCGCCGCCACCAGCGTGGGGTACTCCATGCTGCCGTACGGGAACTGCCCGGTCACGACGTCGACCTCCGGGTACGGGTAGCGGCCGTACCAGTCGGCGAAGGTGCGCATCGCGCGGGTCGCGACGGCGAGGGTGTCCGCGACTTCGGCTTCGGTGACGTCGGTGCCCTGCCAGACGCGGACGACGACGCCGTCCCGGGTGCGTGCGGTGTGGCGGGTGAACGTGCCCGCCGCGAACGCGAAGTCCCGGACCCGGGGGGCGTGCGCCACGGTCACGGTGCGGCCCGTGCGGCCGGGGCGGGTGGCCGTGACACCGGACGCGGGCACCGCGAGTGCGCTGGGGTGGTCGATGCGAACCCGCCAGTCGGCGGTGAGCGCGTAGTTGGCCTCGCCGCGGTCGGTGTAGGGCTCGAGGTGCCAGCCGT
>WUUC01156615.1_pt1 | contig 11454 bp, 11 predicted proteins | sample 6278441 | NCBI WGS metagenome assembly WUUC01 (sample SAMN13675441, study PRJNA597444) | soil metagenome | isolation source: soil | place: USA: Washington | collected 2017-10 | reverse complement strand
CTGGCGCAGCGCCTGACCGGCGACGCGACGCGCCCGGCGACCGGACGGGCGGCGTAGGGACCATGCGACCCGTCCTGCAGCTCGCCCGAGCTCTCGGCGCCAGCCGCGTCGCGTTCGGCGCGGGGATCATCGTCGCGCCGCGGCTGACGGCCGCGGTCTGGATCGGGCCCCAGCGGGCCGCGCGCCCCGAGGCGACGGTGCTCGGCCGGGCGTTAGGAGCCCGCGACGCCGCGCTCGGGGCGGCCACGCTGAGCGCCTTCACCAGCAAGGACCCCAGCCTGATCCGCGCGGCGATGGCGGCGTGCGTGCTGAGCGACGGCACCGACCTCCTCGCGACGCTGGCGGCGCGTCGCCACCTGCCCTCCGGTCCCGCGTGGTTCAGCGCGCTGGCCGCGGGCGCCTCGACCGCGGTCGCACTGGCGGCGCTGGCGTCCACGCGGACGTCGGGTGCCGGCGAAGGTCAGCCAGCGACCAGCGCGACGAGCGTGGCCCGAGCCCCACGCGCGTCGAGCGACGACAGCGCCGCGCGGTAGCGCGCGGCGAAGCGCTCGTCGCGGGCGAGCCCCCCGAAGATCGCCTCGTCCTCGATGAACGCGTCGGGCTCCACGCCGCGCCGGCGCGCGCGCTCGGCGAGGCCGGCCGCGCGCCGGTCGACCAGGGCGATCGGCTGTCCCTGCTCGTCGGGGCCGCCCGCGTAGCGCGCCCAGCTCGCCACGACGGCGGCGGCGAGCGTCACGTCCTCGCCACGCGCGAGCCGCTCGCGGATGACCGGGAGGATGAACTTCGGGATGCGGTCGGAGGCGTCGACGGCGAGCCGCTCGAGCGTGTCGCCGATCGCCGGGTTGCCGAAGCGCTCGGCCAGGGCGTCCCGGAAGCCAGCGACGTCGGCCTCCGGGACGCCGGACAGCGTCGGCATGGCCTCGCGCTCGAGGTACGCCTCGAGGAACGCGCGGAGGTCGGGATCCCGGGCGGCCTCGTGCACGAGCCGATGCCCGAGCAGGCGCCCGAAGTACGCGAGCACCTGGTGCCCGGCGTTCAGCAACCGCAGCTTCATGAGCTCGAACGGGCGGGCGTCGGCGACCAGGCGCGCGCCGGCGCGAACGTAGGGCGGGAGGACCGCGCCGTCCGTGCGCTCGATGACCCACTGCGTGAACGGCTCGCAGACGACGGGCGCGCAATCCTCGACGCCGAGCAACTCGCACACGGCGACACGGTCGACGTCGGTCGTCGCCGGGGTGATGCGGTCCACGACCGCGTTGGGGAACGGCACCTCGGAGTCCACCCAGGCGCCGAGCTCGGCGTCGCGCAGCCGGGCGAAGGACCCGAACGCCGTCCTGGCGACGTCGCCGTTGCCCTCGAGGTTGTCGCAGGAGAGCACCGTGAACGGCGCCACGCCGCGGTCGCGCCGGCGGCGGAGCGCCTCGACGACGAACCCGAACGCCGAGCGCGGCGGGCCGCCGTCGAGGTCGTGGCGCACCTCGGGGGTCGAGGCGCGGAACGCTCCTGTCGCGTCGTCGACGTCGTAGCCGCCTTCGGTGATGGTCAGCGAGACGACGCGGGTCGTGGGCGTGGCGAGGCGCTCCACCACCGCTTCGGGCTCGTCCGGGGCCAGCAGATACTCGACGATGGACCCGATCACCCGCGGCGCCATCGTGCCGTCGGGGGCCTTGACGAGCAGCGTGTACAGGCCGTCCTGGGCGACCAGGGCGTCCCGCATCGGCGCGTCGCGCGGGAGCACGCCCACTCCGCAGATGCCCCAGTCCAGCAGCCCGGCGCCTAGGAGCGCATCGTGGTAGACGGCCTGATGAGACCGGTGGAAGCCGCCGACGCCGAGGTGCACGATCCCCACGTTCACGGCGGCGCGGTCGTATCCCGGCACGGCGACGCGGCCGTCCAAGGTCGAGAGCGCCCGATCGCTGAGCCGTCCCATCGCACCGAGGCTAGAGGTAGCGACCGCGCCGCTCGGGTAGAGAGCTTCGATGACGCCCATCGGCGACGACGAGCACCCGCGCCCCCAGCTGACCCGGGAGCGCTGGATCGACCTGTGCGGCACGTGGGCCTTCGCCTATGACGACGACGACGTCGGCCTGGGCGAGCGCTGGGTCGAGCGCCCGGAGGTCTTCGACCGGGAGATCACGGTGCCGTTCCCGCCGGAGTCGCCGGCGAGCGGCATCGGCGATCGCGGCCCGCATCGCGTGCTCTGGTACCGGCGCGCCTTCACGTGCCCGACGGAGGCAGGTGAGCGCCTGCTGCTGCACTTCGGCGCCGTCGACTACCGCGCGCAGGTGTGGGTCAACGGGCGGCTGGTCGTCGAGCATGCGGGCGGCTTCACCCCCTTCTCGGCCGACGTCACCGACGTCCTCGTCGAGGGCGAGCAGGTCGTCGTCGTGCGCAGCGAGGACGACCCCCACGACCTCGAGCAGCCCCGCGGCAAGCAGGATTGGGAAGACGTCCCGCACGCGATCTGGTACGACCGCACGAGCGGGATCTGGCAGCCGGTCTGGCTCGAGCCCGTCCCGCCGGATCGCATCACCGAGATCCACTGGACGCCCGACCTCGACGCCGGCCAGCTGCGGATGGACGTCCGCCTCACCCACGCCGGCGATCGGCCGTTGCGCCTGCAGGTCGTCCTGACGGCGGGTGGCGAGGTGATCGTCGACGACGAGGTCCGCGTCCGAGGGAGCCGCGTGCGCCGGGACTTCCCCCTCCGGCTGACCGACCTGGCCCTCGGGAGCGCGGCGCTCCTCTGGTCGCCGGAGAACCCGAACCTGATCGACGCCCGGCTGCGCGTCGTCGAGGTCATCGACGCGCGCGAGCGCCACGTGGTCGACGAGGTGCGCAGCTACACCGCCCTGCGCAGCATCGCCGCCCGGGGTCGGCGCATCCTGCTCAACGGCCGACCGTACTTCCTGCGGCTGGTGCTCTCCCAGGCCTGGTGGCCGGAGTCCCACCTCGCCGCCCCGAGCGGCGCCGCGCTGCGCGAGGAGGTCGAGCACGTCCGGGCCCTCGGCTTCAACGGCGTCCGCCTCCACCAGTCCCTGGCCGACCCGCGCTTCCTGGGATGGTGCGATCGGCTCGGCCTCCTCGTGTGGGCTGAGATGCCCGCGGCCTATGAGTTCTCCCCGCGCACCGTCGCACGCGTCACGCACGAGTGGACGGACGTGCTCGCCCGCGATGCGAACGCCCCGTGCGTCATCGCGTGGGTCCCCGTCAACGAGAGCTGGGGCGTCCCGCGCCTGGAGGGCTCCGCCGCCCAGCGGGACTTCGTCCGGGCGCTCTACCACCTGACCAAGGCGATCGACCCGACGCGGCTGGTGATCGGCAACGACGGCTGGGAGCAGATCGTGACCGACGTCGTCACGGTCCACGACTACACGCCGCGCGCGGAGGTGCTCCGAGAGCGCTACGGCGACAGCGCGGCCGTGGAGGACACGCTGCGGCGCACCCAGCCCGGCTACCGCTCCGTTCTCCTGCCCGGCGTGGCGTGGGGCGACGAGCCGGTGGTGATCAGCGAGTTCGGTGGCCTGACCTACGACGAGCGGCCCGGTGACCGGACCGTCTGGCAGGGGTACGCCGTCGTCTCGGACGCGGCCGAGCTGCTCGAGCGCTACCGCGGGTTCGTCGACCCGCTGCTGGACAGCCCCGCGCTCGCCGGCTTCTGCTACACGCAGCTCACCGATGTGCAGCAGGAGCGCAATGGGCTGCTAAACGAGGACCGCCGGCCGAAGGCCGACCCGGCCGCCATTCGCCAGATCACGCGGCGCCCGGCCGCCGCAGTGCCCGCCGACGAGATCGAGTCCTTCACCTACCCGCGCCCTCCCGAAGTCCGCGACCCCGACTGAGCCGCGCTCCGGCGTTTCTGGGCGGGTGTGGTCGGGAACCTCGGCGGCCTCGTCTCTTTCCGTGGAGGCACTATGCGCGCGATGACGTACCGCGGCCCGTACAAGTTGCGGGTCGAGGAGAAGGACAAGCCCCGCATCGAGCACCCCAACGACGCGATCGTCCGGGTGCAGTTGGCGGCGATCTGCGGGTCTGACCTGCACCTCTACCAGGACCGACACGAGCAGCGCGGACGACATCCCGATCGCCTACGTCCCAGACGTCGCATGTCCGGTCCCTTGCATACGACCTCGGTAGGTGGATCTAACCCTTCGAATTGAATGCTTGACTAATTGATTCCCCTAGAGCACAGCCAGTGTCTAGCGGGTGGCGGCGACCGCGGCCAGCGCGTCGACGACGCTTGACCAGCCCCTCAGGCTGGTCCCGTAGATGTACGTGACGAGGTTGTTGGCCGTGCCACGCGTGTCGACGACCTCGACCAGCTCGGCGCTGCTCAGCTGCTTCATGGCGTGCTTGACCGGCTCAAGCTTGAGCCCTAGGTCGTCGGCCAGCTCCTGGACCGATCGCGGACGCTGCTCAAGAGCAACCAGGATGGGAAGCCGGTTTGGATGTGCCAGAACGACGACCATGCGCGCAATGTCGTCCGGCACACCAGGCGTGGGCGACCTCCGACCGGTCAGGAGTCAGGCAGGTCGCGGATTTGTGGCATCGCTGCTGTAGATGCTGTGGCTCGGTCTCGTGTATTGGGTGCCTGAGCGCTGTGAGAGGATCGCGCGCGCCATGATGGGCATTCCTCCTCGACGACAAAGCGGGCCGCAGTCGCTGTTTGTCCGTGCGCGCGAGGATCCGACGACCTACGGCGACGTGTACTTGGCCTACCGCAAGCAGGTGTTGCGGTTCTTTGTCCGTCGCGTGCTCGATCCCGAGCATGCCTTTGACCTCATGGCCGAGACGTTTGCCACCGTCTTTGCCCAGCTGCAGAGCTTTCGAGGCGAGACCGAGGACCAGGGTCGCGCGTGGATGTGGACGATCGCGCGAACCCAGCTCGCGCAGTGGCGGCGGGCCGGCGAGGTCGAGCGAAGAAACCTCGAACGGCTTGCGCTGCCGGTGCCGTCGTTGGGCGCCGCGGAGTATGAGCGCGTCGAGGAGCTGGCCGACCTGGAGCGGTTCAAACCGATCCTAGACCGCGCGCTCGCCGAGCTGCCCGAGACGCAGCGCTTCGTCTTACACGAGCACTTCGTCAACGGCCGCGGCTACGATGACATCGCCCGCCAAGACGGGAGCTCTGCCGTCGCGCTGCGCCTCAGGTCCTCCCGGGCGCTGCGCCAGCTAAGCCGGGTGCTCGATCGTCTCGACGCTCTAGACGACGACGAGGCCCAAGAGCTGGTGACATGACCGAGATCCCGCCCCGCGACGACGGCCCACCGACCGTCCCACCCCCGCCGGACTCCGGTGACCCGCGCGAAGCCGCCGACGCCGCGTTCTTCCGAAGCGTCGTCGAGCTCGGCCAGCGTCACGCCAGCGAGAAGGCGGCGCCCGCGCCGCCACCCCGGCGACGCGTTCGGCGGCGCTTTGGGCGCACGGTGTTGGTCGCGATCGGCGCGCTGCTGACCCTAGGCGGCGGCGCGGTCGCGACCAAGGTGTTCGTCGCCGACGACGGATCGGTGCCGATCGAGCGCGAACCCGGCAAGGGCGTCGGCCAAGCCCCCGACAACAGCCGTACCGCGACCGCCCGAGCAAAGGACCCCAAGAACGCGAACGTCTGGAGCGTTCGCGTCTACTACAACGATCGCGGCCAGACCTGCGTGCTTGTCGGCGTCCTCGCCAACGGCCGGCTCGGCGAGATCAAGGACGGCAAGTTCAAGCAATACCCCGCCGGAACACCCGGCCTCTGCGACGCCCTCACCGACCACATCCTCACGACCGCCCGAAGCTACGTCCACACCGCCGAACCCCGGACCGTCGTCTACGGCGTCGCCGACCGTTCCATCATCGCCCTCACACTCCGCACCCACGACGGCCGCCGCCACAACGTCCCGATCGCCCTCGACGGCTCCTACGTCCTGCCACTCACCGGCACACACCCACTCGCAGGCGGCGCGACCCTCACCGCCCGCAACACCAACCGCACCACCACAACCCAAGACGTCAAGATCCAACCCCCACAACAACAACTCCCCTAGGCGTCCGCGACGCACGCCACGCGGGCTCGACTGCGATACCTAGTCGTACGCGTCACGCCAAACGATCCGAATATCACCGCGCGCTCGTAACCGATCATGAGCGCCGAGTTCGTAACCGTGCATGACGCATACCCGTTGCGGGTCAGGGTGAAGGGCAGCGGCCCGTACGAAGCCGTGTCGAGAACATAGAACGCGTGATCCTCGCTCGGACCAGGCTCCTCGGAAGGACGCAAGACCCCCTCGCTGTGCACTAGGCCGAACTCGCCGGACACGACCACACGAACGGACGAGCCAATGTGGAGATCGAGCGCAAGCTTCCCCTGCGCCCACGTAATGTCGCTTTCGAACTCCTCGGCCACTTTGCCAGCGTGCCGATCGGGCCCTTGGATATCAACGGTCAAAGCCGCTCCCACCGCGGTCCGAATGGCGCACGGAGCCGGACGCGGCGAGACTCGCGCATGCGCCGTCCGAGACTCGTTCCCTGACCGCAGCTCAGCGCGGACGACGGCGCTGGACGGCAGCATCCAGCCTTACAGCGATCGACGCCATCTCGTCGGTCACTTCACCGGCCGCAATCGCGCACCGCAGTAGCACGGCCTCGCGTATGAACTGGCTCGGCGACTGGCCGACCGCCTCAGCTCCGCGGCGCATCAGGTCGTCAAGGTCTTCGGGAAGTTCGACGGAGGTCTTGCGCACGAGGCCCGGGGCCTACGGCGTCCCTGCACGTCGTACGGCCGACGAAAGCGTTCGCGCCGTTCTTCGAGCGGCGCCCCGGCGGACGCGGCCACCGGCCTACAAACGACAACGCCGCCCCTGGTAGAGGCGGCGAGGTTGAAAATACGGGAGCGACGGGGGTCGAACCATGGTTTTACACCTCCATGGAATCGAGATCCGCGTCGGCTGATCGCCTGCCCCATCGCCGTCCCGGGAGCGATCCACGAGCCATCTGGCGGACGGGTCTAGACTTGATCTCGATGAGCGCGCGACCCATCACCAAGGAGCTCGTCCAGCAGGTGAGCGAGGATCTGCGGACTCGCTACGACCTAGACGAGGAAGACGTACGGGCCCTCGGCGCGCGCCTCGCGGAACAGGATCGCGCTGAACGGCACGACGAGAACATCGCCTTCGCACAGCAGTTCACCGCAGAGCACCGCGAGACGTTCGACCGTCTCGGCCAGTAGGACCGCTGTGCCTCCCCCACTCTGGCGGCCAACGCTGGAGGACTACATCGACGTCGCGGGGTTCCTGCTCGCCGCGACGCCGGAAGCCATTCGCAGCCTGCCGCGCATGGGATCAGCCGAGTCGGCGATCCACGCTCCGTTCGCCTCGTTCGGAGGCGAAGAGGCATACCCGGAGCTGCTCGACCAGGCCGCTGTCCTCATCGCCCATCTCGCACAGAACCATCCTCTGCCCGATGGCAACAAGCGAGCAGCCTTCCTGCTGACTGCGAGATTCCTGGATGCCAACGGGCGGACATGGGCGCTGCAGGACACCGAACTCGATGCCTCGATGATCGAACGTATCGCCGCCAGCAACGCGGATCACGACGAGATCGTCGCGTGGATTGCCGCGCGTACGAGTTCAGCCTGATCGGCCATAAAGCAGCGAGCACGCGGTCCTCGGCCAACGCCGTAGCACGAAGCTGCCACGCACATCTCGCTACTCGGCTGCCTCGCGCTGACTGGCGACCACGATCTCGACCGGCAGCCGCAGTTCATGGACGGCGCCCATCAGCCGATCGGACGCAACGCGCGGACGCTGCGCGGCGTTGCCGAGTTGCGCGCATGCGAACACCGAAAGGGACCACACGGCATTCGACGCCTCGACCGCCAGACGCGCGCCCGACTTGCGGATGTTGCCTCCTCAAGTACAGAAGGGGTCGTCGTCAGGTGCATCGCGTAGCGTCGGGTCAATGGCTATGACCCCGATGGAGTTCGCCGTCAAGTGGCAGAACAGCACCCAAACCGAGCGCGCGGCTTCGCAGGAGCATTTCATTGACCTTTGCAACGTCGTCGGCACAAAGACGCCGAACGAGGCAGACCCGACGGGTTCGTTCTACGCATTTGAGAAGGGCGCTGAGAAAACCGGAGGCGGAGGCGGCTTCGCCGACGTGTGGAAGAAGGGCTACTTCGCGTGGGAGTACAAGGGCAAGAAGAAAGATCTTGCCGGCGCGTACACGCAGCTCCTTCAGTACCGCGAGGCGTTGGAGAACCCTCCGTTGCTCGTCGTGTGCGACCTCAATCGTTTCGAGGTTCACACGAACTTCACCAATACACCCGCGACCGTGCACGAATTTACGCTGGACGATCTCCTGACAGGGGCGAAAGAGCCGCTCCGAGTCCTACGAGCAGTGATGCTGTCGCCAGAGGAGTTGCGACCCGGGAAGACCCGGGAGGAATTGACCGCCGAGGCCGCGCAGCAGTTCGCAGGTCTTGCGTTCGCCTTACGAGATCGTGGAAACGACCCGCAGAAGGTCGCCCACTTCCTGAACAAGCTTCTTTTCTGTCTGTTCGCAGAGGACGCCGGGCTGTTGCCGAAGGGTCTCATCGAGCGACTCACAGGCGCTGGACAGGACGACGTCGAGGTCTTCACGCATGGGCTAAGCGAACTCTTCGGCAAGATGTCTCACAACGGCGGGCTGTTCGGCGCCGAGCGCATCCAGTGGTTCAACGGCGGGCTCTTCGACGGCCCCGAAGTCCTGTCCTTCACCCGGGGCGAGATCGGTGTCGTCGCGAAAGTCGCCCGCCTCGACTGGTCGCAGGTGGAGCCAGCCATCTTCGGCACGCTCTTCGAGCGCGGGTTGGACCCAAGCAAGCGCTCCCAGCTCGGCGCCCACTACACCGATCGCGACGCCATCCTGAGACTGACCGAGCCAGTTCTCATGGCTCCGCTGCGGTCTGAGTTCGAAGGCGTAAAGCAACGAGTGGAAGCACTGCTTGCGGAAGGCAAGCGGATCACATCGCGAACGCCGCCCGACCGAAATCCAACCGCCGTCTTCAATGCCTTCATCGACCGACTACGAGCGGTGCGCGTGCTCGATCCGGCCTGCGGTTCCGGCAACTTCCTCTACGTCGCACTTCAGCTCCTGAAGGATCTCGAGCGCGAAGCGATCCTGTGGGCGTCCCTTACTTTTCAAACGCCTCTGCAATTCCCGGAGATCGGTCCGCAAGCGGTCAAGGGCATCGAGATCAACCCGTATGCCGCGGAACTGGCGCGCGTGGTCGTCTGGATCGGCGAGATCCAATGGATGCTTGCCAATGGCTTCGCTTACGTCCGTGACCCAATCCTTCGGCCCCTTAACAACATCGAGTGCCGAGACGCGGTCCTCAACGTCGAAGCCGACGGTTCAACGCCCAGCGAACCGGCTTGGCCTTCCGCGGACGTCATCATCGGCAACCCTCCGTTCTTGGGCGGGAAGCTCATGCGCACGAATCTGGGAGACGAGTACGTCGACCGCCTATTTCAGGTGTACCGAGGGAGGGTTCCTGCCGCAGCAGATCTCGTGACCTACTGGCACGAGAAGGCGCGCGCAATGATCGAGTCAGCCGACGTCAAACGCGTCGGCCTTCTGTCGACCCAGGGCATCCGAGGCGGCGCGAACCGCAAGGTGCTGGAGAGGGTCAAGTCATCTGGCGACATTTTCTTCGCGCGCTCGGACGACGTGTGGGTAGTCGATGGCGCCGCCGTCCACATCTCGTTCGTGGGCTTTGACGACGGCAGCCAAGGCGAGCGCGAGCTTGACGGCGCGCCAGTGGTCGCCATCAACGCGAACCTCACGGCAGGCCTCGACCTTACGAAGGCCAAGCGTCTGCGATCAAACAAGGGTGTGGCCTACATGGGCGACACAAAGGGGGCTCACTTTGACATCACTGGCGAGGTGGCTGCGTCCCTTCTTGCGAAACCCAACCCCGACGGCCGCAGCAACAGCGATGTCATCCGGCCCTGGGTGACAACGACGGACATCACCGGCCGGCCGCGGGACTTGTTCATCATCGACTTCGGTACCGGCCGTACTGAGCACGATGCCGCTCTCTACGAGGCGCCCTTCGCCTACGTCGAGCAGAACATCTTGCCCGAGCGCAAGGAAGCAAGCCGGGAGGAGTACACGAAGGACTGGTGGCTTCACACCCGACCTCGTCCGGCCATGCGGAAGGCGCTCGCTGGTCTGAGCCGGTTCATCGCGACGCCAACGGTGTCGAAGCACCGACTGTTCGTGTGGTTAAACCCAGGAACACTTCCCGATCATCAGCTCATCGCCTTCGCGCGCGAGGATGACTACTTCATGGGCGTCCTTCAGTCGACCGTCCACGAGCTTTGGGCTCGGGGACATGGGACGCAGCTTCGCGAGGTCGAAAGCGGCTTCCGTTACACCCATACAACGACGTTCGAGACCTTCCCGTTCCCGGAGCCTGATGACGTCCAGCGAGCCGCCATCGGAAGCGCGGCGAAGGCGCTAGACGATCTTCGCCGCGGTTGGCTGTTCCCGGACAGCGCCGACGAGGACGAGATGAGACGTCGGACACTCACAGATCTCTACAACGAGTCTCCGGCGTGGCTTCGTCACGCACAACACCAGCTTGACGAGACCGTCCACGCTGCGTACGGCTGGTCCCATCCGTTGGAAGCAGACGAGGTGCTGTTGCGGCTCTTCAATCTGAACGCCGATCGGGCAGCGAGCGAGCAGTCGTCGTGAATCGTTCTCGGCACGCAGGACAGGACTCTCGCCGGCCGCCCATCGACGCGCTACGTCCTGCGCGGCATCGTCCGCTGTGAGCGCTGCGACGGCCGGATGCACGGCAAGACGATCGGACGCAAGGGCGAGGCGCGGTACTCCTGCTCAACGCGCGCGAAGCGGCACGGCTGCGATCAGCCGCTCGCACCGGCCGACCCGATCGAGGAGCAGATCGCGACGTTCGTGGCCGAGTTCAAGCCCAGCGCGAAGATCCGCGACGAGATCTTGCGACGGCTCGCGGAAGGTGACGAGACCGGCGACGAGGAGACGCGCCGCCGTCGCCGCCAGCTCAACGAACGGCGCAAGCGGCTGCGCGACCTGTTCGAGATGGGCGACCTGGACAAGGCCGAGTACGTCTCCAAGCGCGACGCGATCGACACCGAGCTAGACGGCCTCGCTCCGGGACCGACCGCCGACCTCGACGGGGCGCGTGCGGTGCTGGAGGACTTCGGCCGGTTCTGGGAGGACGAGACCGATCCGCAGATCCGGCGCGAGCTGCTGGCCCAACTCTTCGAGCGCGTCTGGGTCGACGCGAAGAAGATCGTCGCCGTCCGCCCCACCCCGGCGTTCGTGGCGCTCTTCACCGCCCTTAAAACGACAAAGCCGCCCTCAAGAGGACGGCGATGTGCAAAAGGCGGGAGCGACGGGACTCGAACCCGCGACCTCCGGCGTGACAGGCCGGCGCTCTAACCAACTGAG
>WUUC01192606.1_pt1 | contig 11456 bp, 2 predicted proteins | sample 6278441 | NCBI WGS metagenome assembly WUUC01 (sample SAMN13675441, study PRJNA597444) | soil metagenome | isolation source: soil | place: USA: Washington | collected 2017-10 | reverse complement strand
CTTCACGTCCCACGCGACGCCCGGCGTGGTCGCTCCTGCTGTCTGCGGTCGTCGGCCTGTGCCTGCTCGCTGCGGCGCACGTCTGCACGCACGCGCAGGAGACCAACCCCGTAGACCGCAAGGTCACGAACCCCATCACCGACACGCCGAACGTCAACCCGCTCCAACAGGATCAGCCGCCCATACGCCCGCGCCGCCGCCAGCCCGAGGCCAAGCCGGGAGAGGCGGGCGAGCAGGCTTTGGACGAACTCGACGTGCGCGCCGACCGCGAAAGCATCAGCGGCCCCGAAGGCGCGCGCATCGTCACACATGAAGGTAATGTGGACGCGCGCATCGGCATCTACCGCCTTCAGGCCGACAAGGTGACGGTCTACACGGCGACGAACAAGGTCTTGGCCGAAGGCAACGTCGTCTTCGATCAGGGCGAGTTCCAGCGCATCACCGGCTCGCGCGCAGAGTGGAACTACCAGACCAAGGTCGGGCACTTCGAGAACTCCACGGGCTTCACCAACCAGACGCAGGACGGCACGATTATTTACTTCACCGCCGACCGCGTCGAGAAGGTCGCGGGCAACAAAATCATCGTCCGCAACGGCGAGATTACGGCTTGCGGCGACGACGAGGTTCCGAAGTGGAGCTTCAAGACGAGCCGCGCCGTCATCACCTTGAACGACCGCGTGCGCGCCAAGAAGCCGAAGTTCTTGGTCAAGGGCATACCGCTTCTGTACCTGCCCTACGTCTCGGTCTCTATCAAGCCGCGCGACCGCGCCTCGGGCTTCCTGACGCCGACCTTCTCGGGCTCGGGCCAGAAGGGCTTTCGGCTCACGAACGGCTACTACCAGACGCTCGGGCGCTCGGCGGACATCACGCTTCGCAACGACATCTACACGGGGCGCGGCATCGGCATCGGCGCAGACCTGCGCACGCGCGCCAACTCGCGCTCATACCTGAACCTCGGCTTCTACGCCGTCAAGGATCGCATCTTCGGCGAGCCCGCGAGCGCCGTGAACCCGGATCAGGGCGGGTCAAGTTTCTACATCGACGGCGTGCACTACTTCCCGAACGGCTTTCTGGCGGCCACGGACATCAACATCACCTCGAACCTCGCCTTCCGGCAGGTCTTCTCCGACTCGATTCAGCAGGCCATCTCGCCGGAGGAGCGCTCGCAGCTCTTCGTCAACAAGAACTTCGACGACTACAGCTTCAACTTTCTGGCGCGCACGCAGGTCACTTCGATACCTTCCGTGCGCATCCGCACGCGCTCTCTGCCCGGCGTCTCGCTCGACAAGCGCCCCTCGCCGCTTCCGTTCTTCGAGAAACTCCCGCTCTACTTCTCCTTCGAGGCGAGTGCCGACGGCGTGAGCCGCAAGGAGACGGTCGAAGACCTCGCGACGTTTCTGGCCGAGGGCAACGCGAACCCGATTATCACGCCTTCTATCGTCCAGCGGCTCGACTTCCAGCCGAAGTTCAGCGTGCCTTTCGACATCAAAGGCTGGGGCGTGACGGCGACGGCGCGCGTGCGCGGAACCTTCTACTCGAACTCCTTGGAGCCGCAGTCGCGCCTCGTCCAGACGCGCAACCTCGTGCGCGGCTACGCCGAATTTTCTCTCGACGTGCGCCCGCCCGCGCTCGCGCGCAACTTCCGGCGCGAAGGCTCTTTCTGGTTCCGGCACGTCATCGAGCCTTACTTCACCTACAGAAAGATTTCCGGCATCTCGAACTTCGAGCGCATCATCCGCTTCGACACGCTCGACGCCATCGCAGACACCAACGAGTTCGAGTACGGCATCACGAACCGCTTCTTCACGCGCCGCACGACCGAGACTGTGACCGGCAAAGTCTCCGCAAGGAGCGCGAACGGCGTGAACGGCAACAGGCCCGACACCGCGAAGGCCGACGCCGAGCGCGAGACGGCGGCTGCGGGCGAAGACGAGAAGGGCTCGGCGGGAGACAATCGGCCCCCTCTGACTCGACAGCCGTACGAGTTTCTGTCCATCACGCTCCGTCAGAAATATTTCTTCGACCCGACCTTCGGCAACGCGCTCGTCCCTGGTCGTCGAAACCAGTTCTACCCCATCAACACTTTCTCGGGCTTCACCTACGGCGGAGTGCCGCGCCGCTTCTCGCCGCTCTACGTCGAAGCGCGCCTGCGCCGCCCCACCACAGCCGACAGCGACCTCTTCGCAGACGTGCGGACGAACATCGACACGCTCGGCGAGGGCGGCGGCGTCCGAGACCTAGCCGTCAGCTTCGGCCTCCGCCGCCGCGCGCGCGTGCTGCGCGCAATCGAAGTCTTCCAGACCTTCTACTACACGCGCGCCGTCACGCTGGCCGACTCCCTTCAACAGTTCAGCGACAGTCGCGGCAACGAGCCGGGCACGCTTCAGGGCTCGCAGTTGAGCCCGGCCATCTTCATCGGCGACCGAGAGCGCGGGCTCTTCGGCGGCGCGAGCTTCTTCTTCGACTTCCAGAATCGTCCCGGTCAGGGCAGCTCCTCGCTCGTCAGCTCCGTCGTCACGCTCGGCTACACTTGGGACTGCTGCGCGGTGACGGCGCAGAACTACACCTTCAACGTCGGCCTGCGGCAGGAGAACCGCGTAGTCTTCAGCTTCCGCCTCAACGGCATAGGCACTTTCGGAACCGAGCAGATAGGCCAGCACCTACGCTGAAAGTGCCCTGCGCCGCTTTCTCTCCGTGTTCGCTGCTGTGCTAAAATCCCGTCCGCTTCCCAGTTCGCTTCGCAGGGTGCACACCCGCCCTCTGACGTAAAAATAAAACGGCTCAATCGCTCCCCGCTCTTGAGGTAAAGAATGAAGAACAGATATTCCCGACGCCGTGTGGCGCTCTTTTTCTGCCTGTCTGCGCTCGCCGCGCTCGCCATCTTCGTCTCGCCGTCTTCATCCGGGCAGGGCCGCGCCCGCGTCAGGCAGGATGTCAGTCGCTCGCTTGGCAGTTACGACGAGCTGACGCTCGAACCCTCTGCCGTGCTCAAGCAGGTGCGCCAGACCGGGCGGCTCACGCTCTCTACGGCGCGCGGAACCTTCGAGCTAGAGCTTGAGCCTTCCGATGTCCGCGCCGATAACTACCGCGCCGTCGCCGTCGATGACAATGGAGTAGTGCGCGACCTCGGGCGCACGCCCTTGCGCACGTACAAGGGAACCGTGCGCGGGCAAAAAGGCGCGCAGGCTCGCTTCAGCATCGACGAGCAGAAGATAGAGGGCATCATCATCACGAGCGACGAGCTGTACTTCATCGAGCCCGAGAAGAACTACTCGGCGGAGGCGGGCGACAAGGACTTCGTTTTCTATCCGCAGTCGAGCGTCAAGCAGGAGAGCTTCGGCGAGTGCGGCACGACGCTGGCGCACCGCGTCGGCGAGCGGGCCGGGGGCGTCTTGCCGGGCGGCGCGGGCGGCGGCCCCGTCTCGGGCATCGCAAACAAAGGAGTGACGCCCGAAGAACTCTTCGGGCCGAAGCCGGAGGTCGAAATAGCGACCGAAGCCGACTCGGAATACTTTCAGGGCTCGGCGAACAATGCCGACACGGCTAACAACAAGATTCTGGACATCATGAATCAGGTGGACGGGATTTACGACGCGCAGCTCGGCATCAGGATGCGCGTCGTCTTCCAGCGCGTGTGGGCGGTGGCGAACGCCGCCAACGACCCTTACTCGGGGACGGACGCCAGCGCGGCGCTCGACCAGTTCAGGAATGTCTATAATGGCAGCTTCGGTGCTGGCTCGCCGCAGGGCTCGCCGCAGTTGCCGCCGAACACCCCGCCGCAACGCGACCTTGCGCATATGTGGACGGGCAGGGACTTCAACGGCGGAACCATCGGCATCGCATACATCGCCTCGGTCTGCGACTCGCCTGCCTTCAGCTATGGCATGTCGCAGGACGCGTTCGACACCACCAACATTCGACGAGTCGTGCTGACCGCGCACGAGATAGGCCACAACTTCAGCGCCGAGCACCCCGACCAGCTACAGCCCCCCGTCGCCAGTTGCGCGGGCACGATTATGAATTCGTCCGTGAACCCGAACGCGAACTTCTGCCCGCTCTCGCTCGACCAGATTACGAACCACACCGTCAAAAGTGGCTCCTGCCTGACGCGCCTGACGCAGCCGGGCTGCACCTACGCCGTCACGCCCGCCTACAAGCGCTTCGGGGCCGAAGGCGGGACGGCAAGCGTGAGCATCGCGACCAGTCTGGCTTCGTGCGACTGGGGCGTGGCCGAGAGCGCGCCGTGGCTGAGCGTCACGGCGGGGACGGCGGGAGTCGGCCCCGGCACTTCGACCTTCTCGGCCCAGCCCAACGCGGGCGGCCCGCTTTCGACGCAGGTTGACATCGGCGGACAGAAGTTGACGGTCGTGCAGAACGCCTCGCCCAACTGCACGACGACGCTCATCGGCGAGGGCAGCACGTCCGGCACGCTCTCCGCCGCCGACTGCCGCTCGGGGCAGACCGAACGGCCCACCGCTTCCGCAGACCTGTACACTTTCGTCGGCATCGCGGGGCAGCGCGTGAGAATCGAGATGAACGCCTCCATCGCGCCGACTCAGTCCGGCACAGGGCTCGACACTTTCCTCTACCTGTTCGCGCCCGACGGGACGGTAGTCGCCGAGAACGACGACATCGTTCTCGGCTCAGTCACAAACTCTCGCATCCCCGTCGCCGCGAACACCTTCTTCACGCTGCCGCAGACCGGCATGTATATCATCGAAGCCACCTCCTTCGACGATGTCACAAACGACGCGGGCTCGTACTCGCTGATATTGAGCTTGGGCATCCCGAACAGTGATGTCTCCATAGCGGGCGGCGGCTCGCTTACGGTCGCGGAGGGCGTCGGCCCCGACGGGCTCGGGTCTGAGGGCTTGGGCTTCCGCACCGTCACCGTCTCGCGCAGCAACCCGAACCCTGCGGCCAGCGTGGACTATGCCACGTCGAACGGCACGGCCAGCGCGACGAGCGACTATACCGCCGCATTCGGCACGCTCCACTTCGCGCAGGGCGAGGTGTCGAAGAGCTTCGCCGTCTTCGTCACCGACGACGCCTTCCTCGAAGCCGACGAGACGGTCAACATCACTCTCAGTAATCCGGTGGGAGTCAATCTCGCGCCCGGCGCTTCGACCGCCGTGCTCACCATCAGCAGCGACGACACGGCTGACGGCCCGAGCCCCGTCCGCGAGCAGAGCTTCAACACGCGCTTCTTCGTCCGCCAGCACTACCTCGACTTCCTCAACCGAGAGCCCGACGCGGGCGGCATGAACTTCTGGACGAATGGCATCGACCTCTGCGGCCCGGACGCGCAGTGTCTTCTGAACAAGCGCGTGGACACGTCGGCAGCGTTCTTCCTCTCGATAGAGTTTCAGGAGACGGGCTACCTCGTCCACCGCATGTATAAGACGGCCTACGGAGAGGCCCAGGGGCAAGCCACCATCAACGGCGTGCTCACGCCGATACTCGTGCCCGTCGTCCGCCTCGACGAGTTTCTGCGCGACACGCAGCGCATCGGCTTGGGCGTCATCGTCGGCACGGCGGGCTGGCCCGAGCGGCTTGCGGCCAACAAGGCTGCCTTCGCGCAAGAGTTCGTCGCCCGCTCGCGCTTCACGACGCAATTCCCCGGCACGCTGACGCCCACCCAGTTCGTTGACCAGTTGAACACCAACGCGGGCAACGTCCTCAACGCCGGAGAGCGGCAGGCGCTCATCGACGAGCTGACTGCCAACAACACTCCGGCGGGCCGCGCCTCCGTGCTCACGAAGGTTGCCGAGGACGCAGACCTCGCGAGCGCCGAGACGAACAAGGCGTTCGTTCTGATGCAGTACTTCGGCTACCTTAGAAGGAACCCGAACGACGCGCCCGACGCCAATCACAGCGGCTATAACTTCTGGCTCACGAAGCTCAACGAGTTCGGCGGAGACTTCCGCGCGGCCCAGATGGTGCTGGCCTTCATCGACTCCATCGAATACAAGCAGCGTTTCGGCCAGCCTTAGAAGCTGTTAAATAAAGCCCCGGAAATGCGGGGGATGATTCGGCCCGCGTGTCGTGACAACGGGCCGAATCATCCTTCATGTTTCCGGGGCTTTTTGGCTGTTTTCGGTGCAACTCGAAAGGCTCCCGAGTCATCGTAAACGGGCATCATTTTGCGAGAGCGCACGCGGACGCATCTCTCGCCCCGGACGGGTCACGATTCGGTCAGAATAATGCGTCCGGCCAGACGCTTGAGCGCTGCTGCAAGCCTCTTTAGTCAAACCCGATTCTGCAAGCCAGTTTTAGTTGCCGCCTTTCCTTTCAAAAGGCGGCTTAAATAATAAAAGTCCGGCGTTCCCTCGCGCCTTCTCATCATCGCGGAGTGTATCTTGAGAAGAATCTTTTTTGCCTGTCTGCTCTCATACCTGCTCATTTTCGCCGGCCCGGTCTCGCTCGTCGGGTTCGCGCAGGAACCCGGAACTTCCAAAGACGCCTTCAAGAGTTCTTCCATCCCCTTGAGCCAGCCCGACGAGCTTATCGGGTTCATCATCCGTCAGGTCAACGGCATCACTTCCTGTCTCGACGCGACGCCCGAAGAGGTGCGGCGCATCATGAGGGTTGACCCTAACGTGCGGCTGCGGCAGTTGAACCACCTGCCGAAAGGACAGTCCTCGCCGAGAGGCGCGACCTTCTCCGACGAAGCGACAACCGCCGAGGCGGCCACGGGCCTGAAGATTATCCTGCGCGGCACTGACCAGTTGAACGCGAACACGGAAGCGGCAGCCGCCTTCACGCGCGCAGCCGCCGTCTGGGAGTCGGTCATCACGTCCGACATCACGGTCGTCATCGACGTGGACTTCGGCACGACGAGGTTCGGCACGGCCTACGAGAGCGGCGTCCTCGGCTCGACCAACGGCGGCGTCTTCTTCATCCCCTCATACTCGACCACGCGCTCAAGGCTCGCCGCGCGCGCTTCCAACTCCGAAGAGACGGGCATCTACAATCAGCTTCCGGCCACCTCGGTTCCCACTGACCTCGGCGTGGTCTCCGACGTGGTGGTCGCGAGCCCCATCGCGCGGGCTCTGGGTTTTGGCGGCGTCCCTCCGCACGCAAACCCGAACCCCGGCCCTGACCCGACCGGCCCCGGCGGCAAAAGCATCGACGCCTTCGGCAACGCGCCCTCCATCGGATTCAACTCCAACTTCATCTTCGACTTCAACCCGCAGGACGGCATCACGTCCGGCACGACCGACTTCAACGCCGTCGCCGTCCACGAAATCGGCCACGCGCTCGGCTTCACCTCTCAGGTCGGCAACCGCGAGCTGAGGGCCAATGACCCCCTGCGCGTCACCATCTGGGACTTGTTCCGCTTTCGCCCCGCCACGGCTGCGGGCGCGTTCGCCTCCGCGCAGCGCGTCCTCTCTTCGGGCGGCGTGCACGTCCACTTCGACGGCGGCGCGGAACTCGCGCTCTCCACCGGCAGGCCCGACGGCACGGGCGGCGACGAGCATCAGGCAAGCCACTGGAAGGATGACTCCATCACGGGGCAGTTCATCGGCATCATGGATCCGACGATTGCGCGCGGGCGGCGCGAAGACCCGACCAACAACGACCTCCGCGCCTTGGACTTCTTGGGCTATCAGGTGGGGCCGCCCGCCCCGGCTCCCGCCAACGACAACTTCGCGAACGCCGTCGAGCTTGTCGGCCCCGCCGGTACAGTCACCGGCAGCAGCAGCAACGCGACGAAGGAAGCGGGCGAGCCCGCCCACGCGGGCAACGGGGGCGGCCACTCTGTCTGGTATCGCTGGACTGCGCCCACGAGCGGCACTGCCACCTTCGACACAGTCGGCAGCACCTTCGACACCCTGCTCGCCGCCTACACGGGGGGCACCGTCTCTGCGCTCTCCGCGCTGACGAGTAACGACGACATCCAAGACGGCGTGATTCGCGCCAGCCGCATCAGCTTCCCGGTCACAGCGGGCATGACCTACCGCATCGCGCTCGACGGCTGGAACGGCGACTTCGGCAGCATCACTCTCAACTGGAATCTCGTCGGCCCTTCGACGTTCTTCCGCTTCGGCTTCCCCGACTACATCATCAGAGAGCGCGACCGCACCGCCACCATAAACATCATCCGTGAGGGCGATGCTTCGACCTCTCAGGCCGTCACCTTCGCGACGACCACGGGCGGAACCGCGACCGAAGGTGCTGACTACAACCCGACCGGCGCGCGTCTCGTCTTCGCGCCCGGCGAGACGAACAAGTCCTTCAACGTGCTCGTCAACGACGACGCGCTGGTCGAGCCAAGCGAGACGGTCAACCTCATGATGCACACGCCGGAGGGGGGCGCTGTGCTCGGCACGCCGGGGACAGCCGTCCTGACCATCAACGACGACGACGTGGTCTTCGGCCCCAACTCGATTCAGTTCGAGGGAGCGGCGACGCGCGAAATCTCCGAAGGCGTCGGCGTCCTTCAGCTCAACGTCAAGCGCACGGGCGACTTGACGCAGGCGGCCAGCGTCTTCTATCACACGGCCAACCTTCTGAACGCCTCCGACCGCACCGACTACACCAACACGCTCGGCACGCTCCGCTTCGCGACGGGCGAATCCACTAAGACCATCTCGGTCTTCGTCACCGACGACGTGTACGTCGAGGCGGACGAGACTTTCGGCGTCTTCCTGAAAGTCCCCTCGCAGGCCACGCTCGGCTCGCCCGACTTCATCACGGTCACCATTAAGGACAACGACACGGCAGCCGGAGCGCCAAACCCTGTAGACAGCGCGCAATTCTTCGTCCGCCAGCACTACAGAGACTTCCTCAACCGCGAGCCCGACGCAGGGGGACTCGCCTTCTGGACGAACGAAATCACCTCTTGCGGCTCGAACCAGCAGTGCATCGACGTGAAGCGCGAGAACGTCTCGGCGGCCTTCTTCCTATCCATCGAGTTCAAGGAGACCGGCTACCTCGTCTATCGCATGCGCAAGGCCGCCTACGGAGACTTTCCGGGTCAGCCCGTGCCGGTCGATCTTCAGGGCTTCACGCGCGACACGCAGGAGATTGGCAGCGGCGTGGTCGTCGGCCTCCCCGGTTGGGGCGATAAGTTGGAGGGCAAGAAGCAGGCGTTTGCCACCAACTTCGTCGTCGAGCCCAGCTTCGGCACTCGCTACCCGCAGACGTTGGCTCCCGCGCAGTTCGTGGACGCCTTGAACGCCAACACGGGCAACTCTCTTACGCAGGCAGAGCGGGACGTGCTCGTCGCGGAGCTGGTCGCCGCCAACAACACAGAGGCGGGCCGCGCCTCAGTGCTCAGAAAGGTGGCCGAGAACGCCGAGTTCTCTCGCCGCGAGCTGAACCGCGCTTTCGTCCTCATGCAGTATTTCGGCTACATGAGGCGCAACCCCAACAACTTCCCGGACAGCGATTTCCGCGGCTACAACTTCTGGCTCGGCAAGCTCAACGACAACAACGGCAACTTCGTGCAGGCGCAGATGGTGCAAGCCTTCATCACCTCCATCGAGTACCGCAACCGCTTCGCGCCGTAAGCGTCGTCGGCGGGCATCCAAAGGCTGAAGACTTGAATCGTAAATCCTGAATGAACGGAAGAGGTAAATGGTGAATAGTGAATGGTGAATGGAAAGAACTGGATTTTCCATTCACCATTCACTATTCACCATTTACCTCTCACATTTACCTCTTCTGCCCCCTCGCTTGCGCAAGCGCGAGGCTTACGCGTAAAATGCCCTTTCTTTTGCTTCCTGCGGCGCGCCCGTTAGCGTTTCGTCGAGGGCGCAACTAACACCGCCCGAAAGTCTCCCTTGGGCTTAATTCGTCAATGGTTCAAATGATCCCGTTCGGAGGGTTTTTTGTGAAGCACGCTTCTCGTCTGTCCCGCGCCGCCGCGGCCCTTTCGGCGCTCGTTCTCCTGCTCGGCCTCTCCTCGTGGGCGCAGGCGCAGACCGTCACCCCGTCGCCGGACTCCTTCATCATCCAGATTACTTCGACGACCATTCCGCCCGTCCCGACGGCGACCCCGAGCCCGACGCCGACTCCCACGACGACCCCTTCTCCGACCCCAACGCCCATCGCGCTTCCGCGCAACTCCTTCGCCAGCGGCATCAGCGGCGACGGGCGCTTCGTCGTCATCGAGTCCACGGGCGACATCGCGACCAACCGTACGCCCGAGCGCAACAACGCCGACGGCAACACGGAAATCTTCATCTTCGACTACGCGCAGCGCCGCACCTATCAGATAACGAACACGAAGAACGCGCTCAAGGTGGCGACGGCCTCGCCCATCGACCCGTCTAACATAGAGGTGCAAATCGTCAACCTCCGGCCCTTCATCAGTCACGACGGGCGCTTCATCGCCTTCATCTCGAACGCCTACGTGGACGGCACAGGGACGACGCCGAAGAACTTCGACGGCAACGCCAACGTCGCAGGGCTGAAGCTCGACGCCAACACCGAAATCTGGCTCTACACCGTGCCGGAAGTGCCCGCCGCCGACCTGTCGAGCGGAGCCGAGGTTGCGCCCATCGATCTCTCTACGGGCGCGTTGACGCGCATCACGACGACGGCGGCCAAGGTCGTGCCGCAGCCCGGCGGGGTGGGGCTTGCGCCGACCCTCTCGCGCGACAACGACGCGCCCGCCCTCAACGACGACGCCTCCTTCATCGCCTTCGAGTCGCTGGCCCGCGCAGGGATACCCGGCGCGCTGAACACCGACGGCAACCGTGAAATCTTCATCTTCAACCGCGCCGCAGGGACTTACGTGCAGGTGACGAACACGGCGGACAAGCCCTCGCCGGGGAACCCGCTCCCCATCTTTATCTTCAACCAGAACCCTTCGCTCTCGGGGAGCGGGCAAGTGCTGGCGTTTGAGTCGAACTCCGATGTCAACTCGACGGAGGTGGCAGCCGATCAGGGCAACGCCGAAATCTACCTCGCGGGCTTCGACGGCACGACCGTCTCGAACCTCAAGCCGGTTACCGTCACGCCGCCCGAGCGCCGCCCTGATTTTATCGGCACTCCCGTCAACATCCTGAGCCCGGGGCAGCGCCTCAGCCGCGACGGCACGCGTCTGGCCTTCGAGTCGAGCGCCATCTTCAACGCCAACGGCTCGCTCAACGGCGGGCTCGGGAACACCTATGGCATCTACGTCTACAACATCGCCAGTCTCTCGAACCTCGCCTCGAACACCTTCACGCAGGTGATGGCGCGCGCGCCCGAGACCGAAGACCCAGACCTCTTCCGCCGCTTCCCGACCTTCACGGGCGACAGCACGCGCGTCGTCTGGATTTCCGACCTCAACGTGCGCGCCGACGGCACGGTCGCGCTTAACAACGCGGCTGACGGGCTCAACCCAAACCGCACGACGCAGGTCTTCACCGCGCCCGTTGCGGCGCTCAGCACATCGAATCAGGGCGTCTCGCGCCTGACGCGGCAGCCCGTCGCCTTCGTCATCCTTCAGCCCTTCCCGAGCG
>WUUC01082988.1_pt1 | contig 11456 bp, 3 predicted proteins | sample 6278441 | NCBI WGS metagenome assembly WUUC01 (sample SAMN13675441, study PRJNA597444) | soil metagenome | isolation source: soil | place: USA: Washington | collected 2017-10 | reverse complement strand
CTCGCGGTGCTTTGCGACCGCGGCGGTCGCGAGCTGCCGATCGCTCCTGATTTCATCGGCGGTGTGGTCGAGGTGCCGGAAGCGATGCTGCTCGATGTCGTCGCAGACGGCGGCGAGCGCGACGGCGCGACCTTGCGTCCCAAGCTCGCGGCCGGTGGCGGCACATGAGCAGCTTCCGCCACGACCACCTGCTCAGCATCGCGCAGCTCAACGTCGAGGACGTGCTGCAGATCCTCGACGCTGCAAAGGCGTTCATCGAAGTCTCGCGCAGGCCCGTGCGCAAGGTACCGGCGCTGCGCGGCAAGACCGTCGTGAACCTCTTCTTCGAGGCCTCGACGCGCACGCGCACCTCGTTCGAGCTTGCAGGCAAGCGCTTGTCCGCGGACGTCGTGAACATCTCGAGCTCGGGCTCGAGCGTCTCGAAGGGCGAGTCGCTGCTCGACACCTGCAAGACCGTCAACGCGATGCGCCCCGACATCGTCGTCATCCGGCACTCGGCGTCCGGTGCACCGGAGCTGGTCGCGCGCAACGTCGGCTGCAGCGTGATCAACGGCGGCGACGGCTCGCACGAGCACCCGACTCAGGCATTGCTCGACGCGTTCGCGATCCGCAACTCGTTCGGCACGCTGGCAGGGCTCAAGGTCGCGATCGTCGGCGACATCATGCACTCGCGCGTCGCGCGCTCGAACGCCAAGCTGCTCAACCTGTTCGGCTCCGAGGTTCGCTTCTGCGCGCCGCGCACGCTGATGCCGGCCGGCGCCGAGACGCTCGGCGTGAAGGTGTTCCACGAGCTCGAGCCCGCGCTCGAGGGCGTCGACGTGATCATGCTCCTGCGCATCCAGCGCGAGCGGCTCGAAGGCCCGCTGATCCCGAGCCTGCGCGAGTACAGCCGCAAGTTCGGCGTCTCGCAGCGCCACCTTCAATACGCCAGCCCCCGCGCGATCGTGATGCACCCAGGTCCGATGAACCGCGGCGTCGAGATCCACCCGGCGCTCGCGGACGGCGAGCGCAGCGTGATCCTCGATCAAGTCGAAGCCGGCGTCGCAGTGCGCATGGCGGTCTTGTACTTGCTGGCCAAGGAACCAAACGCCGGTACGCCCGCGCAAGCGGCCAGCATCCCGCCGCCGGGCTGATGGAGCAGGCATGACGCGCGTGCGCACGGGACTCGATCGCATCGCGTCGGGCGAGGCCGAAGCGCTCAGGCTCTTGCGCGGTCGCAAGCTCGGCTTGCTCGCGCACCCGGCGAGCGTCGCGCGCGTCGGCGTACAGCTCGTGCACGCGCACCGCGTGCTCGAAGGCCAAGGCCTCGACGTGCGTGTGCTGTTTGGCCCCGAGCATGGCTACGGCGGCGAAGCGCAAGACATGATCGCGGTCGGCGACGAGGCCGGCGGCGAAGGCCCGCGCGTGCACTCGCTCTATGGCGCGTGCGAAGAAGAGCTCTCGCCGCGCGCGGAGTGGCTCGCAGGGCTCGATGCGGTCGTCATCGATCTGCAGGACATCGGCAGCCGCTACTACACCTTCGTGTGGACCGCGGTGCTGATGCTGCGCGCGTGCGCGGCGCAAGGCATCGAGGCGATCGTGCTCGATCGACCGAACCCGCTCGGCGGTGAGCTGGTCGAGGGTGGGCCGCAGCGCCCGGGCTATCGCTCGTTCGTCGGCTTGCACGACGTCGCGGTGCGCCACGGCATGACGATCGCGGAGATCGCCAAGCTCGCGCTCGATCGCGAGCGCATCAACGAGGGCGCGCTCGCGATCATCGCGATGCACGGCTACACGCGCGCGCTCTCGTTCGCCGAAACCGGGCAGCCGTGGGTCTTGCCGTCGCCGAACATGCCGACGTGCGAGACGGCGTTGGTCTATCCGGGCGGTTGCTTGCTCGAAGGCACGAACCTCTCCGAGGGCCGCGGCACGACGCGCCCGTTCGAGATCTTCGGCGCGCCGTTCATCGACGGTCACGCGCTCGCGCGCGCGCTGCGCAACGAGGAGATCCCCGGAGCGCTGCTGCGACCGCTGGTCTTCGAGCCGACGTTCCAAAAACACGGGCGCACGCGCTGCGGCGGCGTGCAGGTTCACGTGCACGATGCACGCGCGTTTCGTCCGTACGCGACCTATGCGCGGCTGATCGCGGCGGCGGCGCGCCTCGCGCCGGACGCCTTTGCGTTTCGCACCGACACCTACGAGTTCGTCAGCGACCGCCCGGCGCTCGATCTCCTGATCGGCGGGCCCGAGCTGCGCCAATGCATCGAGGCCGAGGCCCCGATCGACGACTGGCTGGCAGCCGACGAGCGCTCGGCCGACGACTTTCGACGGGCTCGCGCCCCGTACCTGCTGTATTGAGCTGAGCGCTAGACAACTCAGTTGGCGTACCTGGAAAACCGGGGCTGCTCGTGCGACCAAAGGGGTATGGGCGAGCCAACACGGTTGGCAGGGGTGGCTGGGACAGCGGGCGCCGGACCGCTCGGCGAGCTGCTGGCCGGCCGCTACCGCCTTTTAAAGGAGCTCGGCCGCGGCTCGAGCGGCGTCGTGTTGCTCGCGCTCGATACGCAGGACGGCGATGCGCCGCGTGCGATCAAGCTCGTCGGTCGTGCGCACGCAGCGGCGCTGCGCTTCGAGCTCGACCTTTTGCGGACGTTGCGCCACCCGAGCCTGGCGGGCGTGTTCGAGCTCATCAGCCTGCGCGGCTTCGGCGGCGCGCGTGGGTTCGTCGAGCCAGCCGAGCTCGAGGGCGGCGCGGCGCTCGTGTGCGAGCTCGCGCCGGGAAAGCGTGCGGGCGAGCTTTCGCGCGAGCTCGACGCGAGCGCGCTGCATGCGCTGGTGCTGCGCGTCGCGCACGACATCGGCGGCGCGCTCGCCGCGCTGCACGCGCGCGGGCTCATCCACGGCGACGTGAAGCCAGACAACATCCTCGTACGCGACGATCGCGGCGCATGCATGCTCGTCGACCTGGGCCTCGCCGCGCGCATCGGTGAGCACGGCGCGAGCGGCACGCCTGCATTCATGGCGCCCGAGCGCTTTCGCGGCGAGCGCACACAGGGCAGTGATCTCTATGCGCTCGGCGCGACACTCGCGGCCTTGCTGCGCAGCCGGGTCGCAGCGGGCTCGACCGCGCGCGAGAGCGACGGCGATGCGCGCTCGAGCACGGGTATCGCCGAGCAACTGCGCGCGGCGCTCTTGCCCGTCTCACAGCGACCGCCGCTGCCGAGCGCGACGCCGGCGCCGATCGCGAAGCTGATCGGTGAGCTGCTCGAGCCGCGCGTCGAGCTGCGTGCGAGCAGCGCCCGCGCGCTGGTCGAGCGCGTTTTGAGCATCGCCGAAGCGCTCGAGGTGCGGCTCGAGCGCGCGGCGAGCAGCTACAGCGCAGCGCAAGACAGCTCGGGCGAAGAGCGCGCCGCCGCCGTGCTCGCGCTGCCGCTTGTAGGCCACGTCGAGGCGTACGCGGCGCTCGTAACGCAGCTCGGCGCGGCGGATGGAGCGGTTTGCGTCGTGAGCGGGCCGAGCGGGGCAGGGCGCTCGCGCCTGGTGCGCGATGCGATCGCCGCGCTTCAAGGCAGCCGCGTGAGCGCAGGGCTCGGGGCGCCCACGTACCTCGCGCGCGCGAGCTTGCCGAGCGAGAAGCTCGGCGCGCGCAGCTTCGTGCATGTGCTCGAAGGCGACGCGCTGACGCCGGCGGCGGCGGCCGCGTTCGTGGAGAGCGCGCGCGTCGACGGCACGTTCGCCGGGCTCGTGATCGAGCGCACGCTGGCGTGGCCGGCCGAAGCCGCCGACCTGCCGGTGGTGCGCGTCGAGCTCGGCCCGCTGCGCGAAGGCGAGCTGCGCAAGCTGCTCGAGCAAGCCCTGCCGGGCGCGTTGATCGCGCGCTCGCTGCTCGACGAGGCGCAGCGCGTGAGCGGGGGGCTTGGCGGTGTCTTGTGCCGCACGCTCGCGCACGCGCTGCGAAGCGGCGTTGCGATCGAGCGGCCGGGAGCGCTCGCGGCGAGCGTCGAGCCCGCCGCGCGGTCGTCGCAAGGCGCGGCGCTCGGCGCGGGCCGCGAGCTGGCCGAGCTGCTCTGCGTCGCGGGCGGCGCGCTCGAGGCGGAGCTGCTGCTCGCGGTGCTCGGCGAGAGCGCGCTCTCGCAGGCCCGCGCGCTGCGCGAGCAGGGTGCCGCAAGCATCGCTGCAGGGACGCTCGCCTTGCGACCCGACCTCCGGGCGAGCCTGCGCGCGGCGATCTCGGTCGAGCGTGCTCGCGCGCTTGCGCTGCGACTCGTCGGTAGCGCGCAAGCCCCAGGGCCCGCCATGGATTCGCGCGCGCGCGGCTATGCAGCCGCGGCGCTCGGCGAGGTCGAGATCGCGCAACGCGCGTTCCTCGAGGCGATCGAGGCGGCGCGCGCACAGGGCGCTTCCGAGCAGGCCGCGCAGATCGCGGGCGAAGCGCGCGACCTCGGCTTGCACGAAGGCTTGCAAGCGGTATCCGCGCTCGGCGCGCGCTTGATCCATGCGCACGCAGACGCGCTGCGCGCTGCGGGTCAATACGGCGCGGCGCTGCAGTCGCTCGAGATCTTGGACTCAACCGCGGGTGCGCAGCAGCCGCTCGAGTTGTTCGTGTTGCGCGTCGAGATCGCGCGCCTGTCGGGCTCGCCGCGCTGCGCTGTGTGGCTGGCCGAGCTGATCGGACGCGCGCGCGCCGCCGGCGATGCGCGCGCGCTCGCGCACGGCGCCGCGCTCGGCGCGCGCCTTGCTTTCGATCGCGGCGAGCTGGCCGAGGCACGCGCGCGCGCCGAAGAAGCCCTCGCGAGCAGCGCGCCCGACGCCGCGCTGCGCGCGCGCGAGGTGCTCGTGCTCTTGGCGCTCGCGTCCGGAGCAGCGGTCGAGCACGCGGCCGCTGCGCGCGTGCTCGACGGCGCGTTGGCGCTCGCGCGCAGCCAAAAAATGGCCGCCGCCGAAGCGCGCCTGTGCACCTTGCAAGCTCAGCTCGTGCGCGAGCAGCTCGGCGCGCAGGGTGCAGCGCTCGCGATCGAGCACCTGGTGCGCGCGGTCGAGCTCGCCGACGAGAGCGGCGAGCGGCACGTCGCGGCCAGCGCGCTGCACAACCTCGGCGTGCAGCGGCTCGAGCAAGGCCAGCTCGGCGCGGCGAGCGAAGCGCTGCGCGAGTCCGCGCGCAGGCTCGCACTGCTCGGCCGCGCCGCGGATCTCGCGCGCGTGTCGATCAACTCGGCGCTGTGCGCGCAGCTCTCGGGCGCGACCGACAGCGCGATCGGCGCTGCGCTGCGCGCGCGCACGGCCGCCAAGCGCGCTGGCGACGACGCGATGCAGGCGCATGCGACGTGCTTGCTTGCCGAGCTGCAGCTCGAGCGCGGCGACCTGCGCGCGGCGCTCGCGAGCCTCGAAGCGCTCCCTGACTTCGCGGCGCTGCAGAACGCTTGGGGCGCGAGCATCGCGGCGCGCGCTGCGGCCGTGCACGCGCAGCTGGGCGATGCGGAGCGCGGCGAGGTCTTGATCGCGATCGCCGAGCGCGGCGCCGCGGAGCCTTTCGGCGATGCGTTCGCACTGCAGCTCGAGCTGGCGCTCGGCCAATGCCGGCTCGCGCGTGAGCGAGGGCACAAAGAAGCCGCGCTGCTCGCCGCCGAGCGCGCCCATGCGCTGGCCGAACAGAGCGGGGGCTTCGATGCGCGTGTGCGCGCCACGCTCGCCGCCGCCGCCGCCGCGCGCTCGGCCGGTGAAGCGGAGCTTGCGTCCGTGCGGCTCGCAAGCGTGCGCTCTCTGCTCGACGAGCTCTCGCGTTCGCTGCCGGTCGAAGCGCGCGCTGCGCTGCGCGCCCTGCCTGCCTACCGCCCTGCGCTCGAGGCTGCACCGGTGCAAGCGCCGAGCGTCGAGCCGCCCGCCGCCCTCGAAGCGCGCGCTGCGCGCCTGCTTTCGTTCGCCAAGCGCGCGCTCGCGGAGCGCCGCCCCAAGCGCCTGTACGATCTGGTGCTCGATACCGCGATCGAGCTGACCGGCGCCGAGCGCGGCTGCTTGGTGCTGCCCGATGCCGATGGCCAACCGCGGGCACGCGCCGCGCGCGGCCTCGCGCTGCGCGAGCGCGCTCAGAGCCTTGTCGATACGGGTGCAGAGCCGAGCGCGCTCGCACACTCGCGCTCGATCGTCGCGCGTGTGGTCGCGACCGGCCGGCCGCTCTCGACCGTCGATGCGGCGCATGACGAGCGCTTGTCGAGCGCCGCCAGCGTGCATCGCCTCGCGCTGCGCTCCGTGCTCGCGGTGCCGCTGCCGCTGCGTGATGGATGGAGCGCCGACGCCAGCCACGCGCGCGGCGCGCTCTACCTCGAGGATCGCCTGCGGCCGTTCGCGTTCGGCGAGCGCGAGAGCGCGCTCTTGGCCGAGCTGGCGGAGCTGGCCGGCAGCGCGATCGATCGCGTGCGGCTCTTGGGCGCCGAGCGGCGCGCGCTACGCAGGCTCGAGATCGCGCGCACGCGCCTCAAGCGCACCGTCGAGACTCAGGCCGCCGAGCTCGGCGCGCTGCGCGAGCCGAGCGCTGACCTGCGCGCGCACGGCATCGTCGCGGTCTCGGCGCCGATGCAGCGCGTGCTCGCGCTGGCGCTCAAGGTCGCGACCTCCGAGCTGCCCGTGCTGCTGCGCGGCGAGAGCGGCACCGGCAAGGAGCTCATGGCGCGCGCGATCCACCGCGCTAGCACGCGCCGCGGCGCGCCGTTCGTCAGCGAGAACTGCGGCGCGATCCCTGAGCCGCTGCTCGAGAGCACGCTGTTCGGTCACGTGAAGGGTGCGTTCACCGGCGCCGATCGCAGGCGCCACGGCCTCTTCGAGCTTGCAGACGGCGGCACGCTCCTGCTCGACGAGATCGCCGAGATGTCGCCGCAGATGCAGGTTCGTCTACTGCGAGTGCTCCAAGACGGTGAGGTGCGCCCGGTCGGGGGTGAGCGCGCGCGGCGCGTCGATGTGCGCGTGCTGGCGGCGAGCCACCGCGACCTCGAAGCGATGGTGCGCGACGGACGCTTCCGCGAAGACCTGTACTACCGCCTGTCGGTCGTCACGATCGACATCCCACCCCTGCGCGAGCGCAGCGAGGACATCCCCCCGCTCGTCACGGCGCTGCTTCAAAAGCACGGCGGCGTGCGGGCGCGCGTCGAGCCCGGCGTGCTCGCGGCGCTCGCGCGCTACCCGTTCCCGGGCAACGTGCGCCAGCTCGAAAACGAGCTTCGGCGCGCGCTCGCGCTCGGCGGCGAGGTGATTGGCCTTTCGCACTTCTCGCCCGCGCTCGGGCTTCTGGTCGGTGCCACGCTCGGCGTCACGGCGGGCGGTGACGCGCGCGGACAAGCCGCGGGGATGCTCGAGCCGGCCACCGATCCGCTCGACCTGCGGGCGCAGATCGACGCGCTCGAGCGGCGTCTCATCCGCGAAGCGCTGGTCGCCTGCGAAGGCAATCAGACGCGCGCTGCGCGCAAGCTCGGTGTCTCGCGCTTCGGCTTGCAGAAGATGATGCGAAGGCTTGGTACGAGCGACTGGGCTTCCTGAGCGCTAACCGAGCGCGGCAGGCCGCGCGACGGCGCGAATGCACGAGTCGTGAAACATGGCGCCGTGTGCGTCTTGCGATCACTCGCTACTCGCGCCGTGCACGTCGCGCCCTTCGCTCGCTTGTCCCGGCGCGGCACACGCGCGTGCACCCGAACGGAATCACGCGTGATCGCCCGCGCGAACGCGATGCGCGGCACAGCGGAAAACCTTTACTGCCAACCGCCGTGATGTCATTAGATCTCGATTCCTGCATGCGTCCGGCAGGAGTCTTCTGTTGGGTCGCGTCGCGTCTTCGCCGAGCTCGGTCGGCTCGGGTCCAAGGGGCTGTCCATGCTCGCACGGCTTTGTTCCGTTCTGCGCTTTGCTTCGTTCCATCGTCCCGTGTTCGCCAGAGCGCTCCTCGCGTTCGCGTTCGCGCTGCTCGGCTTCGCTCCGGCGGCTGGAGCGCAAACCGTCAAGCCTTGGTTCTTGTTGGCCGTCGACACCTCCGGGTCGATGTGCGCGACCTCGGCGGGTGCGTCGATCGCCAACTCGTGCGGCTTCTCGAAGACCATCCGCATGAACGCGGCCAAGTGCGCGATTCAGAACATCCTGAATCAGACCGGCGACGCGGACTTTGGCTTGATCCAGTTCACGCAGAACACCAACTGCTCGAGCTCATCGATCGTCGGCAGCAACCCCGACAGCGCGCTGCAGGGCACGATGCGCATCGCGATCTCGGAGCTGGGCGCCGAATCGATCTTGCCGCTGGTCGACGGCTCGGGCGCGCCGAGCGGTGACTGCAACAGCGACGGCACCACGGTCGCGACCGGCGACAATTCGCTCGAGCTTTGTTCGGGCGGCGGCACGCCGACGTCCGGCTTGTTGCGCCGCGTGCAGGACTACTTCCGCGGCGCGCTGACGACGCCGTTTCAAGCGCCCACGGCCCTCGACCCCGCCGCCGTCGGTTGCCGCCCGATGAGCGTCATTCTCTTGACCGACGGCCAAAGCAACAGCGGCGGCACGCCGGCGGATCGCGCGACCACGCTGCTCAACAGCATGTACGTGCCCACGACGACCGGGGTGACGTGCACGATCGGCACGGCTTCTGCCAACTGCGTGCGCGTTCCGATCCGCGTGTACCCGATCGGCTTCGGCATCACCGCGCCCTCGACCGAGATCGAAAACATCGCGATCAACGGTGGCACCGACAACATGGCGGACGGCGTCGGTGGCCTCGAGGGTTACTACGCGAGCGATGAAGCCGAGCTCTCCGAAGCGCTCGCGCAGATCATCTTCGATGCGCAGCTCAACGAGGTCTGCAACGGCGTCGATGACGACTGCGACAGCCTCGTCGACGAGGGCTCGCCGGCCTATTGCGACGCCGACGGCATCCGCGCAGCAAACCCGCTCGTCCCCCACGCCACCACGGGCGCGCTGGTCGATCAGGCGACCACGGTCTCGGTCTTGGGCACGCCCTCGAACCTCAATACGCTCACCTGCAGCATCGCCGGCTCGATGTGCGCCGGCCTCTCCGGCACGCCGCTCATCACCTGCTGCGCGGACACCATGAGCTGCTGCGACGTCGTCGACTTCGACGACGACGGGACGCCTGCGGACCTGTCCATCTGCGCCGCGCCCGAGTGGGCGAACAAGAACCAGTGCGATCCCAAGAACCGCTTGTGCGAAAGCCCCGGCGAGATCTGCGACGGCTTCGACAACGACTGCGACGGTGAAACGGACGAGAGCCCGTTCGTCGGCACCGTGCCGCCCGAGGCCTGCAACAACGGCACCGACGACGACTGCGACGGCAACACCGACGAAGGCTGCGGCGGCTGCGTGCCCGAGACCTGCGACAACGACGACGACGACTGCGACGGCTTCGTCGACGAAGATCTCAATCGGCCGTGTGGCTTCGATCTCGGCGCAGGCTTCCCCGACTCGATCTGCGAGAGCGGCCAGCAGACCTGCGTGCAAGGCAACTGGGGCGCGATCTGTCCGCCGGGCACGACCAGCGGCCCGACCTGCAGCGCGAGCGTGGCGCGCCCCGCGCGCGAAGTCGGCGACCCGCTGCCGACCAACTGGCGCATCGGCGGTGGCACCTGCGTCTTTCAGCAAACCGAGATCTGCGACCACCTCGACAACGACTGCGACACGCAGGTCGACGACCTCGCCGCCGTGGCGTGTACGAGCGGCAGCATCCCGCTCGCGCAGCTGCCGCGCGGCATCTGCAGGGCCGGCTCGCAGTTCTGCGATCCAAGTGAAGGCGACCTCTTGGGCCCGTGCCAGTTCGAGGTGCTGCCGACGACCGAGATCTGCAACTCGCTCGACGACGACTGCGACGGCTTCACCGACGAGCGGCCCGGCTCGGGCGTGAACAACAGCCTCACGCGCGCGTGCGGCACCGACGCCGGCATCTGCGTGCGCGGCGTCGAGACCTGCAGCGCCGGCACGTTCGCGGGTTGCACCGCGACCGGCGGCACGACCGAGGTCTGCAACCAAGTCGTCGGCGCGCCGGACTCCTCGGCCTTTGACGAAGACTGCGACTCGCGCCTCGACGAGACCGACCCCGCGATCCCCGGCACGTGCGTGCCCGACGGAACCGGCGCGCCCTTGCCGCCCGGACCGAACGCCGATCGCGGCGAGTGCGCGGTCGGCACGATCCAGTGCATCAGCGGCGACCTCGAGTGCAGCAACTACCAGGGCCCCGAGCCCGAGCAGTGCGACGGCATCGACAGCGACTGCGACGGCAACGACAACAACGGCGTCGGCCCGACCACCGGCAGCCCGATGGCGCCCGCTGGCACCGATCCCACGCTCGGCACGATCTGCTTTCCGGCGAGCTACTCGGGCGCCTTCCCGCAAGCGCTGCCCGGCGTCGGCTCGTGCACGCCCGGCCGGCTCGTCTGCGACACGGTCGCGGAGGCCACGACCTGCGTGAGCTTCGGCACGCCCTCGGCCGAGCTCTGCGACGGCGATGACAACGACTGCGACGGCGCGGTCGACGAAGGCGTGTACGACGCGGCGGATCGCTGCGAGAGCACGCCGCCGCACGCGCCGCCGCGCGCCTTCTGCGGTGAGTGCGCCTCGGCGGACGGCAGCGTGGTCGCGTGCCGCCAATCGCTGATCGACGACATGGCAGGCACCACCACGACCTGCGCTGACCTCGGCTACGGCGCGCCGATCAGCCATGGTGGCGTGCCCGATTGTTGCGGCGACTACGCCTTCACCTCGTCGTGGTCGCTCGGCAACCTCATCGGCGCGCACGGCGGCACCGGGGAGTGCGTGCGCGGCACGCTGTTGTGCGTCAACGGCGCGCCGGTCTGCGACGGCGAAGTGCAGCCGGTCGACGAGCTGTGCGACGGCCTCGACAACGACTGCGACGGCGACAGCGACGAATTCATTCCGACCGAAGGCCAGCTGTGCGGCAGCGACACCGGCATCTGCGAGCAAGGCAGGCTCGTGTGCACCGGCGTCGAGGGCCTCGAGTGCATGAACGCGACGACGGGCGACGACCTCGAGCTGTGCGACGGCCTCGACAACGACTGCGACGGCTTCGTCGACGAGGGCAACCCCGGCGGCGGCGCGCAGTGCGGCGGCAACACCGACAACTGCATGCGTCGCGACGATCCGACCGACACCAACCAAGCGGAGACCGAGCCCTGCGGTGACTGCGATTGGGGCGTCGAGGTCTGCATCACGCTGTTCGACGGCGGCGGTCTACCGACCGGTGGCGAGCTGCAGTGCTTGGGCGACACTGGGCCGATCGACGAGCAATGCGACGGTCGCGACAACGACTGCGACTCGAAGTGCTTGGTCGAGGACGACGGCACGATCCTCTGTCCGCCCGACGTGGTCGACGCGGACGACAAGATCGACGAGGGCGTCGATGTCACCGATCCGAACGTCGGCGCCGATTGCGGCGAGGACGAGGGCGAGTGCGAGGCCGGCGAGCTGGTCTGCACCGGCGG
>WUUC01235836.1_pt1 | contig 11457 bp, 8 predicted proteins | sample 6278441 | NCBI WGS metagenome assembly WUUC01 (sample SAMN13675441, study PRJNA597444) | soil metagenome | isolation source: soil | place: USA: Washington | collected 2017-10 | reverse complement strand
TTGGCCTCGATGATGCGGTTCTCGATCTGGTCGGACATGCCGAGGCCGTGCCGGCCGCCGATGGCGTTGGCCTCCCGCACCAGGTCCACGACGCTGTCGAACTCGCGGCCGTCGATCCGCACCGGCCGGCCGTGCGCGAACTCCACGGTGACGTCCTCGGCCGGGATGTCGACGTCGGCGTCCCAGAACGGGACGCCCATGATCGGGGACACGATCTCCATGGAGGTGTCGAGGTGTTCGAGGCGCTTGGCCTCGTGGGTGGCGCCCCAGATGTTCGCGTCGGTGGAGTACGCCTTCTCCGCGGAGTCGCGGTAGGGCAGGTCGCGCTTGACGAGCCACTCGGACATCTCGTGCCGGCCACCGAGCTCGGCGACGAACGCCTTGTCGAGCCACGGCTTGTAGATCCGCAGGTTCGGGTTGGCGAGCAGGCCGTACCGGTAGAACCGCTCGATGTCGTTGCCCTTGAACGTGGACCCGTCGCCCCAGATGTCCACGTCGTCGGCGTGCATGGCCCGCACGAGGAGGGTGCCGACGACGGCGCGGCCGAGCGGGGTGGTGTTGAAGTAGGTCTGGCCCGCGGAGCGGATGTGGAAGGCGCCGCACGCCAGCGCGGCCAGGCCCTCCTCGACGAGGGCGGCACGGCAGTCGACGAGCCGTGCCTTCTCCGCGCCGTACGCGAGCCCGCGGTCGGGCACGGCGTCGAGGTCGGGTTCGTCGTACTGGCCGATGTCGGCGGTGTAGGCGTAGGGGACCGCGCCGCGTTCACGCATCCACGCGACCGCGACGGACGTGTCCAGCCCGCCGGAGAACGCGATGCCGACGCGCTCGCCGACCGGGAGCTCGCTCAGTACCTTCGACATTGATCCATTATGGACGGGTGGGTGGTGGTGGCCGTGCCGGGCCCTCCTCGTGACCGGCCTGCCGGTATCGTATGACGTGGCCAGGTCGGGGGACGGCCTTCCTGGGGGAACCGTGCAGGACGACGCTACCGCTCGCACGAGGAAACGGCTGATCATCGCGGCGGGTGCCGTGCTGGCGGCCGTCGTCACCGTGCTGGGTGTCCTTCAACTGTTGCCGGCCGGCGCGCCCGCGCCCGCCGCCGACGACTCGCCTCCGCCGCAGCTCACGGCCGGCGACATCACCAACCAGTTCCTCACGGCGTTGACCTCGGGTGACGCCGCGGCGGCCGGTGAGCTCACCGACGACCCGGCGGGCGCCACCGCGCAGCTGACCGCCGTGTGGCAGTCGCTGCGGCCGCGGTCCGCGTCGGCCGACCGCATCGCGCCGGTGGCGCCCGCGGCGGACGCGACGGCGGTCGACGAGCGGTTCACGCTGACCTGGCTGCTGGGTCCGGGCTCCTGGTCGTACGAGAGTGCGTTGCGTGTGGTGAGGACGGCGCCCGGCTGGCGTGTCCAGTGGCAGCCCGCCCTGGTGCACCCGCGGCTGGCCGTGGGGCAGAGCCTCGCGCTGCGGGACGTGGCCGGGCAGCCGGCGGTGGTCGACCGCGACGGCACGCCGCTGCTCGTGCGGACCCCGGACGGCACAGCGGCGGCCGACCCGGCGGTGGCGCCGCGGCTGGTGGGCGGCATGGGCCGGGTCGCCACCGAGCAGGGGCCCGCGGGCAGCTGGTACGTGGCCCTGGTCGACGCGGCGGGTGCCGAGCTGGAGGTTCTGCACGGCACCCCGGCGGCGCCGGTCGTGTCGACCGTGGGCGTGCCGGTGCAGCGGGCGGCGCAGGCGGCGGTGGACAGCCAGCAGCAGCCCGCGATGCTGGTGGCGATCCAGCCGTCGACCGGCGACATCCTCGCCGTGGCGCAGAACTCGGCGGCCGGCGCGGACCCGGTGGCGCTGACCGGCCTGTACCCGCCCGGCTCGACGTTCAAGGTCGTCACGGCGGCGGCCATCCTCGACGCGGGGATCGCGGGGATCGACACGGTGGTGCCGTGTCCCGGCTCGGTGACGGTCGGCCAGCGCACGGTCGACAACGACGGTTTCGACCTCGGCGAGGTGCCGCTGCGCACGGCGTTCGCCGAGTCCTGCAACACGACGTTCGCGTCGCAGGCGTCGGGTCTGCCGCAGGACGCGCTCGTCCGCGCCGCCGGCCAGTTCGGCCTCGGCGCGGACTTCACCGTTCCCGGCATCACCACCGAGACGGGGAGCGTGCCGGCCGCGGCGAGCCCGGCCGAGCTGGTCGAGAGCAGTTTCGGCCAGGGCAGGGTGCAGACGAGCTGCTTCGGCCTGGCGCTGATGTCCGCCACGGTGGCCGCCGGGAACGCGGTGACCCCACGCCTGTGGCGCGACCTCCCGACGGCGGTGGACGTGCCGTACACCCCGCCGCCGGCCGGGGTGACCCGCGCGCTGCGGACGATGATGCGCGAGGTCGTGCGGTCGGGCACCGGCAGCGCCCTGAGCGGTTTCGGGAACGTGTTCGGCAAGACCGGCACCGCCCAGGTCGGCGACGGCACCCAGGCCCACGGCTGGTTCGCCGGCTACCGCGACGACCTCGCGTTCGCGACGTTCGTGGAGTACGGCTCGTCATCGGCCTCCGCGGTCGACGTGACCGGGAAGTTCCTCGGCGCCCTCGGGTAACTGGGACACGATGGCTATCCTTTTGGCCACGACGAAGAATAGGACGCCCGCGACCACACCCAGTCCGGCGATCACCAGCCACATGCCGGTGTCTCCCCAGAGCGACCGCACGCCGAGCCCGAGCCCCGGGGTGAGCGCGATCGAGATCGAACTGGTCGACGACAGCAGGCCCATCGCCACGCCACGCAGGTGCGCCGGCGCGAAGTCAGCGATCATCGCCTGGTTGGCGGGGCCGAACGACATCTCACCGATGGTGAACAGTGCGATCAGCAACGCGACCGTGGGGACGGACGCATGCAGCGGGATCAGCAGGAACGGCACTCCCAGGAGCAGACACGCCAGGAACAGCCTGACATGACGAGGGATCGGTGATGTCCAGCGCACCAGCCGGACCTGGAACACGGCCACCATCACAGGGTTGATCACGAACAGCAGACCCCACAGGTACGGTGGAAAGCCGTGGTCCGTGAGCGAGATCGGCATCAGCAGCTCGAATGCCTGGTACACGATCCACGCGAGCAAGCTGCCCCCGAAGACGACCGCCGCGACGGGTGAACGCAGCAAGCTCCATGTCCCTGCCTTGGCAACGGAACGGTCCTCGGTCGCCCTCGTTCTTTGTGGATCCGGCACGAGCCGGAGCAACGGGACGGCGCACAGCGAGAGCAAGGACGCCGCGATGAACACCGCACGGAAGTCGACGAGCACGAGCACGGCCCCCAGCAGTGGGCCGACGCTGGCGCCGACGTTGTAGGCGACCCGTATCGCCGCGAAACCCTGCTCCTGGCTACCGCTGTCGGCCAGGTCGCTGACGAGCGCCTGCTGTCCACCCCAGCGGACCGCCGCGCCCATCAAGGTCATGGCGAAGGCGCCGAAGCCGATGACGGGGCCAGGCACGGGACCGACGAGCAGCAGCGGTGCGAGCCCGGCCAACAGCATGCCTGCCGTGATGACCAGTCGACGGCCCACCCGGTCGGACAGCCGGCCGCACAACGGCGCCCCGACCCCTGCCAACAACCCGGCCGCGCTCAGCCCTCCACCGAGCACGGCGGTCGAGACGTCGAGCTCGGAAACGGCCCAGATCGGGAACATCGCGACCATTGCGTACTGGCCGGCGGTGGCGAGCAGCAGCGCACCCATGAGCGGCGGCCAGTGTCCGTCGAGGTGGTCACCGAGCAGTTTGTCGATCGCCAATCTCCACCAGGAACTTCCGGCCACCCGGTTCTGTGCGTCAAGCGCGATCTTGCGCCGTTGCCAACCGGTCAACAGTTCAGCGCCCGGCTGATGGCGCGCATGAGATCACTTGTCCAGCTACGCAGGTACAGGTGTGCGCCCGGAAACACGCGGACGTCGAAATTACCCGTCGTCTCCTGTTCCCATGCCTTGAGGGCTTCCACCGAGGTGTCCGGGTCCTCGGTGCCACCGGCCGCGAGTATGTCGAACCGAAACGGTCTGTCCGGCACGTACTGATACGTTTCGTGCATTTCCGCATCCGCACGCATCGAGACCGCCATGATTTCCCGCATCTCTGGCTCGTCCAGCAGTTCCTGCGAGATTCCACCGTGGTTGCCGACTATCCTGATGATGTCGTCGTCGGGCAACGTGTGCACCGGCGGACTGTGTGGCGGCGGCATCACCGTGGGTCCGGGATGCGCCGAAGCGATGAACAGCTTGGGGTCACGCGCTCCACGCGTACGCAACCAACGCGCCAGTTCGTACATGACGACCGAGCCGAGGCAGTTCCCGAACAAGGCCAGATCCACATCCTCGGACAGTTCCTCGACCTCCGGACCGATGCTGTCGACCACCTCGTCGACCCGGGTCACCACCGGCTCGAGCAACCGCTCCTCGCGGCCAGGCAACTGGATGGCCCATACCTCGACGGACTCGGGAAGATACTCGTGCCAACGCGCGAACAGCGAAGCGGCGGCGCCCGCGTGAGCAGTACACAACAGTCGTACCGTTGGCCGAGCTCGCGGGCCGCGGCATTGCAGCCACCCGCTCACCCCGTGACTCCGTCCATGGCTCGGCGCAAGCTCAACGGTCTCATGTCGGTCCAATGCTGTTCTATGTAACGCAGGCAGTCCTCTCTGGTCCCCCGGCTGCCCGCCTCGGTCCAGCCATGGGGCAGCCGCCGGCCGTCCGGCCACAGCGAATACTGCTCCTCGTCGTTCATCACGACCGTGTACCAGTCGTCCGAGGATTCCATTGCCTACTCCTTCAAGGTGGTTCGGCCGTCGAGCCAGGCACCGAGCCTGCGCACGGTCGGTTCGAGGAACAGGGCGCGCAGCGGGGTGTCCGGATCGAACTCGGACCGAATTCGACCGATCGTCCGCACGGCAGCCAAGGAGTTGCCGCCCGCGGCGAAGAAGTTCTCGTCGATGTCCACGTCGGGAACGTCGAGAACCTCGCTCCAGATCCGGCTCAGCGTCGCCTCGGTCTCGGTACGCGCCGTGACGCTGGCGGGCCGTCGCACGCGACCCGGATCGGGCAGTGCCGCACGATCGACCTTGTCAAAAGCGTTGACCGGCAACGCGTCGAGGAACAGGAAAACCGACGGCACCATGTATCCGGGCAGCTGAGCCGCCGCACGCCTGGCCAGCTGCGCCTCGCTCACGCCGTCGTGCTCGCGGACCACGTACGCGATGATCGTCGTGTCCCGCAGGACCACGCAGCACTGCGCCACCCCTGGCTCACCGTTGAGAACAGCCTCGATCTCGCCGAGCTCCACTCGCAGACCCCTGATCTTGACCTGATGGTCGGTCCGCCCGATGAACTCGATCGCCCCGTCGAAGGCGTGCCGGACGATGTCGCCGGTGCGGTACAACCGGGCGCCCGGGCGCCCGGAGAACGGATCGGGCACGAACCTCTCCGCGGTCTGGCCGGGTCGTCCGAGGTACCCGCGAGCGAGTCCGACGCCACCGATGTACAGTTCGCCGGCCATACCTGGTGGTACCGGGTTGCCCAGCTCGTCCAGCACGTGCAGCCGGCTGTTGGAGATGCTGTACCCGATGGACGGCAGCCGCTTCCCATCGGCGCTGACCGGTCCCGACGTGCACATGACGGTGATCTCGGTCGGTCCGTACATGTTGAAGAACCGGAACGGCAGCCGCTTGCCGGGCCTGCGTCGCAACCGGTCACCGCCCGATGCGAGCCAGCGCAGCCGGAGGTCGTCCGGCAACGGCAGCTCGAGAACCTGCTCGGCGAGCACGGCCGGTACCCAGGTGATGGTGATCCGCTTCTCGGCCATCCACGCCAGCAGTCGCTCCGGCGAGATCCGTACCTCTTCGCTGGGAATGCACACCGTCGCGCCGGCAGCGAGGTTGATCCAGAGCTCCCAGGCACACACGTCGAACGCGACCGCCCCCACCTGCGCGACACGATCCCTGGCTGTGACCGCGAAATAGCGGCCGTGCCAGGTGATGACGTTGGACCAGCCCTCGTGGCTGAGCAGAACCCCCTTGGGGGTGCCGGTCGAGCCCGACGTGTAGTAGATCTGTGCGAGGTTCGCCGCGACCGCGTCCGTCCGCGGTGCGGTCACCGGCTCCCACGCGATCGACGGGCGTTTCTGGTCGATGACGACGATCTCGGCGTCGGTGGTCGGCACGCTCGCCGCCACCGCGGACTCGACGATGATCACGCGCGCGCCGGTGTCACGCAGTATGTACGCCAGTCGTTCGGTGGGATAGGTGGGGTCCAGCGGTACGTACGCGCCGCCTGCCTTGAGCACCCCCAACTGGGCGACGACCATGTCCAGGGTGCGTTCGGTCATCAGTGCGACCGCCACCTCCGGCCCGACTCCCCTCCGCCGCAGGTAATGTGCGAGCTGGTTGGCCCTGACGACCAGTTCGGCGAAGGTCAGCCAGCCGTCATCCGACTCGACGGCCACCTTGTCCGGGGTGGACGCCGCCTGGCGATCGACGAACTCCTGGATCAGTTGCCCTTCCGGGTACTCGTGCCCGGTACGGTTCCATTCCAGCAGGGTGTCGCGTTCCGCGTCCGTCAGCAGTGAGTACCCGCTGATCGGCGAGGCAGGACGGTCGCCGGCTGCTGTGACGAGCACCGTGTAGTGGTCGATGAGTCGTCGTATCGTCGACTCGTCGAACAGCGCGGTGGCATACGTCAGCCAACCCGCCACCGAGCCGTCCTGCTTCTCCTCCAACGCGACCGCGATGTCGAACGCGGCGGTCCGGTTGTCGGTCGGGATGTGCTCCACCTCGAGACCGTGCAGCCGTGCTCCATCGGTACCGGCGGACTGCATCGTGAACATCACCTGGAACAGCGGCGACTTCCCGGGGTCACGCTCCGGCTGCAACTCCTCCACGAGGTGTTCGAAAGGGACGTCCTGGTTGGCGTGCGCGCCGTTGAGTGCCCTGCCGACGCGGGCCAGCAGCTCACCGAAGTCGGGATCGCCGGAAAGGTCGGTCCGCACCGCGACGGTGTTGGCGAAGAAGCCGACCAGGTTCTCGGTCTCGACCCGCTCACGGTTGGCCATGACCGTGCCGGTGACGATGTCCTGACTGCCGCTGTAGCGGCACAACAGGATCTCGAAGACGGCGAACAACCCGGTGAAAGTCGTCATGCCCGCATCACGGCAGACGTCCCGCAGTCGCTCCATGGCCGGCGCTTCGAGGCTGAACCACAGCTTGCGGCCGGCCAGGCTCTGCACCGGCGGACGTGGCCGGTCGGTCGGCAGCTCGAGCGCGGTGGGGAGGTCCAGCAGGTGCCTGCGCCAGTAGTCGACCTTCGCCTCGTCCGGCTGCTGGTGACACTGCCATTCGGCGAAGTCGGCGTACTGAACGGGCAGTTCGGGCAAGCACGGTCGACGCCCGTCGATACCGGCCTCGTACAGTTCGGCGAGTTCGGCCTTGATCAACACGACCGACCAGCCGTCCGACACCGTGTGGTGCGCTGTCAGCAGCAGCACATGGTGATCGGGAGCCAACCTCAGCAGGCGAGCCCGGAACAGCGGCCCCCGGGCGAGATCGAACGGCGCGCCGGCCTCGGCTGTGGCAGTGGCACGCAGCGCGACCTCCGCCGCCGCGGAACCGGTCAGTGTGGTGACTTCCACGTCGAACTCACCGGGGCTCGTGACGTCCTGGACCAACTCGTCGCCATCGCGCAGCGTGGTGCGCAGTGAGTCATGCCGGGCGACGATCGTCCTGACAGCTCCGACCAGCACGTCGACGTCGAGTGGACCACGGATCCGTAGCGCCTCGTGGATGTTGTACGCGGCATTGCCGGGCGCCAGCTGGTCGATCAGCCACAACCGACGCTGCCGTGACGATGCCACCGCCGGACCGTCGCCGGCCCTCGGCGTGATCCGTCCAGCTCTGGCACGATCGTCGTTCAACCACCGCCGCAGCAGCTCGTCCTGCGCGGGTGCGTTCATTGCCGGCCCTCCTCCTGCCCCTTCTCGCCCAGTGCCAGGAGCATCCGGTTCTCGATGGCCGCCGAGAGCTCGCGGACGGTCGCGGCTTCGAGGACCGCGTCGACGGACAGTCCCAGCCCCAACGCCTGCCTCATCCGCGCCACGATCTTCGCGCCGGTCAACGAATCTCCACCCAGCTCGAGAAATCGGTCCTCCGCGCCCACCCGCTCGAGCCGCAACACCTCGCACCACGTGTCGGCCACCAGCCGTTCGAGCGCGGTGGCTGGTTCGACGAACCCGTTCTCGGAGACCCACGTGGGCGGCGGAAGAGCCGCGCGGTCGATCTTCCCGTTGGCGTCGAGCGGGAGGCCGGCGGCGATGACGAACCGGGCGGGAACGAGATGATCGGGCACCCTGGAGCTGAGGAACTCGCGCAGGTCGTGATCGGACACGCGCTGCCGGGGTACCACGTGAGCGACCAGCACTCGCTCTCCCCCACCGCGGTCCCACGGCGTCACGACACACTGCCCCACGTTCTCGTGGGCGCCGAGCACGGCCTCGACCTCGGCCGGTTCCACCCGGAAACCGCGAATCTTCACCTGGCGGTCCGCTCGCCCGAGGAACTCGACCGTGCCATCCGCACGCACGCGTGCCAGGTCTCCCGTCCGGTACATCCGGGCTCCGGCGCGGCGGCTGAACGGGTCGGGCAGGAACCGTTCCGCGGTCATCCCCGGCTGGTTGAGATATCCGCGCGCCAGGCCCGCGCCGGCGATGAAGAGCTCTCCCTCCACTCCAGTGGGGACGCGCGTCAGATCGGCGTCGAGCACATGCACCGTGGTGTGAGAAATCGGTCTGCCGATGGGCAGTGGCTTACGTACGTCGATCTCGCCACTCATCGGGTGACAGCATGCGAACGTGGTGGTCTCCGTCGGGCCGTAGCCGTTGATGACCGTCAGCTCGTCGCACGCCGCCAGCGCGTCGGCCACGTGCGTCGGCGAGACGACGTCGCCGCCCGCGAGGAGTTGACGCACGTCCCGCAGGCTGTCCAGCCGTTGCTCGACCATCAGATGGAACAACGGCGCGGTAAGCCACAACGTTGTCACCCCGGTGGCTCGGATCAGGTCACCGAGCTCGTCGAACGACCGGACGTTCGGTGGTGCGACGACCAGCCGCGAACCGTTGACAAGAGCGCCCCAGATCTCGAACGTCGAGGCATCGAAGGAGATCGGGGCATACTGCAGCACAGTCTCCTGGGGACTGAGGTCGACGTAGTCCGGCTCGTCGACCAACCGCAGGACTCCGCGATGGGTAACCGCCACCCCCTTCGGCCGTCCGGTCGTTCCCGACGTGTACATGACGTACGCGAGGTTGTTCGCCGACTCAGGACCGTGCGGCGCCGCGACTTCGCCGTCCGACCCGAACTCGACGACTCTCGTCCCGTCCGCCACCGGGAGGTGCTCACGCAGCGCACCTTGCGTGAGCACCACCCGTGGGTTCGCGTCGGCGAGCATGAACGCGAGGCGGTCCGGTGGATACGCCGGGTCGAGCGGCACATAGGCGCCGCCCGCCTTCATGATCGCGAGCAGGCCGGTGACCAGTTGGACGCCCCGGTCCGCGCAGATGCCGACCAGCACGTCCGGTCCGACACCGGCGGCCGCGAGGCGCCCGGCCAGCTGGTCGGACAGCTCATCGAGCTCGCGGTAGCTCACCGTTCCGTCAGCCGCGTCGACGGCGATCGCGTCGGGGTCACGGTTGCGCTGACGGGCGAACGACTCCGGGAGCGTCGCCGGCCGCAACGAACTGAGAGCACTGCCTCTGGTCACGCGAGCCCTCCCCTACTCTCGTTCGAACAGGTACCAGCCGAAGCACCCGAGTCCGAACTCGTCCTTCACCGTCAAGCCAGCCGCCGCGGCGGTACGCACAAGCGCTTCCGGCTCGATCGCGGCGGTCTTCGGTTCGCGGAAGCCGAACCGCATGTCCATCAGCTCCTGGTCGGGCGTACCACGCGTCATGTACGCGTAGGAGACGCTCAGCAGCCCTCCGGGGCGCAGCACGCGAGCGATGCTGTCGAGCACCACGTCGTGCCGGTGCATGAAGTGCATCGCGCCGACCAGGATGGCTCCGTCGAACGGACCGTCACCGAGCTGCGCGGGGAGTCCTTCGTCGAGGTTTCCGTGCAACACGGTGACGCGGCTCAGGTCAGCGGTGCGCCGCTTCGACTCCTCGACGAAGTCCGCGCTCACCTCGATGCCCGTGACACTTCCGTCGGGACCGACCCCGTCGGCCAGTTCGACCAACCCGAAGCCCGGGCCACAGCCGAGATCCAGCACCGACGCGCCCGGATACGTCACCGCTTCGACCGAAGCGCGACGTGAGTACTCGTAGAAAGGCTGGCTGAGGAACTCGGTCCACACGTTCAGGTTGTCGGCACTGAACTCCGCTGCCGCCGCGTTCTCCGCCAGCTGCAACGTGTCGATCATGCCGCGGTAGCTGTCACTGTGCATCAGCTGCTCGACCTCTTTCGCGCTGATCGCGCGCGGCAGCACCGAACGGTCGATCTGTCCCGGTTCGAAACCGGACACCGCCTGGTAACGGCCATCGCCGTCCCGGACGATGGAGCCAAATCGGGCCAGTGCCCTGAGCATCAGCTCGACGAGCTCGACCTTCTCCTCACGAAAACCCATCTTCTCGGACAGCTCCGCCGCCGTCTTCGGCTGCTCGAGCGCGCCGAGTACGTCGCGTGACACGGCGTGCCGCCACAGGATCATCGAGCACGCCCGTCGATACTCCAGATATGCCGCTTCCATCTCCGCGGGCGATGGTTCCAGGGTCTTGAGATAGGTGACCATGACGTCGTCCTCTCCGGTTTGGTCTCACTGGTCGACCGGGTGCGCTCCGCGCAGACGTGCGAGCGCGAAGTAGCGCTCATCGGTGTACGGGAACCGCTGCCCGGTCAGCGGATCCCAGATGATTCGCGACATTCCGAACAGGTCGCCCGGATATGCGTGCAAGGCGACAGATCTGGTGTCACCCCGGTTACTGACGGCGTGCACGACGTCCTTGCTCATCTGGACGACGTCACCAGCCCGGGACTCGACCTCCTCGATCGGGGTGATCACGTCACCGTCCGCCTGGTAGTACGTGTTGCACTCAGCGGCTTCGAGTACACCGATCACCGCGGGCATGCGGTGGTCGTGCGGGGGGTACTGGACACCTGGTTCGATCTCCACCCGCAACAAGGTCAGGCGTGACGACGCGAACAACAGCGTCTCCGCCTCACCTCGACCGGGCAACTCGTTCACCAGTGCGGTGATGCTGACGTGACTGCCGACGAGCTCACGGACCAGTGCGGCCAACGCCCTCGCCGGATCTGGCTGGCGAGCCGCCGAGTTCGCGTCCGCCACCAGTCTACTGTGGAAATCCTTGGCCATCTGCCATCGTTCCTCACCGCTCGGGGTGTGGCTCAGTAGCGGTAGTGGTCCGGCTTGTACGGGCCCTCG
>WUUC01209708.1_pt1 | contig 11460 bp, 7 predicted proteins | sample 6278441 | NCBI WGS metagenome assembly WUUC01 (sample SAMN13675441, study PRJNA597444) | soil metagenome | isolation source: soil | place: USA: Washington | collected 2017-10 | reverse complement strand
TAAGGAAGAGGCTCGACGCCATCCAAAGAAGGGTGTCCTTAATCAGGCAGTAGGATCTTTTGCAGAGATAGCGGTTGATACATTTTCGGGCAGCTTACATAATGATGACTATGTTCTTCTGTGCTGCGATGGTTTGATTAACCATGTATCAGATGATGAAATGGCGCAAATTGTCCTTGACAATAACACCAACCCTCAACAGGCCTGCAATGAACTTGTAGCGCGAGCCAATAAACGGGGGGGAAAGGATAACATTTCAGTTATAATTGCTCCTGCTAATATAATGAAATTATAAGAATTTGAAAATAGTACCTTTTTATTTGATTTATTCAATCTGTCGTTATTAGTAGCAGTGACAGCTGTAGTATATATATTGGAATACTAAGCAAAGAATTTTCGCATTATTACAATAAGAAAGAGCTCTGCCAACGTATATGCTGATTGCTAGATGATACGCATAAGATCGTACGAGAGAATCGTTTTATAATAGCTTACAATTACATCCAGCATGGCTACAGCTGATTCCGCGATTCAACAGACCACGGTCGATGACACGCCTAGACAAGCTGGGAGAAGGGATAAGGATAGGGATAAGGACAAAGATAGGACTAAAGCTTCAAAATCTGGATTACAGTATGATGAAGGGTATCCAAAGGCTATTAGGAAGACAATTCAACCTTCACTAAAAGAAGATGTCGACGTTCTTTTCGATTTTGGAATGCCGAGTGAGGATAAAGATCTTATCATTGATGATAAAACCCTGAATATCATAAGTGAACTTGCAAACGACAGCAAGGCTCCAAGGTATTGGTGGAATACACTGTTAGAAAAACATGACGACTACGAACAAACACTTAGGTCCATTCTAAATCTGAAGGCAACATTGCTTAACAGTGCAAATGCTAATTTGTTAAAGGAATGGCGATTAGGTGACAAAATTAAAGTTCCTCCACAAGATATTCAAGAAGTCGGAGCTATCGCAAGCCTCTATGAGAAAGAAATAGGCAATGAGAAAATAATTGATACAAATACGAAGATCATAAGGGATTATATTTTAAAGGGCGATGAGCACACTGAGGAACGGAAAGAAATTATCTTAAATATCGCATTAGGAAATTTGGGAGGATTATATCAGGAGTTAGTAAGAAGGGAAAAGGAGGAGGAAGAAGCAGCATGAGCGAAAAAGGAGGAAAAGACAACAGTAACATAACCATCAAAGTTCCACTCCAAATTATTAATGATTCCTTATATTCTAAGACATTTGTAGAGGAAACTGATCCTATTTACGGTAAAGACATACTTCAGGGAAAAGCTATAGTCGCAGGAAAAAATATCACTTTGTTAAAGTTCAAACCAAAACTAAAACTGAAAAAGGTGGAAATAATAAAACCAAAAAATGGACGGCCAAAACTTTCTGCGGAAGCCTGGTTTCATTTTTCGCCACCAGATGATGACGAGAATAATCATGATAAGGACTATGATTATGATATAGCAAAGGCCCAGCATCCTATAGAAGTGGAAGCTGATGTGGACATATCTATTGACTCGACTAAAGGAAAGATTCAAATAAATCCAAAGTATGCAGTGTTGGAAGCGAAAATAAGCAGTGGTGGCGGCGAGAACGAACCTGAGCCTTTCTGTCAGCTGAGTATACCATTGCAGCTTGAAAAGCTCAAAGTGGAACTTCCATTAGGTGTCAGTAAATTTAATGTGCCCTTTCAAGCTCCTATCAATAAGACATTTACTAACTCTGGTAATGAATTTCCTATTCAAGGAACAATAGAGGAAAAGGATAGTATTGTATTCACATATCCTATAGCCCTTGAAGAACAAATAAAATAGAGATATGCACGAGGTGCCAAAAAATACTGAAGACTGTATTATCTGCTCTAATATTTTTTTCCAATGTCGCAGATAATACTTAAAATCTATTTTGTATGCGGTTAAGCTGCTCTACTGCCCAATCCCAATTGAACCCAGGTAGTTTTCATCGTCTTCAGCACAATAAAGTATTCATCCAGAAAAGAAATAATAAACCTATAAAAGTTCATACTGGATCTGCTAACTTTTCAATTCGCGGACTATATGTGCAGGCAAATAGTGTACTTGTGTAATTCTAAAATAGCAGAATTGTACGAGACTGCTTCTGACTATGCATTCAATAACGCAACAAAGAACTTCAGAAGTGCGGGTTTATCACAGCCGGCGCTTGGGAATTAGGTCTCTGCATGTAAAATGGCGTTCGATTGCTAGAGCTTTAAGGGTTATGTATCCATCATTGGAACTCCTGGCATCGAATTAACTATAATTCGTACCTGCTTGAGGATTCCGTGGATGTCAGTTCAAATATCTTATACCGAATTGATAAAAGCTAAGAGCTGATTATTATATTAGAACACAAGAGCCCAGAGGGATTCAAGATAGCAACTTCAAAAAAGAGGAAAAGCTGCCTGAAGGATAAACTATTAGTCATCGTGAACTGGAAAAGTAACTCCTATAGCAATATGGAAAGACAATACTTTTGTATGTGAGTGTAGCATACTATTCCTTCACCTAATGTCATTTGCATTAGCCCATCAAAGCAAGAATAACTCAAGAGATAGCAAAACATCGACTCCTGCTAAGTGTACTTCTACACATCATCGCATTAAAAATTTGAATAGGGATTCTCCCGAATATATTTTTCACCTACAGCGAACGATTGGCAATCAGGCAATACAGAGGCTTATGGGCTCTTCTAACGCTGCTGTGGGATTTGACTTTGCAAAGATTAGCATTCTTCAACCAAAGCTAAAAGTCAGCCAGCTCGGTGATGCATACGAGCAAGAAGCGGACAGGATTGCAGAACAAGTGATGAGAATGGCAGATCCATCAGATTCGGTTATGCCTCAAGGCGCTGCAATAGATGAAGAGAGAATTGATCGCAAGTGCAGGGCCTGTGAAATGAGTAAAGAGGAGGACAAGAAGTTGGAAATTAGTCGAAAGCCGTCAACAGAAACATCCGACTTGGAAGCAAACGACGAAACTGCAAATGAGATTAATAATATTCGTTCGAGCAGCGGCTCATCGCTTGATGCTAATACTAAAGAATTTATGGAATCAGGGTTTGGAGGTTATGACTTTAGCAAAGTAAGGGTACATACAGATGAAAGAGCTGCCAAGTCTGCCCAAACGGTTAATGCACTAGCGTATACCTTAGGAAGAGACATAGTATTTGATAAAGGGCAATACCAGCCAAATACGATAGAAGGAAGAAAGTTGTTGGCACATGAATTGTCTCATACGATACAGCAATCTTCAGTTGTTGTTACTAGGACAGCTATTTTAGGCCGCAAATTCTCTAGTAGCAGTCAATCGCATAACTTCCATAATCGAGCAATTTCTCGAGCAAACGCTGTCTCAATCACACGAGCTGTAGATAGGATATCACGTCGACCGAGGGAGGGAAGAAGGGCTCCCAAGGAAAAAAGCTCCACGGAGGTTAAGGCCGATTTCGTAAAGGAACAAGTCAAATTAGGCCGTTTCGTAAACCTTTCCGAGTCGCTGCCGGAAGGTATGTCTGGCCCGCCTATGCCCGGAGGCGCATTCTGGTTGCTTAATGGTCTCAGCCCGCACGAGATGGTCGAGGTACTTCGCCTCTGCGGCAAAGATATCCGCATGAAACTTTTGGATCATATAGCTGATACAGTAGGACTATTTGACAGACCCAGGCTTGAGTCCGCATTGCGATCTAGTGCATGGGGCGAGAGCGTGGCAGGGGAGGCTGGGCTTGAGTTTATGGACGCCATCCGCAACGCTGGAACTGGCTCGTTTGCGGGCGTCTGGGCTCTGCTCTCAGGAAAGTCTAGGTGGGAGGTCATCCGTGTATTACGGACACTGCCCAGAGACATGCTGACTCTAATGCAAACAAAGCTGCCTGAAGCTTCTGCTGCGGACGTCAACATTTTCACAGAGGTCATTGCTGACCTTCTCGGCACAGGTACCAATATGCAGGCGAATGACGTCATTGATCTTCAGGGACTATCTGGACTAGATCGTATAATGGCGTCGATTTATAACTTGAGAGGACAGCTGATCGAAGAACAAGGCAGGGATCTAGGCGTGTCAACGCACGCTGTGGCGGGGATCCTGAAAGTCGAATCCGGCGGTAAGACTTTCGGTGAACGTACGGGCAAACCCATCATTCGTTTTGAAAATCATGTATTCTGGGATAGGTGGGGCAGGCACAATGCCACTGCATTCAATACTCACTTTGACTTCAATCGGCATGATAAACGGTGGACACTACACCGCTTCCGAGAGTCGCCGACTGGGACGTGGGAGCAGTGCCACCTCAACCAAGAACAAGAGTGGCGGATCTTAGAATTCGCTTCGAGCATGAGTGGAGAGGAGCCAGCTTATCTGTCGGCTTCATGGGGCGCGGGCCAAATCATGGGATTTAACGCTACCAGTATAGGCTTCGCATCCGCGGTTGAGATGGCGAATGCCTTTAATAGGGGCGAGCGTGCTCAAGTAATAGGGATATTTGATTTTATTCGAGCCAATGGGCTCGCGCCACGAATCCGCAGTAATGACTATCTCGCTTTGGCGACCCGATACAACGGCAGCGGACAAGCCCATAGTTATGCCGCTAGTATGGAAGCCGCAGCACGGTCTTACCAGCGCGTCACAATAGGTAAGTTGCATGTTATTCCATAGTCCATTAGCCTTTCTCTTTTTACATCTAAATAATCTCTTGTCCCGCTGTACTAATATTGGAGCAAATTGGCATCAAGAGTATTACAGATGCTTTTCGACTGCTATTACGAAATTCAATGTGGTTAAATGTTTCAGGGTGAGGGCATCTACTGCGCAATGACAACTAGCAAGATACAGAACCTCACCATGAAACGGTAATAATAACAGATACTATGAATAAGACAGCTCATCGCACGCTCTGCCTATAGCACTTCAGCAGTATGTAGCTATGCAGTCGCTCTGCATTCTGTAGCGACAAGTACGGAGGGTTAGGTAGTATATATATATACTCTATACCGAAATGCATGTGCGAAGAATCAACTCGATTTTTCGTCACATATAGCTAAAGACCAGTTTGATGCAATTTTACAGACAAAACAAAATCATTTCGTACCTTCTTTTTGTCTATCTGCAATGCCCGCTAGAATTACCACAATAACTGATGCGGCTATTCCGATAAAGACCCAAGACCTAAGTGGAAAACCCCCCATTCCAAATTGACCGGGCAAATTTATGGCTGATGCTATAAAAAAAATGCCTGCTGTTATAAGTGCAATCATGATAACTAGAGTATAGTATAACTTTTTGCCCATATACTAATCAATTTTCTGCCGTTTGATAGAATAATAATATTTAAATCCTTATTGGTCGCTTAAAATGACTTATGGCACTTCTCTTGTATGTGGTTCCTTTTTTATAGTAGCTTTCTCTGCGATTTTAGTAGAGGGCGGCGATCTGAAGTCGCCAATAGATACAATTACTATTACATCCCCAGTTGGAAACTTTTCCTTACCCTCTCCATATGGCAACTTTACAATACCACTCCCCGAACCAAATGAGACACTGACTGCTGAAATAATTTCAAACGGAACACAAGCTGTTGCACCAGCCACTTTTGAATTTGAAGCAAGCATAACCGGAGGCACAGGCCCCTACGCAAATAACTGGAACTTTGGTGATGGTAGCCCCGAAGAAAGTGGTGATGATGGTGTAGAAACTGTTGTCCACACTTTTGACGTAGCTGATACATACAACGTCATTCTTACTGCCATAGACAGCGAGGATCAAACTGCATCTGACAGTCTAGAAATTATGGTCGAAAAAGAACGAATAGCACCAACCATTGCTTTGCAACAGAACAGGATAGCTAACATTACTAGTGCAAATGGTGCTCAGGTAACATACAAGGTAGCAGCACAAGATAATGTTGATGGTACAGCTACGTTAGAAGAGGATGGTAGTACCATCATGCAAGATGATATTGGAGGCAGCATTACAATATATTGCGATCCACGTTCGGGTTCTATGTTCACAGTAGCTGGTAGTAATAATAGTACTGCCACAGTACAATGTAGTGCTACAGATGCAGCTGGCAACACAGGAACAGAATTGTTTACTTTAACAACAAATCTTCCGCAGATACCTGATATAACTCCACCTGCTATTGTAGCTAATGTTCAAGGATTTTTAGGAAATAATGGATGGTATACCACTGATGTTACAATTAATTGGACAGTTACTGATCCTGAATCACTAATTACTTCAAAATCAGAATCTTGTGACCAAACGGCTACAATAAACCAAGATACAACTGCAAGTGGTGAGACGCTAACATGTGAAGGAACAAGCGGAGGGGGAAAGGCTACAGGATCAGTCACTATAAAGCGCGATGCTACTCCCCCAGTAATAACCTCAATGCAAGAAGGACGGACATTTTTGTTAAATGAGCAGGTTAGTCCAGATTTTAACTGTACTGACCAAGCATCGGGAATTGATAGATGCGAAGCGGATGTGTCCTACCTTGATACTAGTAGCGCAGGCCCACATTCTTATTCAGTGACAGCTGCCGATCGTGCTGGCAATAACCACACAGTATCGTTTACTATAACAGTAAATCTGCCACCAGTAACTGATATTACCCCTCCTGTTATCGAAGAAAGTATTCAAGGGACAGTGGGCGGTAACGATTGGTATACCACTGATGTAGCTCTTAGCTGGTTTGTAACTGATCAAGAATCTGCAGTAACATCGCAAAATGGGTGTGATCCCATAGTTATTACACAAGATACGGTTGGGACAGAGCTAACATGTGAAGCAACAAGCGCAGGGGGTACTTCCAATAAATCTATTACGATAAAGCGAGATGTTACAGCGCCTGTCATTACTTCATTTACAACTAGTCTCAGTTCTGGAGGTCCATTTGAATTAGGAGTGGTTCCAGCGGATGATTCTTCCTGCCAAGCGACCGACGCAACATCTGGAATTGATGGTCAGGGATGTTTTGTTTCTGGCTACAATATAGGATTAGGGATACATACTTTGACCGCGAGTGCAAGAGATAATGCTGGGAATGAGGTTAGTAAAACTATAACTTATGAGGTAGTTGAGCCAGTGGATGATACTCCGCCTATAATTGAGGCCAATATTGATGGTACAGAAGGCAATAACGGTTGGTATAGAAATGATGTACAGGTGGGCTGGACTATAAGTGATTCTGAATCGCAGATTAGCGCAACCAATGGCTGTGATCCCATAACTATTAGTCAAGACACTACAACCAATGGGCAGACAATTATATGTGAAGCAACAAGCGAAGGTGGAACCAACACCAATAGCGTTATCATTAAGAGGGATGCAACACCTCCAGAAATTACCTGTATTGGTTCTGAAATCTGCAATGGTGGCTCTTTTGCACAAGGTGCAGTTCCAAGTGAGCCAAGATGTGAAGCAACCGATGATCTATCCGGTATCGATGATGCAGGATGCCAAGTATCGGGCTACAGCACAACAGTCACAACAGTTGGTGACCCACATACGATAAGATTTACAGCCAGAGATAATGCAGGTAATGAACAAACAGAGGAAATATCATATACTGTAGCAGTCGGTTAAAGTTTGAAGTATTTTGAAATAGTGGAACCAAAAGAAAAGATAAGATAAAAAAAGTATACAGAAGAGGACATCGGAGGCGCAGCAGCAGTAGTAAGGCCTTTTGGCATTCTATCCTTTTTCTTTCTATGCAGATTTCAAGTTTAGGCTGTTGGCATAATATAACGACGGGCGTTCGCCTTTTGATTCCATTTCTACTTCGATAGTTCCCACTTTTAACTTTGTGATTAATGGTAACACTAAGAAAATAAGTGCGAAGCCTAAAACGCCAAATATAGAGCTGGAAGCATCTGTATTTCTCATATGGACATCATAAATAGCCGACGATATTCCCAGCAAGATAAAAGCCAAAAATACAGTACCTAGGCCCTTCTTATAACGCGTAGTTTCTATTCCGAACCACCAATTATACCAGTCTCGTATATCATGTACTTTTGATCCTTCAAGTTTTTGAAGAGCCTCATGAGCCTCACTTAAATCTCCATCTATATCAAGCGCAGTCTTAAAAAGTCTAATTGCCTTATCCTTTCTTCCCTCTTCATTATATACTACTCCAAGATTATAGTATGCTTCTGCAAGATCAGATTTGAGTTCGATTGCATGATTAAACTTAGATTTAGCTTTTCCATTAAGGGATTGCTTATAAGATAGTATGCCCAGATTGGTTTCGACATAAGGCAACAAATCTGGCTCCTTTGCTGCTTCGTCAAAATCCTCCTTTGCCTTCTGAAACTTTCCATCATCAAGTCTGCTACGGCCCCTATTAAGTAATATAAAGAACCTCAAAGATTGTAGTGATGGAGATTCTGATGAGCTAGATGTCTTGGATAAAGCTTCCTGATAGCATTTTTCAGCTTTTAAATACAAAGCCCGTTTACTGTGCAAATATCCGAGTCCCGCATGTGCCATTGCCTCAACGGATAACCTTGTCGTAGGAATACCACTAAATTGATTTTTGGCTAGATGCAGAGCGTCTTCGAACAGTTCCTTTGCTTCTTTAGGATCTTCTTTTACATTAATGTATGCTACCTGTACTTTGGCTAATGAGTTGTCGCTATAAAGACCAAGTGCATCGCGTGATTCGCGCTCCTGCTCTTCCCTCATTCCTGCAATTCTATAATATTCTGCGCATGTTGCATGATAGAATGAACTAACAGCTTTTGGATACAATTGTCTTGAAACCTTTGGAAATATTTTTTCATGTAAGTTATCATAGCACCAGTCTAGAATATTCTTGTGCTTAGCAAATGTAGAGAGCATTACACTATCCAATCTATGCATTGCATTAATAACGGATTGATGATCTTTCATTAGGATTTTCTTTAAATCATCAAAGGCCTCCTTCTCTATAATTTCATTACCTGGAATGCTTGATGAGAATAGTCTTAGATTTGCATATAGAAATCCCAGGAGACTAGATTCTGGACAACATTCGTGTTCTCTGACTAGCCAATCTTCTGCCCACTGCTGAGTATAGGGATTACGAAATGAACTTGTAAGGAATAGAATGTAGGTATAATCAATACAATCATTTGATGACTTTATGAGAGCACCTAGGTCCTTTAATTTTTCATACTTTCTCTTCAAAATGGGCGGGCTTTCAAATGACTTGCCTATTTCATCAATATAGTGCTCAACTAGACTATCAATAAATTCATCACGTTCTCTTAATTCATTAAGGCTTTTTCGCACTTTTTCGTCGTCGATTATTTCGATAAGTCTCTCTCTGAAGGTCGGCTGCTTTGCAACAGTGCTATCGAGTACCTGCATGATTGTAATGATGCGTCGGAAGGGTATTTACTTTAGTAAACACAAGTCGAGAATTATTATAAAGATGCGTGATAAGGACTAAATAATGATTAGTTCTTATATATGGTTATGATAACTTTTTGTTATCAAAGTTAGAATATTTATAAAAACTCTTGCACCCCTAGCTTCTTCTCTTGTGTGGCGATTATATTGTCGCTTTTTGAAAGTTTGAGTTGCACTTGTTGCTCTTGTTATTTTCGGACCAGAATTCGAGGCCTTTTAGTTACGATTTCATAGTAGCTATTCCCTATTACTGAAGTCATAAATTGTCTTTCCTGAATCATAGGCTGTTACTAGACAACCGTTATTTTTTGACATTACCTGTAAAAGTTACTAACATTCTATCAAAATTTTATAAAAGAAAGGTGAATTATACTTCACTTTTACTATAATTTATTTATTTCTTTTACACAAATGAGATAATTTGAAAAAGAATTAATTATACAGAATTGCTATGCATAGGGCTTTTAGACTATCTCACCTACTTTGCTACGCGTATCTCGATTTTGCTTACATTCATTGACTAGCAAGAATACTGTCATAAGCTGGCATAAAATTCCTCGTACATTTTCTCGCCTATTCTGTTTTTGACAAAAACATGCCCAAATTTTATACACTCAACAATGCTCAGAAGATAAGGTTACAATTTTTGCATTATCTCTTATTATTTTGCAATTCTCGACAGCGATGAATGAATCAACTTCTATTGTTGCCTCTGCGTATAATTTTTTGATGTTGAGAATGATAATGAGGATAGACCCTCAATGACTCTTCTTTGACATTGCCATTTCGGAACTTCTTTAGAATGAGCGGGCCCAGAGGGTTCCGAGAAAAACCATCACAATTCAGACTCAACGCACTTAGAAGCAAATTCGGTGTAACCCAGAAGGATAAAGGTAGTAGCTTTGAAATTCCTTTATAACAAACGGACCGAAATAATAATACACTTATTGCAAATACAGTACAATTATGATTTCTTCAATGTATACCAAAGGACTATAAGGATATTACTATAGCTCAAATGAGGCGTTGAGCGAAGCTAATCTAAAGGCTTTATCCAATATGGTGATATGTGCAAAGAAGCACTCTCCCCAAAAAAGGAGGTGAGATTACAAACGTGATGGAAATTGTGTATATTGCGCTCGGCTGGATACTCATTATTATTTCTGTCATCGCAGCATTAAAGAGATACAAAAAAACTCTAGAAGGAAGAGGCATGACAACCATTTATCCAACGAATCAGTCAGGAGGATCAGCTAGGGTTGTTGGTCTAGAGGACCCATCAATTGCATCTTCAATGTATAATCAGTCGGTGCATAATGCGTTTTCACATCGAGATTAATCCTCCTTCAGGGTTTTAATATCCCGTAACTCCATGCAGTCACCGTCTTCCATTAACCTATATTCTCTCCCCTTTCTTCTTTCAATCTAAGGTTTGCTTTTATATTAGCTTTCAATTGCGTAAATTGGTGAAGAGCTTTCTTCATGGATGTTTGTGTCTCTCACTCATGGATCAGATCATGATATTGAAGCTATTCCTCCCCGATTATGGCACTTATTTTATGCTGGCACTTCTTTAATCGGAAGTGGACCCAAAGGGATTCGAGAGAAAAACCTTCAGAAAATAGACTCGTTGAATGAGCCAGACAGAATGAAAAATAAAGTCAATTTATTTTGCAGATGTCTTTATTTGTCATAGATTGCTACCCTCTAGGTACTTAATGCAAGATAGACAAGGAAGTAGTGCAGTCCTCCTCCATCGTCGAGTTGACGCTGCTACATTCTGTCCGCAGCTATCTCTCCTGCGGAAGAGCTACCTGAGTCAACACAATAACTCAAAGCAAAATTCTACTGGCGCCTTTTTATGATCGTGTCTGTTAGATAATGCGCAGTAGCAGGAATGAAAGAGAAAGTAGCAGCAGCAGAAGAAGAAGTAACCTCAAGCGAAGAGAAGACGATGACTGTTACCAGGCTTATAGTCAAATGCCTCGAAAACGAGGGCGTCAAATATGTCTTCGGTATTCC
>WUUC01201357.1_pt1 | contig 11460 bp, 8 predicted proteins | sample 6278441 | NCBI WGS metagenome assembly WUUC01 (sample SAMN13675441, study PRJNA597444) | soil metagenome | isolation source: soil | place: USA: Washington | collected 2017-10 | reverse complement strand
TAAGGCAGTCTTTGAAAATCGCGATGCAGAAGAGCTTCGCCTGCTTGCCTCAAGGATTACCGGACAGGAACCGGCAGTCGCCTTACTGGCTTCGAAAGAGGCGAGTGGCGCGAAGCTGGTCTTTGCGCGCTCTGCGAATCTGACTCAGAACATGGGGCAGTGTTTGGCCGAAGCCTGTCAGTTATTAGGCGGACGCGGCGGCGGCCGTCCCGAAATGGCGCAAGGCGGCGGCAGTGATTTGAGCAGGCTGGAGGAAGCCATGAACAACGCTCTGCAAAAAATGGCCGGTTGAAGATAGATGGAAAGATGAAGAGTGGAGCGCAAAAACGAATAGCCATTTATTTCACAGGCGGCACGATTTCGATGCGCGTAGACCCGAAGCTGGGCGCTGCGGTACCTGCTCTTTCCGGTAAAGAGATTGTTGAGAATGCCCCGGAACTGTCTCTGCTGGCCGATCTCGAAATTATAGACTATGGCAGATATCCGGGGCCGCATTGGACGCTGCCCTTAATGATGGATCTGTCACTTAAGGTTCGTGAGACGCTGGCGCGTCGGGAGATCGAGGGAGTTGTCATAACGCACGGCACCGATTCGCTCGAAGAGACCGCCTTTTTGCTCGACCTGACGATTGAAAGCGACAAGCCTGTGGTCTTCGTAGGCGCCATGCGAAACAGTTCGGAAGCGGCATGGGATGGCCCGACGAATCTGCTTGCTGCCGTGCGCGTCGCGCTCGCCCCTTCATCGCGCGGCAAAGGCGTGATGGTGGTGATGAACGACACCGTGCTGGCTGCCAGCGAAGTGACGAAGACGCACACCGAATCGTTCGACGCCTTTCAAAGCCCGGATTTCGGGCCACTCGGCGTCGTGGATAAAGGCGAAGTCATCATGCGTTGTTCGCCGCTCGGGCGTTTGCATCTGAATACCGAGAAGACCGTCGAGCCAGTGTTTTTGGTGAAAGTTGCTGCGGGAGTTGATTCGACTCTACTCAATGCCTGCCTGGAGGCGGGCGCACGAGGCATTGTCATCGAAGCGATGGGGCGAGGCAATGTGCCGCCTGCCTGCCTTGCGGGCATCCAAAAAGCCATCGAAAGAAACATCCCCGTTGTGCTGACTTCGCGCTGTCATCGCGGGCGCGTCTTCGACAGTTACGGGTACGAAGGCGGCGGCAAACAACTGCGAAATCTCGGCGTCATCTTCGCAGACTTTTTGAACGGGCAGAAAGCCAGAGTCAAACTTGCCCTGGTCTTGAGCTTGACCAATCAGTTATCCGAAGTTCGCGCTTTATTTGAGTAAGATTTGAAAAAGCCAGCCACTTTTCAAAGCACTCTCCTTCCCATGCAGTTGATTCACCCTTAATCCCATCGCTTGTTACACATCAGTGAATGATGCTAACTTCAACGCCTTGTCTGTAGGAGGAAGTTTGTCAAAAAAGAGAGCCTTTGCGGCCATCTACATCAGCGTGGCGATCAGTTATCTGGGCGTCGGTCTGGTCGCGCCGCTGATCTCCATCGTGCTTGCCAAACACGGCGCCGACAGCCTGATCGTAGGGCTTGTCGGCACGACGATGTTTGCGGCTTTTACCCTGGCGTCGTTCCCCGTAGGAAGGGCGGTTGATCGTCTGGGCCCGAAACCGGTTCTCATTGGCGGGCTGGTGGTCTACGGCGTCTCTCTGCTGTTGTTTGCTTTTATCAATTCAATCGGGCTCTTTTTTCTTGTGCGCGCCATCGAAGGGGCGGGCGGCGCGGCGATTTCCGTGGCAACCGAAACCATGATCAGCCAGTTGAGCGAACCGCAGGAGCGCGCCAAACGCATGAGCTATTACGCTCTCTCTGTGGGGCTGGGCTGGGCAATGGGGCCGCTCGCCGGAGCTTTGTTGTTCAACCTTCAAGCGGGGCTGCCATTTTATGCGAGCTGCGGCTTCAGCCTTCTGGCGGCGCTGGCGGTCGCTTCATCGGTTCCGAAAACCTTTGGCGGCGATCATCATGTCGAAGGCCTCACGGAACAATTTTCCGTGGCCCTGCTGATGCCGCTTTCGGCGGGCGCGCTGTACGGCTATCTGATGTCTTCGCTGGTGACCCTCTTTCCCCTTTACCTGAAAAATCTCGGCGTCAGCGAAACCAGCATGGGCAGCATTATCACCGCCGTTATCATCGGCACCATCCTCAGTCAGGTTCCGTTAGGCTACGCGGCAGACCGTTACGGCAGGCGAAAAGTTTTACTCACCTGCGCCGTTCTCGTCGCCTGCATTTTTGTCGTCATGCCGCTTGGTTCCAGCTGGCAGAGCTTTCTGGTGACGGGCGCCATGCTCGGAGCGGTCGCCGGCAGCTTTTACCCGATAGGGCTTTCCATCATCGGTGAAATCGTCAGCCGCAAAAGGTTGGGCGCGGCAACCTCACTCTTTACGCTGGTATTTGGCATCGGCAGCCTGGTAGGCCCGACACTCTCCGGTTTTGCGATGAATCATCTGGGCGACAAATGGCTTTTCTACCTGCCTGCCGCCCTGACCGCCGCCTTCTGCCTGGAGGTGATTATTTTGTATAACCAGGCCAGGAGCCGCAAAAAGGATACGGCCTGAAATCAATCTCCGGCTTGCCGGTTTTGGACAATCCTGTGAGCGGGAAGCGCTCGCTGAAGGCTCAGGGACACCGTCTTAAAAGGCCAAACGGGCAGACTGGAGACTATGGAAAAGCTTTATTGATTTGATGCCATCGCCTTAATCATTTTTCATCCGAACGTGTAAGCGGCCGGTTGCGAGAGGTACACCGGGCTGGCAGCCTGTTAAAGGTTTCTCCTGGCAGAGGTCTCTTCGGTTCTCGGTCAGCCCACCGTACTCTCTCCACGCCTCACTGGCCGATTACTTTTAGGTTGCCGCGTACCATCTGATCCTTGTGAGGTGAAGTCATGCGGATAAGAATGCCCGCGCTCGATCACGCGGATTGAGATAAGTCGTACTACTTCGCCAAACGGAGTTGACCGCACTTGCCCGATCCTTTTTAATTGTTAGCTTGATCTGTAAATAATTTTAGAGAGAAAGCACGGCAATTTTATGACTGAAATTCCGAAAGCCTACGAACCTCACAGCGTGGAAAAGAGATGGTATCCATTCTGGAAAGATAAAGGCTATTTCAAACCCACCGGAGAAGGCGAAACCTACACCATCACGATTCCGCCGCCCAATGTCACGGGCTCGCTGCACATTGGCCACGCCCTCTGCTACACCATTCACGATACCTTGATTCGCTGGAAACGGATGCAGGGTTACAAGACGCTTTGCCTGCCCGGCACCGACCACGCTGGAATCGCCACGCAGAACGTTGTCGAGCGGCAACTTCGCGAAGAAGAAAAGATCACCCGCCACGATTTAGGGCGCGAGAAATTTGTAGAGCGCGTCTGGGATTGGGTGAACAATTACGGTGGCGTGATTATCGGCCAACTGCACAGCCTCGGCTGTTCTTTCGATTGGGACAGAACCAGGTTTACGCTGGATGAAGCCTACGCCAACGCTGTGCTGGAATGCTTCGTTGAATGGTGGGAAGCGGGCCTGATCTATCGCGGCAACCGCATAACCAACTGGTGCCCGCGGTGTTTAACGGCGATCTCCGACATAGAGGTTGACCGCGAAGAGCGCAAGGGGAAACTCTACCATCTGCGCTATCCCTACACCGACGGTTCGGGCTTCGTGATCGTAGCCACGACGCGCCCCGAAACCATGCTCGGCGATACGGCAGTCGCCGTGAATCCGAAAGACGAGCGCTACACGGCTCACTTGGGCAAAGCCATCAATCTGCCCCTCGTCGGGCGAGAGATCCCGCTGATTGCCGACGATTTTGTTGACAGAGGATTCGGCACCGGCGCAGTCAAAGTTACGCCAGCCCACGACGCCAATGATTACGAGTGCGGACTGCGCAACGGTCTCGCGCAAATCGTCGTGATTGATGAGAAGGGCAGGATGACCGATGAGGCGGGCGAAAACTACGCGGGAATGGATCGCTTTGAGGCGCGCAAGAAGATCGTTGAAGACCTGGAAGCCCGGGAGCTGATCGAAAAGATTGAAGACTACACCGTGCCAACGGCGCTTTGTGATCGTTGCAAAACAGTGATTGAGCCGCGCCTTTCCGAGCAGTGGTATGTGAAGATGAAAGAACTGGCGCAGCCCGCGATTGAGGCCGTGAAAGATGGGCGTGTGCGCTTCATTCCCGAACGCTACAACCGGATTTATTTAACCTGGATGGAAAACATCAAAGACTGGTGCATCTCGCGGCAGTTGTGGTGGGGGCATCGCATTCCTGTATGGTACACCGAAGACGGCGAAACCTTCGCCGCCCGCAACGAAGAGGAAGCGCGTCAGAAAGCCAAAGGCAAAGCCATCAGGCAGGATGAAGACGTGCTCGACACCTGGTTTTCTTCAGGTCTTTGGCCCTTTGCCACGCTCGGCTGGCCTGATATGGATGCGCCGGATTTGCAGGAATTCTATCCGACAAACGTCTTGATCACGGCGCAGGAGATCATCTACCTGTGGGTGGCGCGGATGTTTATGTCAGGGCTTTACTTCCTCAAGGAGATTCCTTTCCCGGACGTTTATATCTATGCCACTGTGCTGGATATAACCGGCAAGCGCATGAGTAAGAGTAACCGCAACGGCGTTGACCCACTTGAAGTGATTGACCTCTACGGCGCGGACGCTTTGCGCTTCGCTTTGCTCATACGCACCGCCAAAGGGCAGGATATACGCTTTGCGCCTCTGGAAAGAGACAAGGAAACCAACAAACCGATTCGCCATAAACAGGTCGAAGAGGCGCGCAATTTCGGCAACAAAATCTGGAACGCTTCGCGTTTCGTGTTGATGAATCTCGGCGAGGCCGGAAACATCGAAGCGAAATGGGTTCCTTCGGAGGCGCTTGCCGACCGATGGATTCTCGCGGAGTTGAATAAAACGATTGAGCAGGTGACTGCCGCCCTGGATGATTACCGTCTCAACGATGCGTCGCAGACGCTCTATCATTTCTTCTGGGATGATTTCTGCGACTGGTACATTGAGTTATCGAAATCGCTGGTCGCGTCAACCGAACAGACGGAAGAGGCCGTTGCGGCGCGTTGTCGAATCGTTTACGTTCTGGAAAAGAGCCTGCGACTGTTGCACCCGTTCATGCCTTTCATCACCGAAGAGATCTGGCAGATGCTGCCGCACGAAGGCGAATCGATCTCCATCGCGGCGTTCCCGACTACGGACGCTGCCCACGAAGATGCCGAGGCTCAGGCGCAGATGGAAACCCTGATCGGCGTGATTACCAAGGTGCGCAACATTCGTTCGGAAGTCAACGTGCCGCAATCGAGCAAAGTGAAATTGCATCTCGGCACAAGCGACGAAGCAGCGAAAAAGTTAATCGCTGCCAACGCCGACAACATCAAACGTTTAGGCCGCGTTGAAGAGCTAAACACGGCGGATACTTTGCCGGTGATTGAGGCTTCTGCCCGCGCTGTGGTTGCAGGCATAGATCTGCTGATTCCGCTTGAAGGCCTGATTGACTTTGCCAAAGAGCGCGACCGCATCAGCAGAGAGATCAGCAAACGCGACAACGAAGCCAACGGGTTGGCAACGCGACTTGGCAATCCTTCCTTCGTTGAGCGAGCCTCTGCCGAAGTCGTACAACAAGCCCGCGAACGTCACGCAGAATTAAGCACGGAAATCGAAAAATTAAGAGAAAGTTTAAACGTGCTCGGCAATTAAATAACAGAGACTGGCAAGACTTGCTAGACTTGGAAATATGCAATTAGATCAATCAACCATCTATTCCTGCGCTGCGGACTTTTTGAAAGAAGACCTGGGGCGCGGCGACATCACTTCGCAGGCGACGGTGCGCGGCGGCACACGCGGGCGCGGTAAATTTCTGGCGAAACAAGACTGCGTGCTGTGCGGGCTGGAGATCGCCGAAGCGGTTTTCGTGGTGCTTGACCAGGACATCCGCATGGAATCGCACAACTACGATGGCGATGCGCTCAAGGCGGGGACCGAGTTCGCCCGCGTCGAAGGGCAGGCGACAACCTTGCTGGCAGGCGAGCGCACCGCTTTGAACCTCCTGCAGCGCCTGTCCGGCATCGCCACGTTGACCAAAAGCTACGTGGATCAAATCTCTGGCACGCGGGCGAAGATTATTGACACGCGAAAGACCACGCCGGGACTCCGGCTGCTTGAAAAATATGCCGTCAGCGTAGGCGGCGGCGCCAACCACCGCTTCGGTTTAGACGACGGCGTGTTAATTAAAGATAATCACATCGCCCTTGCCGGAGGCGTTCGTCGGGCCATTGAATTCGCCCGTCAAACGGCGCATCACCTGTTGAAAATCGAAGTCGAAGTCGCCAATCAATCGCAACTCGTCGAAGCCTTAGCCGCAAAAGCCGATGTCGTCATGCTCGATAACATGACGACTGACGAAATCCGCGAGTGTGTGAAGATTGCCAGAAACACGTTGCCTGATATAATCGTCGAAGCATCAGGCGGCGTAAATCTTTCAACCGTTCGACAAATCGCTGATTGCGAAGTTGATTTGATTTCAGTGGGCGCGATAACACATTCGGCTACGGCTATTGATATCAGCCTGAAAATAGCTCCGATTTAGAAGACGGATAGTAGAAGCCAGGTGTACCCGCGGTCTCTTCTCTCACATCTGGCGTCTGATCTCTGACAAAGGCGAGGACGATGGAAAACAGAAATGAGCGGCTGCGATTCGACTACGTGAAAGCGCAGGAATCGCCTGAAGAATGCGCCGTAGAAGTTGCCTTGAGTTTTGCCGGTCGCACCATTCAAAGAACCGTTACCGGCAAGAGCGAGGAAATCGGACGGCTGAAATCGGCTGCTGTAGCCACTCTGGAGGCAGTCGAGGAGGTTGTCGAACAGCGTTTCGATTGCACGCTTGCAGATTTAGACCATGTTCATGCGCTCGGGAAAAATCTGATAGCCGTTCTCGTTGACATCAGTTTTGAAGGCAAAGATTTTCAAGTATTCGGCAGTTGCCAGATTACCGATAATGTACTGGATGCCGCCGCAAAAGCTGCGCTCAACGCGACCAATCGTTTTGTTGAACTGGCCAACCGCTGAGTGATTCCATTCGATGGACATCCGTAAAGACTCTTTTCACTCCGCCCGGAAATCGCCTGAGGGTTCGCAAGAATTGGGCGCCACGCTTCTTCGTTTCGACGAACTTGCTTCGACCAGTGACCGGGCACGCGAGCTTGCCCTGTCAGGCGCACCCCAGGGCGTTGCCATCGTCGCCCGTAAGCAGACGGCGGGCCGAGGCAGACAGGGTCGCCACTGGTCTTCGCCTATGGATGCGGGGCTTTATCTTTCCATCGTCCTCAGACCGGCAACGACTCCCGCAAAATCTTCCCTCATCACGCTGGCGGCGGCAATCGCCGTAGCCGAAACTTTCAGGCTCGATTTTGCCACCGAAGCCGATATTAAATGGCCGAACGACGTGTTGATAAACGGGCGAAAAGCGTGCGGCATTCTCGTCGAATCGGCAATCGAAAACAACCGTTTGCAATATGCGATTTTGGGCATCGGCGTAAACCTGGCGCAGAAAGGCTTCCCCGATGAGTTGCAGGAGACGGCGACCTCTCTCTTTATCGAAAGCCAAAGAACCGTCGCGCCGGATGATTTCCTGCCGCCGCTTCTCGGGCGACTCAACCTGTGGTATCCGGCTTCAATTTCGCAGCCTGAAAAAATCATCCTGCGGTGGCAGGAGCTTTCGAGCTTTGCCAGAGGTTGCGCGGTCCGTATCATATCGCAGGACGCGATCATTGAAGGCGTAACGCGTGGCTTGACTCCGAGCGGCGCTTTGCTGGTTGAACTCGACGATGGCCAGCGGCGCGAGATCGTGTCCGGCGAAGTATCGTTAAGAAAAGTCCGTAGCCCATAGCCTATAGCCCATAGTTAGGGACGAAAATTAAATCGTCAGAGCTACGGACTATGGGCTACGGACTCCCGGAGGATTATGCTTCTCGTTCTCGATGTCGGAAACACCAATACGACTCTCGGCCTATACCACGAAGACCGGCTGACGCACAGTTGGCGGCTGACCAGCGAACGCCAGCGAACGGTCGATGAATACGGCATGATGTGCCGGTCGCTTCTCCAACTTTGCGATTTGAAATCCGATTCCGTCACCGATATCGCGGTGTCGTCGGTCGTCCCGCCGCTCGATTTTACGCTCTACAAAATGGCTGAAATCTATTTCAATGTGAAGCCCTTATTTATCAACGCGAAGAATTCGGGAATGGCTTTGTTGATAGACAATCCTGCGGAGGTCGGCTCCGACAGAATCGTCAACGCCGTCGCCGCCTATGAAAAATACGGCGGCGCTTCGATCATCGTGGATTTCGGCACGGCTACGAATTTCGACGTCATCTCGAAAAATGGCGAGTACCTGGGCGGCGTCATCTGTCCCGGCGTGCAGATTTCGGCGGACGCTTTGTTCCAGCGCGCCGCCCGCCTGTATCGCGTCGACATCCGCCATCCCGAAAAAGTGATCGGCACCAACACCACTGCCTGTGTGCAATCGGGACTCTATTACGGCAGTATCGGTTTGGTTGACGGGATTCTCGAAAAGATGATTGAAGAGTTAGGGGAAGAACCGCAAGTCATCGCCACCGGCGGCCTGGCGCCCTTGATCAGCAAAGGCTCGCGCCTGATTGAATCCGTAGATCAGGACCTGACCCTCGAAGGCTTGAAGCTGATTTATCAACGCCACCAGGCTGCCGGTCAAACGTGAATGCCGCGCCCTACGCGTCAAGATTTTTGTACGATTTGCCAGGAGCCTCCGACAACCCTTTGCCCGTTACCAGACCATTTGAAGCCCTACCCGGTTGCCATTCTTTGTCCCGGCGATGCCGATGACTCCGATTGTTAGACGACCGGGCCGAGAACGTGTAATATCGGACAACTCACGACGAAAAGGAAATCAAACGTATGTCTGAAAAGAAAGAGTCTGCTGCAAATAGGACATCCAGAAGAAAGATGCTTGGCAGTCTGGCGGCGCTTGGCCTTAGCCTTCCGCTGCTTGAGTTTACGGCGCCTGGTCAAAAGCGGCAGCTCGGCGGGCCAAGAATCAATCCCGGCTTGCAGAAGATGGTAGAAGCCGCACAACGATTGCTGAATCTGCTGGGGACTGCGTTACAAAGCAAGGCGCTCTTTCCCATGAGCAGCGACGAGCGCTTCAACTGGCACTATATCCCGACCTTTGTCGGTTCCTTGCCCAATGCCGCGCAGATGAATCTGCATAAGCGAAGTGGCGTCAGCCTCAAAGAGATGACGCTGGAACAGAGGCTTGCGGCTCATGCCTTGCTGCGCAGCGCCCTCAGTACGCAAGGCTATCTGAAAACGACGGCGATTATGCACCTTGAAGATGTGCTTCGAGAGATCGAGATTACCCTGGGCAGAAATGTCAAAGAGGCGACGGCGATACGTGACCCGGAACTCTATTTCTTCTCATTTTTCGGCAGCCCGTCGCAAGACCTGGCTTGGGGGTGGCGTGTCGAAGGACATCACCTTTCGCTGCACTTCTGTTTGATTGGCAATCGCCTGATTGCCCCGATGCCTGCCTTTATGGGCAGCAACCCGGCGGTTGTGGCTCACGGAACCCATGCCGGTTCGCGTATCTTTACAGCGGAAGAGCATCTGGCGCGCGAGCTGGTCATGAGTTTCGATGCCAGGCAATCCTCGCAAGCGATTATTGCGGCCACTGCGCCCAATGAGATCATTACCAAAAATGATCGCAAAGCCAATATGGGAACGCCATCCGGCCTTGCTGTGGCGAAGATGACAGGCGCGCAGCGCGATTTGCTGATGAAACTGGTGCAGGAGTATGTCGGCAATTTCAGCCCCGCGTTGATGGACACGGAGTTGAACAAGATTAAAACCGATGGCATCGAAAGGATTCATTTTGCCTGGGCGGGGAGTAACGAACCGGGCAAAGCCCATTATTATCGCCTGCATAGTCCGAAACTGCTGATCGAGTATGACAATTCCCAGAATAACGCCAATCATATTCATACGGTTTATCGCCATCTGGAAAATGATTTCGGCGTAGATATGCTCCGCCAACACTATGAAAAGAGCGCCCACCACAAGTAGCTTGCGTGAAGGAATTCCTATCGCTCTTCTTTTTTCTGCTCAGGGGATTTACCGGCAAGACGCTGGATCATTGCGATCAACTCATCGGGCTCGACGGGTTTGGTAATGTGGGACTGGAAACCTGCCTCTAGAGACTTCAACCGATCTTCCTCCCTTGCGTGCGCCGTCAGCGCAATGGCGGGAACCTTCCGGTCACCATCCTGTTCCATAGCCCTTACTTTACGAATCAGAGAATAGCCATCCTCGCCGGGCATTTGGATGTCGCTGACAATAATATCGGGCTTCAACCAGCTCAGAATTTTGAGGGCTTCCTCAGCCGATGCGACAGCCGTTACCTCAGCCTGCTGCTGCTCGAGGAACAAGATAGCCAGTTCACGGGCATCAATCTCATCCTCAACGACGAGAATCTTTGTGCCCTCCAGCATGGCTCCCTCATTCGCGGCTCGCTTCTTTGTCGCCAGGGTCTCCACAAGCCCGGTTTCAGCCCTTGAAAAGCGAGCCGATTCAGGAGTCAGGCGAATCGGCAGCCGGACCGTAAAAGTGGCTCCCTCTTCTTCCCCCTTGCTATAAACAGAAACGCTGCCGCCGTGCAACTCCACGAGGTGGCGCACGATGGATAATCCTAAACCGAGGCCGCCAAAACTCCTCGTCGTTGTGCTGTCGCCCTGACGAAAGCGGTCAAAAACATAGGGCAGAAAATCCTCACGAATCCCTTTCCCGGAATCCCTGACGGTGATCTCTACATGCGAGTTCACCTGCTCCAGCCTGACCTGTACATTTCCGCCTGCGGGTGTGAACTTCACCGCATTCGAGAGCAGGTTCCAGACAATCTGCTGCAAGCGGTTGGGATCGCCTGAAATCGGACTGATCCGGGAATCGAGTCTGACCTGCAAGTCGATCTCTTTGGCATCGGCTGCCGGACGTATGACCTCAAGCGTCGCCTCGATGACCGCCGGGAGGTTTACCGGCTGAACCGTAAGACGCAGCTTGCCTGTAATAATGCGGGAAACGTCAAGAATATCTTCAATGAGTTGAGCTTGTAACCAGCCATTGCGTTCGATGGTCTCCAGCGCCCGGTTTGCCATGGTCTGGTCGAGATTGCCGGCACGCAACATACCTGCCCATCCCAGCATCGCGTTGAGCGGGGTGCGAAGTTCGTGCGAAACCGTGGCGAGGAAATCATCCTTTAAGTGATTGGCAGCTTCTGCCTGATTGCGCGCCGCCTGCTCACGCTTCAGCGATTGTTCCCGCTCCAGCTCTACCTGCCGGCGCTCGCTGACATCGTGAAAGACGACAATTACGCCAATCATTTTACCGGCGGAATCTTTAAT
>WUUC01018973.1_pt1 | contig 11462 bp, 10 predicted proteins | sample 6278441 | NCBI WGS metagenome assembly WUUC01 (sample SAMN13675441, study PRJNA597444) | soil metagenome | isolation source: soil | place: USA: Washington | collected 2017-10 | reverse complement strand
TGATGCCGGAATTCGCTCGGCTGACTGATCATCAAGCGAGACTCGATGAGATATTGCAGAAGGCGTTTTCCGTCATGCAGGTCACTATCGTCCCGCTTATCGTGTTCTTCGTCATCTTCGCTGAAGAGGTCATTCGCCTCTCAGGAGGGAGCGATTTTCACGAGGCCACGCTCGTCCTCCAAATACTCGTGGTCGGTGTATCGGCTTCCTTTCTCGGTGCGCTCCTTGCCCAGGCACTCATCGCTCTGAACTACCAGACACGGCTTCTCGTGGTGTTGTTGTTCGTGCTAGTCGTGAACGTGGCCCTGAATCTCGTTCTGATCCCGCCCTGGGGCGCGCACGGTGCAGCGGCCGCACTTCTGGCCAGCGAGATCCTGGTCATTGGTGCTCTGATAGGCGTGTACCGGCGGATAGGCGCCATCCCGAAGCTACATCGAGCGCCGCAGGTCTTGGTCGCCGCATGTGTCATGGCCGCCGTGGCGCTGGCGCCGCTTCCATTACTGGACTCCGCCAGCGCGGTGCTCGTACTGGCCATCGGCGGGAGCATCAGCGCGGCCGTCTACGTGGGTTTGCTCTATGCCCTGAAGGCCATGCCACGTGAGGTACACGCGGGGCTAGTCGCTCCGCTCTGGAGCAGGGTCAAGCCCGGGTGAGCTCGTTCTCGATTCGCGCTGCCGTCGCTCGCCAGTTAGATCCGTTTGTCGGGCTGGGGCGCAGTTCGACGATGAGTGCGGAGGGTGGTGTTCGCCTCTGCATGGGTCAAATGCGGATGGGCCGCGAGGAAGCGCTCAGCCTCCGCCCCGGCCTCGGGGCGCGAGTACGCACCGCCGATCGGGTTTCGCTCGTGCCGGATCGGCGTGGCGTCAACGATCCCTATCCGCCAGCGCTCCTGCTCTGCAACGGCGGCCCAGTGCTGGTCAACTCCCCAGGTGAAATGCAACAGAGGCATGGGAAACAGCCGGGCAACCGCTTCCGGTCGGAACGCGGTCACCGGACCGATCTCGACATAGCGCGTTTCTCGTAGGAGCGAGCGCCATCGCCGACGGGTGACGCCCCAAGCTGCATGACTGCGGTGTGTCTGCGCTGCCCCGGCGAGCGTGAGATCGAAGTGCTCGCACAGAGCCAGAAATCGGTCTAGAAAGCCCCGCGGAAGGACCACGTCGTCATCGATCGTGATCATCCAGTCCGGCTCACTGTCGTGCTGGCCGCGCCAGCTCGCCCACAGGCTGTTGGTGTTCATCACCTTGCGCCCGGTCAGGCCGGTGACGCGCGTATACGGGGCGAGTGCAGGCGTGACGTCCGAGGTCGAGCCAAGCCACAACTCGACTTCATGACGAGAGGCAAGCAATTCCTCACACGCCGTATCGAGGTCGCCGGGGTCGCCTTGGTAGACGCCGAGGACCACGACGCTTCGTCGCGGGAGGCCGGCCGCAAGGCGATCGAGTCGACTCCCCGTCCGCCGCAACCTCAAGTCCAGATTGTGAGCTACGTCGAGCGCACGACGGGCACGTAGCTTGATAAATCTCGGAACGATCGCTCTCAGTGCTCTTACGGGGCCGATGTCTTCCTCCCTTTCGCTCGGCGGCACGGCTTCGTCTAGCGCCCCAGCCAGGTCGGTAGGGGCGCGCGTGCCGCACGGGTCAGCATTCTCCAGTCCGCGACCAGGTGCCGATGGCCTCGCAACCATGCCACCAGAAACCGCCACGCGGTACGCGGGCGGCGGAAACACGTTCTTCCTGCCGCGAGAAAACCGAGCACTTCGTAGGCGCACGCTCTCCGTAGCGATCGATTCGCGATCAGCGCATCGAACAGGTTCGCGTAGATGTGGTCGCTGTAGTGGCGAATGGCATAGGACGTGTGCCTGGAGTCGTGAACGGCGCGCGCGTCGGGAGCGAACAGCATCTGAACTCCCTTGGCACGCCAAAGCGATCCCATGATGCGATCGTCAGATGTTGGCACCCCTTCGACCCATGGGCACGCCAGCGCCAGAGCCCGCGGGTAAGCGAACAACGCTCCGACGAGGAAGCTCGGTACCTCGTTCGGTCCAGCCAGCCGGCCGAAGCCGATCGGGCGCATTACGACAGGGCCGCTCCAATCGCTCCCCCAGGCGACGCTGCCCGCCACCGCGCGCCAGCCACTGCCTCGTCTGTACGCAGCGACCAGGCGCTCGATCGCGTCCTCCTGCACATAGACATCGTCGTCCACGTTCACTAGGAGCTCTGCGTGAGCGACCCGGGCACAGAAGTTCCGTGCGGCTGCCACACCGACACCATCGTGGCGACTCAAGGTCACGAATTCGTATTGCTTACAGACGTCGAGCGTTTCGGCTCGGGTTTCGACGGTCGCACTCGAGTCCGCGACGTGAGCCCGGAACTCGAACCGCCGGTGTGCCCGCTCGAGCGCGTCCAGGCACATGCGCAGCCTGTCAGGTCGATCCTTCGTGGGAACGACGACAGCGACAGAATCGGAGGTTGATTCAGCTCTGTACTCGCTCATCCTCGCGCGCACCGGAGCGGTCGGGCAAGCGCCGCCGGGAGATGCGGATTCTCCGCTCGGCCGGATAAGGTTCTCGCGTGTCTCTCCTGGTCGCCTTGACGGGGCGCGCTGCGCGTCGCCTGCCTCCCAGCCTCATTCGCAGGCTTGGCCACTGGCAATTCTCGGGAGTCGTTGCACAACGGCTCACAGCGCGTGCGACGCGCTCGATACGGTCAGCGGATGTCGAGATCGCACACGGCGAGGGAGCAGGACTGCGATTCAACGCGGCGGGAACCAACGCTGGGTACGCCCTCGGGACAACTGAACCTTTGGTCCAGCGGATGCTGGCGCAGCATCTCCGTGATGGATCGGTCATGTACGACCTCGGCGCGAACGTTGGCTTCTTCACGGTTCTGGCTGCTCGGATGGTAGGTCAATCGGGACACGTGTATGCATTCGAGCCCGTGCCCGAGAACACACGGGCGCTCGAACGGAACGTGGAGATCAACGGCTTTCGCAACGTTACAGTGATTCCCAGCGCGGTATCGCGTCGTACCGGCGCGGCGCGCTTCGAAGCAGGCTCGAATCCAACGGCTGGGCGGGTCACCTCAGAGGTCGAAGAGCGAGAGTCACGCAACCTGACGACCGTCGGGGTGGTTGCGCTAGATGATCTCATCGAGCAGGGATCGGTGCTTCCTCCGGACTTCATAAAAGCGGACATCGAGGGCGCCGAGATCGAGGCAGCACGCGGGATGCGGCGCACGCTCGAGCACCACCGACCGATCGTGCTTTGCGAAATGCATGCCCGAAACGCGGAGTTCACGCAGATCATGGGCGAGCTCGACTACGAGGTCGCGCCGCTGGAGGACTTCGCCTCGGTCGAGGAGGCGCCCTGGGGTACTCACGTCGTGGCACGACCTATCGCTACATAGCCGCACCGAGCCTGCGCTCTGCCCAGCTACAGCCATCGATCCTCTGCTTCGCGACGCAGGGAAGCGGAAGCAACGACGAGAAGCGGATACGGGAGCTGCTCGCCGCTCTTCGCCCGACGGTATGGAGCTTTGATCGTCGCAGGAAGGTGCGTGCCTTCTTCGCGCTGCTGCGGGCCGGTCGCCGCCGGCGACCGGACGCGGTAGTCATGGAGGGCACCGGTGTCGCCGGTGGCCTGGCTGTCCTGGCACTGCGCTGGATGTACGGAATCCCTTACGTCGTGTCGAGCGGCGATGCAGTCGGCCCCTACGTAGGATCGGTGCACCCGTTTCTCGCGCCGCTCGCGACGGCATACGAGCGCCTCCTTTGCTCCTGCAGCGCGGGATACATCGGCTGGTCGCCCTACCTCGCCGGCCGAGCGCTCACGTTCGGCGCTCCCCGTGCGATCACTGCTGCCGGTTGGTCAACGCACGCGGACAAGCCCGAGGCGCGCGAGCCACTACGTAGGGAGCTCGGTATTCCCTCCGACGCGATCGTGTTCGGACTCGTCGGATCGCTCGCCTGGAATGCGCACGTCGAATATTGCTATGGGCTGGAGCTCGTGCGCGCGCTGACGGAGAGTGATCGCCCGAACGTCTACGTCTTGATCGTTGGAGGTGGCGACGGAAGCGAGCGGCTGGCGGCGCTCGCCGGTGACCAGCTCGGTAAGCGGGTCGTGCTCGCCGGCCAGGTGCCGCGTGAGCAGGTCACTGAGTACCTGGCTGCAATGGACGTCGGAAGTCTCCCTCAGAGTGTCGACAAGGTCGGAATGTTCCGTTACACGACGAAGATCAGTGAGTACCTGGCGGCACGGCTGCCCGTAGTGACCGGGCAGATTCCGTTGGCCTACGACCTCGACGAGGGATGGCTTTGGAGGCTGCCCGGCACGGCTCCGTGGGACAGCGAGTACATCAAGGCGCTCAGCCGGTTGATGAGCACGGTTACACGCGACGAAGTGAATCAGCGGCGCGCCCGCGTGCCGGTCGATCCGGTCTTGTTCGACGCCGGCCGACAGCAAAGAAGGGTCACGGACTTCCTGCTGGAGGTGATTCCTGGCCGCGGTTAGAGCGGCGTAGCCGGTGCTGCCGCTCGCCGCTCTGACGGGCGAGTCGCCCAACCGATCAGGAACCAGGCGACCGCGGCGACCGCGTAGTGCCGCCCCTGGAGCCACTGGCCCAGTATCGCCACCAAGAGCCCGATCACCGCGAACACCAGGGGATCCCGCTCGCGGAGGTAAGCGGATATCGCCTGCCGGAACGTGGCGAGAATGATGCCGACGAACACGAGCCCACCGATCAATCCGAGGCCCACAAAGGCATTTGACATGTCGACCTCGGTCCCTGAGCCTTCCTCCGCGCCGCCCAGCTTCTGCTCCGTGCCGCTCATTGCGGCTGTTCCTCGGCCCACCGGGTTGCGAAAGCCGTCACCAACGCCTTTCACAACCAAACTCCGGTGGCCTTCCAGCGTCGACTTCTTCGGATCGAATGGATTGACCAGGCCCTCGACCTGGTGCACGACGAGCGGATTGCCGGAAGAGGCGGCCAGGCGCTCCAGCCCGGGACCAAAAGCCAGAAGCGCCCCCAGCGTCGTCGCGATACCCAAAGTCACGGCCGTGGCGGCCGCTGCTCCGCTGCGCGTACGGAGGCCGATCAACACGATCACTGCGAGCAGGGTGAGGAACATCGGCGCGCGAGCCGACGACAAGGTGAGGGGAACCACGAGCAGGGGCGCCGCAAGCCCGATCAGCGGCCTTCGGTGGAGCGCCAACGCAACCGCGAAGATCACGGCGATGCTGATGAAGGCCGCATACTCGGCGCTGCTCGCAAAGGTGCCGAAGGCACGGATCTTGTCGCCGACGTAGAGCGCCGGATAACCGGCCACGTCGACCCATTCGGCATCCCAGGAGGGCAACTTTCGTTCCGTCTGCCACCAGCCGTAGAGGCCCACAGCGAGTCCGGTCACGATCACGCCGTAGAGCACCGCCAGCACGAGCTGCCGATCGGCGAGCTCACGTCCTATGAAGAACCACAGCAGCGGGACGGCCACGAAGAGAAGCCCCATCAGACCGGCGGGGACCCCCGGATTGAGAGGGTTGAAGCTCTGCAAGACCGTCAACGCCAGGAGCACGGCGACCAGCTTCGACAGCGCGTCCGGGCCGACGCGGAGCCCGCGGGCGCTGGACGCTCTGTAGAGGAGGAACGCCGCGGCGAGCGGGCCGACGAGGAGCAGCGGGTCGTATGTGGTCCAGCCCGCGTCCGTGATCAACACGCGCCGGATCAGCGCGAGCAACGGCAGGAACATGAGGGTCAGGAAAGCCGCTGCCCGGGGCCATTTGACCGCCACCAGCAGGAGATTGCCCGCGATCGCTAGCGCGAGCAGGAGCCGATAGGCCTCGGGATAGATCACTGTCAGGCCCCCGACGAGGGCCGCAGAGACCGTGCAAATCGCAACGAGCAGCAGGCTGACCGCTCTGGCGTGAAATTCGCTCGGACCAAGCCCGCCTGCTCGGGCCGGACTACTAACCAGAGCTCTCACGCATCCCTCCTTGCTCCACAAGTCTTGGTAGTTTGAATCCTTGCTCCGGGGGAGTCTCATCCGAGTCGGCCCCTCCGCAGGGTCGAGACTAGTAGGCATCGAGGGGATGCGTGCGCTCGCCGCCGCGACTATCGTCGTCTTTCACTGCTGGCGCTACTCCGACCCGAGCGGACATCCTCCGGAGCTCGGCTGGATCGGCAGCGAGATCTTCCCGCACCTGGTGCTCGGCGTGACCCTCTTCTTCACGCTCTCGGGCTTCCTTCTCTACCGACCGTTCGCCGCAGCGATCATGCGCAACGAGCCCCTTCCCAGTGTGAAAACCTACCTCCAAAACCGTGCCCTCCGTCTGTTTCCCGCCTACTGGGTCATCCTTCTGATCGTCGCGCTCGTCCTCGAAGCCGCGCTGCTCGAGCCGGCCACTACCTCGACCGGGGCCCTACACGATCCGGGCACGCTGGCTCGGAACGCGTTCCTCGTCCAGGGATACAGCCCCGATACGGTGCTCACGGGCATCGGCCCGGCCTGGTCGGTCGCCGTCGAGATCGTCTTCTACCTCGCGCTACCGCTGCTCGTGCTCCTCGCCTGGATGCTCGCGCGCCGAGCGTCGGCTCGAGCGGGTCGGAGGTTCGCTGCGCTTACTCCCGCCCTCGTTCTGCTGGCGGTCGGAGTCTCGGGAAAGCTCGTTGCGGATCTCGCCGTGACGTCCGGGACGGGCTGGGACGGCACGTGGCATTCGGTCATCGCCCGAAGCTTCTGGGCGCAGGCCCATCTCTTCACCCTCGGCATCCTCGTCGCGGTGCTCCGCGTCGACGCCGAGGACGGATTGCTCCACCTCCCGCGCTGGTGGCGGACGGCGCTCTTGACTTCGCTCGTGCTCGTTGCCGTTCCCGCGCTAGAGCTTTCGCCGGCCGGTCTCCATCCCCACGTATACGAGACGCTCACGGTCGTGGCCTGCGCGGTCCTGCTCGTCCTCGTCGTGCTTCCCGGTCCTCGTCCGACTGCCTCACCTCTTGTTCGTCTGCTCGAGTCGCGAGCGCTGGTGGCGACAGGGATCGTCTCGTACAGCCTGTTCCTCTGGCATGAGCCCTTGGTCAGATGGCTCGAGGCGCACGGGCTCACCGCGGCGGGAACCGGTGGCTTCCTGCTCAACCTCGTCGTTCTCGGCACAGTCTCGTGGCTTCTTGCCGCCCTCACCTACCGCTACGTGGAACTGCCCGCGCTGCGGCGCAAGTCGCGGACCGCGCGAGCGCGCGACCAGGCCGCGCCCGTCCCGCCGCACCAGGTCCAGGCGGCACCATAGGGAGTGAGTGCGATGAGCGTGCGCACTCGCGTGATGTTCGCCCAGCATCGAGTCAAGCAAGCGATCAAGCCGCTGCTCTTCCCAGACGAGCTGCGGCTACGCGAGGTGCGACATGGGCCGGGAAAGGGAGTCAGCCTCCTACTGAACCGGCGCAATGACCTGCAGCGCGAGTTCGGCCTCTACGAGCATGAGCTGAACGCCGTCTACCGCGCGCACATCGGTCCGCAAAGCGTTGTGTACGACGTCGGAGCCGCCGATGGGATGACGGCGCTGGTTTTCGCATCGCTCGCCTCGGCGGGCCACGTTTTCGCCTTCGAACCCGAGCCACGGGCCGCGCAAGTCTTCCAAGACAACCTCGCAGCGAACCCCCTGCTCGCGCCTAGGATCACCCTCGTGCCAACTTCCGTCGGTCTCAACGCGACCGGTCTCGACGAGTTCGCCAAGCGCGAGCGCCCGCCCGACTTCATAAAGGTCGACGTGGATGGCGCTGAACTGGACGTCCTTCAGACGATCAGCCGCATCCCGCGCGAGCGGCCGCTGGCGATCGTGGTCGAGACGCACAGCCCCGAGCTGGAGGTCGAGTGCGCCCGGCTGCTGCGGGAGCACGACCACGAGGTCCACCTGATCAGGAACGCACGGTGGCGCACGCTCTACCCGGAGCTGCGGCCGGTCGGGCACAATCGTTGGCTCCTCGCCCGGACGAGCTCGTACCGCGTCCGCGAACGAGGGGCCTCTGGACAGGGAAGCCCTCGCGCCATCGCGAAGCCGGCGTGAGCAATGGGGACCGCCCCCGACGGCTCGCCTGCTACGGATGGGTGAGCGAAAACGCCGGCAGCGTGGCGTCCGCCGGCTTTCTGACGTTACGGGAGCTACTGCACCGCGGCGTTCACATAGATCTGTTTGCGCATCGGGAGCACGTTCCGTGCCCAAACGGCCTGGTCGGCAATGGCTTCCGGTACGTCGGCCTCGAGCAGCCGGGACTCCTGAACGCCGTTGACACTCTGCCGCCGCGCCTGGTCACCGGTATAAGATGGCTCTTCTCTCCAGCAGTCGCCGCCGCGTGGCGCAGGGCCTACCGGCCGGCGGTCGAGGCGGAGCACCGCCGGGCACCTTACGACGCCGTGTTCTCGCTAGGCACCCCGCCGGCTTTCACGATCCCGGGCGTCCCCACCGTCGCATGGCTCCAGGCTCCGCTCCACACGGAGCTCGACGCCATCCGGCGCTTGCGCCGGCAGATTGCGACCCTCAGCGGGCGGCGCTTCTACCTGGCATTGGTCACGTTCTATCGCTACACGCTGGTCGTTGGACGTCGCACGCTCGGCTCGTGCGACCACTTGATCCTCCCAAGCGAGTGGTCTCGCCGCGCCGTAGTCAGCACGGGTATCTCCGCACAGAAGGTGCACGCGGTTCCCTACCCGATCGACCTGAACCTCTTCCAGCCCGATCCCGGGCGCAATGTCGACTGGGACCGCCCGGTGCTGCTCTCGCTGGGCCGGCTCGACCCCCGCAAACGAGTGGACTTGCTGCTCGAATCGTTCGGCTTGGTACGCGAGGCCGTTCCCGGTGCTCTACTGCGCGTCGTCGGCCGCCCCGGCTATGCACCCAACCAGCTCAGCTTGATAGACCGATCAGCACACCGCAAGCAAATCGAGTACCGGGTGGCCGCGCCGCGAGAGGAGGTCCCATCGCTGCTAAACGAGGCCGCGCTGCTCATCCAGCCGAGCGAGAACGAGAACTTCGGGAGTGCCCCCGCCGAGGCGCTCGCGTGCGGGGTTCCGGTCGTGGTTGGCTCCTCGAATGGCATGGCGGACTACGTCGACGTCAACTCGACGGTCTTCGAGACCTATACGCCGGAGTCGGTCGCGCGGGCGATCTTGGCAACGCTCGAGGCCCGGCGCGAGCGTCCCGATGAGGTGCGCCGGAGCTCCAGGGAAAGCGCAGAGCGCTGGTTTGCGGCCCCGGCGGTCGCGGAACGGCTACTCGAGGTCGTCGATGCGACGATCGAGAAAACGTAGGCTGTGTCCCGATGACGAACGCCGTCTCAACGGAGCGCTGGCGCGCTGCCCAGCAGGCGGAACGCGAGTTCTGGCGCGGCGTACCGTCGCATGCAGCGGAGGTCGCGCACGGTATCGCGAGCGCTAGCGAGCTCGCCGTATGGGCGTCGTCGAATCTTCCCGAGATGTCGAGCGATACGGCCTTGGTCGAGCTGGGGATCGGGCCACTCGGCATCGGTTGCGCGCAATTTCTCCGAACCGACCCAAGCGTGGAGATCGTCGGTATCGATCCTCTGGCCCTCGTGCCGACTTCCGCGCTCTCGCTGCCCGACCCGCTGCTCTCCACAATCCAGGCCTGCCGAGACGGCAACTATCGGCACGTTATCGGGGTGGGCGAATCGACGGGCATGGAGTCGGACCGCTTCGAGTTGGCGATCCTCAACAACATGCTCGATCACGTTCGAGATCCGGCAGCTGTGCTCGCGGAGGTCCACCGGATACTCCGACCCCGCGGATTCCTGCTGGTGAGTTGCGATGTCTTTTCGGTCCTCGGACGTCTCAAGTATTTGGTCTACACGCGTCGGCGAATTCCCGACAGCATCCTGGTGAGGGCCCATCCTTTCCGATTCCTCGCCGCCGATCTGAAGCGACTGATGAGCGGATCCGGCTTTCGGATGCTGGCAACGAGAGGTGGTGACTCGAGCTGGCGTTCAGCGCTCGCGGGACACGCCGGTCGCATGTATCTCTTGTGTCAACGGCTGTCCTGAGCTGCGGCCTTCACCGGCCGGCGACTGCTCGCTCCCGGTCAGAGTCGAGTTCCTCGTACAGCTGCACGTACGCCTCGACTGAACGGTCCCACGTGTAAGGCTCCGTGGCAGCACGCGCGGCCTCACCCATCCGACGTCTCAACGCTTGGTCACGCTGGAGCTCGGCGAGGCGGGCGGCAATCGCTGCTCCGTTCGGCTCGACGAACCAGCCGTTCTCGCCGTCGACGAGGATGTCCTCGACGCCATTGACCCGAGTTGCAAGAAGAGGGACTCCCGCAGCCGCAGCCTCGAGCACCACGAGCGGGAAGACCTCGTAGGCGGTTGGCAGCAGGAACGCGTCGGCCGCGGCGTAGAAGGGTTCCGTGTCGGCCCTCCGTCCGAGGAAATCGATCCTCCCATCGGCTCTGGCCGCCTCGGCCAGCTGTCGGTAGTACGTGGTATCGCCTTCTCCCAGCACGATCAGGCGCCAGTCAGGGACGCGCCCGATCGCATCGATGGCGAAGCGCAGGCCTTTGCGGGGCCACTCACCTCCAACGAACAGCGCGACGAGATCGTCATCGGCCAGGCCCAGCTCAGCGCGCGTCTGTCGTCGGACGCTTTCCCGGGAGCGAAAAGCATCTCGGTCGACACCATTCGGTATCACGCTGATCGAGCCGGCCATCGCCGGATAGAACCGCCTGAGCTCCGCCGCTACTCCACGGGACACGGCGACGAGGCGCCGCGTGCGTGACGGGCGATAGCAGTACCACTCCGCCACCCGGCTCATGTAGCTCGCCACCCAAGCGTTCAGGCGATACGTGAGGCCGCGTCGGCTGGCTCGCAGTGAGCGCTCGTGGGCCTGAAACGCGCGGTGGCAGAAGTGGACCGTTGAAGCATCGGCCCGGTTCGTCACGACGGCGCCGGTCGTGTGCAGACACCCCGTGCGGTGGCGCCATACGGCAACCGATCCGACCAGAAAGAACCATGGATAGGCAATCGAAAAGGGCCGCTTCGGTCCCGGGACCCGCACGAACCGCAGGCGGGGATGCAACGGTAGGCTGCATTCGCGCGCGACGACGGTTACGCGACGGCCCCGATCGAGCAGCCCTGTGACGACGCTGGTCAGGTGCTGCTCCATGCCACCGACGCCGCCGACCCCATGTGCGACGAACGTGACTGCCGGCGAGGCCGACCCACAACCCCCTCGCGCATGGCTCGGAGGCGATCGCAAAACGCGCCTAGTGTAGCCTTGCGCGTCCCGCCGAGAAGCTTTGGGAATCACCGCCCGTCGATCCGAGCAAGGAAGTCGTGAGAAGGCCGAGATTCCGCTATCCGAGAAGTCGGAGGACGCTGCGCTCGCACGTCAATCAGAGAAGTCGGAAGCAGCTCCGCGCGCGTGTCCTAGTGGCCGCTGTCACCGGTCTGCTGGCGGTGGTGGTCGTC
>WUUC01094489.1_pt1 | contig 11463 bp, 4 predicted proteins | sample 6278441 | NCBI WGS metagenome assembly WUUC01 (sample SAMN13675441, study PRJNA597444) | soil metagenome | isolation source: soil | place: USA: Washington | collected 2017-10 | reverse complement strand
TAGAGACCCTGGGCGGTGAGCGGGCCACGTACACGCTGCGCACGACCCACGTCTTCCGCCGGGAAGACGGCGAATGGCGGATCGTCCACCGCCACGGCGACCGCCCCCCGGAACGCGACGATTTCCCGATTGCGCCAGCGCCCGGCACGGCCTGACTCCGGTGTGTGATTGTGGAGCTATGTCAGGTAGTCGGCGAGGCGGAGGGCGAGGGCGGCCAGAGTCAGGCTTGGGTTGGCGGCGGGGGAGGTCGGGAAGACCGAGTTGTCGCACGCGTAGAGGTTGTCGTAGCTGAGGAATTTCAGGTCGGCGTCGACCACTCCGCTGCCGTCGCCGGCCATCCGCAGCGTGCCGACCTCGTGCGCGACCCCGCCGAGCTTGGCCGTCTCCAACAACAGCCCGTTCTCGCCGAGGACGGGCTGGGCGCCTATCGCGGCGAAGAACGCGGCGGCCAGCGCGTCCTGCTCAGCGACGTCGGCCGCGGAGGGGTTGGTGGGGAACATGGTCACCTGCACCGGATCTGCCGGCTGACCCGTGATCGCCACCGAGTTGCCCTCGTTCAACCCGGTGTAGGACATGAAGACCAGTTCGCACAGCATCCAGTTGTTGCGGGCCGCCCGCTCCTGGGCAAGGTTGTCCGGGGCCACGTAACGACCCTGGTTGAAGTCGGCCCCGTACTCGACGACGACGTCGAACGCGTGCTGGCCGGGCGCCGCGCCGGGGTGGCGGAGCAGGACCTTGGCCGAGTCGGTGTCAATGTTGCGGGCCGGGTCCGGGGGCAGGGTGAAGTGCCGGAATCGGATGGCGTGGTCGGTGATGCCCTTCCCGATCTTGTTGTTGGGATCGGCCAGCCCGCTCTGCAGCGCGATCTTGGCCGATTCCAGGGTGCCGGCGCAGATCACCACCTTGTCGGCGGCGAAGGCGCGCTGCCGGTCGCCGAGCAGATCCCACCCGGTCACCCCGGTTACCTTCGCCGGGTTGTTCGGGTCCGTGGTCACCGACCACACGGCGACGTTCAGGTTCACCGTCGCCGGCTGGTAGCCGGGCGCGGCCAGCAGCCGATCCTCCATCAACAGGTCAGCGGTTGAGAACAGACCGGCCGGAATAGACTGCTTGGTGGCCCCGCTGTACTGCACGGCAAGGCTGGCGTCCTCGGCGTCGTATCCGGGGAACAGGCTGTCGATCTGCTGTCGGCTGGCGTCCTGGAAGGCCGTCGGCTGCGGCGGCACCCGGTTGAGTGCCGCCTCGGCGGCCGGGAACCCGGGCCCGAGCAGGTAGTTGCGCACGGCGGCCGGCCAATTGGCCAGCTCGTAGCCGACCTGGCGTGGGATCAGCCCGCCCCAGAACAGCGACCGGCCGCCCAGATTGAAACCCTGCCCGCCGTCGTACACCGAGCCGGCGCCGGCATTGACGTAATTGACGACCTTGAAATCGTCCCACAAGGACCAGACGTGCTTGTCGAACTGGCCGATCCTCAGCCGCCTCGGCAGGTTGGCGACATGGGTCGGGAACAGGTATGAGCCGGCTTCGAGCAACAGCACGTCGGCACCGGCGTCGGCCAGCTTCGAGGCCAGCAGGCCACCGCCCATGCCCGAGCCGACGACGATCACATCGAAGACGTGGTCCGGAGAGAGGTTGCGGGTGAAGAACTTCTGCGGCACCACACCACGCTCGGTGACCAGCACATTCTTCGCGGGGAATCCGATGCCGGGCCCGTAGTCGTGCACCCCGACCAGCTCCGCCGGCGCCAGGAACAGGTTGGGCCCGGTGCTCCAGCGGCCCGGTGCCAGCACGAACTTGAACTGAATGCCGAACGGGAACTTCGTCTCATCGATGTCGAAGGTCCAGGCTCCGCCGGTGTAGACGCCGCCGCGGTCCACCGTCCAGTCTGGTGCCCAGCGCAGCAGCACGGTCTGCCCCGGTGCGTACTCCTCAGTGACAAAACGGATCGTGAACATGTGCACTCCGGTGGCTCCGCTGGGACAGACGAGTGGGCGTCGACGCTGAAGCCTTTCCAGTTGAGGGCTGGGCGTGCTCGCCTGATACTTCGCCGAAGCGCGTCGATCCTGTCACGCTTGGCCGGCGCTTTCGCCGCAGCGCCGGCATCGATGCCACGACTCGCCGCGTCGCAGCCTTTGGGTGCCGAGAACCGTGTCATGGCTACTGATCAGCGCATTCGCGGCGAGTCGACCTCGCAGTCACATCTCGCTGCCCGCCTAGCATGACCGCTCGCCGTGGCCCGGTCAATTCGCATACCTCGCGCTCGTCCGTGTGCTGAGCTGGCTGGAGCTGCTCGCCCGATCCAAGGCAGTCAAGGACGTCGAAATCCTGGTGCTCGGGCACGAGGTCGGCGTCCTGCGTCGAGGCAACGCACGCCCCGCATTGAGACGTCGGATCGAAATTGACCCCTCTCGCCTGATGATCAGTCTCGATCGGTGCGGTTCTGCTTGGCCAGGAGCTCGCGCGTTGGCGGGTGCGGTAGGAGTCGCCGGTGAGGGTGAGGACATCGGCGTGGGGGACCAGTCGGTCGATCATCGCGGCGGCGGCGACAACGTCGTCGGAGAAGAACCCCATACGGCTGCAGACCCTTGTCGATGCGGTCCTGCTGCGCCACACGTAGATCGACTGGGCGCTGATGCCCACGTCTCGGGCGACCTCGGCGACCGGCCCGCCTCGACCAGATCAGCACCTTTGCTGCGGAACCGCGATATTCACGCCTGCCCTGTGGGTGCCGCAAATGCGGTGACGGTGGCGTCTGGCGCAGCGGGTTCTCGAGCACCGTCCTCGTGGCGCTGACGAAGGCCCCTTGGTGGCTGGCAGCCCTCTTGATCGTCTCCACGGTTGTGTGCGCCCTTGTGCAGAGCGCCTTCCCGCAGGAGTCAGCTCATCGCCTGCATCGGTGGGCCGATCGCCGCTGGCTGACGCGAGCACGCTGGCAGCTGAGTTCGAAGTCGAGCTACCGGCCGCGGCGTCGTACAGCTCTCGCGTCGCGAGACGCTGCTGGGCGTCCCGCACCATGAGCTCGTCAACCCACCGCGACGTGGTGGTCAGCTAACTCAAGCAGACACGACATCGACAACGCTCAGAAGCGGCGGCGAGAACGTCCGGGGTCATACGAACGGAGTTTGCAAACATCAGGGAGGAGTTCATCTACTGCTTCGCGTGTTCTAGGCGCAAGTACGTGCCGCCGCACATGGTGGCTGCCCTGGTCAGCTGCGGGTGTCGCCGTTGCCCGTGATCCTGTCGTCGCTGCCCCGACGCTGCGAGAACGGGCTACACAGTAGTGGTTCCAGACACGGAGAAGCTGTACGTAGATCTGCGTATGTTCGTGCGAGCGGAAGATTTAGGACGCTGGGATCGAATCGTGACCTTCCGCCCAGGGACTGTGATGATCAATTCGTACTCGCTGCACGGTGACTTTCTCGAATCCTGCGACTGTTTCGACCTATGTCCCTGCTGGGTCGACGACGACCCAGACGAGGATCACTGCACCGGCCTCGTCGCGTGGCGGCTCGCGGCGAGGAGCACCGTCACGACGGAGAAGGGCCCGGTCGACCTGAGCGGCACCGTCGTCGCCGCGGTGACCGGGCACAGCGGTGCGCGGCGCCGGTCGAGCGCCATGAGCGTGCTGTTCGTCGACGTCAAGAACCGCAACGGCGACTTCGGCCTGCTCGTCGACGCCTTCACCGGGGAGGAACAGGCGACGGACGGCGGGCGGAGGCAGATCGTCGGACCGCTCGGTGCACTGGCCAAGGTCACCGGAACCGTGCTGCGCCCGGCGTGCCCTGCCGAGATCACCTTCCCCGACGGTGACACGGCCTGGTCGCTCACCATCGTCCCTCGCAAGCCTGACGGCACGCCCGGAGAGGAGGCGGCGGTGCGCGCCACAGGAGTGCCGAGGTCCTTCCCGAACGATCCGCTCCTGAGCGGGGAGGCGGCGGAGAAGGCGACGGATCGCACACCGCTGGAACTGCATGGGACCGCGTTGCACGCCGAGCTGCAGATTCGGGACGCAGCGCGAGCGCAGACCACCGATGCACTGTCGTTGCGCGTACCGGTCCTCTCCGCCGGCTACCTAGAGGTGAAGACCCGGTCCGGGATGAGAGGCGAGTTCGCCTACAGCCATCCACCGGCTCGAGCCGGGCAGCAGGTCTGACGGTGAGCAGTGTCGACACCGGCGGACGGACGTCCCGTCGGGTGCGGATGCGCCCCGAGCACGTCGTGCTCGCTTTCGCGGGAGCAGCGTGGGCCGTGCTGGTACTTCCCGCCGCGACGGGCAGCCCGCACGCGCACACTGCAGCCGTCGCCACGTCGGCCTCGGTTCTTGCCCTCCTGGCCGGCTGGGCCGTGATGGTCGTCGCGATGATGCTTCCCCCGACGCTCCCGCTGGTGCGCGTGCTCACCACCCTCGACGACGGCCGGCTGCGCCTGGCGCTGCTCGGCGTCGGCGCCGTGGTCGGGGTGTGGTTGGCCGTCGGCACGGTACTGGTCGGCCTGACCCTGGCGGTGGCGTTCGTCCTCCCGGCGACGCCACCCGCCCACGAGGTCGCGGCCGGCGTCGCGCTCCTCGCCGCGGGCGCCTACCAGCTCACGCCGCTCAAGGCCGTCTGCCTGACCGCCTGCCGCACCCCGCGCTGGTTCGTGATGCGGTACTGGCACGGGCGCTCGGCACAGGTCGAGACCCTACGGATCGGTGCCGCGTACGGGGTGGCGTGCGTCGGTTGCTGCTGGGCGCTAATGGCGTTGTGCGTGGTAGGCGGGGCCGTCGCGCTGCCGTCGATGGTCGCGCTGACCGCCCTGATGGCCGTCGAGCGGCTCACCCCTCGCGGGCGCCGCGCCGCCCGCACCGCAGCCTGGGTTCTTCTGGCGGCCGGGGCTCTGGCCGTGCTCGGCATGCTGCCCGACCCGTTCGCCGTGCTGTTGCTGGGCACGCACTGACTCTCGGAAGGCTCACCGATGACCCGCCTGCGCTACCGCGTCGTCGCCACGTCGTTCCCGATCGTCTACACGCCCGAGGGCGATCACGACCCCGCCGGCCTCCTTTACACCCTCGCCACCTCCGCGCCGCTGCTCGAATGGGCCCGCAGGCAGTGGGACTGGAACGACGAGTGGCTGCCCCGAGCCCACGAACGCGCCCAACGCATCGAGATGCTCGTCGACGCCCTCCTCCGCTACGACCAGATGGTCGCCCGCCTCAAGGGGACCGGCGACGAGGACCTGCTCGCCTACGAAGGGCCGCCCGACGGCATCGTCCCGGCGGAGCCGCCCGAGGAGCCCGACGACCTCGACGACGCCCCCGCTCGGCGAGAGCGACGCCAGCACCTGCGCCACACCGTCGACGAAGTGGTCGGGCTGCTGCGCTTGCTCACCGGCAGCGACATCCGCACAGTCGGTTCGAAGGCCGACCGCGATAGGCGGCGCAAGGAGTGGGCCGCGACGCTGCCCGGCCTGCGTGCCGCGATCGAGGCGCGGCTGGACGACATCGCGAAGGACTGGGAGGTGCAGCTGGCCGCGCTGATCGAGCAGATCACCGCGGCGATGACCGACCGCAGGCTCGCCCGGCGCATCCGCAACCCGTACACGGACGCCGACCGGCGACGGCGGGGGTGGCTCATCGACCGGATGCGGCGACTGGTGCTGAACAACCAGGCCCGGACCGTCGACGGCGTGCTGCGCTACACCCGGTTCAACCCGGTGCAGCCCTTCGACCTCGTCCGCCCGCTGGTCCTGCGCGCCCGCCGCGGCGACTCCGTCGACGTCACCGTCCAGAACAGCATCCGCGGCCGCACCGTGGGCTTCCACCGCCAGGGCTCCGGCGCGGACGGCCCGGGCGGCCGAGGCGTCCGGTTCGGCGACGGCGCAGCGGTGGGGGAGAACCCGGCGACGACGATCCCGCCGGGACAGCACCGGACGTTTCGTTGGGACGCCGAGTACGAAGGCATCTGGCCGGTCAACGACCTCGCCGACATCCGCAGCAGCGAGGCCGGGACCAACATCCACGGCCTGTTCGGCGCGTTCGTCGTGCTGCCCCCGGGCACCCGCTGGCACGATCCCGAGACCGGGGTACCGCTCACCGGCACCGACTTCGCCGACGGCCTCTCCGTCGACGTGCACCGTCTCGACCAGAAGCCCAACGCCGCCGACACGACACCGGAGTGGGTCGACTTCCAGTACAGCGGCATCCCGCGCGGCTACCGCGAGTTCACCATCGTCTTCCACGATGAACCGGAGGTGCACGGTGCGCTGCACCGCATCTCCGACGAACCCGCCGTCATGCCGATCTCCTACCGTGCCGAGCCACTGCACAACCGCCTCCCGCACCGCATGCGGCAGCTGGTCCGGGACACCGAGCACCGACCCATGCCCGCCCCAGGGAAGATCGACCTCAGCGCGGTGCGCAGGCTGGTCGACGACAACCTCGCTGAGGTCTTCGAGATCGGGCGGCGATCTGACGGGAAGTTCGTCGAGAGGGTCTCCGGCGAGGAGCAGCACCACAGCTCGTGGCTGTTCGGCGACCCCGTCACCCCGATCCTGCGTGCCTACGCCGGTGACCCCGCCCGGGTCCAGCTGGTCCACGCAGGCATCAAGGAGACGCACGTCTTCCACCTGCACGTCCACCAGTGGCACGCGGTGTGGACCGACAGCGCGGCGCCGAGCCGGTGGCGTCCCGACGAGCCGCGGGGCTCGCAGCTCATCGACTCGATCACCATCGGCCCGCAGCACGGCTTCACTATCGACCCGCTCTACGGGTCGGGCAGCCGTCAGCACGCGCCCGGCGACGTCATCTGGCACTGCCACCTCTACCCGCACTTCCACCACGGGATGTGGGGCCTGTGGCGCAGCTTCGACCGTGAGATCCCGACGGCGGTGGCGCTGCCCGACGGCTCGGTCTGCCGGCCGTTGAAGGCGCTACCCGGGCGTCCGCAGAAGTCCGGCGACCGCCCGGGCTTCCCCTGGTTCATCGACGCGCGCTACCCGCAGAAGGCCCCGCCGCCGCCCGCGCGGAACGACGCCGAGATCGGCGGCCGCCGCCGCCTGCTCGGCATGCCGCGCGCCAGCGCGAACGAGAAGGCCGCCATGGTGGCGAATCCGAAGCCGGGTGGGTTGTTCGTCGACCTCGACGGCAATGCGCGGACGTGGAACGACCGGGCGAAGCTCCCCGCCCGTGGACGCCTGATCCACGTCGAGGTGGAGGTGCTTCCCAGCGACATCGTCTACAACCGCCGGGGCTGGCACGACCCGCTCGGACACCGGTACCGGGTGACCGGCATCCGGGTGTTCGACCGCATCGACATGTCCGGGAACGACAAGCCGGTCGTGCAGGAACTGCCGCTCGACCCGACCGACCCGCACGAACCGTTGTTCGTCCGCGCCCACCACGGCGACGTCGTCGAGCTGACCCTGACTAACTCCCTCAACGGCTTCCCCGCAGACCACTTCGACGTTGCACAATTGCCCGTGGAATGCGGGCTCCACGTGCACCTGGTCAAGTTCGACGTGCTCGCCGCCGACGGGTCGTCGACGGGCTGGAACTACCTGTCGGGCGCGAGTTGCCGTGACGCCGTGCCCGGCGTCTCCGACACCCCGGGGTCGGCGGTCACCAGCTTCCACCGCTGGGTGGTCGACGAAGAGTTCGGGCCGTCCTTCTTCCACGATCACCTGCTGGCGAACTACCGGCAGAAGCGCGGGCTGTTCGCCGCCCTGATCGCCGAACCGGCCGGCTCGCGATGGGTCGCCCCCGACTCGGTCACCGACCCAGCAGCCCGCACTGCCTGGACCGGCACCCAGGCCGTCGTGCTTCCGGGCTCCCATCCCGACCTGCGGTTCGAGCCGTTCCGGGAGGCGTGCCTGGGCATCGGCGACTTCATCCCCAGCTTCGAGCCGGAACGCAAGAACGAACCGGCCGACGCCGCCACTTCGTCCCCGGAACCGGAGGACGCCGCGGTGTCGACGGATCCGACCAAGGTTCGAGCGAAGGCGCTCGGCCGTGCAGTCGCGTCTGCGAGAGACCCGCTCAACCCGCCCGGAGAGCTCGGCGGCGACGACGACCCGGGCATCATGGGCGTCAACTACCGCAACGCCCCGCTCACGTTCCGCGGCGACGACCCCTCCCGCTGGTTCGCCCGCCGCGACCCGGACACCGGTGTGATCCGCACCCACCCGAACGACCGACTGCGCATCCGGCTGATCCAGGGCTCCCACGAAGAGCAGCACAGCTTCGTCACGCACGGCCTGAACTGGCGCCGCGAATGGCAGAACCCGGATTCGCCGTTCGTCGGTCAGGTCACCCTCGGGATCTCCGAGGCGTTCACCCTCGACATCGGTGGACGTGCCGGTATGCCGTACGGGCTCGGCGACCACATGTGGCGCCTCAGCGGCATGGACGACCTCTGGCTCGGGTGCTGGGGCATCGTCCGCGCCGAGCCGCGCAACGCGCCGAAAGCCCTTCCGACCCTTCCCGACGCCCACGATCCAGCCCCATTGTCCCGGCCGATCGATGGCTCCGCAGTCCGCCATCACGTGGTACGGGCCCGGCGCGTGGAGCACCGCTACGACGGTGCCCGGCTGACCGACCCATGGGGGCTGGTCTACGAGCTCGTCCCGAAAGGCTCCCTCGCACCGGCCTTCGACCCCGACTGTCGCGACGGCGAGTGGTTGCTCAGCACCGTCGCCCCGACGCACAACCCGGAGCCGCTCGTCCTGCGCTGCCGCCCAGGGGAGTGGGTGCACATCACGTTCCTCAACGAGGTGAAGCTGGCGGCCGACCGGCCGGCCGACGCTGCAGGCTCCACGCCGTGCTGGACGGCGCTGCGGTTCGAGGACCCCGACCTGCCACCGCTCCGCGCCGAGAACCACCCACCGCCCCTGCCGCTCGACGAGGAGCAACGGACGGTGTCGTCCCGGGTCTCCCTGCACCCATCGCTGCTGCGCTACGACGTCGTCGCCCACGACGGGGCGCACGTGGGCCACAACCACGACAGCACCGTGTCCGCGCTGCCGGTGACCCTCGTCGGCGAGCACGACGTCCCCCACCCCGCGGTCGGCGCCACGATCCGCGGCGCCGGTGAGGACAAGACCGCCGAAGCAACCGGCGGTATCGAAGCCGACCCCGACGGCGACCCACTCGTCCGTCACCGCACCGACCGCACCAACGTCCGCGACTACTGGTGGTACGCCGACCCGAAACTTCTGCACGGCAGCCCGCAGGGGCGCGTGTGCTACCTGCACGACATGGCCGACATCCGCAACCACCGCCACCACGGCCTCGTGGGCGCCGTCGTCGTCGAACCGAAAGGAGTCGACTTCGGCGACGAGCCACCCGTCGGCCCCGCAGCTACGCTCACGGCGAACGGCACGCCCGTGCACGAGCGGGTGGTGTTCTGGCAGGACGGACTGCGGCTATACCTGGCTGGCAGTCCGAACGCACCGGTCCCGGACGTCGAGGACAACGTCGACGCAGAAGACGCAGGACAGCGCGGCATCAACTACCGCACGGCCCTGCTCCGCAGTCGACGGATGCTGCGCGACGACCACCCGCCCACCCCCGTTTGGCAGTCACCAGCAGGCGGGCAGGTCTGGCTCCGGCTCGTCGGGGCCTGCGACAAGCCGCGCAACCACACTTTCACGGTGCACGGGATCGACTGGGCCGTCGCCCCGTGGCAAGGACAACTGCCGCGAGCCTCCGCCTTATCGGGGCTCAGCGCCGACACAGCACACGACATCGTCATGGTCCCGCGGCACGGCGGTGATCACGCCTTCCGTAGTGGGGCCTTCCGTTGGTCGGTCGAGCAGGGAATGTGGGGGATACTACGAATCCGATCTGGGAATCGCTCGCCCGGGTACATCCTCAACGGACTGATATGGAGAGCAACGTGGTGGATCCGCGCGAAGGCGCCCCTTCTGCTCGGTAGAGGCCGGTGAACGCCGTACCCGCCACCGCGACCGTAGCGCGGGTCCGTTGGGAGCGAGCGCGATCTCGCTGACATACGGCGACTGTCCGGACGTTCGGGCCGGAGTACTCGTCGTTCTTCTTAGCTATTCCAGGTTGCGCGCAGACGCTTCTGTCGATTCAAAATCCACAATCGAGGTGCAATGTGGCCGGACCAGGTGAGTTTGAAGAAGAGGTGGCACCAATAGGGCCGCCGGACTACGCGTCATTCTTGATCCAGCTTAGGCAGTTGCTGAGCTGGGTAGCGAACCATCCAAGCATCTTGTCCCCAGTGCGACAGCAAGAGCTAAGGCTGTCCCTCGCGGAGCTTGAGGAGATATTCGACGAAGGAGTATCCGCTGCCCGAAGCGGCCAGGGATTCATCAACCATGCACGCCTAGAGGACGAGCGCCTCACAGGCGCAAACGGTCGGTTAAAACTGGATGGGTGGAGAAGGGCGCGTGACCGATTCTATGACTGGATGAGCAGGAGGAATGCAAGGAGGGCGCTGCGGTGGGGTAATCCATTGCTCGACAGTCTTTCGTCGATCATGCCGCTCCTCAAGCCAGTGCAAGAAATCGTCCAGGTTACAGAGAATCTTCTTCAAGACGCAAGCGCTGCTGCTCAAAAGAATTGACGGTAGCGTCGCGAACGGTGAAGGCTCGGTGACCTCGTCGCATGTCCCGGCACGCCGCCCCCGCCGACGCTCTTCAACGCGGCAATGCGCCCGGCGAAGCTGATCGTCGTGCCGAGATTGACCGCCGAAGGCCGGTCCTGGCGCTGGCGCTGGCGCGACGAGTCACGTCGGCACCGGTGGGTGTCCTCGCGCACCAAGACTGCACAACCGAGCGCTGGCGCTGCTGAGCCGTGGCTCCGGCCGTACATGTCCGAGCTCGCCGAGTTCACTCAGATCCCGCCGGGCCAGCCTCACGCGGCTCGTCGACGGGCCGGTCAACGACACCTTCATGCACCGCGAGGCCGACGCACGCGACCGCCGGAGCATGATCGTTCACAGCACCCCGCGCGCCCGGGCGCTCCTGTGCCGGCTGTCCGAGGCGATCGCCTCCGAGTGCGAAGCGATCTTCGCCGACGTCGGCGTACTCGCTCGGCCTTGCTCGGTCGTGGACTCTCGAGCTCGCCGAGCAACACGCCGTTTCGCACATCAGGCGAACTTCCCGATAGTCACGTTTCTACGGCTCAGCGGCGGTGACCTGAGCGTCACCGCACCGGCTCGGCTCTTCACCCGGTGGAGCTGTCGGGACGACTCGGTTGACAGCAACGATGACCGCAACGACCCTGAACGAGGCGGGATGCGTCAAAGTCTGCCGAAACAGTTTCTGCAGCTCAGGGAACTACAGCAGCGCTCGGTAGACGCTCAGGTCGAGTCTGGGGGTCATCCATGAAGGAGCGGGGCCGGTCAAGTCGTTGTGAGCTGGGCTGGGGCCGTTTTTCTGGTGGTTCCGGCCGGGTTGGGCAGGCGTGTGTGCGGCGTCGCGGTCAAGGCGGAGCGCCCGGAGGCGGAGCCGAGGACGTACGGC
>WUUC01144001.1_pt1 | contig 11464 bp, 6 predicted proteins | sample 6278441 | NCBI WGS metagenome assembly WUUC01 (sample SAMN13675441, study PRJNA597444) | soil metagenome | isolation source: soil | place: USA: Washington | collected 2017-10 | reverse complement strand
GGTCGCGCTTGACCGCGAGCAGTTCGCGCTGCGCATCGATGAGTTCGAGATAGCCGTAGCGGCCGCGCTCATACGCGTATTCGGTATTCGCGAGCGCCGATTCGGAATTCGGCAGCGCACGCGCGGTCAGGGCCTCGACCTCGCGGCGGCGATCGAGCAGTTCCTGGTAGTGGCCGAACAGCGCGGTGCGCGCCTTCACGAGCGCGGCGGCACGGTCCGCGTCGACAACCGCGCGGCGTGCCTGCGCCTCGGCGATCGCGCCCTGGTTGCGGTTGAACACGGGCAGCGGCACGCCGACCGAGAACAGCAACGCGGTATCGCCCGAGGCTTGCAGCCGGCGCAGCCCGACGCCGACTTCCACACCGGGACGACGGTTGGCCAGCGCCAGCGTGATCTCCGAATCGCGCAGGCGCGATTCGCTCAGATAGCGCGTGAAATCCGGCGTGTTCTCGAGTTCGCTCACGAGCTGCGGGTAGTCCGCCAGCGGCGTCAACGCGTACAGGTCCGCGGCGACCGCATCGAAGTCGGGCTCGGTCACGCCCCAGGAGGCGGCCAGTTCGTAGCGTGCGGTAATGAGTTCGTGCTCGGCGTGGGCGTCGTCGTTGCGTGCGCGCTCCAGCGCGACCCGCGCGCGATGCTGCTCGGCCAGCGGCGATTTCGCCGCATTGACGCGGCGATCCACCGCGGTCGCGGTCTTTTCGGCCAGTTCCACCGCGAGGTGGGTCAGCTGGTGCAGCTGCTGCTGACTGACCACGGCGACGAAGTGGCGCGCGGTGCCGGCTACCGCATCGAGCCGGCGCACGTGGCCTTCGATCTCGAGCCTCTCGCGTTCGCCGCGGGCGACCGATACGCGCACGTCGCGCAGGCCGCCGAGTTCGATGAGCTGGCTCAGCGACAGGCTCAGCTCGGCCGAACGCAGGCCGCGGACCTCGCCCGTGCCGAGCACGTTCTCGAGCGTGCCGGTCAGTGTCGGGTTCGGCTTGAGCCCCGCCTGCACGATGCGGCCGTCCTGCGCGGCCAGCACGTACTGGTACGCGGCCAGGTCGGGATTGGACCGCAGCGTGCGTTGCAGCGCATCGCGCAGGGTCAGCTCCGACGCATGGGCCGCGAGCGGCATGGCCAGTACGGCGAGCGCCGCGGCCAGCATCCGGCGGCGAATATTCGAACGCGTCAACATGAATACTCCAATAACTGTATACATCTCCGCTCCGCGGCGGGCATGAGCGCGACGACGGCCGCGCTCTGCGAATGCGGACTACGGCACCGGTGGACGTCGTACCGTCGTGACCGATGCGCGCAGAAGCGCGCGCGCACGTCCGACCGTGCGTCGTCGCGGCGAAGGGTTGCTTGAAAGAGCCGACGACGACGCTGCGGTCGTTACGACCGGTCACGCGATCCGCACGCTGCCGGATCGCGCCGGCCCGTACGTCAATGCACGCAGGAACGCATCGGGATTGCCGAGCGCTTCGTCGTCATCGGCGGGATGGCACGGACGCGATGTCCGGCACGAGGGAACTCAGGCGATCGGCGGCCGCAGGTCGTCGTCCTGCGGCGCGCCGCGCAGAGGATACAGCGCGGCGGGAAACCGTTGCGCGCCCGACGCGGGGGCCGCGACGACAGCCGGATCCGGCAGCAGCGTCATGACGTGCGCGCAGGCGCAGTGGCAGCCGCCGGCGCCGCCGTGCCAGCACGGTCCCGTCTCGGAGTCCGTCGCGGCATCAACATCAGCATCAACGGCAGCCTCGATGCTCTCACCGGTATCGAGGCCAGCGCTGGCCGCCGCAGGCGGCGGCGCGGCGAACGCCTCCGCGGCACAGAGCGCCGCGACACCCGACTTCATCACCACCAGTCCCACGCACAGCAGCGCAACGACGCGAAGATACCGGCGCAGGCGATGGACGAGGGGAGCAGGAGACGCGGGCATGGCGCGCAATCTACTGTGTTGGAGCGACGTTAGACAATTACAAACGGGTTTACACGTCGATGGCCAGTATCCCTCGAGCGTTGCCCATCGAAAGTGGAGCGCGGTGTGTACTCGCGCTCGAGCCGACACGATTCCGTCCGGTCGTTCGCCGCCGTGCTCCGCCGGCCGCAGTGGCGGAAGCGCCAGCCGACCAGTCGCCCACGCCAGACACACACGCCCTGGCAAGTGCGCGGGGTCGCCTGCGCGTCGAGTTCGGCGAACTGCCGACCGTGGCGCGCGGCGACGCCGTTGAAATTTTTCGTCGAAATTTCAATTATCGGACCGGATGTCCGGTAATCGCGGTCCCGCATACGGCGCCGTTCTGCGACGGGTGGCTCGTCGTCCCGGATGCTCGAGTCCGGGCTCAAGAACGTGCGCCATACCTGAGCCGTGAGGAAATCAGGCCCGCTCAATCCGCGCCGGAATTCCCGCCGCCTTTGGCCTTGGCCGCATTGCACGCAAACCGCGCCGTGGCCTGCAGCAGCCGTTCGAACACGCCGGTTTCGCGGTAGGCGTGGCCAGCGGCCTCGATCAGGTGGAACTCGGCTTCGGGCCAGGCGCGATGCAAGGCCCAGGCGTATTTGGCCGGACACGGCATGTCGTAGCGGCCGTGCACGATCACGGCCGGGATGCCGGCCAGGCGGCGGATTTCGCGCAGCAGTTGTTGCTCCTGCAGGAAGCAACCGTTGCTGAAATAGTGATTTTCTATACGCGCGACCGCGAGGTTGCGCCGGTCGGCTTCCGCATCGTCGCCGGCGTCGGGTTCGGGCTGGAACACCAGCGTCGAGACCTCATCCTCGAAACGGCACCAGGCGCGCGCCGCGGCGAGCTGCGTTGCCGCGTCGCCGTGCTGCAAGCGCTGCCGGTAAGCCTGCAGCAGATCGCCGCGTTCGGCGGTTGCGATGGGTTCGATGAAGCGCTCCCACTTGTCCGGAAAGACCTGATCGACGCCGCAGCGGTAGAACCAGTCCAGTTCGGCCTGCGTCGCGGTGAAGATGCCGCGCAGGATCAGCGCGTCGACGCGCTCGGCATGCGCCTGCGCGTAGGCCAGCGCGAGGGTGGAGCCCCAGGATCCGCCGAACACGAGCCAGCGCTCCACGTCCATGACCCCGTCGCGCAGGCGTTCGATATCCGCGACGAGGTGCGGCGTGGTATTCGCGACCAGCGATGCGGCGGGCGTCGAACGTCCGGCGCCGCGCTGGTCGAACAGCAGCACGTCATAACCGTGCGGATCGAACAGCTGCCGGTGCGCCGCCGAGCAACCCGCGCCCGGACCGCCATGCAGGAATACTGCCGGCTGCGCGCCCGGCGTACCGACGCGCTCCCAATACAGGCGATGACCGTCGCCCACATCGAGGAAGCCGGTGGTGTGGGGTTCGATGGGGGGATGCGCAAATGGGAGATTCATGGCTGCGTGCAGGCGAGTCAGAACTCGGCACCCTAGCACAGCGTTCGCGCGTCGGCGCGCGCTGGACGGCGTGAACCGGCGGCGCGGCGCTGGCGTCCGGCGTCGTCGCTGCGCTACTGAAATTGCGCGCGATTTCGCCGCGAGACGAGACGCGCGACCGCGTTCTGGCACCATCGGCAAGACGAGTCGCAACGACGTATCGCGACGGGAGCCCCGGCACAGATTGAAGAAATCGACCGTTGAATGGCGAAGGGCCGGTCGTGTCAGGCGCCGCTTTCGGGGTGAGTCCTTCGCTCGAAAGCTACAGGCCGGATGAGAAGCTGCTCCGGCGCGGCCAGAAAGCGCCAGTCACTGCCGATTGAGCAACAGGCCAAGCAAGTATCCCGGCAAAGCCAGCGGACATTTACCTCAGCGGCAAGCCCGACGACGAAAGCACCGCATTGAAATGGTGATCGAATTCTGCAACGGGCCGGGCCACACTGCCCTTCGATACGGCGGCTTCGATGTTTTTGGCCGAGCGGGCCAGTTCGGGTTGCTCCATGACTCTGCACATGGCACCGATCAGCCGTGCCATCGCCGCGGCGGCGTCCGGGCTTACGGTGTTGCGCAGCGTGCCGAGCCGTTCACGGGTGCGTCGCTCGAACGCTGCGTTCATGGCATCGTCGTCCCAGCGCACCAGCGCGCGCACCTTCCTGCAGGACGACGACCCCTCGAGAAGATCGAGCGTCGACAGTTCGTCGAGCACCGCGGCGGCGGCGGCCGCGCGATCCACGGGAGGTCGCGAGGCCCCACCGTTCGAAGCCATCCAGCGCCGCATCTGGCCGAGCTCAGCCAGCTGCGCGTAGCACGAAATGGCTTGGTCGAAGCCGCGTTCCGGCGCGGACTCCACCTTGGCGCGACCGGGATCGACGACGGCCACGATCGGGCAATCGTTGCCGCCGCGCTGCAGCGCGCCACGCAGGAAATGTACGTCGACATTGCGCGGGCTGCGATCCACATCGACCAATGCAAGGTCGAAAACCCCAGACCCGGCCTTCTTCGCTATCGACGACGCGTCGGCGACGACCACTTCATAGCCGCTGGTCATCAATTCGATCTCGCCGATGCGCGGTAGATTGCTCTTGTCGGCCATGTACAGCACCCTGGCGCGGCCGGATGAGGGTTGCGACGGCGAGCCGGCCCAGGCCAGGCGCCGCTCCAGTTCGTCGAGCACGACATGCTGAATATCGTGGTCCCGCGCCTGCGGCGGCAGCCATGCCTTTACGCCAAGGTCGTCGGCATCCCCCTCCGGCGATACACCAATCACGATCGGACACGGCTCGTTGCGCTGCGTACCGGTGATTCGCCACAACCGCAACAGCGTACGGAAAACGTGGCTTGCGGCGTCCAGATCTACAAGTACGATGTCGTACGAGTCGGCGGCGAGCTTCTCGACCGCCTGGAGATCAGTGTCCGCGGTGGTTACGCTCGCGGCGATGGAACGCAGCGCCGCAATGATCTTGGATGCGGCGCCCACCTCCATACTGACCAGCAGCAGATTCGGCGATGCAATATCGCTCCGGACCAGATCGTCGACAATCACGGCTTCCGATTGCGCCGTGGCCAAACCCGTCCAGGTGCTGACGTAACGCACGATGGTCCGTTCGCGCAGCGTACCCTGCTGGGTCGCGGCGAAACCGCATCGTTCCAGACGGCGCTGATCTTCGGGCGCGATCGAATCGGCGATGGCGAGGAATTTCGTCCCGAACCTGTCCGGTCCCATGCCGCCGGTCGCGCTATCGATCTCGCGGCCGATCAGGGCGATGTCGAGCTTCTGCACATCAACCAGGACCGCATTGAAGCTGCCGCGCGACCACTGATCGAAACGAGTCGCCATGCGCAGGAAGAAGCCCTGGAGGCTGGACTCGTGCGCGACGTCCATGCCGGCGTCGCGCAACGCGGCAACGATCGTTTCGCTGCGCTCCACATCCGTCGAGACGACCAATATCGAACAGAGGTGGTGCGCGACGCTATCGCTGACGGGAACGGGCTCCGGCTCCGGGACAGGCGACGGCCGCGGTGTCGGCGGCACCTCGCCGCCCGTATCTTCCGGAGGCTGCGGTTCAAAGCCGACGACGTCGAGAGTGTCCAGCGGAAATCGCAGCCACACCGATGTCGTGTGTCCCGGTACCGAAGAAACACCGATCGTCCCGCCCATCGCGTCGATGACATCTCTACAGTAGGCGATAGGCACTTCGGCGAGTGGCTGCAGCGTGCCGCGCGGACCGGCGCCACTTGGCGAAGAACGGGAATCGTTGAGCCGCTGCCGCACCAGACGCGAATCCGCGCCGCCCGTATCCTCGACCGTCAGCTTGAGATCCTGATAAGGCTGATTTTCCGCAGGTTCGTGCTGCAGTTCGGCATGCAGCGTGATGTATCCGTTGCGCGTATACGTCAGCGCGTGGCGGATCAGATCCATGAGCATCAATTGCAGCATCTCGGCGTCGCCCGTCGACGCCGGATCGACGCGCCGGTCGATCTGACTACGAAGCTCGACCGCCTGCGCCATTGCGGGTTCGCGTGTGCGTTCAATCGCTGCAGACAACACGTCTGAAATACTCATCGGCACGGCATGGGGCGCCTGCCCGGTACGCGCCCTGACCGAATCCTCCCACTCGTCCGACGGCTTGCGCAGCGGCACGATACGATCACCCTGCTCTGCGGCTTCCTGCCTCTGGACCCATCCGGCCATGCGACGCGGGAACAGCCGGCCAACGACTTCGGCGGAGCGCAGGAACGGCGCATAACCGGTGGCATCGCCGGCAACGGACGGCGCGGCGCCGTCTCCGGCGCAGACGGCCTCGAACTCGCGCGCGCGCCCAAACCGCCGCTCGACATAGCGTGTCAGCTCGCGAATCACCTGGCGACGACAGAGCTCACCGGCTTCCTGCAGCAGACGCTCGCGGATGCCGGGCAGGAATTCGTATTCGATATTTTCGATCCGGTCTTCGCCTTTATCTTTCGCTTTGTTGCTGCCGGCGCGACGGCGAATGAGCCCGCTCATCACCAGCTCCGCGATCTGCCAGGGTGCAGCCTCGGGCACGAAGGTGCGTTCGATCAGGCGCATCACCGGCATGACCAGCGGAGCGGCCGCGAGATATACCGCAAGGCGCCGTGTCGACGGCGCTGCGCAAGCCTCGAAGTCCTGCCAGAGTTCTTCAATCTCTTCTGCGCTGAACGGCACCGACAGTGCGTGCCGGTCGTCCTCGAACTCATCGGCGTCGTCGCTGCGGAAGCGGGAGCCGATCTCCTGCGGCGACAGTTCGCGGTCTTCCTCACGTCCGCTCAAGCGCAATGCGCCCTGCTCGCCGCGTCCGGCGAGTGCCCGCGTCACCTTGCGCAAGGAAACGACATCGAGGTACGACAGCAGCGGCACCGGCGGGCCTTGATCGGCCAGACCGCTCTTGTTCGTGTGATGCCAGGATGCCAACGGCAGCACATTGGCCAGCGGCGTACGCGGCCAGAACCGACTCGGCAGCACATGAACCAGAACGACCGGACGCTGCCGCGACCAGTGCGCCAGCCGCGTCGGAACACTGCCGCTGGCCCAGCCTGAGCCGAGTGTGTCGGTGAGATACAGAACCATGCTGTCCTTTCCAGGCAAGTCGAGCGCGCGAACGCGCGCGTGACGGTCGCTCAGCGACAGGCGGTTCGCCTCGTGCTGCAGGAACAGCACGCGCGTGCGCAGCGCGCCAAGGCCGCGATCGGCCACGGGCACGAAGTGATCCGCGGTGGCTTGCCAGAAGCGCATGGTCGGCGACCGCTCGACGATGACCGCGAGATCGAGCCAGCGCCCGCGTTTGCTGCGCCAGACGGCGCGTACCCGGCCGGTTGCGGCAAACTGCTCGACAGTGCGCTCAACGTCGAGTTCGACCTCGCCGCGCGGCGTCACGCGGCGCGAGCGCAGCGCGGCGAACGCGCGCTCCAGCTGTAGTTTCTGCCCGAGCGACGCCGCCCCAGCGACGTGCACGCGCTGCGCGCCGGGCAGAGACTCGCCACCGCTGCTGACCTCGACATAGATCTGCGATCTGCGCGTTTCATCGTCCGACACGCCGGCTTGCGCGTCCACGGCGCCCGTGCGTCCCGCACTGCCGGAGCCGTCGCCGGAGGTCCGGTCGCCGCCCTGCCCGCTCGACACGTCCGACGCGCCTGCCGAGGCCGACATCGACGGGACCGGGCCACTGCTGCGCGAACCGTCCACCCGCGACGACACGCGAGCAGCGTCGCCGGACACCGGATCGAGCAGGCCGCGGCTCGCAAGCCACAGCATCTCGAGCATCGGCGTCATGCGGCGGGCGGCGCGCAGGCGGCCGGGGGCGTCGGCCTCGGTCTGGCGGGCGCACAGCGCATCAACCAGGGCGGCCCAGCTATTCACTCGGGCTGGCCTTCATCCAGGCTGCGCCACAAATGCAGGTTGACTTCCTTGTCCTCGAAAATAGATTGCTGTGCGAGGAACACCGCATTCAGTAGCTGATCCGTCGACAGGGTCGATGAACGCTGCGCGTCGACGAACCTCTTCACCCACGCATCGCGATCCTGTCGGTTCGGAAAATGCGACTCGACGATTTCGCGCAGGCGATCCTCGTTCGGCGGACCGATGCGCAGCTGCAGGCAGCGGCGCAGGAAGGCCGGCGAAAACTCGCGCTCGCCGTTGCTCGTCATGACGATCAGCGGAAAATCGTCGCAGCGCACGACGCCGTCAGGGCTCAGCGTCGCATGACCAAGCGGTCCGCCGGGCGCATCGGCGGTGCGCAGAGTCAATGCGACTTGCTTTTCGGTCTCAGACAGACGCGCGATCTCGGGAATTTCGAACTGCCCCTCTTCGAGGACATGCAGCAGGTCGCTCGGCAGGTCGGCGTCGCACTTGTCGATCTCGTCGATCAGAAGGACGCGCGGAAAATAGTGCTCCGCCGCACTGGGCAACAGCGCCGTTCCCAGCGGCCCGAGACGCATGTAGTCGCCGATCGGCGGGCTGGTTTCCTGCTGCGCGCGCTGCAGCAGCGCGGACTGGTTGAGTCTCCCGATGACGTCGTACTGATACAGCGCCTGCGCCAGCGTGCTGCGCGACGTGATGCTCCAGCGCAGCACCGGACCGAGTCCGAGTTGCCAGGCCACGGCATACGCCAACGAACTCTTGCCGACGCCGACCGGACCGGTGATCAGCACAGGACGACGCAGCGCGAGCGCCGCTTCGATCATGCGCGCTTCGGTTTCGTCTATCACATGCGCCATCGCCTTGCGCACCTGATCCGCAGGCATCGGACGCGCAACCACCTTGCCGCGGAGAGCGCTTTCAGATGGTTTGAATCGGCGCCACGGCGGCGCTTCGTCGACGGTCATCAGCGCGCCCGGATTCGGCATCAACGGTGCGCTTCCACTGCAAATCAGCCTCATGGTCATGGTTGTCGGCCTATCGAAGATGTTGCTGGATGCGCGGGCCGTAGCGGCTGGCCGCCTTACCAGGGGGGCTGTAAACCAGCGCGTCGGGGGGATTCAACGCAACGCCGACGTGCTGCCACTGGCGCTGCTGCACTTGCCGAGGCGCGTCGTTCCAATGAAACGGTTCCGCGTCGTTCGGCAGCGGCGTGGCCCCGCGCTCCCACAATGTCAGCGTCGAGGTCTTGAGCGAAATCTTCCACTTTTCCAGACGCGACACGACCGGGTCGCCGCGTACGACGCGCGCTCCGGCGCAGGGAGAATCCTCGCGCAGGCTGATCGTCGAATCCGCGGCGATGCGCTCGACGAGTGCGGCGCTCTTTTCCGTATGTGGCCAGCGCAGCACGATGGGGTCGGGTTCGCCTTCGGTCGGATCGGTAGCGTGATCCTGCCAACGCGCGGTCGCCAGCCAGCGCCATGCCTCATCGGTATCGAGCATCGCGCCATCGAGCATCAGCTCGATGCGCTCTGGCCCGCCCAGCCGCCCGACGGTCTCCGCGGTCCGGACCACTGCCAGGTCGATCGCTTTACGCGGATCGTCCACGCAATCCATGCCGTTGCCGCCGTGCGTGTTTTCGACGACGAACTGCCGGTAGTGGCCGACGCGGTAGGACACGCTGACGCCGAAGGTGCGATCTGCGACTTTTTGCACAAAGACCTCGACGCACAGATTCAACGGATAGTTGGGAAAACAATCAGGATAGATGCGCTCGTAGTCGTTGGCCACGGCTGCCGGGTCGCAACCGCTGCGCGCCAGCGCCGAGTCCAGAAAGCGCCGCAGTTCCGCCGCTGCCGGCACATTTCGCGTCGCGACGAGTGTTCTGATCACGTGGACGTAGACCCATACCGCGGCAAGGCCGTCCTTGTGCCGGCAGTCGTTCACGTGATCGACGAGATTGGCGATGAAGTTCCGCACCTGCAGGCGGGAGATCTGCAGACCGAGAATTTTCCGGCACAGCGGAAACGCAAGCACCGCGATTTCGCCGCAGGAAAGCAGACCACGCTCAACGAACTGCTTGAGCAGGGCGACCAGTTCGCGCTGCTCGTCGGGCGCCAGACGATCCTCGCGCCGCGGCGGCCAGCGGATGGTGCTGTTCCGGAACTCTTCCGCGAGAAAAAGCGCGAGCCCGGCCTCGTCGTCGACCGCGAAGCCGGGCAGATCGAGCTCCGCCAGCCCCTTCTGCCATCGCCGGAGTTCGCTGCAGTGCGCAGTCACGGCCGCATCGGGTTCGCAGCCACGCCTGCGGATCCGGTAGCAAATCAGCGAGAGCGGTGCGTCGGCGTCCCGCTCGCACGCGCGCAGATAGATCGCCATGTACGCTTCCCATTGCGTATATGTCCACGTGTAAATCGGCAGATCGCGCTTCACGAGCCAGTCGTGCATGGCGGGCTCGAGGCGCAGCAAGTCCGCGACATCGTTCGCATCGGCGACCGCTCCGAGCTGCTGGCCGACGTAGTGAACGACCGCATCGGCCATCCGTATCCGGTCCAGGAGCTTATGCAGGAGGCCAAGCCCGTCTTGCAGGCCTGCGAAGCCAGTCTGGTGGGCGACCGCATGCGGTGACGTTTCCACGCCAAGGCTCCTGCCGATGGCCCGGTCCGTCGCACCGAATTCCGCGTTGACCCGCGACAGGAAAATGTACTGTGCAGTCCGCGTTTGCATGAATTGCCTACCCCTCGCGTCTGAGCTCATGTCGGACCAGGTTGCCAGCGTGCCAGTGCGGCCGATCGCACTGGAGATCGAGGAAAGGTTTCCCCGTCTCTCGACAACCTGCTAGTGCAGCCAGCGCGCGCTGCCTCTCAGGCCACCGGCGAAAAGCGACTGCGACGCGATCGGCTCGCCGCACCGGCAACAGGCCGCGGCGCTTGCGCGGCGCGCTTGTGGGGATATGCGGGCGCAGCTCTGCCGCGCCCCGGAGCTATTCCGGAAAGGCCGGCGTCCAGGCGCCGGCGGTAACGTGCAAGCCGCGCAGCGCTGCGACTACTTCCGCAACGCCTCGATCAGCGACTCCCTGACCCCTTCGCGCTGCGAGAACGGATCGGCCGGATCACGCAGCGCAACGATATTTTCGGCGTGCTGCAATACGCCGGCCAGCGCCTGCGGGTGCGAGGCGATGTAGAAACGACGCTGGTCGATCGCTTCGAACGTCATCTGCGCGACCTCGGCCGCAGTGACCTTCCCCGACGTCACCGCCTTCTCGATCAGCGACTGCGCCACACGCTGCGAAAGCGTCGACAGCTGCTCGCTCGCGAGTTCGGCCGGGCGGTTGCGGTGCATGTCGTGGATGCCGGTCGGCACGTAGTACGGGTACAGCACCGAGCAATGCACCTGGTCGCCGACGAGCGCGAGATCGTGATGCAGCGTTTCGGTCAGCGAGACCACGGCGTGCTTGGACACGTTGTAGACGCCGCTCAGCGGCGGATTGAGCAGACCCGCCACGCGGTGTTGACGACGTGGCCGCGGTAGCGCGGATCGGCCTTGGCCGCTTCGAGCATCGGCGGCACGAATGCGCGCACGCCGTGGATGACGCCCCAGAGGTTCACGCCGAGCGTCCATTGCCAGTCGCGCAGGCTGTTTTCCCAGATCAGTCCGACGCTGCCGACACCGGCATTGTTGA
>WUUC01217562.1_pt1 | contig 11467 bp, 9 predicted proteins | sample 6278441 | NCBI WGS metagenome assembly WUUC01 (sample SAMN13675441, study PRJNA597444) | soil metagenome | isolation source: soil | place: USA: Washington | collected 2017-10 | reverse complement strand
CAGGCCGCCGGGGTAACCGCTTCCGTCGTACTTCTCGTGATGATGCAGGGCGAACAGGCTGGCGCGCTCCAGGCCGGGCACGAGGCGCAGCACCGCCCACGAGAACTCGGGGTGCATGCGCATCACGCGCCACTCATCCGGCGTGAGCGGGCCGGGCTTGCGCAGGATCGCGTCCGGCACGCTCACCTTCCCCGCGTCGTGCAGCAGCGCGGCCACCTCCACGTCCTCGAGCGCCTTCTCGTCGAGCCCCAGTTCCTGGCCGATGCGGACCGCCCACTCGGCCAGCCGCGTGCCGTGCACGCCCGTGTTGAGGTCCTTGAGGTCGAGCATCTGGTTCAGGGCGCAGATGGTGGCCTGTCGCGTGGCGCGCACCCGCTCCTCCAGCTCGGGGATACGCAGCGGATCCCAGGAGAAGCCCTCGGGCACCGGACGCAGGAGGTGGGCGGTGGAAAGCGCGCTCACTGCGCGTCCGTCCAATCGACACCGGCGGAGTAGCAGCTGTCGACCGGCGCCTGGAAAGGCGCGGTGGGCCACAAAGCCCGTCCCGCGAGAATGGCGCGGGAAAGCTCGAGGCGGCCGTACCCGAGCTTTTGTCGGGGAAGGAAGTCCGCGTTGGACACCGCCAGCCGCACCTTGTCCGGCAAGGCCGCCGGCTGGAGGTCCAGCAGCAGGGCGGCGGCTCCCGCCACCATGGGCGCACTGAACGAGGTGCCCCAGACCGCCGCGAACGTTCCGCCGGGATACGTGGTGATGATTCCCTCTCCGGGGGCGGCGGCGAACACCTCCACGCCGAAGTTCGAGAACCACGACCGCCGGTCGTCGTTGCTCGTGGAACCGATGCCCATCACGCCGTCGAGGGAGGCGGGATAGACCACGATCGCGCGCCCGTCGTTACCGGCCGAGGCCACGCTGACCACGCGCTTGCTCCGCGCGTGTTCGAGCGCGCGCTTGAGCTCCGCGGAGGACGAAGTCCGGCTGAAGCTCATGTTCAGGACCTTGGCGTTGTTGCGCACCGCGTGGTAGATCGCGCGGAGGATGTCCGAGGTGTAGCCGGTCCCGTCCTCGCCGAAGGCCCGCAGCGGCATGATCTGGGCCGTGGGCGCGACCAGATGAACGACGCCCGCGACCATCGTGCCGTGGCCCAGGCCCTGACGGCTCGGATCGTTGACGACCGCGGCCGAGGCCTGATCCAGCACGGCGATGGTGGACGAGTTCACCCGGTGCGCTCCGTTCACGACGGCGGCCGAAGCCTGGCCCACGCCCGTTTCGCCGCCGCCATTCGTGTTGCGGATGAAGTCGTACCCCGGCGTCAGGGACGGCGCCAGCGTCGGGTGCTCCAGGTCCACGCCGGTATCGATGACGGCCACGATGCCGCCGCCGGTGAGCCCGAAGCCGCAGTGGGCGTCGCGCACGCCGATGATCTCGCTCGCGGGCTGGTCGAGATAGCCTTCCCAGGCCGTCGCCCCGTAGTACACCTTCGGATCACGCCGCGAGAGCTGGTTGACCACCGCCGCGCTGGCCTGGTCCCCCTCCCACGGAGCCTGCAGCAGCGACACGCGGGTGTCCGGCTCGATGGACACCACCCCGAGCAGGCTCAGGGTGAGGTTCACGAGGGTGGTCAGCAACCCACGTACGAGGAACAACGAGCCGCCCTGTGTCTCGCCCGGAGGCGTGTCGATCGCTAGCAGCACGGTGCACCCGAGCAGCCGGCATAGGGAGTTGACCACCTTCAAGCCGTCGAGCCCGCTCTTCGTGCGGACGATCTTGTCGCCCTCGGCGGCACCCGCGGGCACCGCCGCGGACACGAGGAATACCGCGAGAACGACCCAAACCAGCGCTCTCGACTTCATCGACTTTCCTCCGTTCAGCGACTCGGCGTCGTGCTTTTCGACTGCCGTCGCGTCGTGGCCGTCTTTCGACCCGGGCCGCCAAGCACTCTCGCGCCCGCGCGGCTGGCTCGCGAGCGGACGAGCAGCGGCACGGTCAGGGGGCCGCCATCGGGCACCCCCACGGAGAGCCGGAGGTTGTCGGCGGGCTCGGGGTCCAGCGCAAATTCACCCAGGTGGTTCGTCAGCGTCCGGTCAACGGTCTGTTTTCCGCTCAGCACCAGTACGGCGAGGTCGCCCAGCATCCGCGCCGGATCGGCGTCGTCTACGACCTGTCCCACGATCGACAGCCGCTCCGATCCGTCGGCCGGCTCGACGCGCAGCCGGACCACGTAGGAGCCCGCCTTGTAGAGCATCTGGCGCGGCGACGGGCCTGCGGCGCGCACGCCGGCCGCCAGGGGCTGCTGGAAGCTATCGAACATCAAAGTCGCTGCTTCCGCGGCGCGGGCGAGCAGGCTTTTCGGAGGCGCGAACGCGAAGCGGGCTCGGACCTGCCTCACGGCGGCATCGGGGGGCGCGTAGGCGGCTTCGCGGCCGGCGACGCTCAGCACGGAGTGCCAGAATCGTAGTGTCGCCGCGCAGGAGGCACAGCCGGTGGCCAGGTGCCGCTCGAGCGCGGTCCCGGTCTCCCCGGATTGAGCGCGCGCGAAGTCGAGCCAGTCCTCTTCCGAGAAGTGGTCCCGCCCCGGTCGCGGTTCTCTTTCGCCCATTCAGCCTCTCCCGCCTCTGCCCGTATGCAAGCACTCCAAAAGAGGCGCGCGGCCCGCTAACGATATAGCTTCCGCGAAAAAAACGTGTGAGCCGGGCCTCAATCCGCCAAGACCTTGCCGGACAGCAGGAAAGGGGCCCAGTGAATGGGGTGCGGGTATTTCTCCCGGACCTCGAGCATGGCTTCGCGCAGGGCGATGGCCCGGTTTCGGGTCGAAAAGTAACGCCCATAGAAAGACTTCATGAATGCGGCCGTGCTCTCGTCGGGCACTTCCCAGAGCGCGGTCAAGAGCGAGGCGGCCCCCGCCTTGAAGAGACCGCGGGCCAGGCCCAGCAACTCGTCCCCCGCGGCCACGACGTTCAGGCCGGTGACGCAGGCGCTGAGCGCGACGAGCTCCGCCGGCAGCCTCAGGTTGTAGAGGTCGTATAGCGTCAAATGCGACGTGCCGAGGCGGATGGCCGAGAACATCGGGTTGTCGCCCCGGAACACGCCGTGGGCTGCAATGTGGATGAAACGGCTCGCCTCGCCTCTCGCGCGCAACACGGCCTCGGAGGCCGCGTCGCCCACGTGCAGCTCCGGCTCGGGAAGCCGGGCGGCGACCGACCGCACCTCGTCCTCGATGGAGGGCGTCTGCGCGTCCGGCACGCCGAGGATCAAGGACGGACCCGTCCGGTTCGTGGGACGGCGGTGGCAGAGCGCGTAGATCGTGCCGCTCGGAGCGTAGGAGATCGAGAAGGCGTCGATCAGGTGCCGGCGGCCGTCGAAGAGCGCGTGGAAGGGCACGTAGTGCAGGAGGTCGTGCGGCACGAAGATCAGGTGCTTCGCGTCGAGTCGCAGGCGGAGGGGCGCGATGAGCTCGTCGTACAGCTCTCCGAGGTGCGTCTGCGCCGCGGAGAAGAGCGACTGCTGCGACGTCGGCGTGACCGGCCCCGAGCCCGGGCGCGCCCAGGAGAGCTGGAACTGCAGCAGGCGCAGGAGGTGCTGCACCCGGGCCACCAGCGCCATGGGCACCACCTGCAACGAGTCCCGCGTGACCAGGAAGGCGAGCAGGCGCTGTCCGACACGGAAGTACTCGACCAGCATCGCGTCGGGGGGCAGCGCCGAGCGGATCGCGGGAAGGGGCAGGCTGACGGGAGCGAGAAGCTCCCGCTCGCCGCTCTCCGATTCGGGCAGCTCGCGCAGCACGCGCAGCAGCTCGGTCTCGTGCGCCTGCAGCTCGGTGTGGAGCTGCTCGAGCCGCTCCGGCGTCCGCTCCTCCGGGGCCATCTGCTCCGCTTCGATGCGGTGGTAGTACCAGTTCAGCTCTTCGCGCAGCTCGCCGACCCGCCGCACGAGCTCGCTCTTTCCCGTGGAGCCCTGCGCGACGGGAGCCACCGCGCGCAGGATCAGCTCCTGCAGGCTGCGCGACTTGGCCTGCTCGACGTAGGAGAACGCCTCTTCCGCCGCCGACTCGCCCCCCGCGCCGCGCAGCGAGAGGTCGACCAGGCTTTCGTAGACCTCCAGCTTGTTCTTGAGGAAGGCGATCTTCAGCTCCTCGCCGCGGAGGGTGCTGCGCAACGATTCCAGGAACCGCAGGGCCGACCGGTAGGACCGGGCGGCGGCCGCGGGCTGTCCCGCCGCGTGCTCGATCTGCCCCCTGACGCAGTGCATCTGGAAGCTCAGCGCGGGAAGGTCGAGGAAGGCCAGGCTCTCGGCCGCGCGCGCGCACTCGGTGCGGGCGGCGGCGAGATCGTCCAGGCGCAACGCCAGTCGGGCCAGCAGCAGCCGGCACAGGATGGCCTTGCTCGCCGCGGCCGGGGGAAATGCCTCGAGCGCCGCCACGCAGCTCCGGCGCGCCTCGAACAGCCGGCCGGCGCTGAAGAGGATGAGCGCCTGATACAGGTCGAGAAGCGCCGGCCACACGGAGTTCTGTTCCCGGACGAACACCGTGCGCGCTTCCGCGAACAGCTCGAGGGCGCGCAGCACCTTCCCCTGCTGGCCGTAGGAGATGGCCTGGAAGGCCAGCGACTTCGCCGCTTCGTAGCCGTTGCCGAGCCCACGGAAGGCCGCCAGCGACTCCCCCGCCATCTCCGCGGCGTCCTCGCTGAGGTTCAGCTCGAGGTAGATCTCCGCGAGGTCGAGGCGGCAGAGGGCCGCGAGGTAGGCGTCTCCAAGCCGCGCGCACTCCACGCGCGTCGCCTTGAGCGCCTCGATCGCAGGACCGTACTGCCCGCGGAAGAAATACAGGTAGGCGATGTTGTAGTCCGCGAGGGCCACGAGCTTCGGCAGGCCGTGCTTCTGGGCGTACGCTCGCGCGCGCTGGTGGGTCTCGAGGGCGCGCGTGAAATCGTTGAGCGTGATCAGGCACATGGACATGTTGCTGAGAGCCACGCCGACGCCTTCCACGTCTCGCAGCGGCACCAGGCGCTCGTACGCCCGCTCGTAGGAGCGCAGCGCCTCCGCAAACCGGTCCTGGCGGTGATAGATGTTGCCGACGTTGAGCTCGAGCCGCGCGAGGCGGAGGGCGTTTCCCTCGCGGGTGAAGATCTCTCGCGCGCGGGCCGCCGCCTCTTCCGCCCGCTGGTACTCGCCGAGCAGGATCAGCGGCTGGATGGATGTGCTGAGGGTACGGCCCACCTCCATCGGCTGGCGCGCGCGGCCGAAGAGCTCCGCAGCCTGCTCGTGGTGCTCCACCGCGGCCTTGTGCTCGTTGAGGAAGCGCAGCGCGTTGCCCTTGGCCCGGAGACCGTGGGCGAGCGCCTCGTTGCTGCGGAGCCTGCGCGCAATCAGCTCCGCCGCTTCCGCCACCGCGAGGGCGGCCTTGACGTCCACGTAGACCTTCTCGGACACGAGGTCGCTCAGCCGCGTCACCGCCTCGACCCGCAGCAGCGCCGGGTGCTTGGAGAGGAACTTGCGGCGGCTGGGGGCGTCGGACAGCCGCGCCAGCTCGGCGTACATTCTCTCGGCGTCTCCGGGATGCGGGCGCCTCCGGCTGCGCACGCGCTTCATCCAGCGCTCGCGCCGGAGTGAATCCGGCGCTCGCTGAAGAGGAGATGCTCCGCCTGCGGCACCCGATCGCCCGCGGCGGGCGCCGCGGTCTTGCTCATCGATACCCCAGGCGCTGGAGCTCCCGGCGAAGGCGCGTCAGGCAGCGGCCGCGGATGAAGCCGATCGAGCCGGCGGCGAGGCCCAGCGCGCTCGCGACCTGCTGGTAGGGCCGCGCCGGCGTTTCGAAGAAGAGCATCTGGACGAGCTGACGGCACCGCGGCGGCAACGCGAGCACCGCTTCGCGGAGCATCTGCTCGTCCTTTACCTGCGCCAGCAGCTCCTCCGGCGCCGGGCCCGCATCCGGGAGGACGGCGAGGACAGCTTCGGAAAACTCCCGCGCCACGTAGGGCTGCTCCTGCCGGCGCCAGCGGATGCACTCACGAGAGGTCACCCGGATGAGCCACATGGGCAGCGCCTCGGCGTGGCGCAGGTGCGGCAGCTCCGCGAGCAGGAGCACGCACACCCTCTGGAAGATGTCGGCGGCGGCGTCCCGGGGAATCCCCTGGCGCGTGGGGATCGAGAAGATGAGGTTCTTGTACTTGTCGAGCAGCGCGGCCCAGGCATCCTCGCTTCCGCTCACGCATTCCCGCACGAGGCGCACATCGGGCCGGGAGAGGGCGTCCGGTTTCGCAGGCGCGTCTGGCGCCGCGGGCCGAGAGCCCGGCCGCGCGTTCAAGCGTCCGGAGGCCGCGGAGAGGATCGGGTCAGTCGCTCGGCGGCGCGGGAAGGCCGCCCGGGTGCGGCGACAGCGGGCCCCGCGCACAGCGACATGGGACGGAGAGGATATCATGCGCGCGTGCCGGCGCTCCTCGAGGTCAGGGACCTGGCCGTCCGATACGGGGCCGCGCACGACCCGGCGGTCCACGCGCTCGACGAAGTCAGCCTGGACGTCGCGGACGGCGAGGCCGTCGGCCTCCTCGGCGAGTCTGGATGCGGCAAGACGACGCTGCTCCTGGCCATCCTGGGCTTGCTGCCGTCTGCCGCGCGCGTGGTCCGGGGATCGGTCCGCTTCCGCGGGCGCGAGCTCCTGGGGCTGGGCGAACGGGAGATGCAGGCGGTGCGCGGCGCCGAGGTGTCGATCGTTTTCCAGGATCCGGCGCTGGCGCTGAATCCCGTGCGGCGCGTCGGCGCGCAGGTCGCCGAGGTGGTCGCAGCGCACCGCCGGTGGAGCGGGAGCCGGTGCCGGGAGCAGGCCACCGCCAGCCTGACGGAAGTCGGGTTCGCGGACGCGGACCGCGTCTACGACGCGTATCCGCACGAGCTCAGCGGCGGACAACGGCAGCGAGTGGTCATCGCGCAGGCGCTGGCCTGCCGGCCCGCGCTCCTCCTGGCCGACGAGCCGACTGCCGCGCTCGACGCGACCACTCAGGCCGAGTTGCGTGCCCTGCTGGCCGGGTTGCAGCGGCGGTGGGGGCTGGCGGTGCTGCTCGTGAGCCACGACCTCGCATCCATCGCCGCGCTCGCGAGCCGCGCCCTGGTGATGTACGCGGGTCGGCTCGTCGAAGCGGGTACGCCGGCCCAGGTGTTCGGCCGCCCGCTCCATCCCTACAGCCGCGGGCTCGTGCGCGCGTATCCTCGCGCCGCCACGGCGGCGAACCGCGTGCCGCTCGCGGCGATTCCCGGCGGTCCGCCCGATCCGGCGCACCTGCCCCCCGGCTGCGCGTTCGAGCCGAGGTGCGCCGACCGCGTGCCCGCCTGCGCCGAGCGACCCCCGCGTGAGGTGTCGCAACCGGAGAGCCGGCTGGTTCGCTGCTTCACGTATGGAGGTTGAAGAGCCGTTCCTCCGCGTGCGTGGCCTGGTCAAGCGATACGTGCGGCGGCGTGGCGACACGCCGGTCGAAGCCCTGCGCGGCGTAGACCTCACGCTGGCGCGCGGGGCGACGCTGGCGCTCGTCGGCCAGTCCGGCTCGGGCAAGTCCACGCTTGCGCGCTGCGTCGCCCGGCTGGAGGAGCCGTCGGCCGGAGAGGTGTGGTTCGAAGGCGCGAACGTGTCGTCGCTGCGCGGGCGGCCGCTTCGTCCGTTCCGCGAGCGCGTCCAGCTCGTGTTGCAGGATTCGGCCGCCGCGCTCGACCCGCGGCTGACCGCCGTCGAGATCGTGGCCGAGCCGCTGGAGATCGCCGGCCGCGGCGACCGGCACCAGCGGCGGCGGCGCTCTCTCGACCTGATGGAGAGTGTCGGGATTCCCGCCACGGCGGCGGCCCGGCGCCCCCTGGAGCTCAGCGGCGGACAGCGCCAGCGGCTCGCCATCGCGCGCGCGCTCGCCTTGCAGCCGTGCCTGCTGATCCTGGACGAAGCCTTCGCGGGCCTCGACGCCTCCGTCCAGGCCCAGATCGCGGGCCTGCTCGAAGAGCTGCGCGCCCGCCACGACCTGACGTACCTCTACATCTCGCACGACCTGGCCCTCATGGCCACCCTGGCGGCAGAGGCCGCCATCCTGTTCGAAGGCCGGATCGTCGAGCGCGGCGAGACGGGACAGCTCTTTGCCGCCCCCGGCCATTCGCACACGCGCGCCCTCGTGAGCGCGGCCGCCGCGCTGCCCGAGATGGCTTCCTAGATGAAGCTCGTGGCCCGCCGGGCCGCGCACGGGGTGGCGCTGCTGGCCGCCGTTTCCGTCCTCACGTTCCTTATGGCGGAGCTGGCGCCCGGCGATTTCTTCGGCGAGATGCGGCTGGACCCGCGGATGTCGGAGGAGACGGTGCGTGCGTTGCGCGCGCGGCACGGGCTCGACCGGCCGCTCCCGGAGCGGTACGGGCGGTGGGTCGGCTCGTTGCTGCGCGGCGAGCTCGGCTTCTCCTTCGCGTACGGCCAGCCGGTCGCCCCGCTTCTCTGGCCCCGCACGCGGAACACGCTGCTGCTCACGGGGACGGCCACCGCCGTCGCCTGGCTGCTCGCCATCCCGCTCGGCGTGTGGTGGGCCGGCCACCGCCAACGGCCGGCCAGCCACCTGCTCGCCGGCTTGACCGCGGTGCTGCTGGCCGTCCCCGACCTGGTGCTGGCGTTCGCGCTCCTGCTGTTCGCCGTGCGCACGGGCTGGTTCCCGGCGGGCGGGATGGTGTCGCTCGGGCACGAGCAGATGGGAACCGCCGAAAGCGTGAAGGACCTGGCCCTCCACCTCGCGCTTCCCGTGACCGCGCTGGTGCTGGGGGTCCTGCCGGTGCTGCTGCGGCACGTGCGCGGCGCCGTTTCCGTCGCTCTGGACGCGCCGTTCGTGCGTGCCGCTCGCGCCCACGGCATTTCACACCGGCGGGTCATGTTCCGCCACGTGCTGCCCGCGGCCGCGAACCCGCTCATCTCGCTGTTCGGGCTCTCCCTGGCCGGCCTGCTGAGCATGTCGCTGCTGGTCGAAGTGGTGATGAGCTGGCCGGGGCTGGGTCCGCTCCTGCTGGAGGCGATCCTCGCGCGTGACTTCCACCTCGTGCTCGGCCCCGTGCTCGTGTCGACACTCGTCCTGCTCTGCGGCAACCTCGCTGCCGACCTGCTCCTGCTCGCGGCCGACCCACGGATCCGCGCGGAGGAGGGATGAGCCGGCGCCTCTCCATCGCGGCGGCCGGCCTGCTGGCCTTCATCCACGTGGCCGCGGCGCTGGCCGGTTTCCTCGGGCCCTACAGCCCCACGGAACAGAACCGCTCGCTCCCGTACGCTCCGCCCACGGCGTTGCGCTTCGTGGACGAAGCGGGCCGCTTCCACGCGCGGCCGTTCGTCTACGCCCTCGACGAGGCGGCCGCGGATGAGGGCCGATACGAGGAGGACCGCGGCCGGCTGGCGCCGGTGCGGTTCTTCGTGAACGGCCATCTCTTCGGGGTGGAACCGCCGGCGCGTATCTTCCTGCTGGGAACCGACGGCTTCGGACGCGATCAGTTCTCCCGGCTGCTGCACGGCGCCCGGATCTCTCTCGCGGCCGGTCTGCTGGCCGCGGTCGTGTCGCTCGGCCTCGGCTGGGTGCTCGGCTGCGTCGCCGGCTTCTACGGCCGCTGGGTGGATGCGGCCGTGATGCGCGGCGCCGAGCTGTTCCTGGCGCTGCCCTGGCTGTACCTGCTGTTCGCGGTGCGCGCGGTGCTGCCCCTGCACGTCTCCGCCGCGCAGGCCTTCCTCATGGTCGTGCTCGTCATCGGGCTCGTGGACTGGGCCCGTTCCGCCCGGCTCGTGCGGGGGCTGGTGCTGAGCGCGCGCGAGCGCAACTACGTGCTGGCCGCGCGCGGCTTCGGGGCGTCCGACCTGTACCTCATCCGCCGCCACGTCGCGCCGCAGACGTACGGCGTCCTGCTCACGCAGGCCGCCCTGCTCGTCCCGCAATACATCCTGGCCGAGGTGACGCTCTCCTTCCTCGGACTCGGCGTGAGCGAGCCGGCGCCGAGCTGGGGGAACATGCTGGGCGCGTTGCAGCACTACCACGTGCTCGTCTCGTACTGGTGGATGTGGGCGCCCGGCCTTGTCCTGGTGCCGGTCTTCCTCGCATACTTCGCCCTGTCGGAGGCCGTCCACCTGTGGACCGCACGCACCTCGGCCTAGGCGCGGCGTGAGCCGCGCAGAAAGGGAGGCGCTGCTGAGAGCGGTGCTGGCGTTGACGGTTGCGCTCCTGGCCGGTCGGGCGGCCGCGCAGGGCACGACCTCGCCCGAGCTCCTCCGCGGCACGCACGAGCCCGGACGGCCGGGCGGACGCCTGGTGTTCGCCTTGCGCTCCGAGCCCAAGACCCTCAACCCGGTCACCTCGGTGGACAGCGACTCGCGCGCCGTCATCGGGCGGCTCACCGCCAATCTGGTCGCCATCGACCGGCAGACGCAGAAGACGGCGCCCGCGCTCGCGAAGTCCTGGCGCGTCTCCCCCGACGGGCGCACGTACACCGTCGAGCTGCGGCGCGGGCTGCGCTTCTCCGACGGCCATCCCTTCGACGCCGACGACGTGGTCTTCAGCTTCGAGTGCTACCTCGACGAGCGCAACGCCTCGCCGCAGCGCGATCTGCTCATCGTGGGCGGCAAGCCGATCGTGGTTCGCAAGCTCGGTCCGCACCGGGTCGCCCTGGAGATGGCGCAGCCGTATGCGGTCGGGGACCGGCTCTTCGACGACGTCGCCATCCTGCCCCGTCACCGTCTGGCGAAGGTGCAGCAGGAAGGCCGGCTGGGCGAGGCGTGGGGTCTCACCACTCCGCCCTCCGAGATGGCGGGTCTGGGACCGTTCCGCCTGAAGGAGTACGTGCCCGGCCAGCGCGTCGTCCTCGAGCGCAACCCGCACTACTGGAAGGTGGACAAGAGCGGCCGCTCGCAGCCGTACCTCGACGAGATCGTGTTCCTGCTCGTGCCGAGCGAGGACGCCCACGTGATTCGCTTCCGCGCCGGGGAGACGGACGTGGTCACGCGGCTCAGCGCCGAGAACTTCGCCGTGCTGGGGCGCGAGGCGGGCGCGAGCCGCTACCGCCTCGAAGATCTCGGGCCCGGCCTCGAGTACAACTTCCTCTTCTTCAACCTCAACGACCTGCCCGCGGGCAGGCTCGACGCCGTCTCCCGCAAGCAGTCCTGGTTCCGCCAGGCCGCCTTCCGCCAGGCGGTGTCGACCGCGCTCGATCGCCGGGGCATGGTGCGGCTCGCCTACCAGGCGCGCGCCACGCCGCTGGGCACGCACGTCACCCCGGGCAACAAGCTCTGGGTCAACGGAGCGCTCGCCCCGCCCACCCGGTCACTGGCGCGCGCGAGAGAGATACTGGCCGGCGCGGGGTTTTCCTGGAACGCCGCGGGCACGCTCCTCGACCGCGAGCGAACGCCGGTCGAGTTCACGATCGTCACCAACGCCGGCAACGCCACCCGCGTGAAGCTCGCCACCATCGTGGAGGACGACCTGCGGCAGATGGG
>WUUC01067640.1_pt1 | contig 11467 bp, 5 predicted proteins | sample 6278441 | NCBI WGS metagenome assembly WUUC01 (sample SAMN13675441, study PRJNA597444) | soil metagenome | isolation source: soil | place: USA: Washington | collected 2017-10 | reverse complement strand
AACGTTTTATGAAACTTTCCTTGTAGATGGCCACACGGTTTACCATGGAAAGGATGGACTTGAACTGACCTCTGCACCCAGGTACAGTGAACTGGAAATTGCCAGCGTTGTTAACGCACCGCAGTTGCGTGCCGACATCCGTCATCACCAGGAGGGAGGCTCCGACTACTTCCAGATCAGCACGAAAGTTGCGGGCAGCGGCATCGTAAAGTGGGCCGTGTGTATGGACACCATGACGTGTACCTATTATGATGAGGGTGGTAATAAGGTGATGGTTGAAGCTATACCGGTGATTTAGCGTAGCGTTTATAACCTGGTTCGTTATGATGGCATCTCTTGTATAAAATTAAGACGGACTCAAATTTAGGGTTTTGCTTTTTCTCCTTTTCCTGAGAGAAATATCCTGATCCATTTTATAGGTACGGCCATTTACTGAGCGTTCAAACAGGATTTATATAAAAAATATTATAGAAATTTATTTCATCCTGGTCTCGTCAATGAACTAGCTGATTATCAATGTCCTGGAACAATGCCTATCGTGTTTCCTCTATACCTCTTTATAGGTAGGTGACCATATTTAATTCAAAATACCTTTGAACTGCTTTGTCAAAAGTTTTTTAAGTTAGTATTGGCTCCCTCTGTTGCACGAGTTGGTTACCCTGAGTTATTGATACTGTTGATTGGGTGTTGGGAGCCTTGCTGAACGTTGCTCTCTTCTTGCCGATACCAACAACAGTCCGCATGAAATATTTTTCCTTTTGGGGAATACACCGTCTGATCGCGGCCTCAATTTGTTCAGGTATATTACTTATACCGATTCCTTTCATCCTGTCGTCCGGCACTTCAGTTATTAAAACAAGCGCTCAGGTATTGTCAACACCCAATGGCGCTGTTAGCCGCAACGCTTCGTCAAATGAAGTTCAAGTGAGTTTTTATACACTGTTAATTAATCCTACCAGTAACCGTGCGCTGAGTCTTCAGCAAAGACCACAAGCCTTCACTTGAGGAGATCATAAAATCGATGAGGAAACCATAAAACCGTTTGTCAGATCAAAAAAATAAATGATGAAAAAAATTATTTATCTGCGCTACGCGCTAGTACTCGTTGTTCTTGTGCGATTTGAATGTGCTGCTCAAACGTACTATGATGTCACGGCCGTCAATGGTAGCGGATTCAGGTTTTGGGGAGGCAGCCAGTATTACAAGATTCACATGGGAAATGCTGCCGAGTATCAATTCGGGCCGGTAACCGACTACAGCATTAAATCAAACATGGATGGTACTGCCGGTCGTGGGTGGACCTGGGGTATCCATCAATCCACTCCCGTTGCTGCGATTGGTTCGTCGGGGATCATGCAACTTTCACACAGTTTGTATGTAGGTCCTGCATATGGGAGTGTTCCAACACCCGGACGAATTGCCGCTACCGGAAATCATGCCGAACTCTCATTGAACAACCGCGCTTTTTCCGGGTTTGTTCAATCGCCCTCGCAGGGAGAGCGTTGGGTGCTGTATAATAACGGAACAGTAACTGATGGAAAATTGAGGTTCTGGTCAGGCGGCGACAAAATAGTTTTCACCAAAGAGGGCAACGTGGGTTTTGGAATGGACGCGCCGACCGCTATGATACACGTAAACAGCGCCATCGAGCGCCAGGCCTTCCGTATTTTTCGTAATGGAAACACGACCAAATATCTAAGTGTTTGGCAAGGCACGGGTGCCGGTGTAATCGACCCGATAGGGAGCGGGTTACTTTACCTGGGATATGACGTGACCACCGATGTGTTAATGAACGGAAAGTTAGGCGTTGGCACAGACTCTCCGGCAGCAACCCTTGACGTACGCGGAAATGTTCTGGTTGAAAACGGTGGTAATCCAATTTTCTTTACCGGAACTGGTACAATTGAGCTTAACCGTTATTTTCAATTGATCAATTCACCGGGTGTCGGTTCAGGCGCCGGCCTTAAAGCGAGCGGGATATTGATCTCGGATACCCACTCGTACGCAAATCCGGGCAAAAATGATCTGATCGTGAAAGGCAACGTAGGTATTGGAACTCCAGCTCCGGATGCCAAACTCTCGGTGAAAGGCCAAATCCATGCGCAGGAAGTGAAAGTAGATCTCGACGGCGCCGTTGCGCCGGATTACGTCTTTGACAAAGAATACAAGCTTCGTTCTCTGGAAGAGATTCAATCATATATCACTGCAAACAAACATCTTCCTGAAGTGCCGTCGGCGAAAGAGATGGAGAAGAATGGGATGAACCTGGGCGACATGAATTTGTTGCTCCTCAAGAAGATTGAAGAGCTGACACTTCACATGATTGCATTCAGGAATGAGAATGATGAACTAAAAAAACAAATTGGCCGAATCGAGGGGAAACTATCGGAAAAAACGCAAATCAAAGAGTTGCGATCCGGGGTTGACTCAATCAAAAAATAATGTGTTAAACATAAATCAAGACATTTCTCTTTTGCTGACACTCAACATTTTGCTCATGAAAATTTTTTCCCTTTTCCCCGAACGAGGCCAACTGATGGTGGCAAGGATTCGTTCAGTGCTATTCCTCAAACCAATCCTTTTCATGCTCTTGTCCGGCATAGCGGTTGTTGAAACAGGCGCTCAGGTACTGTCAACCCCTAACGGCGCTCTCGGTAGTAACGGTACTTCAAACGAGGTGCAAGTGAATGGTTATACCCGGTTAGTAAATCCTACCGGTAACCGCACACTGATAATTGAGAAAGACAATGACGATTCATGGTTAACATTTCATGATCCAAACGATAACTGGTATTCGATGGGAATAGACAGATCGAATTCAGGCTCATTTGCACTCAATACCGGGGGAACGCTTGGCGCATCCAATCATTTTGTCTTGAATTCTGGCGGGCATATTGGTCTAGGAACAGCTACACCGCTGCACAGGCTTGATGTTTCCGGCGCAATAGCGATATCCGGTGTACGTGTCCTTAACACACAATTGAGCGCGGATGGCTCGGACATTTATATCAACGGCCGTGTGATCAGAAACGAATCGACGGTACATCAAGATGGAATGTATCTCAACTATAACGGTGCCGGTGGTGGCGCGGCGCATTTGAGATTTTTTGCCAATGGCACATCAGAGCGTATGCGGATCGATGCCGCTACTGGCAACGTAGGTATTGGTACTTCGGCGCCGGGATCAAATCTTGAAATCAAGGGAAGTGGAAATTTTGTTGAAACGCGGATCATACATAGCAGTGAAGATCCTTCACGGGGCCTTCGGTTCAGACAAAATAGTGATATGTCCGGACGTATCGTTATGGACTCGCGTGATCTTTGGGTGGAGGCCGGTTGGGATAAGCGATTGTTTCTCGGTAATGAGCAATACAACACTTACGGTGGCATGGTAATTTTCCCGGGTGGTAAAGTTGGCATAGGCACGACAACACCCGATGAAAAGCTCACCGTAAAAGGAAAGATACATACGCAGGAAGTCAGGGTAGATATGACAGGTTCGGTTGCTCCTGACTATGTGTTTAACGCGGATTATCAATTACCGTCCCTTGAAACAATCAAAGCCTACATTGATCAGTACCATCACCTTCCTGAAATCCCTTCGGCAAATGACATCGCAAAAAACGGTATCGAACTCGGTGAAATGAATTTGTTGCTCCTTAAGAAGATTGAAGAGCTTACGCTCCATATGATTGCGCTCAAGAAGCAGAACGACGAATTAAGTAAACAGGTTAATCGAATCGAACAGAAAATGCCAGGTAAGAGGATTGAATAATTCTGAAAACCTCCAGACGGATCATAATCAAGACAAGCGGGTATATAGAAACAGCCGTTAACAGAAACACCAAATGTCCAAACAATTTCTGATGATAAATAACTTACATCCGCTGTTCTGTAAACTCCTGATGCGTAAGCATTCGTATTTGTTCGTTTTTACTGCGGTGTTTTGTGTTTGTTCAACCAATGATGTAACAGCTCAATATCTTCACTTTTCATCAACCGGAACGACCCATAATTTCGATAGTCTGTATGATAATCTTGCTGCAGAAAATAAGGCACGGATCAATCCATCTCTTTATCGATCAAAGTCTGATAGTGTACTTGGACTGGCGAAGGAGTATCGTGGCCGTTATAGTAGGGTAAGCAATCAATTTAACGGACTTGGTACTAAGCATGACAGCACTTTTCGTGTGGTGAACGAGTATCGGAACAGATATGGCAGTGGCGGAAAGGACCTCCTGGAAAACGGCCGATTCTCCGGTCAACCGGATATCTTCAGAAATCATCCTTCACTAAAGGCAATCAAAAAAATTCAGCATTCATCCGGTGCGTTCGGCAGCTTGAGCAAACAAATTCTTTCGGGCGCGATAAAGCCCGACAGCAACACCGTGCTCAATAACAAGATGATGCAGTCTTATATAGATTCGTTGAATAAAGTAATACCGAAAATTCCGACAGTTCCATTTCAGGAAGTGCCACGTGAGCAATTGGTCAAAGAAGTGAACGAGCGTTTTAACGACAGACTTGATAGCCTGAAGGGCTCCACAAGATGGGTGGGAGAGATTCAAAAAAGGAAACAATGGGCCGACCTCAACTATGATCGCATAAAAAATGCCGACAAGGAAGACCTTAAGCCAATGGCAGTGAGTATCGTAAAAGCACAAGTGTTAAAGCGTGTTGATAGTCTTCGCGATCGCGACCTGAAAGCACTTGGACTGAAAATGACGGAACACGAAACCGATGCTCGCGAACAAATTGCCAGGTTCCGTGAGAAGCAATCACTTTGGGAAAAAAGTTACCTGGAGGGGTTGTTAAGCCTGGCGGCGAACCCGACTGCAAAGGTGCAGTTTTCTCCAGCCTGGGCGTACCATTTTTTGCCGTCGTGGTCGGTGGGGGGCGGGCCTAACCTGATCATCAACCGGCAGTCTGGTGGTGTTAAACTGGATGTCGGCGCACGTGTTCTCACGAAGTATGAAATGTTTAATCGCTCCGTCTATTTCCAGGTCGAGGATCAGATTATGCCGGCGGCAGTAGGAGCGGAGAACAAACTATTTACTCAGCATAGCTTTATGGCGGGAGGCGGATACGTTGTTCCACTTCTCTCACCGGTTACGCTGAATTTATCTGCCATGTACAAATTCTACTCTAATGGAGTGGCGTTGAACGATGGATCACCGTGGATTTTTCGAATTGGAATAAGCAGTAATAAAAAGCAAAAATAATATGAGTCGTATTCTCAGCACACTCGTCTTAGTTAGTCTCGTCTCTTTCGCACATGGTCAGCTACTGAATGAAAAAGGCGAAAAGGTTCATCCCTACTATATTTCTTTCGAGTCGCCAACCATTGCTACGATCGAAGATGTTCGGGGTGAATTTCTGCATATTTCATATCACGACCGTATCGGGCAGTCTGAATTATTTACGTTCGAATTGTATGACACTAAAGGGCAGCTTGTCCGCGAATTGAAGCTGGTCAAACAATTCGGTCAAAATTATTTCGACATCAACCTGAACGAGCATGGGATTTCTCTTCTCGAAAATGAATCGTATCTGTGCCGATTGACGAACGAAAAGTTCGAGCAACTGGAGAGACAAATAAGATTCGTTGCAGAAGTTAAAAATGAAATTGTTGCATCTATTTTAGTTAAACCCAAGTTCCTTTCCTGTAATGATAAGAAAGCCAACAACATGGTCGAGTTCTACGGCCAGGTAAGCGGCGGGATGGCGCCATATAAAGCAAACTGGTATGTACTGAATGCCAATAGGACCGACTTTCTGTATCTGCCTACACACATCGTTGTTCCTTTACCAGGGCTGACGTCGTCGGTGCAAGTCGACAAAGACCCTAAGTATTTCGTACTGCTTCATGTTACCGATGCGTGTGGCAACGAACAGATCAGTACCGTTCAGGTTGTTTGCGATCGAAAACAAAAGAAAGTAAACACGCTGTTCATCGAAAAATTGTCAGACATCATGCCGAGCACCAGTGTAGAAACGCGCAAATGAAAGGTAAGCAATACAAGAGGGCAGTGTCTATACTATTTGCGGTTGGAGTGAGTGCTATGCAGGCGTGTCGTCCACAACCCGGTGATGATGACTACGCGCGTTGGGTGCAGGACTATGAGAACGGAATGCATGTGAAGTATTCACAAAACGAGCTTGCATTCGATCTTCAATTCCAGCCTTCGGAATATGTATGGGTACAACAAAACGGACGTTTCAATAAGACAGCTTTCGAAGAACAACGCGTTGATTTCAATAGAATGCAATACTTCAAGCTGTCGATCTATTCCAAAGACGGCACGACGGACGTTGTCAAACATCTTGCGATGGGCGATGTGCAACGTAATGGCGAACTGCTCTATTATTTCTCGTACCGCTTTCAGAATGATATGTACATCGAAGAAGGGTCTCGGCGGTGGCCTTGTGTCCTGTTTCATTACGAGCAACACGGCACGAGATCGTTTGTTCTTGGATTTCAGAAAGATGACGAGCCGATAACCGATGCCGTGTTTACAATTGACTCACCGGTACTCGACACCGTTCCTGTTAGAATAAAAGTTTTTACTCCCAAAGCCCTTTAAGACATGGCTACTGTTTTTAAAACAAAGAAACAACGCGTTGCCTGGATGCTCCTCCTTGTGTTCGTAGTGAATTTGGTTTCACCCTTAACAACTTACGCGTTGACCTCCGGCCCTTCACAGCCTGAACTCCAAAACTTTCAGCCTGCCGGTACGACCGACATGGTCGATGTATTTTCGGGAGACTTCAGCTATAACATCCCGCTATTCGAATTACCAGGCCCGAACGGAGGTTATCCCTTCAACTTGTCTTATCAATCTGGAATTACTTTAGATCAGGAAGCAAGCTGGGTAGGACTTGGGTGGTCACTCAATCCCGGCGCAATCAACCGGCAAATGCGCGGACTGCCAGACGATTTCCGGGGCGATGCTGGTGACTTTGTCAAAACGAAAATGTCGATTGCGCCAAATATTACCGCGGGATTAGGAGTGGGCGTGAGTCTCGAAGTGTTCGGTGCTGGTAAAGATGTAGGAACTATCGGTCTTTCAGCATTTCATAACACGTACAAGGGACTCGGTTTCAGTATTGACGCTTCAGCGGGATTTGCACCATCAGTCCGATCGGGTATGACGTCCGGGGTGAGGGTCGGCGCAAATCTTTCATTGAATTCACAGGAGGGAGCAAACATATCGCCTTCCCTGAGTCTGGGCGGTAAGATGGGCGAGTTCGGATTATCTGCGGGATATAATTCGCGAAGTGGTTTAAGCAACATGTCGTTGTATCATACAGGTAAAGTCGCATTTACCGGAAATAAAGCGAAAAGTGGGACGGCGAAAAAAATGTCAGAGGGAGTAGCGGCAAGCGCATCTTCAACATTGTCACTCGCTGCGCCAGGCTACACGCCACAAGTGTCTATGCCTATGCGCAATTATAGTTTGTCGGCGAGAATAAACCTTGGTGGATCATTTTGGGGTGTGTTTGGGAAGGGTTACGCAAAGGGGTTTTACACCGAACAGAAACTGAAGGACGACAAAAAGCAAGTGACCAATCCCGCCTATGGCTACCTCTACTACGATGCCGGGTTGTCGGATGTTAAATCAGTTTTGGATTTTAACCGCGAGAAAGATGGGATCGTGTCAAAGGAAACGCCGAACCTGGGCATACCGTCGTTAACGCACGATATCTATTCGGTGACGGGTCAGGGAATAGGCGCAATGTACCGTCCGGTTCGAAATGACATCGGCATTATTCGCGATGCAGAGGTAATTTCCGAGACAAGCGGTGTTGGAGTGGGAGCTGATGTTGGTCCGGCGTTGTCCCATGGTGGTGGTAACCTGAGTGTCAATCATTCGAAGTCCACGTCAGGTGGTTGGACTGAAGACAACAATTTCGTTAAGAAGTTAGGCTTTCAGTCACAGAAGTTGGACGACGCATTCGAACCATGGAATTTTAAAGTGCATGGAGAAATGACCGCTGAGAAGTCAGCAATACTCGGTAAGATCGGCGGTATTAATGCAACAAGAGTCCGGCTCGAGGGTAACAATAGCGCGCCAGTTGCTTCCACAAAGGTCGAGAACCGTACCTGGGCGAGTGAGGATCTTGAATCGGCTTCCCTTGATCGCAATCGCAAGCAACGCAATGAGATCATTCAACCGTACACCAATGGACAGATACGTGGAGGTGTGGATGACGAGTTGATCCAGTATTTTGAAAATACATATCAGGATGCTGCCGGTGTTGAACAGGTGTATCGCCGTGACATGTATCCCCTTCATCACATTGGAGGATTTACAGCTACGACTGGTGATGGTCTTCGCTACAATTACACCATCCCGGTGTACAATAAGATGCAAGAGGAGGTGCTGTTTAGCGTCGCGAAACCAGGTACTCGCGCATCAAGAGTTGATGTTACCCTGGGGGAAACTAACGAACCGAATTACAACGCCACGGAGAAATTTCTAAAGAAGTCAGAGCTGTCGCCATTTGCTCATTCCTACTTGCTCACTTCTATAATAGGTCCCGACTACGTAGACCGTACGGATGATGGTGTAACCGCCGATGACCTCGGCTATTGGGTAAAGTTCACATACAAAAAAACCACAACTCCTACCGATCAATACAAATGGCGTGAACCTTTCTCTGACGCCCATTACAACGAAGGATGGATAACTGATGACCTGGACGGCAAAGGAAGCTACACTTATGGTGAAAAGGATCTGTGGTACCTCGCCAAAGCCGAAACGAAGTCTCACATCGCAGTCTTCAATAGTAGTACAGCCCGTGATGATGCGAAGGGAGCGGAACGGCAGATTCAGACCGACCCAACCATGACTACTTCCAAATCTTCATCAAAACTAGTCGACATCAAACTGTATTCGCGATTTGCTTTTGGTACGTATCCAATCAAAACAATAGAGTTTACTACCGACTACACACTATGCCAGCAAACACCCAATAGCGCTGCGACGACAAAAGGGAAACTGACTTTGACAAAATTGGCTTTTATCTATGGTAACAGCACCAGGAAGGCGCTTAATCAACTAACACCTTATGAATTTACTTACGGACACAATCCGAACTTTCAGCAAGACGCTTACGATCGCTGGGGTAACTACAAGTCTTACACTGCTGGAAATTCAATTAACAACGTCGACTTTCCGTACGTAGATCAAAACCCGGCTAATAAGACTGCACTTGATTTGAACGCGGGAGCGTGGAGCTTAACGCAAATAAAAACACCATCAGGAAGTCGGATTATCGTCGACTATGAGATCGACGATTACGGATACGTTCAGCACAAGCAGGCCATGCAAATGACGTCGATTGTAAGTCCTTACGATGCCAACGACAAATTCACATTGCAAAACGACGGTAAAGTGCGGTTCAAACTAGAACGGACGTTCACAGGGAGTCCAACAGCAACAGCTCAAGCTGATACGGTTAAGAAGTATCTTGATATGGCACGAGGTCAGCTATACTTTAAACTGCTGATGAACATTCGCGCTGCAACGGAGGCCGGCTATGACGAATATATTTCAGGCTATGCAGATATAGACTTTACTCAGCCGATGACTCTGGAGCAGGTGGGTGCAGATTGGACGTATGGAACCTTCCGACTCAAATTGGAAAGCAGTTATCATCCGTTCATGATTCGCGCATGGCAGCATTTGAGAACAAATCAACCCGAGCTTGCAAGCGCTCAACCGCACAAACCAACTGCGGCAACCACCGAGGGTGGCCGTGTAAGCGCCGCCGACGCAGTTAAAGGTTCTTTTCAAACGCTAAACAAGATGTTTAAACAGTTCGGCAGTTTCAATGGCTATTGCAATAACCAGGGCTATGGTAAACAGGTGACTGCATCTAAGTCGTGGGTTAGATTGAATTCTACTGATAAGATCAAGTATGGCGGTGGACTTCGGGTGAGGCAGATAACGATGAAAGACAACTGGCAACACGACCAGGAGGGAATTTATGGCCAGGTGTACGAGTACACGATGATCGAAAACAATAAAACGATCAGCAGCGGTGTGGCAAGCTATGAACCGCTGATTGGTGGTGACGAGAATGCGGTTCGCTACGCTAAAACGTACACCGATAACGTACCGTTGAGATCGAATAACAACCTGTATTTCGAATACCCTGTTAATGAAAGTTATTACCCTGGGCCACAAGTGGGTTACAGACGAGTTACGATGATGAGTCTGGCTTCGGCGGCGCTCGCAGGCAAGACATTGAAGAATGTGCTCCTCACAGACAATAATACCAGCGTGTTCCCAAGCGGGACAGGTGTTACATATGGTACGACTGGAAAAACAGTTCACGAGTATTACACGGCACGGGATTTCCCCGTCATCGCCGATGAAACCGACAAGGATGATGCACCTTTTAACTTATCGATACCCGTGCCTTTCCTTGGCAATGTGTCAATTTCCAAGTTGTCGTCTTCTCAGGGTTATAGCATTGTCACCAACGACATGCATGGTAAGCTCAAGCAAACAAGTACCTACAGGCAAGACAGGCAAGGTAAGTTTGAAGTCGATCCAATCTCATGGGTGAAATACAACTACGCGAGCGTTCCAAAGGTCTATCAAAAGGAAAATGTATTCGAGCTCAGGAATGAGCTTGTAAAGAACCTGGATGGAACGACAATAAGTTTTGCAAACTTCACTGATAATCCGTCGGGTGAGAAGTACAGCATGGGTCAGGAGAATGAGTTCTTCGTAGACATGCGGCAATACGAAGACCATGCATGGGAGGGAGGATTAAGTTTGAACATGGACGTTGTCTATCTCCCTATATTTTTTGCTCCGGTACCAATCCCCATACCAACGATCTGGCCATCGATCGGCAAAACAACGAGTCAGCTTCGCACAGCGTCTTCGAACAAAATCATTTTCAGACCTGGTATCCTCGAAAGTGTGGAAGCTTACGATGGCGGCTCCCTTGTCAAAACTCAAAATGAGCGGTGGGATATGCTCACTGGAAAAGTGGTGTTGTCGAGGGCGAACAACAATTTCGACAACCCGATTTATAGCTACAACATTCCGGCTTACACGGAGTACAGAGGCATCAGTGGGGCGTACCAGAACACAGGTCTAAAACTCAAAGTGAAGAATGTCCTTGCTGGAGGTGGAACCAACTACTATTTCAGTTCGGGACTCGACAACACGCTGCTTTATCCAGGCGATGAATTAATGTTATTCACTACCGAGGCGATGACGACGCCGTTCACAAAAGCCATTTATATGGGAGAACGCGGTGGACTGAAAAGCTTGAGTTCACCTACACCGCTGACAACGAGCCCACCCACCACCTATTATGGCCTGATTGTTCGTTCGGGTTATCGCAATCAATTGAATGCATCCATCGGTGCGATCACCGCTCTTGAAAATCCGGCTAAGCCAGGTGTTGAGGTTAATCATTCGAAGACCGTAACTGTTCCGTC
>WUUC01238033.1_pt1 | contig 11469 bp, 8 predicted proteins | sample 6278441 | NCBI WGS metagenome assembly WUUC01 (sample SAMN13675441, study PRJNA597444) | soil metagenome | isolation source: soil | place: USA: Washington | collected 2017-10 | reverse complement strand
TCTTTGGGCGATGGTTGCGCAGCACGAGCATCGACGAGCTTCCACAGCTATGGAACATCCTGCGCGGTGACATGTCCCTCGTCGGCCCGCGACCGGAGCGCCCGCACTTCGCGCGACAATTTGAGGCCAACGTTCCCGGGTACCGCGACCGTCTGCGACTGCCCGTGGGGCTGACCGGCTGGGCGCAGGTCCATGGGCTGCGGGGAGACACGTCGATCGCCGAGCGGGCTCGCTTCGACAACTACTACATCGAGCATTGGTCACTCTGGCTGGATGTTAGTATTCTCGTGCGCACCGTCGGTGTACTTTTCCGGAGCCTTTTCCGCACGAGTGTGCTCCCAGACCAGCTAGCAGGGCGAACGCGCTCCGCGTTGCGGTGGACCCGGCCAGCCCCTGCCGTCATCGAACAGACGGATCAAACGTAGGCCGGGCATTGGGCCGCGAATTCCTTGGCTCGCTGGCAGAGTCCAGATCGTTTTGCTACCGTCCTGTAGCACACCTGCGGTCATAGACTGTGGTCGTCCGCGACCTACACTCGACGGAGGAGCCAGTAGGGTGGTGACATCAGATTCGGACCACCTGTCGAGACCGGACCTCCTAGAGACGCTGTGGCGGTTCCGGGTGCTGCTGGTTGTCTGCACGATGGCCGCCGCGCTTGCGGGTTTGGCCGTGTCCAGCGTGCTGCCGGTGCGCTACGTGGCCAGCACGCAACTCGTGCTGGCCGATCCAAGTGACGCGACGTTGTTCCGCCCGCGGCGGGCGAGCTCCGCAGACCGGCGCCTGCTCAACGAAGCCGACCTGGTGACGTCGCCGGAGGTCGCCGCGCGAGCGGCCGAGAAGCTGGGGGGCCAGCTGACCCCCGAAGAGATCAGGGAACGCGTCAGCGCCCAAACATCCGCGGACAGTGACATCCTCGAGGTCATGGCAAGCGATCAGTCGGCCGAAGGAGCCGCTGCCATCGCCAACACAGTCGCCCTCGCGTACCAGGAGATCGTCGCGGAGCAACAGGCCGCCAAGGCCGCTCGCGCCACTGAGCTCGTCGCCCATTACCGGACGGAGCTGGAGGCGGCCATCGCTGAGACCGATCGGCTCCTCGCCGCGCGACGTGCCGAGATCGAGGAGTCGTTGCGAGGGGTCGCCTTCCGCACGACTGAGGAGTACCTGGGAGCGGTCGAGGACCGTATGGCCGGTGACGCGACGGCGCAGAACCTCCAACAGCGCCGGGACGCTGCCGTTCAGCAAGCCCTCGCTGTGCGGACAAACATCGCGCAGGTCAACGTCGACACCGCGCTGTTCGGGTCCGGGGTCGTGCGCTCTGAGCCCGCGGCGGTACCGCAGTCGCCGGCACAGCCGCAGCCGGCACGCGACACCGCGCTGGGCGCTGCCATAGGGTTACTCGCTGGGGTTGGGCTGGCCTGGTTCCGCGCCGAACGGGTCCGCTACGCGGATCTGGCGCGCGATGCGGCCGTCGTGTTGGGGGCGCCTCTGCTTGGCACGGTGCCCGTCTCCACGGAGTCCCGCCAGACACGTGTTGCCGCGCTGCCAAAGGATGGCCCCGCCGCCGAGGGGTACCAGTCCGTGGCCGAGTCCCTGCGCTTCGTCCTGTCCCGGATGAACGCCTCCACGATCCTCGTGGCGAGCCCAGACTCTCAGCCGTGCCAGGCGGAACTTGTCGTGCACCTGGCTGCGGCGTGCGTGCGAGACGGCCGCCGCGCATTGCTGGTCGACTGCGACCTGCGGACCGCGAGGTTGTCTCAGTTGGCGGGAGCTGCCGACGCGGAGGGCTTGACGACCCTGGCCGATATCGACGTGGCGTTCGCCTCCTGCGTGAGGAGCCTTCACTCTCCGGACGGCCAGCTTGTGCCCCTCGTTCCGGCGGGCCCGCAACCGGAGAGCCCCATCAGCTTCCTGAGCAGCCTCGAGTTCGAGAAGGCCCTCATCCGCATCAGCGAGCACACGGACCTCATCTTCTTGCACTGTCCCCCGGTCCTGACCGTGGCCGATACTGCGGCCATCGCCGCACAGGCTGACGGCATCCTGCTGGTTGTGAGCAAGGGGCTGCCGGTGGATGTCCTGGAGGAGTGCAGCTACCGGCTCGATCTGACGGGCAAGTCCATCCTTGGCTATGTGTTTGCCGAGCCCGCCCTCAGCGTGGCCCGGTCCCCCAGGGGCTACTGGAGGACCCAGTAGACGAACGGCTCCTCGTCATCACGGCTTCGCGCAGCCACGCCACGCGGGGAACCGAACTATGTGCCGTCGTGCCGTCGCGTTGCCTCAGGCGCCGTTCGATGCGGTCGTGCAGCTCGGCGACCTGCAACTCCACCGCGGGCAGCGACCACGGGTGCAGCAAGGCCGGGTCGATCGGGGACACGGGTCGCGCAAGGCTCTGCTCTACGGCCGGTAGGAGTCCCGCTCCAGAACGGCCGACGATCCGAACTCCTGATGCGGGTACCTCGCGCAAGCCCTCCGCGTCCGTGGCGACGACCGGGAGCCCCGCGGCGAGGGCCTGGAGCACCACCTGCGGCACGCCCTCGGCGGTGGACGCCTGTACGAGGACGTTGGCGACCGCGTACAGCTCCTCGGTCGCCTCCACGAAGCCCGTGAGGCGTATTGCATGGCCCAGGCTCCAGTCCCTCATCAGCCGCTCCAGGGGCGCCCGCTCCGGCCCCTCGCCGACGATGAGGAGCAGCGCGCGATTGGCCAACAGCAACGGTCGCAGTGCCGAGATCACGAGCGCGTGGCGCTTTCGCCGTTCCAGAGCCCCCAGGGACAGGATGATTGCCTTGTCGTCGGGAAGTTCCCAGCGAGCCCTCACCGCAAGGCGGTGGGCAATTGGCCATGAGCGTGTCGCGATGAAGCGCTCCACATGTGCTGGCGAGCGGACCAAGGCGTACTGACTGGGCCGCCCGATGCCCTCCCGCAAGAAGGCGTCGCGAAGCTCCTCACCCACTGTGACGAGGATGTCGGTGCCGCGAGCGCAAGCGCGCTCGGCCAAGGCGAATGGCTGGGACTGCCACCCGTAACCGGGGCCAAATGATGCCATGTGGACGGTATGGACCCTGACGGCCCGCAGGCCCCATGCCGACACCCGACCGAGGATCCCGGCCTTGGACTGATGGGTGTGGATCACGTCTGCTCGCTCGTAAGCGAGATAGCTGCGAAGTATCCTTAGCGCGTTGAGGTCTGAGGCGGGTGACATTTGCCGCACAAGGGAGGGGATCACGCGAGCGTTAACCCACGACGGGAGCGCTGCGGTGTCGCTGTCGCCTCCGACGACAAGGGAGACGTCGTGTCCGTGGCGGCGCTGCCACTTGAGGAAGTGCTGGAGGTTGATCTCTGACCCACCTCGCCGGAAGCGCGTCACGATGTGGACAACCTTCATGTGACGACCTTCATGTCCCGGCTCCTTCGGTCCCACGCCGAGGCGCGCATCAAACGTGGGCCTCGCTTGACCGCTCAGACTAAGCCTCGGCTCCGCCTGCGGGTCGGTCCCACCGCATCCTTCCCATCGTTCGCAACGCCTGCGCCTCCCGCTGCGGTCGGTACTGCGGGGCCAGTACAGTGGCTCTACAGAAGTCCTCCGCGGGCACCGTGGGCGGGACGGCATGGATCCGATGGCTACAACGGATTTCCTCGAGCACGCAGATGACGCGGGGCGGTGTCTGATGGTGGTGTCGAACCGACGGATTGGATCCCGAGCGTGAGCCGCCTTCGACAGCACCCGCGCCGAGGAGTCGTTGTCCTCGCTGTCAGTGTGAGCGTGGTGACCACCGTGGTGCTGATCTGGGTCACCGCTGTCGCCATTCGGTCACAGCAGACACGGCAACCGCCAGTGGATCGCGCGCCGATGCGACAGTCGGAGGAAGAGACCGCCGCAAACGAGCGGAGGGAACCCGATGAATGGCAGCCGTCGGCGTACTACGACGCCGACGACGTGGTCCGCCACGCTGGCGTCAGCTGGGTCGCGACGGCGCGGAGCGTGAACCGGAAACCGGGGGCCGGCCCGGAAATCGGCGTGCCGCAGGGCTTTGGCGGGAATGCTCGCGGCGCTGCCGGAGGGGCCGAGTACTGGGTCACGACCCTTGAGGACTCCGGTCCCGGCAGCCTTCGCGACGGCGCGGAGCGGGCGGGTCCCCTGTGGATTCGGTTCCAGGTGTCGGGCGAGATCCGGTTGCGCGAGGACATCATGGTGGCCTCAGACAAGACCATCGATGGCCGAGGGGCCAGCGTGACGATCACTCGAAAGGGGCTGCGGCTACACGGCGTTTCCAACGTCATCCTCGAGAACCTGCGGTTCCGTAACGGCCGCGGCGACACCACTGACGCCATTCAGATCGCGAATGGCAGCCACGACGTGTGGGTGGACCATTGCGATCTCGGGGGCTACCCGGACGGGCTCGTGGACATCACGGGCGGCGCGACAGATGTCACGGTGTCCTGGTCGGCGTTCTCCCACATCACGCCTCCCGACAACAACGGCAAGACCATGCTGATCAACGGGGAGGCGGCCGACGGCGAGAGCGCCACCGCCCGCCCGCGTGTGACCCTGCACCACAATTACTTCGACGCCACCATCCAACGGAACCCGAAGCTGCGGCACGGCCTGGTGCACGCCTACAACAACTACCTCCGGAAATGGGGCTCGTACGGCATGGCCGCGGAGGACGGGGGCGAGCTGTACTCCGAGGCCAACATCTTCGAGGCCGGTGACAGCAAGCGCGCGCTCTCCACTTCTCCCGTCGGCTCGGGTGGTACCGAAGGCTACGCTCGCTCGCTGAACAACCTCCTGCTCAACGACGCATCCGCGCCGTCCAACCGACCGAATGATGTCTTCGACCTGTCCGACTACTACAGCGTCGAGGTTGAGTCGGCTGACCTGACACTGCGTGACCGCATCGTCGCCGGGGCCGGTCAGCAGGACACGTCCGCCGACGTCTGGGTCAGGGCCGCCGGCTAAACGGGCGGTGAGACTCTGCCTTGTGAGCAGCGGTTGACCGGCTACCCTGATCTCGTGGCCGTTTGCGAGGCCGCTTCTATTGGAGCGAGGATTGAGCCAACGAGAGCCGGGGGGGAGATGCGGGGGGAGGGGCTTGCGAGCGGCGGCTGCGAGCCCATCTCGGAGGCTGCATGGGCGAATCGACCGGCGGCACGGGTGGCAAAGCGGATCGCGATCGTCACGAACGGCTTGACCGTCGGGGGGGCGGAGAAGCAGCTGCTCGAGCTGGCCCTAAGCCTCAAGCGTCGCGGGGACGAGGTGGCCCTGATCTCGATCCTGCCGTCGGCCGCCCACGAGGAGTCCCTAGTCGCCGCTGGCATCCCGATCATGACCCTGCGCCTGCGCAAGGGTGCGCGCGGCCTGTCCGCCATCCTGTCGGGAAGTCGGGCCGTGCGCATGTTCCGGCCCGACGTCCTCATTTGCTTTGTCTACCAAGCGATGGTGCTCGGACGGATCGCCGGGCGCTGCAATGGGGTGCCGACCGTCATCTCGTCGATCCGCAACGAGCGCTTCGGCGGGCGCGGCCGTGAGCTGCTGGTCAGGTTGACCGACCGTTGGGGATCGGTGACCACCACAAACTCCACTGATACGGCGCGCAGTCTCGTGCGGCGCCGCATCGTTCCCCGCCGGCGCCTGGTCGTCATCCCCAATGGCATCGATCTGTCCCTTTACCGGCGTTCCCCACCGGCGCGGGAGAGGCTGAGGCGGGAGCTGGGGCTGGCCGACGACGAGTTCCTCTGGCTGGCTGTCGGGAGCCTCACGAGCCAGAAGGACTACCCGACGATGCTGAGGGCCTTGGCCAGGATCGAGCGGTCGCGACTGTGCATCGCCGGGGAGGGCGTGTTGCGCGGTGAGCTGGAGCAGAGTGTGGCCCGCTTCGGCCTTGGGGACCGGGTGACGTTCCTAGGGGTGCGGCACGACATCCCATCCCTCATGAGCGCCGCGGACGGCCTTGTGCTGTCGTCGTCCTACGAGGGATCGCCGAACGCCGTCCTGGAGGCGCTCGCCGTCGAGCTGCCGGTCGTCGCCACCCAGGTGGGAGGAAACGCCGAGCTCGTCGAGGAGGGCGTCAGTGGGCACCTCGTCCCACCGAGTGACCCCCAAGCGCTCGCGGCAGCCATGCAACGGCTGATGCTGGCCTCGCAGGAGGAGCGCCGCGCGATGGGGCAGAGGGGTCGGGCCCATATCCGCATGCATCACGACCTCAAGCAGGTCCATCGCCGCTGGCATGAGCTCATCGACGGTGCTTCGGGCCGACCGGCCGGCGCACGTGAGGTAAGCGGCGCCGCCACATGATCGCGCCGTTCCAAAGAGCCATGCTCGGGGCCAATCCGTGTGAAGCTATCGCGCGGTCGGCGGACCCCGCAGTTGATCGGCAGTGCCGCACCGTCGCGCAGATCGTCGCGCAGATTACGGAGAGCCGGTGAAGTCAGAGCGACTTGGGCGCAAGACCCTCGGCGGCCTCACCTGGCAGCTGCTGAGCACGGTGGTTCAGGTGTTGCTGCAGCTCCTGGTCATCGCGATCCTCTCGCGGCTGCTCCCACCTCGCGCCTTCGGGGTCGTCGCGGCGTCGCTGGTCGCGGTGCGGTTCACCACGCTGTTCGTCGAGGGGGGCATCGCTGCGGCCGTCGTTCAGGCGCCCGAGATCGATCAACGCCACGTCCGCGCGGGTTTGACCTTCCAAGTGCTCGTGGGCATCGTCCTCTGGGGCGTGCTCGCCCTCCTCGCGCCGCAGGTGGCCGAGCTGTTGCGCACCCAGGAGGTCTCCTCCGTCTTGCCGGTCATCGCCTTCGGATTCGTGGTGCAGAGCTTCACGCTTGGTGATGCGCTCATGCAGCGCAAGCTCCGCTTCCGGGCCCTCGCCGTGCTCGAGCTGTTCTCCTATGCGGTCGGGTACGGCGGGATCGCCGTGCTGCTGGCGCTTCGGGGCTTCGGCGTGTGGGCCATCGTCTTCGGGCAGCTCGGCCAGAACGCGTTGCGCACCGTCGGGCTGTGGATCGTTGAGCCCCACGCGATGCGCCCGCTCTGGGATTGGTCGGCGCTGCGAGGACTCCTCGTCTATGGCGGCGGGCAGACGTTGTCGGCCTTCGGGAACTATGCCGGGAGGCAGGGCGACAACTTCGTCGTCGCCAGGTGGTTGGGACCGACCGATCTGGGCCTATACAACCGGGCGTACCAGATGATGAGTATGCCCGCTCACCTCCTGGGCAGTGCCCTGAGCAATGTGCTGTTCCCGGCGATGGCGAGCGTTCAGCATCAGCCTGTGCGGCTGCGCCGGGCCTACCTGCGGGGAGTCACCCTCGTGGCCATCGGCGCGCTGAGCGTGAGCGTCATCGCCGCGGTCGTGTCGCGCGAGCTCGTTCTGCTTCTCCTGGGGGAGCAATGGCTGGCGCTCCGCAGTGCGTTCCAGGTGATGGTGTTCGGGATGCTCTTCCGCACGGGCTACAAGCTCAGTGACTCGCTGGCGCGGGCCACTGGGGCGGTGTACCGACGAGCGTGGCGACAGATCGTCTACGCGCTGCTCGTGGTGACTGGCGCGTACATCGGAGTCCCCTGGGGCATCGGCGGGGTCGCGATCGGCGTGGTCCTGGCGGTGGTCGTCAACTACCTCCTCATGGCGCAGCTCAGCCTCCGGCTGCTCGACGCCCGCTGGAAGGACCTGCTGCTCGCCCACCTGCCGGCCATCGTGGTCGCTGGGGCTATTGGACTGGCCACCTGGCCGATCGCCACGCTTCTACGGTCCGTGGATGCCGGTCCAGCCTCCATCCTCTTAGGTACGCTGGCGAGCGCGGCGGGGATGGGGCTGGCGCTCGGACGCCTGGCGCCTCACGTCCCAGGCGGTGCGCCGCTGGCTCGCGCGCTGGCCGACGTGCTTGGCATGCTGGAGGACTCGCCGATGGGGCGGGCCGCGACCGCGCTGCTCGGGACGAGTTACCGTGTGCCGGCCCACGCAGGCTCGCGACTAGGATCCGGGAGGACTGTCACGTTGCCGGAGGATTAGCGAATGGCGCCTGCCGACCTGCACACCCTCTCGCCTGCCGGCCCACGCGCGCTGCCCGTGGCTCGCATTCGCAGCCTGCACGACCTTACCTACTGGCTGCTCCTCGGCCTGTTGTTCACCGTCCCGTGGACTGGGGTGATCACGCTCGGGCCGATTGGGACGGCGACCAAGGCCTTCGGCGTGGTGGTTGCCGGCATGGCCGTGCTGAGCTTGCTCCTCGAGCGCCCCCGCCGCCGGCTTGTCGATGCCCATGTCCTGGCCGTGGCGTTCACCGCGTGGGTCGTCGCGTCGTACTACTGGAGCATCGGGCGAGAGGAGAGCCTCGGGACGGCCGGCACCATGGTGATGACGCTCATCCTGCTGCTGCTCATGTGGGAGTTCGGCGGCGGCGCCGACCGGCAGATCGGCATGATGACCGCCTACGTGGCCGGGACCTTCTGCACCAGCGCGGTGCTGCTGTCGCGCTCTCTCGCGGGCTACTCGGCCACGCGCTTCTCCGTGACGGGCATCCCCCCCAACGACCTTGCGTTCACCGTGAGCGTTGCCATCCCAATGGCCTGGTACGTGGCGGAGAAGGTCACATCGCGACGCGCGCGAATCGTGTTGCGCCTGTACGTCCCACTGGCTGTCCTGGCCATCCTGCTGACCGCCTCGAGGTCTGGGCTGTTCACCACAGCCGTCGGTCTCCTAATTCTCCCGTTATCCTCCATCCGTGGCTCCGCCGGCAAGCAGGTGCTGATCGCGAGCGTGGTGATGGGCTCCATCCTGGCGGGATGGTGGCTGTTGCCGGAACAACCCCTCCAGCGGGTGAGCACTGCGCGTGAAGAGTTGGTCGAGGGCGACTTGAACGGCCGTAGGCAGCTGTGGGCGTTGGGTTGGCAGATGGCCGCAGATCGCCCGCTGATCGGGGTGGGTACGGGAGCAGCTCGGGTGGACGTCGATGCCCACCGAGGGGAGTACAAGGGGCTCCATAACAGCTATCTCTCGATTGGCGTGGAGCTGGGCAACATCGGGATTGCGCTGTTCCTCCTGCTCCTGCTCGCTGTAGGGAAGCCCAGCCTGGATGCGCAGGGCCTGGAGCGATACTTCGCTACCGTGCTGTTCGCGACATTGCTCGTCGGCCTGCTTCCGCGCCACTGGGAGTACGAGAAAGTCACCTGGATCGTGATCGGCATCCTGGTTGGGCAAGCAAGCTCGTGGCGTCAACTCAGCGCACGCTCGTCGACCAAGAGCGGACTTATGCTTCCGCGTCTCTCGGGTGACCGACGATGGGGGTCGCATCCTCCCTCCCCACGCTTCACGTCCGAGGCGCCCAGCGGAACGTCATGAGCCTCGCCGAGCGTTTCGCTTCGCGTTGCCAGGACGCCGGGCTGGTCCTTGGGAAGCGGTGTCCTGGGGAATGGCCGTGCAGCGCGTGAAGGTCCTCTACATCCTTGGCTCGTCCCACAGCGGGAGCAGCCTGCTGGCGAGCCTGCTCGGGGAAGTCCAAGGGTTCTTCGCGGCTGCGGAGATGCGGCTGGTGTGGCACGGTATCGACGGCCGCCGCTGCGGTTGCGGTCGGGTCGTGCGTGAATGCCTCATCTGGGCCCCTGCGATCGCGGCAGCGACGCGGTCCGGCCTACGCGACGAGCGGGAGGTCTTGCGCGCCCAAAGCAGCACGGTGCGCCTGCGCAACCTGTCGACATTGCTCCTACGGCGGGAGGTCCCGACTCCGCAGGCCGCGGCGTACGGCCGCATGCTCGGGGCGATGTACATGGCGCTCGCGGAGGCCACCGGCGCCCGCGTGATCGTCGACTCCTCCAAGAGTGCTGCGGAGGCGACCCTGCTGCGCGACTCGGCGGACGTGGAGGCAAGCCTCGTGCACCTCGTCCGAGATCCCAGGGCGATGTCGTACTCCTTGCGGCGGCGTGCCGCCCAGGCGGGGCCCCGCCAGCGCTTGCGTACGACGACGGAGTTGGCGCTACGGTGGTCGGTCACGAATGCGGTTGCCGAGCTGGTCTCGGGCACGTACCGGGGTCGTAGCGCCCTCGTGCGCTACGAGGATCTGTTGGCGCGGCCGGGGCAGACGCTGTCGCGGCTCGCCGAGCTCGTCGGCGAAGATGCGTCCGATCTCGGCTTCCTCCACGATCCATCGTGGCCACGAGCGTCGCGTCACATGGTCGGAGGCAACGCGTTGCGCTTTGACCAGAACGTGGTGCGGCTGCGGCCCGACGCCGCCTGGATGGACGGCCTGAAGCCCGTATCCGCGGCATTCGTGACCGGGCTGACGCTACCCCTCCTGCTACGTTACGGCTACCTCCACTCGCCAGCCCGACCCGCCATCCCCTCGTCGTGAGGCATCGAAACCCATCGCCCATCAGGCGATGCCCCAGCCATGGAAGTCGTGACCGAGGTAGCCGCGCAGTCGACGCACGTCCGGCTCCAGGCGTCGCCGGAGTTCTAGCCGCAATCCCTCCGGCAGCTCCGCGCGGCTCAAGTCAAGTTCGCGGGCGCCGACCCGAACCAGCCTTCGCCTCAACGAACGGGGGACCCGCCGGCGCGTGAACCGGCGGCTGCCCTTGGCCAGGACATGGATAGCCGGATGACGCTCATGCTTGGTCGCGGTGCGGTTGACCTCAGGCAGGTCGTCGGTCCCGAGGGGAACGTCCGGCAGCCCCAAGAATCGCCAGATGCGGTGCAGGGCCTGCTGTGGATGGTGCCGAAGCTCAGCCGACTCGATGACGAGGATCTGCCGGCGGTCGAAGTACGGCAGATACTGCTCGAGTTGGTAGGCGTAGCAACTGTCGTTCAGGTAGGGCTCGTCATACTGGAACGCCTCCTCGATGGGACGTTCCTCCCTCCCGCTGCCGACCCGGTGGAGGTAAGCCGAACACATCCGTTCGATCGGATCGCGGATGAGATAGACGAGTTTGGCATCCGGGATGACCTCGGCGATGCGTGCAGGCACCCCGGGATGCTGCGTGGCCTTTGTGTACTGCGGGCAGACCTCGCCCACGGCGGCGGCCCCGGCGGCGGCTGCGAAGTGGCGTTCATACCACGGCAGCCCTCGGGACCAGTTCAATTCCGCGACGAAGAAGTTGAGCTCCTTGGGCTTTGGCAGGAAGACATTCGGATGCTTGCCGAGGTAGACATGCAGCGCCGACGTTCCGGCCTTCATAGCCCCAATCGCGAGGAAGTTGGGTAGGACCAAGGTCTTCTCACCGCCGATGAGAGATGAGCACCGATAAGCCCATAGCCTAGACGAATAGCAGCCCATACCGGATGAGGTTGAGCGCTGTCGACGCTGGTGCACTAGGACTTCGATGAACAAATCGGGCTCTTCGCTATGAAGCGTGGTAAGGACCTGCTCAAGGCCCCGTAGAGGTTCCGCGGGAAGGGCCTGAAGCCCCCCGAGACTCGCATCTGTTTCCGAGGCTCGAGTCGAAGGAGGCTCCAGGTGCGCGATGAGCGTAGTCCAGCCGACGTCGTCCTG
>WUUC01222313.1_pt1 | contig 11472 bp, 7 predicted proteins | sample 6278441 | NCBI WGS metagenome assembly WUUC01 (sample SAMN13675441, study PRJNA597444) | soil metagenome | isolation source: soil | place: USA: Washington | collected 2017-10 | reverse complement strand
TGGTTCAATCCGCCGATAGTCTCGTCAAGCAGCCCCCGGTCACCTCGCGGCGCTACGTTAGCCGGCTCACGCATAGTACCTTGGCGGTCGTGATGGCGGGCGGGCGGGGCGAGCGGCTCAAGGCCTTGACCGATCACCGCTGCAAGCCGGCGACCCATTTCGGCGGCAAGTTTCGCATCATCGATTTCGTCCTGTCGAATTGCGTCAATTCAGGGATTCGCCGTATCAGCGTTATGACGCAGTACAAGGCGCATTCGCTCATCAAGCACGTGCAGCGCGGTTGGAGCTTCCTGGGCGGCGAGTTCGGCGAATTCATCGAGATGATTCCTGCCCAACAGCAACTCGGCACATCATGGTACCGGGGTACAGCAGATTCTCTGTTCCAAAACCTGCAGATCATCAAGCTGCACCGGCCAAGGTTGATCCTCGTTCTGGCCGGCGATCACATCTACAAAATGGACTACGGTCCGATGATTGCGCGGCACGTCGAGCGCAAGGCCGATATCACTGTCGGCGTGGTCGAGGTGCCCCGCATGGAGGCTCGTGGATTCGGCGTCATGACCGCCGACGACGAGCAGCGGATTACAAACTTCGCGGAAAAACCTGCTGAACCTGACGGTATTCCGGGCCGCGAGCACTTGGCGCTGGCCTCGATGGGCATCTATGTGTTCAACGCCAAGCTGCTGTACAGGCTGCTGGAGGACGAATCGACAGATCCCGGTACCGCCCACGACTTCGGCAAGAACATCATTCCCAAGGCTATCGATAAGCTGCGTGTATTTGCGCATCCGTTTCAGGATGTGCGGACCCGCGCGCAACAGTATTGGCGCGACGTAGGAACCGTCGATGCCTTCTATGAAGCCAACATGGAGTTGGTAGCGGTCAACCCCGAACTCAACATCTACGATGAGCAATGGCCGATCTGGACCTTTCAGCGGCAACAGCCGCCCGCCAAGTTCGTTTTCAACGACGACGATCGTCGCGGCATGGCGCTCGATTCCATGGTGTCCGGGGGCTGCATCATCTCTGGCGCAACGGTGAAGGAATCGTTGCTGTTCACCAATGTCCGGGTCGACAGCGGCAGCCTTATCGAAAAATCGCTGCTGTTCCCCGATGTGCGCATCGGCAATGGCTGTGTTGTCAAGAACGCGATTATCGACACGGCGTGCGCTGTGCCCGATGGGATGCAAATCGGCGTAGACCGGGCTGCGGACGCACGTAACTTCTACATCACCGAGAAGGGTGTGGTGCTCGTCACTCGCGAGATGCTGAGCAAACTGCGACTATAGGCGAGTCGATACTCTAAAGGGACGCTCATGAGATTCGTTTACGCTCGATCCGGCTTCGCGTTCTGCTGTCTGGCGCTTGCCTTGCTCTCGCTCGTAGGCTGCGCTTCCGGCCCCAAGCTCGTAGCTCCACGGCTGACGTTGGTGAGCGCCAACATGGTGTCTGCCGATGTGTTCGCTCAGCAATTCCGCGTGCGCCTGCACGTCGAAAACCCCAACGATCGTGAACTGCCCATCAAAAGCATCGAATACAAATTGTTTCTTGAAGGCGACGGCTTCGCCGACGGCACTTCCGAGGCAAGCTTTGTGGTGCCCGCGAACGGCGAGAAAGAATTCGACCTCACGTTGGAGACTAACTTCGTGAGTAGTATCGGCCGCCTGTTGAGCCGCTTGGCCGGCACGAGTCGAACCACCATCGAGTACTCGCTGACCGGCAGCGTCGTCATCGACAAAACATTCAGTCCCAAATTGAATTTCGCGGAAACCGGCACCGTGGATTTGGGACGGCGATAACCTCAGCGCCCCAGCATTTTCGCGTACAGCGCTTCGTATTCGGTCACCTGTCGTGCCCAGGAAAAATCCTGGGCCATTCCCGACTGCATCATCCGCTGCCATGCGGCGCGGTCCTTGAACAGATCCAACGCAGTGTGCAGCGCCCAACGCACTGCAGGGACATCGAAGTCGTTGAACACTATGCCTGTGCCGGTCTGAGCGGCCGCATCCCAGTGCTGAACGGAATCCGCCAAGCCGCCGGTGCGTCGCACGATTGGAATCGTGCCGTACTTCAAACTATAGAGCTGATTGAGTCCGCAAGGCTCATATAAGGACGGCATCAAGAACATATCGCTGCCGGCCTCGATCCAATGAGCCAGTTCCTCGCTGTACCCTTGGTGGAACGCCACCCGGCGGGGAAACTGCTTTGCCAGCCCGCGAAAGAACGCTTCGTATTGGGATTCGCCGCTTCCGAGCACGGCTACCGACAGTTCGCGCTGCTGCAGGATCTCCGGCAATGAATCGAAGAGCAGGTCGAAACCCTTTTGCTGAGCCAAGCGCGAAACCATCCCGAGCAGCGGGATGCGCTGATCGCCTTGAAGATCGAAGCGCTTGAGCAATGCCTGCTTGACGAGCGCTTTGCCGGAAAGATCGGTCGCGTCGTAATTGGCAGGCAGGTAGCGATCGGTTTTCGGCTGCCACTCGTCGTAGTCGACGCCATTCAAGATGCCGACCGGCGGTGAGCTACGAGCGAGCAGGTCGGCATCCATGCCAGCGCTTCCCGAGGGGGTGCAGATTTCCCGCGCGTACGTTGGGCTCACCGTCGAGACTGCATGCGCGTGCCGAATCCCTTCTCGCAACCAGACGATTTTGCCGTGAGCCAAGTCTTCGGCTTTCAGATCGCCAATGTGATGCGTGAATCCCGACGCTGCAATGGTGGTTGCCGGAAACTCACCCTGATAGCCGATGTTGTGGATCGACAGCAGCGAACGCGTATTGGCGAACAGCCGGTCCCAGCCGTACGTGGTTGTCAGCATCAGCGGCAGCAGCGCCGTATGCCAATCGTTGCAATGCAAAATCTGCGGCGCGAATTTCAGCCGCTGGCAGCTCTCCAGCGTTGCGCGCTGCAACAGTAAGAAGCGCAGGGCTTCATCCGATTCGAACGTGTATAGGGTGGAGCGGTGAAAAAAGGCCGGGCAATCGATCAGGTAGATCGGCAGCGAGGAGTTCGGCAGCGCCCCTTCATAAAGGGAAAACTTGAAAGCCGCACCATCCATCGGCACAACGACGTCCTGAACGCCGGCGACTGCCGTTACGCGCAACCCCTTGCGGTCGATGCTCGAGTAGAACGGCGTGAAGACGCGCACGTCGTGTCCAGCGGCATGTAATTGTCGCGGTAAAGCGCCAGCCACGTCGGCCAAACCGCCGGTTTTCGACAGCGGCGCGATTTCGGAGGCGACGAAACAGATCGACATCGGCGAGCGGGATGACGGCATAAGCGTGCAAGTATAACGGCAGTGCATGACGGTCCGGTTCCCGTGGCGCAGGTCCGGCGGCTGCCGCGCGATGCGGGTCAACCTTTCGTATATGCATTAAACAAGCCGGAATGAACAAAGGCGCGGTTACGTTCGCTGGCCGGTGCGTCCATGAGGCACAATAGGCGTCCAGTTACTGAAGTCATCGCCATGACCGACCCCGTGCAACTCTGGCTCGCGGCACAGCGCGAATTGGTCGAGCGCTGGATGGCCGCGCCCGACGCCAACGTGTTGCAGAGCGAAGTGCAGCGTTGGTGGCAGGCAGTCGCACAGAATGCGTCGCCTGAAGCACAAGCGCTGTCGCAGCAGTTGGCGCAACTGGGCCCGGTATTTCTGGCCGGCGCCGGTGACGCACTGTTTGAAATCTTCGGCATCAATACCGGCGCACCCACGGCAGAGGGCCCCACTCAGGGCATGCGGGCGCCGTTCGCCCGCTGGCTGGACGTCGCGCCCATCGGCTACTTTCGCGAGCATCAGCAACACGCTCAGGACTTGGCGCGGGCGCTCGATGAGTACCGCCGCATCGCCGAACGCATGGCGGGCGCCATTGGTCATGTCCATGCGGATGCCTTGGAGCGTCTCGCCAAGAAAATAAACCAGCTTGGTGCGGAAGAGGTCGTGCGCGACACGCGCCGCTTGTATGCGCTCTGGATAGAAAGCGGTGAGCAGGCTTTCGCGGAACACGCGAGCGCTGAGGCATTCGGGCGATTGCAGGCCGAACTCGTGAACGCCGGCATGCACGTCCGCGTGGCCCAACAAGCGATCGCAGAATACTTTCTCAAGTCGCTCGATCTTCCCACGCGCGCCGAACTCAATAGCGTCCACAAGCGACTCAAAGACATGCGGGACCGCATCGAGGAACTTGAGGGCCAACTGGCGACACGTAGCCGAGGCGACCGCTGATGTCGAACCTGGAACTCTCACCCGAACGAGTCCGAGCCGACGCTCAGCAATTTCGCGACCAACTCGGCCGTGCATTGCATGCGCTTGCGGACGCGCGCAACGTCGCGCCCGGCTCCACACCGCGAGAAGCTGTCTACACGGAAGACAAGATCACGCTGTTCCGCTACCGCTCGCCCGAGTCCTGGAACGAAACACCGAGTGCGGCCGCGCCGAGTTATCCGACCGGCCCCGCAGTGCTCATTTGTTATGCCCTGATCAACCGGCCATCGATGATGGACTTGCAGCCCGATCGCTCGATGATTCGCGGTTTGCTGGCGAAAGGGCTCGATGTATTCCTGATCGAGTGGGGCTCCCCGGACGGTTCCGATCGGTTTCTCGAGATGCACGACTACGTGAATCGCTACCTGCATCGGTGCATCGGCCAAGTAATGCGAATTCGCGGCGAGGAGCGGGTCAATCTCATCGGTGTCTGCCAGGGCGGAACCTTGAGTCTTTGTTATACGGCGCTGCATCCCGAGCGCGTTCGTAATTTGATTGCCATGGTCACGCCGGTCGATTTTCATACTCCGAAAGATTTGATTTCGAAATGGGTGCGGCATGTGGACGTGGATACGCTCGTCGACAAATTCGGCAATGTCAGCGGCGAGACGTTGAATGGCGTGTTCTTGTCGCTGCTGCCTTTCCGATTGATGAGCCAGAAGTATGTCGGTTTCCTGGACGTAGCCGCCGATCCCGCGCAAGTGGAAAATTTCCTGCGCATGGAACAATGGATTTTCGACAGTCCCGATAATCCCGGCGAGATGTTTCGGCAGTTCTCCAATTGGTTCTACAAGGAAAACAGGCTGTGCAAAGGGACGTTGCAGATTCGCGGCCAGGCTGTCGATCTGCGTCGCGTGACGATGCCGGTGCTCAACATTTATGCGACGCAAGACCACATCGTGCCGCCGCCTTCATCGCTTTGCATCAAAGATCTGATTGGAGCGTCTGACTATACGGAACACGCGGTGCCGAGCGGACACATCGGCATCTATGTCAGTTCAAAGTCCAAAGAACTGCCCGCCACAATTGCGGATTGGGTGCACGCCCGCCAAGATCGCTGACGGTTCATTCGCCAGCGTTAGAACAAATCACGAGTTCGGTTCAAGAGTCGCGTTAGGAGTCCTTTCATGATTTACGACAGCATTCTGCACACCATTGGCCGCACGCCCATCGTACGCATCAATAAACTGGCGCCGGCGCACGTCACCATGTACGTCAAGTGCGAGTTCTTTAACCCGCTGTCGTCCGTGAAGGATCGTCTTGCGATCGCCATCATCGAAGATGCGGAGCGCAGCGGTGCTCTGAAGCCCGGTCAAACCGTGGTCGAAGCGACGTCCGGCAATACAGGTATCGCGCTCGCGATGGTTTGCGCCGCCAAGGGCTATCCGTTCGTGGCGACGATGGCAGAGAGCTTCTCCATCGAGCGGCGCAAAATCATGCGCATGCTGGGTGCGAAGGTTATTCTGACTCCGGCTGCAGAGCGCGGGTCCGGAATGGTTCGCAAGGCGCAAGAGCTGGCCACGAAGAACGGCTGGTTTCTGGCGCGACAGTTCGAGAACGAGGCCAATCCCGAATATCACCGCAATACCACCGGACCTGAAATCCTCAGTGATTTCGCGGGCAAGCGCCTCGACTTCTGGGTCACGGGTTGGGGCACGGGCGGCACGCTGACGGGCGCCGGCGAGATGATCAAGAAAGCGCGGCCCAACACCAAGGTGATTGCCTGCGAACCGGCAGGAGCGTCCCTTTTGTCCGGCTCGGAATGGAAACCGCACAAGATTCAGGGGTGGACCCCGGATTTCGTCCCTGCGGTGCTCAATCGTGCCGTCGCCGACGAAATCGTGCCTGTCACAGACGAAGATGCGATTAAATCGGCGCGCGAATTGGCCGCAAAGGAAGGTATTTTCTGCGGAATTTCGTCCGGAGCCACATTCTCTGCGGCGCGCAAAATCGCCGAACGAGCCCCGCAAGGCGCAGTCATCCTCGCCATGTTGCCCGATACGGCCGAGCGCTATTTGAGCACGGCATTGTTCGAAGGCATCCCTGACGGGACCGATGCCGAGTAGCAAAGCCCTCTTGGTCGAACGGCTCCTCGGGTCGTGGCCTTGCTGATGAATGCTTAGGAAAAAATCCGCGATCCCCTCCAGGGGATCGTGCGGTGTGCGCAAAAATGTGACCTTTTTGTGAACGGCCGCACTCTGTTGAACAGTGCAGAGCGACATCCGCGGCACACTGGCGTAACTCCACCCTTCTTTGCAGTTTTGGATGGCAAACTGCCGTCCCCGTTAGACTTTATGCTCACCGCCATTGCCGTGGATTTCCCGATGAATCGTTTGCGCTACGTTCCTTTTTTCAACAGACAGGCACTTTGGCTGGCCGGTCTTCTGAGCGTGAGCGTATTGATGGGCTGCGGCGGCAAGCCGGACAGCGAAACCGCGTCGGGTAGTGCGCAAGCCGCGACCCAGGGTCCTCAAAAAGGATCAGGTCAGCAGGGTCCCGGCCGCGGCGGTCCAGGCGGTGGACCGGCAGTCATCACCGCTCGCGTTCAGGAATCCGAATTCGCTGCTGCCGTGGAAGCGCTAGGCACCGCACGGGCCAATGAAGCGATCGATATCGTTGCGAAAGCGTCGAATCGCGTGACGGCCATTCGTTTCCGCGAAGGTCAGTACGTGAAGCAGGGTGAAGTCCTGGTCGAACTCGACGCCGACGAGGCGCGGGCCGATCTGCAAATTGCGGAAGCGGTACTGGGCGAGAGCCGCAGTCAAGTCAATCGCGCTCGCGAGCTGGCATTGACGAAGGCGCTGTCCGCGCAGCAGATGGAACAACTGGAAGCCACGTTGAACGCAAACGAAGCGCGAGTCGCCGCATCGCGCTCACGGTTGAACGATCTCATCATGCGTGCACCGTTCAGTGGGCGCGTGGGGCTGCGCAACGTCAGCGTCGGCGGCTTGGTCAATCCAGGGACCGTCATTACGACACTCGATGACACGAGCGTGATGAAGTTGGACTTCTCCGTCCCGGAAACTTTCCTCAGCAGCCTCGAAGCGGGACTGCCGGTGGAAGCCAAGAGCGCCGCCTACTCCGAACAAACCTTCAAAGGCCAGGTCCTGAGCGTCGGCACTCGAGTCGATCCGATCACGCGGTCCGTCGTCGTTCGAGCCCAAATGCCGAATCGCGAGGGCAAGTTGAAGCCCGGTATGTTTTTGACCGTTCGCTTGTTGCATGGCGGCGGTAAGACGATGGTGCTGCCGGAACAAGCGCTGGTCCCGGAACGCAACAAACAGTTCGTCTTCGGCGTTCGCGACGGTAAAGCCTACAAAACTGAAATTGTCGTCGGCCGACGTCGTCCCGGGGAAGTCGAAGTGCTGCAAGGCCTGACGGTCGGCGACGAAGTCATCATTGAAGGAACGCAGAAAGTTCGCGACGGCGTCGCCGTGCGCATCACGCCGGTGACGGACAAAGTTGAGGGCGGCGTGTGATTCTGTCGGACGTTTCCGTACGTCGCCCAGTCCTGGCGATCGTCTTCAGTTCGCTGCTCACGATTATCGGCTTAATGGCCGCCAACCGGCTGGCCGTGCGCGAATACCCTGACATCAGCGCGCCGATCGTCGGCATCAACGTCACCTACCGCGGAGCCTCCGCCAGCGTCATCGAATCGAAGATCACGCGCGTGATCGAGAACCAGGTAGCGGGCATCGAAGGCGTCGACAAACTCACCTCTTCGAGTTCCGACGAACGATCGCGTGTCACGATCGAGTTCACGCAGGACCGTGACGTCGAGTCCGCCGCCAACGACGTGCGCGAGCGCGTTGCGCGCGTACAAGCGATGCTGCCGCAGGAAGCCGATCCTCCGCAGATCAATAAATTCGATTCGTCGCAAGACACGACGATCAACATCAACATCACTTCCGACACCCGCTCGCCGTTGGAGCTGACCGATTACGTCAATCGCTACGTGATCGATCGCTTCTCCGTCGTCGATGGTGTCGCGCAGGCGCGCATCTTCGGCGAACGCCGCTATGCCATGCGCGTCTGGATCGACCGCGCGGCGCTTGCTGCGCGCGGGCTGACGGTGCAGAACATTGAAGAGTCTTTGCGGCGCGAGAATGTCGAATTGCCGGCGGGGCGCATCGAATCGACAGAGCGCGAGTTCACCTTGCGTACGGAAACCGGTTTTCGTTCGGAACAGGATTTCCGCGATCTACCGATTGGCCGCGGCGCCGATGGCTATCTTGTGAGGCTCGGCGAAGTCTCGGAAGTAAAGCGCGACGCTGAGGATTTGCGCAACCTTGCGACGTCCAGCGGCAAGAGCGGCATCGTCATCGGCATCGTCGCCAATTCCACGGCGAATGTGCTCGACGTCTCCAAGGGCGTGCAGGCCGAGATGGAGACGATCAAGGCCGGACTGCCCGACGATATCTTCATGGAAGTCAACGTGGACTTCTCGATGTTCGTGCGCGAGTCGATCGGCGAGGTGATTGAGGCGCTGGTCGTGGCGATGATTCTCGTGCTCGTCGTCATCTACGCATTCCTCGGGACCGTACGAGCAACGCTCATCCCAGCGGTAGCGATTCCGGTTTCGCTGATCGCAGCTTGTTCTGTCATGGCGGCGTTCGGCTATTCCATCAACACGCTGACCTTGCTGGGCGCTGTCCTTGCGATCGGGCTGGTCGTGGACGACGCAATCGTCGTCCTCGAAAACATCGTGCGTCGCATCGAAGAAGGCGAACCGCCGCTGATTGCCGCCATCGACGGCAGCAAGGAAATCGGATTTGCAGTGGTAGCGACCACACTCGTCTTGATCGCGGTGTTCCTGCCGATCTCCTACATGGACGGCAACCTCGGGCGTCTGTTCGGCGAGTTCGGCATTACGATTGCCGCGGCAGTTGCATTCTCGGCGTTTGTCGCACTGACAATGGTGCCGATGATGTCCTCGAAGCTGTTCGCAAAGGGCATCGTGCGCGGCCGCGTCGTGAATGCAGTTGACGGAGCCTTCAAATGGCTTGCCGCATATTACGAGCGCGCGGTACGAAAGGCGGTGGCCAAGCCCTACTACCTCGTTGCAGCAGGACTTCTGTCGGTCGTGCTCGCAGCTGTGCTTTACCGCGTGCTGCCCAAGGAGTACTCGCCCAACGAAGATCGGGCCATGGTGCAGATGATGATCAATACGCCTGAGGGATCGAGTATCGATTACCTTGCGCGGCACTTGGCACAGGTCGAAGTGTTTGCCGTCGAGGAAGTTAAAAAAGGAAATGCCGAGCGATATTTGGTGCGCGGTGGTTCCTCCGGCTTCGGTGGCGAATCCAATACCGGCCGCATCGTAATGCCCCTGGTAGATTGGAGCGCGCGCGAGGAGACGGCTCAGCAAATCGTCGAGCGTTTGCGCGCCAAAACCCAAAACATTGCGGGTGCACGAGTCAATGCCATCGCGCCGGGCGGCTTGGGGCAGCGTGGCCCGGGCGGCGGAGCGCCGGTGCGAATCGTCATCGGCGGTCCATCCTATGAAGTACTGCAGGAGTGGCGCGACAAGGTCTTGGCGCGCGCAGCCGAGAATCCTTTGCTCATCAATCTCGATTCGGACTACTACGAGCGCAAGCCGCAGATCAACGTGGCTGTGGATCGCGATCGCGCCGCCGATATGGGCGTCTCGCTGACGGTCGTGGGTCGCACGCTCGAGACGATGATGGGCTCGCGTGTTGTGACCACTTATCAGGAGTCGGGCGAGGAATACAACGTGGTTCTGCAGGCCCGCGAAACCGATCGGGCCACGCCCAGCGATCTCGACAACATCTATGTGCGCTCGGACAAGTCGGGCCAGCTCATTCCAATGTCCAATCTGGTCAAGATCAACGAGTCGGCAGGACCCGCCGAGCTGCGACGTTTCGATCGCCTTCGCGCCATCACGATCACTGCAGGCTTAGGGCCGGGCTATAACTTGGGCGAGGCGCTCGACTACATGGACAAGATCCTCGACGAGGAATTGCCCGCCGAGAAGCAGATTCGCTATGACGGCGAATCTCGTGAATACCGGCAATCGCAAAGTGCGGTCTTCGTGACATTCGGCTTGGCGCTGCTCATCGTATTCCTCGTGCTCGCGGCTCAGTTCGAAAGCTTTCGCCATCCGGCGATCATCATCATGACCGTGCCGCTCGCGGTTACTGGCGCCCTGATCGGTCTTTGGATCACCGATAGCACGATCAATGTTTTCAGCCAGATCGGCTGCGTCATGTTGATCGGACTTGCTGCGAAGAACGGCATTCTCATCGTCGAGTTTGCGAATCAATTGCGCGATCGTGGCGAGGAGTTCGTCGAAGCCGTGGTGAAAGCTTCGGTCGTTCGCCTGCGACCGGTGCTGATGACGAGCCTGTGTACGGTGTTCGGCGCATTGCCGCTTCTCCTCGCGACGGGTGCGGGCGCGGAGAGCCGTTCGTCGATCGGCGCAGTGGTTGTCTATGGTGTGACCTTCTCAATGCTGCTGACGCTGCTGATCGTGCCTGCCGTGTATGTATTGATCGCCAAGAATTCGCACTCGCCGGAATACATCGCGCACTTGATCGACAAGCTTCGCGGCTCGAAGCCATCGACCGCGGTGGCGGAGGGCGAGTCGGAAGGTTCACGCCCGTAGCGCTACGCAGGCGCCGTGTACCTATAATGGGGCTCAAATAAGGAGCCCTTATGAGAGTCTTCGGATTTCCCAATACGCGTTCTGCACGCGCAGTCTGGGCGCTGGAAGAAGCCGGCGCGACATACGACTATCAACACGTGAATCTGCTGAAAGGCGCTGCCCGCGAGCCTGCTTACCTGCAGGTCAATCCTGGCGGTAAAGTGCCTGCGCTGAGCGATGGCGAACTCATGCTCAGCGAATCTGTGGCTATCTGTTGGTACATCGCCGAACGTTTCCCAGGCGCCGGATTGTTGCCCCTCGATACTGGGCAACGGGCTCAAGTTCAACAGTGGTGCAGCTTCGCTGTCACCGAACTCGAGCAACCGCTATGGAATATTTCCAAACACACATTCGCGTTGCCTGAGAAGCGCAGAGTGCCCGCCATCCTTGAGACGGCTAACTGGGAATTCACTCGAGCAGCGGGTGTCCTGGCGATGGGATTGGGATCACGCTCGTATATCGTGGGCGACGCGTTTTCAATCTCGGACATCTTGCTGGGCAATACGCTTTCTTGGGCACGGCAACGTCAGGTCTCCATCGAATCGGCCGTACT
>WUUC01111040.1_pt1 | contig 11473 bp, 10 predicted proteins | sample 6278441 | NCBI WGS metagenome assembly WUUC01 (sample SAMN13675441, study PRJNA597444) | soil metagenome | isolation source: soil | place: USA: Washington | collected 2017-10 | reverse complement strand
CATCTCAGGGAGCAAGCGGCGGAGCACGAACAGACATGGCAAACGCGAGCTACGACGTCATCGTAATCGGGGCTGGACCGGGCGGCTATCCAGCCACGATTCGCGCTGCGCAACTGGGCCTGAAGACCCTTTGCGTCGAAAAAGAATACATGGGCGGAGTCTGTCTCAACTGGGGCTGCATTCCTTCCAAGGCACTGATCGCCGCTGCACACACGGTCGATAAGATTCGCCACGCCGACTCGATGGGCATCACGACGGGCCCGGTGAAGGTCGACGTCGAGAAGATGCAGCAGTGGAAAGAGGGCATCATCAAGAAGCTGACCAGCGGCGTCGGCACCTTGATCAAGGCCAACAAAGGCGAGCACTTGATCGGCACGGCCAAGATCAAGAGCCGCACCACCGTCGAGGTCACCACGCCCGATGGTAAGGTTCAGACGTTCGAAGCCAGCAAGGGCATCATCGTCGCCACGGGTGCCAACACGATCCAGATCCCCGGCTTCACGGTGGACGGCAAGGTCGTGATCACGGCGCGCGAAGCGGTCAGCCTCAAGAAGATTCCCGAGACGCTGGTGCTGATCGGCGGCGGCGTCATCGGCCTCGAACTCGGCATGGTCTACCAGAAGCTCGGTTCGAAGGTGATCGTCGTCGAGATGATGGATCAGCTTCTGCCCACCGAAGATCTCGACCTCGTGAAGGTGGTCGAGAAGCGCTTCACCAAGGCCGGCGGAGAGATCCTCACCAAGGCCAAAGCCAAAGCGTGCAACGTCAAGGGCGCCAAGGCTTCGGTCACCGTCGAACACGAAGGCAAAGAGCGCGTCATCGAAGCAGACAACGTGCTCGTCGCCGTTGGCTTCAAGCCCAACTCCAAGGGCCTGGGCCTCGAGGAAGTCGGCGTGAAGCTCGACGAGCGCGGCCACATCATCACCAACGAACTGCTGCAGACCAACATCCCCACCATCTACGCGGTGGGCGACGTGGCCGGCGCTCCGTACCTCGCGCACAAAGCCACCAAGGAGGGCGAGATTTGCGCCGAGATCCTGGCCGGCCACAAGACGGCGCGCGATTGGCGCGTGATGCCTGCGGCGATCTTCACCGATCCAGAGATCGCCACGGCCGGCCTTCGCGAGAAGGAAGCCAAGGCTCAGGGCCGCAACATCAAGGTGGGCAAGTTCCCCTTCTCGATCTCGGGCCGTGCCATGGCCGTGAACGAGACCGACGGCTTCATCAAGACCATCATCGATGCCAAGACCAACGAAGTACTCGGCGTGGGCATCGTCGGTCCCGAAGCGAGCAACTTGATCAGCGAAGCCGCGCTCGCCATCGAGATGTGCGCGTTCGCGGAAGACGTGGGCCTGACTGTCCATCCGCATCCGACGCTCGGCGAAGCGATGATGGAGTCCTTCAAGCACGCGCTCGGTGAAGCCGTGCACGTCATGAACAAGTGAGCCGAACTCTCGCCGTGTACCGTTTGGGCAGCGTCTCGTACGCGGAGGCCCATGCCTTGCAAGAGCGTCTCGCTGACGCACGCAAGGAAGGTCGCGGCGAGGACGTGCTGCTGCTGCTCGAACATCCCAAGGTCATCACCCTCGGTCGCGCCGCCAAGCAGGAGAACATCCTGCTCTCGGACGAAGCGCTGGCAGCTCAAGGCTACGAGGTGTTTTCGACCGGGCGCGGCGGCGACGTGACCTTTCACGGACCCGGCCAATTGGTTGGGTATCCAATCGTCGACCTGAAGCCGGAGCGCCAAGATGTGCGGCGCTACGTGCAAGACCTCGAAGAGACGATGATTCGCATCTGCAGCGACTACAGCCTCGATGCCGGACGCGTCGCCGGTAAGAACGGCACCTGGATCGGCGATCGCAAAGTCGGCGCGGTGGGCGTGCGCATCAGTCGCTGGGTAACGATGCATGGCTTCGCGCTCAACGTGAGCACCGACCTCCGCTTGTTCGGAGCGATCGTGCCCTGCGGCATCCCCGATCGCGAAGTGACCTCGCTCGAGCGAGAGCTCGGCCAAGCGCCAAGCTTCGATGAAGTGCAGACAAAGACCGCCGAACACTTCGCAGCCTTGCTGGGCGCCACTTGGCGCGACGTCGCTGGCACGCCCGACTTCGACTAGTATCTGGCCGATGCGCAAAATGGGTGTCGACCCAGGCATGAAGCGTGTGGGTCTTTCGCTATCGGACGAGGAAGGCGAGCTGGCCTCGCCGTTCAAAACGCTGCAGCGCAGCGATGACGCGAGCGTGGTACGCACCATCGCCGAGCATGCTGCGCAGCAAGAAGTCGAAACGATCGTGATCGGTCTGCCGCTGAGGATGAACGGCCTCGAAGGTCCGGAAGCGAAGCGCGCGCGCAAGTTCGCGGCCTTGGTCGAGAAAGAGAGTCAGCGCAAGGTCGTACTGTGGGACGAACGCATGACGACGATGGCCGCCGAGCGCCAGCTGCGCGGCAGTGGTCTGCACGGCGAAAAGAAGCGCGCGCGTATCGACGAAGCCGCCGCCACCCTGCTTTTGCAGAGCTATCTCGATGCTCAAGCGCGCTGATCTGTTCTCGTGGTTTCGACGCCTGGTGTTCGTCGGCTGGCTCGCCGGTACGGGTTTTCTGATTTTTCAGCTGATCATCTTTCCTAGCCAACCCGGGCCCGGACCGAACAAGGACGTGCCCTTCTACATCGAAGCGGACGACGACCTGGCGCAGGTCGCGGCCAAGTTGCACGCGGAGAAAGCGATCCGCGATCCTGTGGCGTGGCTACGCTTCATGCGTCTGTTCGGTGGCGAACGGTTGCTCAAGCGCGGCTGGGTGCCAATCAACCGCGCGCTCTCGGCAAAAGAGCTGCTCGCACGGCTCCTCGATCTGGGCGCGCATCCGCTTATCACCGTGAACATCCCCGAGGGCTTCAATCGCTTCGACGTCGCCACGCGCTTGTCGCGCTATGGCCTGGGACAGCGTGACGTGTACTTGCGCATCAGCGAAGACCCGGAGCTGCTCGCGCGCTACGGCATCGCGGCTCGCAGCAGCGAGGGTTACCTGTTTCCCGCGACCTACCAGTTCGCGCTGAATACGAGCCCGCGCACCCACATCGCGCGCATGTTGGCGGCTTTTCGCCGGCGCACCGGGCCGCTTCTCGCCGAGCTTGCCGAAGCCCGTGCGCGTGCTGAAACCGTGCTCACGGATCACGAGGCGTTGGTGCTGGCTTCCATCGTCGAGAAAGAAGCGCGCCTACCCGACGAGCAAGCGGTGATCGCGGGCGTGTTCCTCAATCGGCTGCGCGATCCCAACTTCGTGCCGCACCGCTTGCAAGCCGATCCCACGGTGGCTTACGGCTGTCTGGCGGCGCCCACGGTCGCGTCTACTTGTGCAGCATTCGATGGCAAACGCGTGACCGCAGCCATGGTTCGCGACAAGGACAATCCCTACAACACCTATCGCCTCGACGGCTTACCCCCGGGCCCCATCGCCAATCCCGGTCTGGCTGCATTAGCAGCCGTGGTGCATCCGCAAGTTCATGACTATTTCTATTTCGTTGCAACAGGCGGAGGTCGGCACAGCTTCAGCCGCACCCTCGAGGAGCACAACGCTTTCATTCGAGGCGCGCCATGAAGCGGGCGAAAGACGCAGCCCAACTCGCGCTCTTCGACCTGAGTCCGCCGCCTGAAGAGCTCGCCCCGTGGGATCGCGAACTCGAGCACCTCGCCGCTGCTTTGCCCGAGCATTTGCGGCTTGGCACGTCGAGTTGGACCTTCGAAGGCTGGACACATCTGGTCTATCGCAAGTCGTACCCCAATCAGCGCGCCTTCACGCGCGAGTCACTCGCTGAGTACGCTCGGCATCCGCTGATGCGTACGGTGGGCATCGACCGCAGTCACTACAAGCCCCTCGATGAAGCGAGCTTGCGCGAGTACAGCGCGCAACTGCCCGAAGGATTTCGCTGCGTGAGCAAGGCTTGGGATGAGCTCACGACCATGGTCTTTCCGGATCATGAGCGCTACGGAGAGCGCCGCCGCACCAAGAACGCGAGCTTTCTCGACGTCTCGCGCTTCAGCGATTTCGTGGCGCAACCGCTGTTGAATGCATTTGCCGATCACACCGGCCCGATCATCCTCGAGATCGCGCCGATGCGGCCTGCCCCGGCTGCTCGCGAGTTCGAAGATCAGCTCGCTCGGTTTCTGGCGCGTGCGCCCAGGCCTCTTCACTACGCAGTCGAGCTGCGCAATCGCGAGTTGTTCACGCCACGTTACCTGGCGATCCTCGCGCATTACGCGGCCAGTCACGTACTCAACTATTGGACGGGCATGCCCACGTTGCGCGAGCAGATGGAGATGCGGGCGAGCTTGCCAGGCCCGGTAACAGTGGTGCGCTTGATGTTGCCGCCCTACACCGCCTACCAGAAGCGCATGATCGAACTTGCTCCCTTCGATCGCATTCTCGATGCGCAGCCGGAGATGCACGAACACGTCCAACGCTTGATCACGCGCACAGCTGAACTCGGCCACGTGACGTACGTGCTCGCTAGCAACAAGGCCGAAGGTTGTGCGCCGCTCACCGTGCGCGGCATCGCCGAGCGCTGGGCAGCCGATCACTCCGCGTACTGACTCGGTCTCACGACTGATCAGGACCGGTCGCCGATCGCCTCGTATGAGGCCGCCAGGCGCGAACAGCCGCTACTTTTCTTTGTCGTTTCAGTGCGCGCCATGGACAAGGCTCCATCCACCGCTAGACATCGACGCCCGTGTCTCTGCACAATCGAAGCGCCTTGAGTGATCGTTCCGACATGAAGAGGCAGAGTTGGATCGGCGTGTTGTCCGAACGCGCAGGTCCTTTGATCGAGCCCGCGCTTTGCTTTCTACAGCGCCAACGCGCGGGCGACAGCGACTCGTTTCGTGGCGGAACCGAGGGCATCCGCTGGCTCGCACGGGAGCTCGTCGCCTTCGCCTATCTCGAAAGCGTGAGCGACGAAGAGGAGCAAGCGTTCGTCGAGGGCGCCGGAGCATTGCTAGGTCTGATCTTGATCGATCACCTGCCCGAAGCGCGCCACGCTGCCCAAGCCGGCGCACATCGTGTGCGTATCGGCGCGTACGCATTCATCGATCCATTCGCGGCGATCGAACGCGCCCTTGAAGCACGTGACATTCCCAAAGCGCTTGCGGCTTCACTTGCAGAGGCAGAGCGCGAAGCGCGTGGTGTCGGCGCAATGTCGCGTGTGGTGCGTACGTTGGCGGAGCTGCTCTTGCTCGAACGGCCGCACTTGCGCGTCGCAGGCCAGTTCGATGCACGGTTGATGCTCGCCGGGCGCAACGACGACGAGCAAATCGAAATCGACCTGACTCAGGCGATTCGCGCGACGTCGTCACAGAGCGCGCAAGCCGTACAGGATGTCGCCCGACGTCTGATCTCGCTGTTGCCGGGCGCGCAAGAACCTGAGCAAGACTTTCACGACCTGCGCTCGCGCATCGTCCCGCGCATCTGTCGCACCGATGCGGTGACCAGCCTGTCGAAGCAAGGCCGCGCAGAGCTCTTTCGCAGCGAATTCGTGAGCGACCTTTCCATCGCCATCTTGGTCGAACACGAAGGGCGGGCCCGCTACTTGCGCACGCGCGAAGTGGAAGCCTTCGCTATCTCGAGCGCCGACTTGCTCGCCTATGCGATCGAGAATCTGTTGCTGCGTTCAACCCAGTTTCGCTTGAGCGAGCTCGATCGTGAAGCCAAGGGCTGCTTCATCACGCGCACGGGAGACGGACGCGACTCCACGCGCGTGCTTTTGCCGAGTGTGCGAGCCCTGCTCCGTGAACGGTTCGGTGACCACGTCGCTGTGGGCATTCCGCACCGAGATGCATTTCTGTGCTGCGACGCTAGCGACAGCCACAGCGTCACGACCATTCGCGCGCGCGTGACGCTCGATGCTGCCCGCGCCCCGCACCGGCTCACGGACGAGCTCTTTCGTTGCACGCCGAGCGGGCTTACGTCGCACGTGCCGTAACCAGGCGCGCGATGAGACGCTCAGCGCCACCTTCCAGATGGACGCGCGCTTCGTTCACCAGAAAGCCCGCCGTTTCCGCGGCGCGCAAGCAGGCCAAGGTTTCGCGTGCGGAGAGCAACGCTGCGCCGTACTGATCACGGCGCTCCCGGCCCGTCGTGCACATGGCCTCCGTGACGTGCACGCCAACGTCGTCCACCGCACGCTTCAACTTGCGCGCAAGGCCTGGATCGGCGCGATGCAGTGCGTTCAGCAGCGTGCGCATGTCCGCGGCCAGCGCATCACTGTCGCCGTAGAGCGTCGTGGCCTCCGCTGTAGCCGAGTTCGCGAGCTTATGCGTGAGCATGTCCGTGCACTCTTCCTGCGCGATAAGCGCGTCGTGCTGCATTCACCCAGCCAAGGTGGTTGATGTGCCACCACACGAGCATCGATGCGGCGACCATCTCGAGCGCCATCGCCACCCAAGCGCCCGGCGCGCCCCAATGAAGCCGACGAGCGAGCAAGAATCCCAAACCGGGCGTCACGCCCCAAGCGCACAGAATCGCCACGAGCAGGCTGCGTCGCTGCGCGCCCGCACCACGCAAGACGCAATGGCCCACCGTCGTCGAAGCATCGAACACTTGCTGCAACGCCACCGCGACCAGCACGAGCCGCGCTACATGATGAAGACCCGTGTCAGTGCCGAACGCCTTGACGATCTGCGGGCCGAGCAAGATGAACACGCAGCCGCAGAACAACGCATAGGACACGGCGAGCTTCACGGTCTCGCGCGCCACGAGAGGCACGAGGTGAAAGCGACCTCGTCCCACGCTTTGCGCCACCAGCACCGTGGCCGCTTCCGCGACGGCAAAAGCAGGCAAAAACGAGAACGCCGTCACTTGCACGCCGATTTGATGTGCGGCCATATCGCGATCCGAGGTGCCCGCCAAAAAGAGCGACAAGAGCAGCAGCGAGCCGATCTCGAGCAGCCACTGAAAGCCGGTGAACGAGCCCACTTCGAGCACGCGCTTTTGCGCATGCCACTCGGCGCGGCCCAGCGACAGCCCTTGCTCACGCTGCACGTAGATGAGGATCGAAAGTTGGATACCGAACGATCCGATGTTGGCGAGTGCAGCGCCTGCGACGCCTAAGTCGAGCATGAAGATGGCGACGTAGTCCATGCATGCGTGCAGCAAGTTGCCGATCACGGAAGCTATCAACGGCGAGCGCATGTCACCGTAGCCAAAGCGCGCTTCGCGCAGCGCCGCATAGGCGATGATGACAGGCGCACCCAGTGAGCGAATCGCGATGTAGGTATGCGCAGCTTCGGCGGCTCGCGCGCTCGATGCGTGGTTGGCGGCAAGCGAGGCCATGCCCTGCGCGAAAGCAGCCATGAGCAAGCCGAGCCAGACCGCGATCATCAACCCGGCACCCACGTAGGCACGTGCCGCATCCAGCTGGCCGGCGCCGCGCGCCTGGGCGAGCAACACCTTCACGGCGCGCAGCAACCCAAACGCGAAGCCCATGATGCCGAGCGTCACGACCGCGCCCAAGCCCACGCCGGCAAGCTCTGCTTCACCGAGCCGCGACACCATCGCGGCATCGACCAGGCCCATCAGCGCGAAGCTCAAACCTGACAGCGTGACGGGCCAAGCCAAGCGCAAGAGTTCGTGGCTCGGCGCGGATTCCCAAGCGAAGCGTTCCTGTTGTTGGGCTGGAGTGGACATACGACACCAAATGCGAGACAGCCCATCGCTTGCGGACGCAACGCCGCACGCAGGTCGGTTCACCGCCTGATGGGCAAGGCGATGCGACGAGACAAAACAAAAACCGCGGGAAGCTTTTGGCCGCCCGCGGTTTGGATCTTTCAGAGGTAGAGTTTTTAGCTCTCTAAGTCCTCTCTGGATCGGCCGCGGGCCAGCGCTTCGTCCAGTGGCACATACGTACGACGCTTGGCTGCGGACAGCAGGCAGCGAAGCCGGCTCGCTGAGACGCAGCAATCACGTCGGCACATGCCAGCACGCTATTGCTGGCTCGGTATGCGCGGCGCTGCGTGTGGCGAAGCATGGTGAATCCAAGGCTAAAGAAATCCCCGCCCGTGTCAATGAAATCCTCGAAAACAAGTGCTTCGAGGCGATCATCACGTGTGCTCAGGTAATCCTCAGCCGGTAACCGAGATCACAGCTGCGGCCGAGTACTCAGGAGAGCAAGCCCTTGGCTTCTGCTTTGACGTGCTCCGCCGTGAAGCCGAAATGCGCTGCCAGACTCTTGTAACCGGCTGAAGCACCAAAGCCGCGCATGCCGTGGAAGTGATCGCCCGGACGCATGATCGTAGCGAGGCCCTGCACGACGCCTGCTTCGACCAGCAAGCGCTTGGCATCGCCGAGCACGCTCGCCCGATACGCGGCGTCCTGCTCCGCGAACACCTCGAGACACGGCAGCGAAACCGCGCGCACGCGGCGCCCTTCTGCGTTGAGTGCCACTGCAGCTTCCACGGCGAGCGACACTTCCGATCCGGTCGCGACGATGACGAGCTCGGGTGCACCCTTGCAGTCGACGACCACATAGCCGCCGAGGCGCGCCTTCTGCTCGACATCTGCAGTGGCGATCGTGGGCACCGCTTGACGCGTGAGTGCCATGGCAACGGGTCCGTTTTTACGCGTCAGCGCGTCGTGCCAGGCCGCGACGGTCTCGCGCGGATCGGCCGGACGCCACACATGCAGATTGGGGATCGCACGCAGCGCGGCGACTTGCTCCACGGGCTGATGCGTGGGGCCATCTTCACCGACGAAAATCGAGTCGTGCGTGAACACGTAGGTGACGGGCTGCTCCATCAAGGCGGCGAGGCGAATCGAGGGACGCATGTAGTCGCTGAACACGAGAAACGTCGCCACGTAAGGCCGAATGCCGCCGTGCAGTACAAGACCGTTCGCGACGGCGGCCATGCCGTGCTCGCGCACGCCGTAAGCGATGTTGCGCCCCGAGAACTCGCCCGCGCTGAGCCACTTCTCGCCACTCAACGTAGTGCCGTTGGAGCCCGCGAGATCCGCCGAGCCACCGATCAAGGAAGGCACCACGCGCGCCATCGCGTTGAGTACCTTGCCGGATGCCTGGCGCGTCGCGAGACCCTTTTCACCACTCAAGTCGGGCAGCGCGTGATCCAGATCAGCCGGCAGCTGACGATCGAGCATCCGCTCCCACAGCTCGCGCTTGTCCTTGTCCATCAAGACGGACTCACGACGCGCGTTCCAGCTCTTGCGCGCCTCGGCGCCACGCGTACCAACCCCTTTGAACGCGGCGTACGCGTCTTGCGGCAGCGTGAACGGTTCGTGCGACCACTCGAGCGTCTTGCGCGTGGCGACGACTTTGTCATCGGACAAGTGGCCATGCGCACTCGAAGTGTCGACCGCAGGCGAACCGAAGCCGATGTGCGTCTTGGCGATGATCAAATGCGGACGCGACTCGTCTTTGCTTGCGCTGGCCAGCGCCTTACGAATCTGCGCGATGTCGTGGCCGTCGATGCGCTGCACGTGAAAGCCGTACGCTTCGAAGCGCTTGCCGACGTCTTCGCTGAACGTGATGTCCGTCTTGCCGTCGATGGTGATGCCGTTGTCGTCGTAGATCACGACCAACTTGCCGAGCTTGAGGTGGCCCGCGATCGACGCAGCCTCGCTCGCTACACCTTCCATCATGTCGCCATCGCTGGCGAGCACGTAGGTCTTGTGGTTGAAGAGGTCTTCGCCGAAGCGCGCGGCGAGCAGACGCTCGGCGAGTGCCATGCCGACCGCGTTACCGAGCCCCTGGCCGAGGGGGCCTGTCGTGGTCTCGACGCCGGGCGTCATGCCGTGCTCGGGATGGCCGGGCGTGCGCGAGCCGAGCTTACGGAACTGGGAGATGTCTTCGAGCGAGAGCGCGTAGCCACTCAGATGGAGCAGCGAGTAGAGCAGCATCGAGCCGTGGCCCGCCGAGAGCACGAACCGGTCGCGATCGGGCCAGTTCGGCTCTGCCGGATCGTGTTTGAGCACTTCGCCAAACAGCACTGCGCCGATTTCTGCGCAGCCCAGCGGCAAGCCCACATGACCTATTCCCGCCGCTTGCACGGCGTCCACGGTCAATACTCGAATCGCCTTTGCAGCCGCTTGGACGGCGCCCGTAGCGCTTGCGCTCACGATGCTCTCCCGGTCGAAAACGGCGGGCACTTACGCCGTTCCGTCGCACCCGTCAATCGCCGGTGCAGCAGCGCGTGTCGTTACGCAGCCGGGAAAGCGGCGGCGCGGCTTGGCTAGGCTTTTCGCAGGTTGCGCGCCAAAGGTGGCAGCGCGGGCGGCCCTTTGATAGGCGGCACGAGAACCTTCGGTCGCTCGACCTTTGGATGCTCGGCCATCGTCTCGAGTTCACTGGCAAAGCTCTCGGAGAGCTTCGGCGAGACCAGCACCCCGCGCACGCCGCTCTCGCGTGGAACGGCGCGCGCTCCCGGAGCCACGGCTCCTGCGGCGAGCACGCCCGATTCGACCACGAGGTGACGCTGCTGACTGGCGCGCGTGCCCTGGAACAAGCGCACCACCATCGAGAGTTCCTCGCGGCCCGCGTCGGGCTCGTACTGCGAGCGCAAGTAGTCGAGGTCGACGCCGACTTCGAGCGCGCTCTGATAACGGCCCGCAGGATCGGCGCATAGCAAGCCATCCAGAACCGTTTGCAGGTCCTCGCCTACGTGCGGATTGAGCTCTGAAGCCCGCGGCACTTCACAGCGCGCGACCGCGCGCACGGTTTCGCTGTCGTCTTTGCGCTGAAACAGCCGGCGCCCAGTGACCGTCTCCCAAAGCATGGTGCCGAGCGCGAACACGTCGAGCAGCGGGCTCGACTCCTTGCGCAACACGAGCTCGGGCGCGAGATAGCCGAACTTGCCACCGATCATGCCGGGGTCGCGTTCAGCCAAGTTGGCAGTCGCGTTCGCCAAGCCGAAGTCCATCAACTTCACGGTGCCGTCCGTGCCGAGCAGCACGTTGTGAGGTGACACGTCGCGATGAATGATCTCGAGCGGCCTTCCCCACTCATCGATGGACTCGTGCGCGTACTCGAGGGCACGCGCCAACTCGCGCGCGACCAGCAGCGAAGCCGGAACCGACAGCGCTGAGCCGCGCTCCTGCAGGTAGCCCATCACTTCACGCAGCGAGGCACCGTCGACGAGCTCCATGACTAGAATGAAGGTGCCGCGAACCTCGCGCGCATCGTAGACGCGCACGATGTTTGGATGCCGCAACATCATGCCCAGGCGAGCTTCATCCTCGAGCATGCGCCGATAGAGCGGATTGGTAGCCAGCGCGGGCAAGACGCGCTTGATGGCTACCTTTTCGACGTGACCATCTGCGAATCGAGCTTCCCCGCGCCACACCTCAGCCATGCCACCGGCTGCGAGTCTGGATTGAGGGAGATAACGCGCTTGGCCACGTCGAAACTCGACCATACGACTGTGGCCGTGTTGCGACGACATCCTAACTTTGCAGACTCTCAAAAATATTCATG
>WUUC01183597.1_pt1 | contig 11474 bp, 8 predicted proteins | sample 6278441 | NCBI WGS metagenome assembly WUUC01 (sample SAMN13675441, study PRJNA597444) | soil metagenome | isolation source: soil | place: USA: Washington | collected 2017-10 | reverse complement strand
CGCGCTACCCGACGTCGCTCTTCTACAACACGACGACGCCGGCCGAGCTGGTCTCCGAGTACAACTACATCCACCACTACCGCTACATCGACGCCGGCCAAGATCCGTGCGCGATCGCCGGCGCGATCTGCGCTCCGCGCAGCTACGAAGAGATCTTGCAGGCCGAAGCGACCACCACGCTGCGCCACATGCTCGCGGGCGATCCCTTCCCGCACTACTTCCACCAGACGAACCTGCGCGTCTACGACACGGCCGGCCACATCCTGCAGCTCGACTGGATGCACGCCGTGGTCGGCGCGTACGAGCAGTGGCTCAAGCTGCCGATTGAGAGCCCGCGCTTCCACCAGCTGAGCGACATCGCTTGGCGCGGGATCGAAGCGCGCGAAGCCGGCATCACCGGCACCTACGACAACGTGCGGCGCACCATCACGCTGCGCGCCAACCGCAGCGCATCGCTCGAAGTGACGGGTCTGCAGGGCGGCGTGCTGCACGGCGGCCAGCGCATCCGCACCGTCGACGTGATCCCGTTCTTCTCGCGCACGTTCACGGTCGACCAAGCGCTCACGCAGTGATGCGCGTGTGAACGGAAGCGCTCACGCAGTGATGCGCGTGTGAACCAAGCGCTCACGCAGTGATGCGCGTGTGAACCAAGCGCTCACGCAGTGATGCGCGTGTGAACCGAGCCGCGGGCGCCGCAAGCGTCCGCGGCTCGTCCTCTTTAACCTACGGACACGCGAGCGAGAACGCGTCGAGGTCCCAGGTCTTGATCAGCGTCGAGAAGCCCGCCCGCGAAGGCTCCGCGCAGACCTCGTCGCGGCGCCCGGGGCCCTCACTCGCCTCGTCCACGTACTCGGTATGGAAGACCGCCTTGCCGGCCGCGAGGAACGGCGCGAGCTCGCCGCACTCGTCGTAGCTCAAGCACTCTTCGTTGAGCGCCCAGTCGAAGTCGGCTTGCACGTCGGGGATGTACTCGAGCGCGTTCTTGAGCCCGACCGACAAGCCGCGCGCGTGCGCTTCGTCGGCGAGGAAGCGCAGGTAATCGAGCCCGTCTTCGTAGCTCAGCGTAAAGCCGCTGTCGTTCGACGCCACGTCGACGTTGTCGGGCTCGACGCCATCGCAGCCCTTGCTCGCCGCGCGCTCGAGCCGCGCGCGCATCACATCGCGCACGCTCTGTGCGCGGACGTCGAGCCAGCGCTCGCCCGCCCAACCCTCGAGCGGCTCGCCCACCGCGGCGCCGGAGAGCGCGTCCGCATCCTCGCGCCACTCCTCGCGGCTGCCCGCCGAGAAGTAACAGATGACGACGCGCCCATTCTCGTGCAGCGCGTCGATCGTCGCCTGCGGCGTATCGAATAGATCGAGGTCGATCATCGCGACGTCGAGGCTCGTATCGATCGTCCCGATCAACTGCCAGTGCCAGCCCGTGCCGGGCTCCGGCTGCCACAGCTCGCCACCGGGCCCACCGCCGTCAGCACCGCCGTCACCACCGCCGCCCGCGTCGAGCCCAGCGTCGAACGGCGTGCTCGAGTCGATCGCCGCATCGCCGCCCGAGCCTGCGTTCATGCCGCCCGAGCCTGCACCGCCCGAGCCTGCGTTCATGCCGCCCGAGCCTGCACCGCCCGAGCCGCTGCTGCCCGAGCCGCCGTCGCGTCCGCCCGTGCTGGCGGCACCTGCGTCACCTCCGTCAGGCTCGTCACCGGAGCAACCCAACACGGACACGAGCACTGCGAGAAAGGAGAGGTACCGCATGGCGCGTCGTTCCTGCCGCATGCGTGCCCGCTGCGCAAGTCGATCTCGAGCGCGCGCGCGCACAGCTCGCAGAGGCGAGATCTCAGCGCTCTCACACAGTCGAGTTGTGGTGACCCGGTCGCGCGCAACACGAGCGAGTAGACCCGCCCGAAGAACCGGCGCATAGATATCCTCGTCGAGAGGGGGCGATCGATGCACAAGGCGCTGTGGCTCACCGGGTTCTGTGTGCTGTGGATGGCCTGCTCTAGGGACGTCCACATGGGGCCACGCGAACCGAGCGGCGGTCTCGGTGGTGGTGGCCTCGGCGGTGCGGGCGGCGCGTCGGGCGCTCCGCAAGCAGGTGGCGGTGCAAGCTCGAATGCCGGCACCAGCGAGCCAACGACCAACGCGCTCACCGTGAACGTCGAGGACATCGAGGGCATCGAGATCGAGCTGGTCACGATCAGCTGCGCGGGCGACTGCGTTCACGTCGTCGCGGTCGCGCACGGCGGGCTGCCGCCGTATCGCTTCGCGTGGGAGGACGGCGTCACCAACCACGAGCGCGCGCTGTGCCTCGACGCATCGACGACGCTCGAGGTCAGCGTCACGGATACCGGTATCGATGCCGGAGAGTTCGTCTACGAAGCGCAGACAGCGAAGACCGAGCTGATCGCGCGCGTACTCGAGTGCCCGGACGGCGGCGTGATCGACCTGCCCCAGCCCGACGCGGCGGTCGCAGATGCGAACTGGCGCCAAGGCGTGTGCATCAGCAACGGGTCGTTCAAGGCCGACGTCACCGGCGCCGCCGAGACGCAGGGCTTTCACGCCGACGCCTGGCAGTCGTGCACGAGCACACCGGACATCCTCACGCTGCGCGAGCTCGAGGCCATCGCCCCTTCGACCGATGTCTCGGTCCGTTGGCCACCGACGGACGGCGACACGTACCTGAGCTTGCTCGGCGACAGCGCCGAGGCTGTCGGTCATGCGCTGTGCGTCCCGCTAGAGGCTGGCGAAAGGTACGGCTTGCAGCTGGACGCCCACCAAACCACCGGCAACCCGACCCAGCTGCTCCTCTACGGATCGAACGCCGGGTGCGCCTCAAGCCAGCTCTTGTGGCAGTCGACCGAGCTGATCGACGAGTGGCGAACGCAATGCATCACCTTCACCGCGGACGCCACGATCACCCACATCCGGCTCGAAGCGGTCGAGCTGGTTAACTTCGGGCTCGGCCCGGGCCGCGTCCTCGTCGACAACGTGATGAACGCAGGCTGGTGCACGCCGCCCGCGCAATAGTCAGCTTCAGGCTGAGGCTACGTCCTAGACCGCTACCTGCAATCGCCCGGCACCGAAGTCAGCGCGGCGAGCTTCAGCTGCATGCGCAGCTCCTCGATGCGAGCCACGATCGGCTGCGTCGAGCCATACCCATTGAGCCAGCGGTCGGCGGGCTCGATGCCATCGAACATGCGAATATTGACCGGCACCCCGCCGATGAAGAGGCATGCGTTCATGAGCGGCGCAACGGCCGCCCTCATACTCAGGTCCTCGATGGACCAAGCGGCCGCACGCAGCTTGTGGCCCATCTTGCCGAGCCCCCAGGCGATCAGCTGACGTCCTTCGCGGTCCGGCGGCGTCGAGACCGGGTCGATGACGCTCAGATAGCGAATGCCTTCGGGATGGCGATCGATGAGGCCGAACATGAGCTCGATGAGCGCGTCGAGCGCGGCGACCGTGCTCGGTCCTCGCCACAACACGATGGCGATGTCGTCCATCGCAGCAATCGCATTGCCGTCGCAGATCACGTGCGCTGTGCTCGGCCGCTCCAGTTGGGCAAGCCGAGCCGCCGATCGAGGCGCGAGCTGATCCAACCATGCCGGACTTTCGACGTCGGTGAACGAGCGCCACAACCGCATCCCGAGTGCCTTGCGTCCTCGGTCGATCCGATCGCGAATCGTCGCGCGGGCATTCCCGGTGAGCTCCGACAGCTCCGAGATCGACATTTCAGCGACCTCCCGCAACACGAGAGCTTCCCGCTGCCGCTCATCGAGCTGCCCCAGCATCGCGTGAAAGCTCGCGCTCGGTGCCATGGCCTCCGCGCCGTGCGCCGCCACGCTCTCCGTCAACACATCGGTGAGCTCTGAGTTCTTTCGCGCGCGCAGGTGTTGCGATGCCACTCGCCACGTCACCGAATGCAGCCACGTCTCGATGCTCGACCGCCCCTCGAATTCGGGCAGCAGGCGATTGATGGTGACGAAGGCATCCTGAAGCACGTCGTCGAGGTCGCTCGACCGCACGCCGCGCTGAGCCAGGAGCCGGCGCACGAGCGGCGCGTGCTTCACGTAGAACGCCCCGAAGTCCTGCCCGTTACCGTGCCACCCCATAGACCAACCCTCGCGCAAGCGGCCCGAAGCTAGCACGCTGAAACCGAGCTGCTCGGGTCAGAAGCTCACCTCAGGCGGCCGGCGCGTATGCGTTCGCACCGGTTGGCGGCAGCTCTACGCGGAGCGCGAGTCTCTTCTCGGTGGGCTGCACACGTTAGTGCGCTGCGCCAAAAGCTATCTTTCGTGAACAGCGAGACACGGCCCCGATCCCAGCTCGACGAATCGCGACTCGTCCGGCATCGCACTGCGACAGCGCGCGGCGCAGAACGAGCGCCGCGGCGCGACGGGATGCTGGGCTCGTGAGACCAGCATCCCGCCGCGCCTTGGCACGCACGCTAGTCGGTGATGACGCTACCTTGCGCCACGTCGGTGAACGTGTTGGTCGCGGTGTAGTCGGTCGCGTCGGCGGCGATCTTCGCGATGCCGGCGCCGGCGCTGGACCGGATGGTCGCGTTCGTCACTGGGATCGCGCGCTCCAAGCGCAGCGCCGCGCTGCCGGCGAGGCCTGCGTTTTCGATGGTGACGTAGTCGAGCGCCGAGTCCGCCGTAGCGCTTTCATTGAACACGATGCCGTCCCAATAGCCGGCGGTGTCCTGCTCGCCCACGAACACGATCGGCTCACCCGACGTGCCGACCGCAATCAGCGTCGCATCGCCGCCGTTCCAGCCGACCTCGAGCTCCACGCCTCCGCCCATGAGGAATTCGGTGCCAGCCGCGATCGTCGTGTCCGAGCCCTCGATGAGGTTCAAGTCTTCGACGAGGTGGTACGGCACGCCGAGGTTGGGAACCGTACCGGTGAGCAGCTCGGTGCCAGCCGGCTCCACTCGGATCTCGTCCTCTTCGTTGCCGGTAAAGCTGCCGCCCTGCGGCAGGCTCGTGAGCGAGCTTGCGCGAGCCACGACAGGGGCACCGTTCTGCGTGCCGGTCACGGTGAGGTCCTTCGAGCCGGGCTGCAGCGGTCCTGCGAGCACGAACCCCAGCGCGTTGTCCTCCAGCGTGACTCCGTCGAGGGTGATGCGCGCTTCGATCTCGAGCGCAGGCGTGTCGAGGCCTCCCGCGTGCATCACTTCCGCGTTGGCGATCGTCGAGCTCGACAGGACGCCCGAGCCCACGCGGATGCCGCGCCAGTAACCTTGGGTCGGCTCGGCACCCTGGAACACGACCGGCTCGGCGCTCTGGCCATCGATGTGCAGCTCGGTTTCGTTGCCGTTCCAGCCGATGTCGAGGAAGCCGTCGGCCGCGAAGCGGTAGTCGACGCCAGCCGCGAAGCTCAGCTCGACATCGTGAACGTTGACGACACCCTCTTGCACGTAGTGCACGGCCGCAGCTTTGATCGACGTATCGACGTCGTAGGAGCGGAAGGTCAGTCGGATCGCGTTCTCGCCGTTGTCCTCGAAGTCACCGCCGAGAGGCAGCTCGTTGAGCGCGCCCGGTGCGGTGAGCACGATCGCCGTACCAGCCGCATCGACGACGCTGAGACGCTCGCTGTTGCGCGCGAACGACGACGCCACAACACCGTCGTCGCCCGAGCCTTCGACGCGCACGTCGGTGACTCGAACGCCCGCCTCGAGCTGTAGCGCAGCGCCATCGCCGCCCGCGTTCTCGATGATGACGTGCTCGAGCACGCTGTCGGACGTGACCTGGTTGCCGAGGTACAGCATGCCCCACGCGCCCGCCTCCTGCGTGCGGGCGCAGAAGCGGATCGGCAGCGACTCGGTTCCGAGCGCCATCACGGTGGCGTCACTCGAGTTCCAACCGATCTCGAACGTGGTGTCCGCGTCCATGATGAAGGTGGTGCCCGCCTCGATCGTGAGATCGACGTTGGTCAAGTGGGTGACGTCCTGCACGTGATAGAGGCCGGCGAGCGTCAGGTCGCCAGACAGCCGCGAGTCGAGCGCCGTCGCGTCGGTAGTCTGAGCCTCGTCGCAGGTCACGCCGAGGAGACCTTCTTCGGAGCCGCCATCCTCGTCGGGATCCACGGGCCCTGCGTCGGAGCCACCGGAGCCTCCCGATGGCGAGCCGCCCGAGCCGCCCATGCCGCCGCTTCCTCCGGGCCCGCCATCGGGCCCCGCATCCTTCACGTCGTCGTCATTCTTGTCGCACGCGAACAGTAGACTCGCGGCGACCGCGATCGAAACGGTCAAGGTCTTAAGGGTCATGAGCCAGATCTCCTAGTTGAGGACGCGGAGTATTGACCGCCGATGGGGTGCAGGCCAGCCCGTCGACGCGCACAACGCGCTCGTCTTCAACCGATCGCGCACGTTCCCGCGAAGTCTTGTTCCCTCGACGACGACTGCGCGAGTAGAGAGAGAAGTGCTCATAGCGCGCGACCGTGCACGCGTGGACGCAACGCTCCATCCACCTAGCGTTTGCGGGGGTTCGTTGAGATCGGCTATCAGCGGCGCCGAGCGAATGACGACCGCGCTGCCGAATCCACGACCGTCCGCGTTGCTCGGCGGGCTCTTGCTGGTCGCAGCCCAGGTTGTCGGTTGTGCCAGGTCGCGGAGCGCCGACGACGACGTGAATCGCGCGATGGACTTCGCGCGCCAACGTGCGCTTGCGTCGTGCGAGGCAATCGCGCGCTGTGGATGTCCGGGGCCTAACGAAGCCATCCGATGCCGGCTCTCGTTCGATGACGCGGACCTCCTCAATGCGGAGCTGATATCGGCGCTGGAAGAGGGGCGGGTGACGTTCGATCAGGACGCTGCAAGCCGTTGCCTGTCGGCGACGAGTGAAACGTGCCCGGCTAGCGCCGACCTCGCAGGATTCGCGAGCCCGCCGGGTGTCTGCCGGAGCGTGTACGCGGGGCCCGTGCCCGCGGGCGGTGCATGCACCTTCGATGAGGAGTGCAGTGGCGGCGCGCGCTGCGCGATCGAGTCGGACGCACCGGACGCCGTCGGTCGCTGCGAACCGCGTCTGGACGCCGGTGACGCGTGCCGATTCCACGACCAGTGCGCGGCGCGCGACAGTGCGGTGGCGCAGTGTCTCGACGACGATGGCATGCCGCGTTGCGGCGCAAGCCCGGTGCAAGCAGATCGCGGCGAGGACGAGCGCTGCGGGACGTGGTTCGAGGACGGACGACTTCAACAGGCGGCGTGCTCGGCCATGTTGCGCTGCGCTGCCGGGATCTGCGTGCCCAAGCTGCCGCTCGGCACGCAGTGCAGCGCGAGCTCCGACTGCGCTTGCGGTGCGCGTTGCGTGTTTGGCTCGCAGGGCGGATGCACCCCGCTCGAGATCCGCACCCAAGCCGGTGATAGCTGCGGCGTACTTCCGGAGCTGGTCGCCGAATGCGACGCGGAGCGCTTGGCCTGTGTGGACGGAGTCTGTCGGCCGAAGGGCGATGGCAGCTCCGGATCGGTGTGCGACCCGCAGCAGGCGTTCGGTGCCTGCGACGACGGATTGGGTTGCAGTGGCGGCATGTGCACGCCGTTCTCTTTCCCATCTGCACCGCCTTAGTGGTCAGAGTCTCTTTGCTTGCGGGGCGCAGCGGCCGCGCGATCCAGTGGCCTACGTCAAGCCGGCCTGCTCCTCGCGCGTGAGCCTGGCGGTCGTGACGAACAGCGCCGCGGACAACGCGAGCAGCGCCGCCGTCCATATCGGTTGCGAGGGTAGCCACGACGGCGCGCTGCCCACGAGCCAGCTGCCGAGCCCCACGAGCGCGCAGAAGAGCGCGAGTGACGCGGTCGCCGTCTGCAAGAGGCCGCGCCATAGACGCTTGCGCGGTGCAGCGTCGGGCTCACCGTTCGCCGCCGCGATCGGTCCCCAGAACCCGGGCGGACGCACGCGCTCGTAGAACGCTTCGATGCTTGCGCGGTCGCGCGCGGGTCGGGCGAGCGAGAAGCCGATGCCGGCGACGGTCGATGCCGTCGCGACGAGCAACAGGCGCAGCGCTTCCTGGTCATCGTCGGGCATGGTCGCAAGCAGGATCGGCGAGAGCGTGCTCGCGACGAGGATGCAGCTGAGCTCGCCCAGTGCGGTGATGCGCCACCACAACCAGCGCAGGATCAGCATCACGCCCATGCCGGCGCCGAGCAGCAGTGTGATCTTCCACGCCGACTGAATCGACGCGAGCTGGGTCATGATGACGAGCGAGATGACGACGATCAGCGCGCTCGTGATGCGCGCGACACGCACCAGCTCACGATCGACAGGCTCACGACGGCGCAGGCCTCGGCAGTAGATCCGACCGTAGAGGTCGTTGGTGAAGTACGACGCGCCCCAGTTGATGTGGGTATCGAGGGTCGAGGCGAGCGCGGCGAGCATCGCGGTGAGCAGGATGCCGCGCGCACCCGGCGGCAGCAGCGCGGCCATGCCGCGGACGTAGCTCTGCTCGCGATCGGCGATGAGCGCGCTGCCGGCGAGGTCGGCGCTCGGAGGCATCAGCACGAGCAACGAGAGCGCGATCGGGATCCACACCAAGGTGCGCAGCACGACCTGCGTCCACGAGAACACGATCGTCGCGCGGACGGCGTCGCGATCGCTGCGACACGCCATGCAGCGCTGCGCGAGGTAGCCGGTGCCGTCGGCGTTCATCTGCACGAGCCACTGCAGCGCCAAGAGCGTGAGCAGCGCCGGGCCGACGTCCTTGGCTCGGTCCGGTGAAAAGGCGAGCAGCTCGCTGACCGTCAGACCCTCGGGGTGGTGCTCGAGCGCGCGTGGCAGCTGCGTGAGGACGGCCTGCCAACCCCCTGCGGATTGCACGGCGTAGTACGCGTAGACCGCCGTGCCGCCGAGCGCCAAGCCGAATTGCAAGAGGTCCGTCTTCACGACGCTGCGCAGGCCGCCGGTGGTCGAGTAGAAGGTGGTGACGGCGATGATCGCCAGGAGCGAGAGCGCGTTGTCGGCGCTGCGGATCCACCGCTCTTCGCCCGGTGCGTCGCTGAGCGGAACGTCGAGCGCGCGGACGAGCGCGAGGATCGGGTCCATCACCTCGGCCGGAAGCCACGCGTGCCAGGTCAGGAACGGCTCCGCGATGCGCGCGGCGGCGAACAGCACCATCGCGAGCACGGCGCAGTTGAAGACGAGGCCGAAGTAGACGGCCTTGACGCCGCGCAGCACCGTCGCCGCGCGGCCGCCGAAGCGCAGCTCGCTGAGCTCGGCGTCAGTGAGCACGCTCGCGCGCCGCCAGCACGGCGCGAGCAGATAGCCGAGCATCAAGAACGCGATGCCGTAGATCCACAGCCGCCACAGGCCGAAGATGCCGCTGGTCGCGACGATGCCGGTGACGAGCAGCGGCGTGTCGGCCGCGAATTGCGTCGCGGCCATGCTGACGCCCGCGAGCGTGCCGCCGAGCTGCCGACCCGCCAGGAAGTACTCGGTCAAGCTCACCGAGGCGATGCGGTGGTACTGCAGGCCCGAGCGCACCGAGTACGCGACGAACGAGAGCAGGATGATGGCGTCGATGGCGTGCATCGTCGATGAGCATACGTATGAAGGGCGCCATGCTTAATCGCCGACGCTTCGTCGGCGTTGGGCTGCGCAGGCTCGCGGCCGAAGGCGGCAACGCGGGCGCGCCATTGGCGTTCGGCGCGAGCACTCCTGTGTAGAGGATCAGGTTCTTGTGGCAGCTGACGGCGCAGGCCGTGCTCGCGTCGGCGCTGGACGAGGTGGACGCGTCCGGCTTCTCGTCGGCGACATCATCACTGCAGGCGATCGCGACAACGACCGGAGCGAGGATCAACCGTGCGATAAGCGAATGATGCATCGTGCCCTCCCCAATGGTGGGCCGAGTCTAGAGGCATATCCTCTCGGGCAAGGCCGAGCTGACCGCGTTCGAGCGTGTGCTACAGCTGACCGCGATACAGGGACTGGTGATTCGTGTCGTCCGGCTCGTTGCCGATGGCATAGAGGTAATCGCTGCTCAGCGCGAGCTCATTGCACCGTGCTCCTGGGCATCCGATATCACTGTGCTTCTCGTCCGATAGCCTGCGGCGTTGGATCCGGTAGTCGTCCCATTTGATCCAGTAGAGATGGGTCGCATTGACCTTGAGGCTAACCGGCATGCTGTTCATAGGCACATCATGGAACGTGCTCAGCGTGGAGCCGGACTTTGTCAGTTTGTAGATGACATAGATGTTGTGCGGTTGCGTGATGTTCGTGAAGTAGAAGTGATTCGCATTGAACGTGAGGCCCTGGAAGCTCTGCGGCATGGTCCGTAGCGAGGTTGCGGGACCGCCGGTGACCGGCATGCTCTGCAGCGTGTAGTTCGCGGAACCCGGGTTGTACCGATCGAGATAGAGAATGCTGCCCTCCATGTCGATGAGCTCTGTTCCCGCAGCCGCGAGGTTGGTCACCCCACCGCCTCCGATCGGGGCGCGATGCGTTCCATCTTCATCCGACCAGACGACGTACGTTCCGTTGTGTCGAATCTTTGTCACGTTGTCGCCGGGCGTCGTGGCGACGTGGAGCCAGTAGTAGTTCCAGTTTGCGTCGAGCATGAGCCGATAGATCCGACTGTTGCCCTGGTCGAAGACGAAGAGCTCGTTACCCCCGCCCCGTGTGAGCGTGATGTATTCGCAGCCCGGACCGTCGGGTATCAGCGGTGGATTCAGGGGTAGCGCGGCCGCCGTGAAGACCGCTTCCACACGCCGATTGGGTTCTCCGCATTGCGGATGACCGGCCCAGACCGCGTACTGAGAGGTCAGCGATCCGCGGCGGCCGGTTATAGTTTGAACGTGATAGCGCTCGGACCAACTGCCGAGTGCCTCGGTCGCTACGCCGACCTCATCGGCCGCACCGCCCGCAGCACCTTCCGGTACTTCGAGCTCCGCGCACGACACACCGGCTAGAGCGAGCAAACACAGCACTGTTCTTGTCATGGCCCCGTCCTTTGGAATCGGACGCATCCATCGCAACGCGCGCGCCAGCCCAGAGCTCGAAGAAACGCGACGGAGATGGGCGAGGCCGTGCGTTCCCCGACGGTCGGCAACGGTCGGCGACGGTCGAGGCGCCGATCGACCGGTAACGCGTTGCACCGCGCCCCTCGACCCGCGTTACCGATCAAGGCATGGCGGAGCTCTTTCGAGCGAACGCAGGCGCGATGATCCTCGACCGCAGAGGCCGTGTGCTCGGCTGCCGGCGCGCGAACGCGAAGATCGCCAGCTGGCGGATGCCGCAAGGCGGGCTCGAGGCGGCGTACCGCGAGGCCGAAGAAGAGACCGGCACCCCGAGGTCGAAGCTCGAGCTGCTCGCGGTCGCGCCGCGCGGGCTCAGCTACGAGCTGCCGCCCGAGCTCCGCAGCGCAAAAACAGGTCGCGGTCAGACGCAGCGCTGGCACCTCTTTCGCTTTCTCGGCGAGGAGAGGGGGATAGGAAATATAAACGAGCCTTCGGGTTGACCGATCTACCCCTTCTGCGAACTACCGCGGCGCGG
>WUUC01044980.1_pt1 | contig 11475 bp, 9 predicted proteins | sample 6278441 | NCBI WGS metagenome assembly WUUC01 (sample SAMN13675441, study PRJNA597444) | soil metagenome | isolation source: soil | place: USA: Washington | collected 2017-10 | reverse complement strand
GCATCGTGATGAACGTCCCGTCGCCGGCGCGGCCGTTGAACACCAGGCGCGTCTCGTAGACGGGGATCGCTTTGGTGATGTTCGCGATCGTGAACGACTCGTGGTAGTCGGAGTCCCAGGCCACGCCGCCGTCGAGGTAGATCTCCCCGCCGACGAGGGGGACCGTCATGCCGAAGCGCGCGGGCATGCCCGGGGGCTGGACCATGTTGTAGACGGTGGTCGAGATAGGGGCCTTGACCGCTGCGGAGATCGTGGTGATGTAGTTGGTCCCGACGGCGCTGTCGGCCGGGCACGCCTGCGCCTCGAGCTGCGCGGTCGTGCACTTCGGCGTCGCCTCGGGATTGACGCTTAGGCCCACCGGCAAGTCGACGTGGACGTTCTTGACGTTGCCGTCCGGCGTCTGGGCCAGGTCGGAGTTCGTGTTGAACGCGAAGTCCGTGATCCCCCACTGCGGATGCCCGGCCGCCTGCGTGTACCAGTAGTCCGTCGACGAGTCGCGCGTGCACTGCGACCCGGGGGGCGACTCGCTGTTCTTCGTGCACGTGCCCGCATCGAACTTCGAGACGCCGAAGGCCGCCTGCGCAACAGCAGGCGTCAACGCGCACAGACCAGCGATCGACACCGCGGCGACCAGCGCGCGGCGCATCCAGAGCAGCATCTTCATCGTCCCCTCCTGCGGGCTCCGACTCCCCGTCGGGAGCCTGTTACCCAAGAAACGAGAAGTTCGCACACAGCATCGTGTGCGCGCACCGCCTGGCGCTGGCTGCGGGACCGCGAGCGGCCACGCCCGCGGTCCCGCCGGCAGGGCTAGCTGGTCGAGATAGTCACAGTGCGGTTGGTCCCGCTCTGGACGATGTGGTTGAGCGTCACGGCGAAGGAGCCCGTGCCAGTGCCGCAGAGAACGCCTTGGTCACCTGGGGCGCCGGTGACGCGCGTGATGCCAACCGCCGAGAACGCGATCGTGCTCGCCCCGTTCATCGCGGTGCCCGGGGCGACAGCCGCAGTGTATTCGCAGAACGACGCCCCACCCGAGCCCGCGATGAAGCACCGCACGCGCGCATCGGTGACCGTCACCGTGCCCCCGCCCGTGCTGGTCCCGAGGATCGAGACCGACGGCATCGTGCCCGATGCCAGCGAGCACTCCTCGATCTGGATGACCGGGAACGTGTCCGTGCAGGACGAGAAAGTGAGCCGAGTCAGAGATCCGATGACGCTCGTCGCGCTCGAGTCGATGGGCACCGTCGCCGCAAAGGACGTCGAGTTGCGATGAATCGACCCAGTTCCGGCGTAAAGGAGAGTCGCCGAGCCGGACGCAGTGTTCGTGACAGTCGAGGCCGAGAACGCGACGGGCCCGGGATCAAGACGCAGGACCGTCACGGCCGAGGAGGACCCCGCCCCGACGCTCAGCAGGGTCAAGGCGGCGACCGCCGCCATCAAGACGACTTCCGAATGGGCATGGAGCCTCCTAGTTGCACACAGAACGCTGAGCGTGCGGTGTGACGCGTGCGCACCGTGCGCTCGGTCCATCTGTTTCAGTAAACGCTTGGGTCGCTCCGACCGCAACAGCCAGACGGCAGAACGGCGTCCTAGCTCGTGGAGATAGTCACAGTCCGGTTGGTCCCACTCTGGACCATGTGAGTGAGGGTCACGCTGAACGTGCCGCTGGCGCCGCAGAGCACGCCCTGATCACCCGAGGATCCGGTGACGTGGTGGACCGTGACCGACGAGAACGCGATCGCGCTCGGCGAGTTCGTCGCCGTACCCGCACGAGAAGTCATAGTGAACTCGCAAAATGCCGCGCCGCCCGACCCCCCGATGGTGCATCGCACGCGCGGATCAATGAGCGTCACCGTGCCACCGCTCGTGCTCGTCGCGAGGATGTGGACGGCCGGCAGCGTACCCGGCGCCAAGTAGCACTCCTCGATCATGATCACTAGAAGCATGTCATGAAAATTCGAGAAAGTCAGTCGTTCCAATTGCCCAGTGACGCTCGTCGGGCTAGCGCCGCCGGGGAGAGTCGCCGAGAGGGCCGTGCTAGTACACGTGATGTTCCGGCCGCCCCACGGGCCAGCACGGCCGGGTGCGACGAAGTATTGGTGATGGTCGAATGCGTGAACGCGACGGGCCCCGGATCAAGACGCAGGACCGTCGTGGCCGACGCAGGCGCCGAGCCGAGAGCAAGGAGCCCGACACCGGCTACCGCCGCCGACATGGCCGACTTCCGAATGGACATGGGATTCTCCTCAGTGAAGGGCGGTAGGCTTTGCTGGGGCTTGGCGACGAGCGCGTCGTGGAGAAGCCTGACCGGAACGGCGACGGGCCGGCCGCTAGACCGGCCCGCGTCCTACTGCCTTCGGCCTCGGGCAGCCCCCAGACCGTTAATGGCGCTAGCTCGTAGAGATAGTCACAGTCCGGTTCGTGCTGCTCTGGACGATGTGAGTCAGCGTCACGCCGAACGTGGCATTGGCGCCGCAGAGCACGCCCTGATCACCCGGGGAACCGGTGACGCGTTCGATGTTGACGGACGAGAACGTGATCGAGCTCGGCGAGTTCGTCGCCGTGCCCGCAGGAGAAGTCATAGTGTACTCGCAGAACGACGCGCCACCCGAGCCCGCGATGAAGCACCGCACGCGTGGGCTGCCGAGCGTCACCGTGCCACCGCTCGTGCTCGTGGCGAGGATGTGGACGGCCGGCAGCGTACCCGGCGCCAAGGTGCACTCCTCGAGCACGATCACTTGAAGCGTGTCATGACAACTCGATAAAGTCAGCCGTTCCAAAGTACCAGTGATGCTCGACGCGCTGGAGCCGCTGGACAAAGTCGCCGAGAAGGACGTATTAGTACACGTGATGGTCCCGGCGGCACCGAGGTTCCACACCGCCGAGGTCGACGAAGTGTTGGCGATAGTCGAGGCCGTGAACGCGACGGGCCCCGGATCAAGACGCAGAACCGTGGTGGCCGACGCGGACGCTGAGCCGAGGGCGAGCAGGCCAAGCGCGGCAACGGCCGCCAACATGGCCAACTTTCGAATAGACATAAATCCTCCTAGTTGAAAAACGGCCCCAAAGGGATGCCGCTCGGCCATGAAGCCAGTGAGCAGTTCAGAGCGCTCGTGTCTACAGTCAACGTCACGCGCACCAGCACCACAACAGTCGGGGCGGCAGATCCTGCCCAGGCGGCACCCTCCCGGCCGGAAACTTGACAAGCGAGAAGCCCGCAGAACCTGGCCTGCAACGCGACGGGCCGGCCATCTAGGCCGGCCCGTCTCAATACCGCTGACCTTCGGAGCTTCCGCTCCTACAAGGCCATTAGTGCGACTAGCTCGTGGAGATAGTCACAGTCCGGTTCGTGCTGCTCTGGACGATGTGAGTCAGCGTCACGCCGAACGTGCCGTTGGCGCCGCAGAGCACGCCCTGATCACCCGGGGAACCGGTGATGTGATGGACGACGACCGACGAGAACACGATCGCGCTCGGCGAGTTCGTCGCCGTGCCCGAAGCAGAAGTCGCAGTGTACTCGCAGAACGACGCGCCACCCGAGCCCGCGATGAAGCACCGCACACGCGGATCAATAAGCGTCACCGTGCCACCGCTCGTGCTCGTGGCGAGGATGTGAACGCTCGGCAACGTGCCTGCCGCCAAGCTGCACTCCTCGATCGTGATGACCTGGAGCGTGTCCGTGCAGGACGAGAAAGTCAGCCGCTCCAACGTGCCAGTCACGGTCGTCGCGCTGGAGCCGGAGGCGATAGCCGCCGAGAAGGACGTGCTGTTACACGTGATTGAGCCGGCGGCCCCGAGGTTCAGCACGGCCGGGTCCGACGTAGTGTTCGAGATAGTCGAGGCCGTGAACGCGACAGGCCCCGGATCAAGACGCAGAACCGTCGTGGCCGACGCGGACGCCGAGCCGAGAGCGAGCAGACCAAGCGCGGCAACCGCCGCCAACATGGCCAACTTCCGAATAGACATAAATCCTCCTAGTTGAGAGAACGCCGGAACGGCCATGCCGCTCGGGCGGTGGCGCCGTGAGAGTCCGTCAGCGCCACTCGTTCAGTCAATGCCATGCGCGTCGTCGCCACAACAGTCAGGGCGGCAGAACTTGCCCGGACGGCAACCTCCGCTCCTTTTTTCGAGGTCCCTGATTAGCTTGGCGCTAACGCCCAAACAGCGAAGGCCGAGCCATTTAGGTCGTCTCAATACCTCCAAGCCTTCGCCCTACAAAGCCCCCCCACGCACGCCGTTGTGCGGAGCGCCACATCGCAACGACGACGGGCCGGCCATTAGGCCGGCCCGTCTCAATACCACTGTCTTCAGAGCTTTCGCTCTACAAGACCATTCGCGCGACTAGCTCGTGGAGATAGTCACAGTCCGGTTCGTGCCGGACTGCACGATGTGGTTCAGCGTCACGCTGAAGCTGCCGCTGGCGCCGCAGAGCACGCCCTGATCGCCCGACGCGCCCGTGATGTGCGTCACGCCAACCGAGGAGAACGCGATCGCGCTCGGCGAGTTCGTCGCCGTGCCCGGAGCCGTAGCAGCAGTGTACTCGCAGAACGAGGCGCCACCCGAACCCGCGATGAAGCACCGCACGCGCGCATCGGTGACCGTGACCGTGCCGCCCGACGTGCTCGTCGCGAGGATCGAGACCGACGGCGTCGTACCGGCCGCCAGCGAGCACTCCTCGATCGTGATGACCTGGAGCGTGTCCGTGCAAGACGAGAAAGTCAGCCGGTTCAACGTGGCCGAGATGCTCGTCGCGCTGGAGCCCGTGGGCACCGTCGCCGCGAAGGACGTGGAGTTGCAGTGAATCGTGCCAGAAGCGCCCAGGCTCAAAGTCGCCGACCCGGACGTAGTGTTCGTGATAGTCGAGGCCGAGAACGCCACGGGCCCCGGATCAAGACGCAGGACCGTCGTGGCCGACGCAGACGCCGAGCCCAGAGCGAGCAGACCAAGCGCGGCAACCGCCGCCAACATGGCCAACTTACGGATCTTCATGAATCCTCCTAGTGCACCGAAGTGCGGAATAGAACCTTGTTCTTCGGTCGACCATCATCGACCGGAGGCCACCGGTGCCCAGGAGGTGTTCCTAGGCAACGTGGCCGACGTAGTGAACACCCGGCTCCTGCGGCACACAACAGTCAGTCCGGCAGATCATGCCGATCCGGCCAGCACCGTCCCCGACCTGTCTCGCGACTGTTGCCAGGCCGTCCGGCGACCGCCCCGAACGAGCGGGAGGGCGGCCTTGTGAGCCGCCCTCCCGAGGACCGTCTATAGGTGTCCGGTTCTACCCAGACCCAGCTCGGCGTCAGCCGTGAAGCGTGATCGCCTTGGTCACCTTCCGGGCCTTCTTGGCACCCTTCGGGGTGAAGGCCACCGTGACCCGCATCGTCACGTTGCGCCCACGGGCGAGCGCCCGCTTGGCCGCCGCCGTCAACTTCGGCTGCAGCGTCGCGACCGTCGCCTCGGCGACCGTGCGGCTCAGCTTCTGGACGCCCGAGCCCGAGACGACGACCTTGCCGGCGCCGACTCCGCCGACGGTCAGCTTCACCGTCGACGACCCGTGGCCCGAGCCCCTGACCGACAGGGCACACGGCGTGCCCATGGAGATGTCGTTCTCGACGTCCTTGCCGTTCTGGCCCTCGAACTGCGCGGTCGCGACCTGGTTGGCCCTGCAGATGTTCGTGCCTGACACGACGAGGATCCCGTGGGCGCCTCCCGCGATCGACAGGTCGAACGACTTCAGCGGGACGTCCGGCAGGTTGGCGAACGTGGTCACCAGGTGCTTGTTGTCGGGCACCTCGGAGCTGGCGTTGATGTTCACCTTGACGCCCTCACCCTTCAACGGGATGAAGAGCTTGGGCAGCGTCTTGATGATGCGGCCGCTCTTGGGGTCCTTCCGCTCGCCGCGCACGAAGTAGATGGGCGACTGCAGCGGCTCGTGCAGGACCGAGACGGCCTTGGCCGTGCCGACGACCGACTTGGCCGGGCAATTGTCCTTCGCCGCGTCCGTCGGCTCGCACAACCCGTTGGCGTTGTCGGGGTCCAGCGCCAGCGACAGCGGCAGGATCACCCTCGTCTCCTTGATGTTGGCGTCGCCCGCGTTCGGGGCGAGGCGGGCGGTCAGCGCCGGGTGCTTGCCGTCCGTCGTCTGCCCCTTGCCGGTGAGGCTCATCTTGAGCTTCGGAGCATAGGGCAGGGCCGCGCAGCCCGTGGCCTGGAACTTCGAGCTGATGTCGACGACCCGGCCCGCGGTCGATCCGACCCGGGCAGCGACCTGCGAGGGATCGCAGCTGGTCGGGTTGATCATGAACCCAGGACGGTCGACGCTCACGCTGAGCCTCTGGATGTCCAGCGGGATGCCCTTGAGGATCGTCGGGAGGGGATCGGACTTGACCGTCACCTGCGCGGTGTCCGGGTCGACGAAGAGGGCCGCCCGAACCACGACGGTCCCCAGGTCGAACGGACCCGCCTGCGCCGGGACGACGATGCTCATCGAGAACGGCGCGCCCTTGTAGGGGCCGGCCAGGAACGCCGCGGTGGGCGCCTTTCCGGGCTGGGGCACCGCGAGCGGGGCCGGACCGGCGCCGCTCAGAACGCGCACCGAGCCGATCTGCGATGCCGCGGGACAGGCACCGACGGCCGCCTGGGCCTCCGGGCACAGCGGGACGTCGCCCACGCGGCCGATCAGGCCCTTGGGCAGCGTGACGTCCAGCGAGTTGAAGTCCTGCTGCCCGCTCGGACGGCTCAGGTTCAGCACGAACGGCGACGATGCCCCGGCCGCCGGGTCCATGACCCCCGCGTCGAGCGCTGGCTCGAACTTGCCGGCCTGATCGCACTTCTTGTCGATCGTGAAGGAGTCCTGGGCCTGGACCGCCGGCCCGCCCGACCATGGCGTCAGCGTCGCGTGCGTCGTGTAGACGCCGCACGCCTTCGGGTTGCTCAGCGCGGCGCGCGAGCCGCCCTTGAACGACGTGTCGAGCGTCGTGAACGGCAGCTGGGGCGTTCCGTCGAACGTCGCGACGAGCTGGCCGGTCACCGGATCGGGATCGACCTTCCCCGGGATCTTGAGCAGGAGGCCCGGCCCGCGGACCACGAAGAACAGCCGCAGGAGCTGATCAGGCCGCTGGGTCCCGAGGATGATGTCGCCGGCGACCGGATCGGCCAAGACCGGCGTGTTGATCGAGACGGTTCCGACCTTCGACGAATCGGGGCAGGTGGGCTCCTGGTCGGTGCCGAGCTTGAGGTCGGCGTCCGAGCACGCGCCCAGGCCGTCGGCCGAGGCCGGCGACACCCTCGTCCCGACCGGCAGCGCGACCACCGCCTTGCGCAGCGAGGGCGTGGCCAGGCCGAGGACCGTGTCGTCCTGCGGGATGGTCACCCGCACGTCGAGGCCCGACGGCGTGCCGGCGGTCGTCACCTGGGGGCGTGCCTTGACGCTCGCGTCGAACTTCAACTTGTCGCACCCGGTGAGCGGCGGGGACGTCACCGACGCCGTGGCCCACTTGCTCGGGTTCTGCCACGAGGCGGCGCGGAGCGTCGTCGTCACCGGCTCGCAGCGTGCCGGCATGGACAGGAACGGCCGCGGCGCGACGCCCGCGGGCGCCCCATATCCGAACAGTCCACCGGCGGGGAAGTAGCGCTTGGGGTTGTGGACGGGATCCGCAGGGACCCCCCACAACGTCAACCGCGTCGTCGTCAGCATGAGCGCCTGGTTGAGGTTCGACAACTTGGCGCGGAGGCCGTAGTCGCCGTCCGAGCGCACCGACACGACGATCTTGGCCGGCACGCCGATGGCCACGACGGCCAGCACCGCGGTCTGCGAGTCGGGCGCCTTGATGTTGTAGACCGGGAAGTCGACGCGCGCTCCGCCGGTGCCCGGGATCTCGTAGTTCAGTACGCCCACCTGGGCGGCGGGCTGGCAGTACCCGTCGTTGTCGATGATCTGGGCCATCGTGCAGGTCGGCATCCCCTGGGGGTTCCCATAGAACCCGACGGGAAGGTCGACCTCGATGTTGCGCACCTGGCCTTCCATGTCGCCGCCGTTGACCGTGTTGAACTGCAGGAAGGTCGACTGGTCGGCGTGGCTGCCGGCCTGGGTGACCAGCGCGCCTGCGGGGTCCTGGAAGTCGCTCGTGAACGTCGCGATGCCGAACTCGGCGGACGCGGTGCCGGTCGTGGCGAGCCAGCTGGCCGCCGCGACGAGCAGCAGGCACAGCATCCGTGCCACGCGCAGACGCGGGATGGGGGTCTCAGAGGCGGTCATGGAAATCTCTCCGGTAGCGACGACGCTCATCGGTGCGCCTTGGTCGAGTTGACGGTCGGCTTCGCGGCCGCGGCGAGCCCGCTCAGGCGGGCCTCGAGCGTGAGGTCCGGCCAGTGGCGGCGTGACAGCTCCCGCCGCGCCACGGCCGACAGCTTGAAGGTGAGCTTGATGGCGTTCTCACCTTGCTTGAGGACGGCCTCGCTGACGCTGCCCACCGTCTTGGTCGCGCCGCCGAGGCGCCCGGGCACGCGGGCCGACACCGTGCCACCGCCGCTGGCCTGCGCGGTGATCGCCACCTTGCCCGTCCGCGCCAGCGTCGAGCGCTGCGTCACGAAGACCTCAGACGCGGTCATCGCAACCTCTCCTTTGGCCATGATCCTCATCGACGTGCCTTGGCCTTCGTCAAGGTGACGCTGGACTTCGTGACCTTGGAAAGCCCACTCAAGCGAGCTTCCAGCGTGAAGCTCAATCGATGGCGTCTCGCGAGCTCCCTTCGCGCTGCCGTAGACAACTTGAAGGTGAGCTTGACGGTGCTCTCATTCCGCTTGAGGACCGCCTCGCTGACACTGCCCACCGTCTTGGTCACGCCACCCAGGCGCCCACGGCCACGCAGAGACACTGTGCCTCCACCATCGACCCGCGCCGTGATCGCCACCTTGCCCGTCCGCGCCAACACCGAGCGCTGTGCCGACGAAAGCCTCGTCACGCCCAGCTTCTTGACCAGCTTCTTCGGAGCCGCGTTCCCTTCGCCGACCACACGGGGACTCGTCGGCTCCACTGCTGCCGGCGTCGGCGTCGCGGCCGCCTGGCAGTCATCGCCCCGGCACCGATCGCTGGGCGGCGCCGGCTCCAAGAACCCGCCGTCCACCCGGACGTCGTAGACGTCGTACTCCTGGGCATCGCGATCCGAGGAGATCAACGCCGACCGCGTCATCACGAAGACGTTGCGGCCGTCGTCGCTGACGTCGCCGACATAGGAGTTGGTGTCCCCCCGGCCCGCGGTCAGCAACGACACCTTGCCGCGGTCATAGAGGTAGACATCCACCGCCGACGTCTGGTCGTTGGGATCGAGGCGATCCGACGACGTGAACACCACGCGCCCATCGAGCGTGAACGCACGGCCATGGGTCATGCCCCCACTCGGGAAGCCGGGCCCTTGGGCATCGATGTCCGCCGAGCCGGTCGACGGCGAGCCGTCGGGGCGGCAGGAGACGCACGCGACCTCCTGGGTCTGCGCGTCGTACCGGTAGATCTGCTTCAACCCATTGTTCGGCGCGCCGTTGACCGATGCCGTCGAGAGCAGCAACGCATACCGGCCGTCAGGCGTGACGCGGGTGAACCGGTCCCCGGCTTCGACCTTGGCGATGAAGCGGACGACGCCGGTCCCGCTCGACCAGACGTAGGCGTTCTGATCGCCGCTCTGGGCACCGCCGCCGAGCGCGGCGGTCGACGTGAAGTAGACGTGGGACATGTCGTCAGAGGACATCGCCCCGGGCAGATCGAGAGGAGCGCCGCCCGCCGAGGCGGGCGTGATCTGCGTCAGCGTGCGCGTCTCCAGCTCGAACCGGTAGATCCCGCCGCCGGGCGTCGCGTCGTCGGTGAGCTGGGCGTCGCTCTGGACGTAGGCGATCGACCCGTCGTGCGACGCGGAGATGAACCGCCCGTTGTAGATCGTCCCGCCGTCGCCCGTGGTGCGCTGCGAGGCCGTCACCGGCACCGTCGTCTGGTGATCGCGCACGTACAGAAGGCCTCCGTTGAGCCCGAACGTGTCGTAGAAGTACAAGCGCCGGGCATCGTCCGAGACGCCGTGGTTGCCCCCGCGCTCGACGAACGGATCCGAGTCGCGGTTCGTCCCCACGCCCCAGCCTCGTTGATAGGCCGCGCCGGCCTGCAGGACCTGGCTGTCGGGCACCGGCGTCCCGTCTGGGTACAGCGACATCAGCTCCAGGCTGTTGCCGTCACTCGCGTACAGACCGCCGACCGGCCCCCCGCCCGTGAAGTGGAACACCACGCGATCGAGGTTGGAGGTGGCGCCGAGCAGCTCCGAGGGGGTCGTGCTCAGGCCTTGGGACATCCAGGTCCCCGTGCCGAGCCCCACGTCGATGGCGTAGAGGTCGATGTTGCCGTTCTGATCCGAGGGGGTCGCCGGCAGGTTGGTGGTGATCAGTGCCCGCTTGTAGTCGAGCGAGAACACCCGCGGCGTCGTGATGCCCGTGTTGCCTCCGAGCCCTGCGAGCGAGAACGGGTCCGCGCTGACGGAGGTCCAGCCGGTGGCGGAGCGGCGTGCAACCGAGATGGCCGCGACGCCACCACCCAGCGAGATGTCGGTCGGAATGGCCGACAGGTACACCGCCGTGTTCCCGTCGTCGGCCATGTTCGACACGCGGTTGGCCTCGTTGACGTCGTCCGTGTTGCGGTTGACGATTTCCCACGCGCGACAGTCGGGAAGCGAACTGGAGCCCTGCTGAGCGCGAACGGCGGCATTCGGACAGGTGTCTGCTGCGACTGCCGGGGAGGGAAGGGCCCACGCGACCCCCAGCGCAGCGACGGCGGTGCCTGCCATGACCCATGCCCTGACCGCACGAAGGTTCGCGTTCGATGCTCGGTTCATCTGTTTACTCCAAGTCCTCACTTGAAACCCGCACTCGCCGACGGCGAGCGCCTCCCCAATAGACCGAGCCAAAGCATGAAGCCGCACGCATCCATGTGCGATGAGACACAGTCCTCCGACCCAGGGCGAGGACCGTAGACGGGCACGTATCCAAATGTCAAGGTCCCACCGTCAAGCCTGCAACTAGTCAAGGTTCTTGCTGCACCTCCGCTGCAGAAGATCTCCGCTATGAAGGCGTTCCCGGGATGCCGCCCTTGACTCGACGCTCGGCAGCGGACGTCCGGTTACGCGGGCGCCTCACCGCCGCCCGCAACGGGCGGCTCGGCGCTCCATGGGAAGTCGATCCAGCGATCGGTGTGTCGCCAGACGTAGTCGCACTTGACCACGGAATGGGGCTTCTCATAGAGCACGGCGGTGCGCACCTCGGCGACCTTGCCCGCGCAGAAGGCCTGGACGACCTCGAGCGTGCGGCCGGTGTCGGCGACGTCGTCGACGACGAGCATCCGCGCGTCGCCGAGGTCGATGAGCTCCGGCGCGGGGGGCAGGATGAGCGGGACCTCGAGGCGCTGGTCGACGTCGGTGTAGAACTCGACGTTCATGGCGCAGGAGT
>WUUC01193449.1_pt1 | contig 11477 bp, 15 predicted proteins | sample 6278441 | NCBI WGS metagenome assembly WUUC01 (sample SAMN13675441, study PRJNA597444) | soil metagenome | isolation source: soil | place: USA: Washington | collected 2017-10 | reverse complement strand
GCCGACGATCCCGCCGCTGCAGCTCGAGACGCTGATCGATCTCTACGACGGGTCGATCGCGGAGCTCGAGAGGCTCGGCGACCCTGAGGTGGCCGAGCTGATCTGGCGGTTGGAGCGGCGGCGGGCATGGACGCGCGAGCTTCTCGCCAGACACCACGCGGCGCAGTAGGCGTCTAACCGCGCGGCTCCGGCTCCGTCGGCGGAAAAGTTGACTCTGGAGTCAACTTTCTGTAAACCCGGTCAGGCACGGTGCCTACAGACGTTCTTGCGCGCGTTTCGAGGGAGAGCGAGAGAGTGGCCGGGGCTCCGCCAGACGCGATCGAACCTCTCGTCGATCCGCAACCCGTGGAGGCGGCGCCGAGGGGCAGGCTGCGGGTGGCGGCGATTGCGATGTTCGTCGTCACTCAGGCGGCATGGCTGCTCGGTTTGTTGTGGCTGCTCCTGGCGCTCTTCCGTTAGCCGACGATCCGGGCAGCGAGCAGGATCAGCATCACCCAGGCGACGAGGCTTCCTCCCACGATGAGCACGAGGAGCCAGTTGACGCCGTGCCCGCCGTTGTAGCGTTCCGGTCGCACCAGACGTCCCCTCCTGGGTGGCGAGTCGAGCATCGGCATTGTGCCCCCTCGGACAACAGGCAAACCGGGCGACCGTGACCGACGACCCCTTCAACTGGATACCGCCGAGTCCTGAGGGGGCTCGGCACCCCGCCGAGATGCTCGAGCAGTTCGCGCGCGGGTCCGCTGTGCTGGCGTTCGCGTTCGACCAGGGAAATCAGGAGCTCTTCGACAAGGCGCTCAATACGCTGCAGATGATCTTCTCCGCCGCGTTCGACCAGGCGTTCGGGCATGGAGAGGGCACTGATGCCGCATAACCAGGCGGCATCAGTGCTGTCCAAACCCAGGGGGCCGGTCACGCGCGCTCTCGAATACGAGCGGGGGCTTCGCGCGGAAGTCGCGTCTCGTCCGGCGTTCTACGCCTGCGGCGAGAGAGCCGTGACCGCCACGGTCGACGCGATCACGACGAACGCGCCGAGCACCAGCGGGCTCCAGCCGGGAAGAGTCCACCACACCCAGGACACGACGAACATCGCTGCGTCGGCCAGCACGAGGGGGTGGGCGCGGCGAGCGCGTGCGGCTCCGAAGACTCCAGCTGTCAGGACGGCTGCGGCCACGAGCGGCAACGCGAGCGTCACTACCGTGCGCCGGTCGGCGTAGCCATAGCACTCGGGATCGCCGCCCGCGCACTCGGCCACCATCAGGCTGAGCACGCAGACGGCCGCGATGAGGATCAGCAGGCCGGCCCCAGCAACCCCGGCGGCAGCCACCCGGTGGCGTGTATGGGGTCGCCGCTCCACGTCTCGTTCTCTGCCGAAGTGAGCCGCTCGAGCGGCGTTAGACGATCGTCGCCCCCTCGAGCTTCAGCAACGCCTGCTTCCGGTCGAGGCCGCCGCCGTAGCCGGTGAGGCTGCCGTTGGCGCCGACGACGCGGTGGCACGGGAGGACGATCGGGATCGGGTTCCGGTTCATCACCGTTCCGACGGCCCTCGCTGCGCGGGGCCTGCCGGCTCGGGCGGCGAGCTCGCCGTAGGTCGTCACCCGGCCGTACGGCACCGCGGCCAGCTCGCGCAGCACCGCCGCCTGGAAGTCGCCGCCGAGGCGGAGGTCGGTGTCGAGCTCGAAGTCGTGGCGGCGGCCCTCGAAGTAGTCGTCCAGCTCGCGCTTCGCCTCGTCGAGCGCGCGCGGCGCGCGGAGGACCCGCGCCCCGTACGAGCGGGCGAGCCGCTCGACGTGGGCCTCGGGCTCAGCGTCGTAGGCGATCCGGCAGAGGCCGCGCGGCGTCGTCGCCACGAAGAGCTCGCCGAGCGGCGAGTCGACCAGGTCGTAGCCGACGTCCAGAAGACCCTCGGCGACGGCCGAGGCTCGGAAACGCTCGTCCAGTTCGAAAGAGACGGTCATGCGTGCTCCTTTCGCAGCCGCCGTACGCCCGAGGACGCTGCCTGGCGCGCCGCCTCGGGCGTCGACCCGAGGGCGTCGGCGATCTGCGTGTAGTCGAGGTCGTAGCCGTAGCGGAGCACCACCGCCGCCCGTTCCGTGGGCGGCAGCTCGGCCGTCAGATGCTCGAGCTCCGCGAACGCCGGCCGCTCGTCCTCGTCCATGCCCGTCTCGATCCAGTCGGCCGGCGCAGTGTACGGACGCTTGCGGCGGAGCTCGTCGAGCGCGACGCGGCCTGCGATCGTGTACGCCCAGGCCCTGAGATGCTCGCCGTGCTGGAGCCGGTCGTACGCGCGCAGCGCGCGCAGGAACGTCTCCTGGAAGGCGTCCTCGGCCGGCCCGCGGCCGAGCCGACGGACGAGGAACGCGTAGATCTCGTCGCGACACGACTCGTAGAACCGCTCGAATGGTGGGATCGCCACGGCTTCCATCATGCGGTCCAACGCGGCCGACCGTCGAGATGTGAGACTCCCAACGTGGCGCCGGAGACGCGGTACACCACGAGTGACGGCCTCAGCATCGCGTACCAGGTCGTCGGCGAGGGGCCGCGCACGCTCGTGTACTGCCCCGGCTGGGTCTCGAACGTCGAGCTGGCGTGGGAGGAGCCGACGCTCGCACGCTTCCTGAACAGGCTTGCGTCCTTCTCCCGCCTCGTGCTCTTCGACAAGCGCGGCACCGGCCTCTCGGACCGCGTCCCCGACGATCGGCTGCCGACGCTCGAGGAGCGCCTCGAGGACGTGTGCGCGGTCGTGGAAGCGGTCGGCGCCGAGCGAGTCGACGTGTTCGGCTTCTCGGAGGGCGGCAATCTCGCGACGCTGTTCGCCGCCACCTATCCGGAGCGCACGGAGGCGTTGATCGCGTTCGGCATCTTCGCGAAACGGGAGTGGAGCCCGGACTACCCGTGGGCGCCGACGGCGGCGGCACGCCGCAAGGAGATCGCCCTCGTGCGCCGCGAGTGGGGCGGCGAGATGGACCTGCACATCCTCGCGCCGTCGGTCGCCGGCGACGAGGCCTTCAAGCGGCGGCTCGCGACGTATTTCCGCCGAAGCGCGAGTCCGGGCGCCGCGGCGGCGCTCCTCGCGATGAACACGCAGATCGACATCCGCGCGATCCTGCCCACGATCGGCGTGCCCACGCTCGTGCTCCACCGGACGGGCGACCGCGACGCCAACATCGAGGAAGGGCGCTGGATCGCGTCCCGGATCCCCGGCGCACGGTTGGTCGAGCTACCGGGCATCGACCATCTGCCCTGGGTCGGCGACCAGGACGTCGTTCTCGACGAGATCGAGGAGTTCCTCACGGGCGCGAGGGTCGGCGCGGTACCGGACCGCGTGCTCACGACCCTCCTCTTCACCGACGTCGTCGGCTCGACCCAACGGGCCGTGGATCTCGGTGACCGCGCCTGGCGCGATCTCATCGAGGCCCACCACCTGCTCGTGCGCGGCGAGCTCGACCGTTGGCGTGGGCGGGAGATCGACACGGCGGGCGACGGCTTCCTCGCCGCCTTCGACGGACCTGCGCGTGCGGTGCGCTGCGCCCATGCCGTCGTTGCGGGCGTGCGCGACCTCGGCCTCGAGGTCCGCGCCGGCGTCCACACGGGCGAGTGCGAGCGAGTTGGCGACGCCCTGCGGGGCATCGCCGTGCACATCGGCGCACGCGTCGCAGCGGAGGCAGGCGCCGGCGAGGTGCTCGTCTCCGGCACCGTCAAGGACCTCGTCGCCGGTTCCGGCCTCGTGTTCGACGACCGAGGCTCGGCGACGCTCAAGGGTGTCCCCGGCGAGTGGCGCCTCTTCGCGGCCCGCGCGTGAGGCTCGCCGTCATCGGCCACGTCGAGTGGTGCCAGTTCGTCCGGGTCGAGCGGACGCCGGCTAGCGGCGACGTCGCCCACGCGGTCGAGTGGTGGGAGGAGCCCGGCGGCGGAGGTGCCGTCGCGGCCGTCGAGCTCACCCGGCTCGGAGGCGGCGCCGAGCTCTACACGGCGCTGGGCGACGACGAGCTCGGCCGGAAGGCGCAGAACCAGCTGACCCGCCTCGGCGTGCGCGTCCACGCGGCCGTTCGCGACGAGCCGACGCGCCGCGCGTTCGTCTCCGTCGACGGGGCCGGCGAGCGCACGATCACCGTGCTCGGCGACAAGCTCGTCCCGAAGGGCAACGACCCGAGCCTGCCCTGGCACGAGCTCGCCGACGCGGAGGCCGTCTTCTTCGTCAGCGGCGACGCCGACGCGCTCCGCACCGCTCGGAGGGCGCGGACGCTCGTGGCGACCGCGCGTGAGCTCGCGACGTTGCGTTTCGCCGGCGTCGAGCTCGATGCGCTGGTCGGGAGCGGGGAGGACGAGGGCGAGCGCTATCACCCCGGCGCCCTCGATCCGCCGCCGCGGCTCGTCGTGACGACGTCGGGAGCGCTCGGCGGCTGGGCGCAGCCCGGCGGGCCGTTTCGCGCCTCGCCGCCGCCCGGACCGGTCGAGGACGCGTACGGCTGCGGCGACTGCTTCGGTGCAGGTCTCGCCTTCGCGCTCGCCCGGGGCCTCGAAGGCCACGACGCGCTGGAGCTCGGAGCGCGCTCCGGCGCCGAGGCGCTCGCGCGCCGCGGAGCCCACGGTCGGTCGGGCGCCTCGGCTCGTCCCGGGCGATAGTGTCGCGGCGATGTGTTTCGAGCCCGATTCGCGCCCCCCGGTCCCGGTTCTCTCGGGCGCCGCGGTCTCGCATGACGACCTCGAGCTGACCTCCCGCGACGGGACGCGCTTCGCCGCCTTCGCGGCGCACCCGGACGAGCCGTCCGGCGCGGGCATCGTGGTCTTGCCGGACGTGCGCGGCCTCTACCGTTTCTACGAGGAGCTGGCCCTGCGCCTCGCCGAGCGCGGCCGCACGGCTATCGCGATCGACTACTTCGGGCGTACCGCGGGCGTGGGCAAGCGGGACGACGACTTCGAGTACAGGGACCACGTCCAGCAGACGACCCAGGAGGGAATCCAGGCCGACGTCGCCGCCGCCGTCGACTGGCTGCGCGAGGCCGGATCGAGCGCCGTCTTCACGGTCGGCTTCTGCTTCGGCGGCCGGAACTCGTGGCTCGCGGCCGCGTCGGGCCACGGCCTTGCGGGCGCGATCGGCTTCTACGCGATGCCCGCCGAGCGCCACGGGCAGCCCGGGCCGGCGCAGCTCGCCGAGCGGATCGAGGCGCCGATCCTCGCACTCCCGGCATTCGTCGAGCGGCACTCGTGACGGAGCACCGGACTCTCGGCCGCACCGGCGTCAGCGTCAGCCCTCTCTGCCTCGGCACGATGATGTTCGGCGCGTGGGGCAACGCCGACCACGAGGATTCGACCCGGATCATCCACCGCGCGCTGGACGCGGGACTCAACTTCGTCGACACCGCCGACGTGTACTCGCGCGGCGAATCGGAGGAGATCGTCGGCAAGGCGCTCCGCGGCCGGCGCGACGGCGTCGTTCTCGCGACGAAGTTCCACGGCGTCATGGGCGACGACCCGAACGAGCACGGCAACTCCCGCCGCTGGATCGTGCGCGAAGTCGAGGCGAGCCTGCGCCGGCTGCAGACGGACTGGATCGACCTCTACCAAGTCCACCGGCCCGACCCGGCGTGCGACATCGACGAGACGCTCGGGGCGCTCACCGACCTGGTCCGCCAGGGAAAGATCCGCTATCTCGGACACTCGACGTTCCCGGCGCACCAGATCGTGGAGGCGCAGTGGGTGGCCGAGCGCCGCGGACGGGAGCGGTTCGTCTGCGAGCAGCCGCCGTACTCGCTGCTCGTCCGCGGCGTCGAGGCGCACGTCCTTCCCGTGTGCGAGCGCTACGGGCTCGGCGTCATCCCCTGGAGCCCGCTCGCGGGCGGCTGGCTCAGCGGTCGCTACCGCGAGGGGCGCGAGCCGCCGGCGAGCACGCGGGCCGAGCGCATTCCGCGGCGCTACGACCTGACGCTGCCGGAGAACCGGCGCAAGCTCGAAGCCGCCGAAGCGTTCGCGCGGCTCGCGGAGGAGGCCGGGCTGACGCTGATCGAGCTCGCGATCGCGTTCGTGCTGCGGCATCCCGCCGTCACGTCGGCGATCATCGGCCCGCGGACGATGGAGCAGCTCGAGAGCCAGCTGACGGCCACGGCCGTCCGGCTCGACGACGCGCTTCTCGACCGGATCGACGAGATCGTTCCACCCGGCCGCAACCTGAACCCGGTCGACGCCGGCTACACGCCGCCCGCGATCGCCGAGCCCGAGCTCCGACGCCGTTCGTAGCCTTCGCCGGGTGCGCGGTTCCCGAGAGTTGGGCCTCGCCGGTGGGAGCGGCGCGACCGTCACCGTCGTCGCGCGCCGGGGCCAGCGCCGGCTGCGGCTGACCGTGGGCGTGCGCGGCGGTCTGCGCTGCTCGGTTCCCGCGGGCACGTCCGAGGCGGAGGTCGACCGCTTCCTCGCCGAGCATGCCGCCTGGGCCGAGCGGGTCCTCGCCGACTGGCGCCGGCGTTCGCGCTCTCTCGTACTGAGAGATGAGGACCTGGGCGAGCGGGAGCTGCGGCTGCGCGCACGCCGGCAGGCCGAGGCGCTCATCGCGCGCCCGGCGCGCGAGCTCGGCGTCTCGCCGGGCCGGATCCGCATCGGCGATCCCATCAGCCGGTGGGGGTCGGCGTCGTCCCGCGGCAGCCTGTCGTTCAGCTTCCGGCTCACGCTGGCACCGCCCTGGGTCTTCGAGTACGTCGTCTGCCACGAGGTCGCGCACCTGCGCGAGCTCAACCATTCCGCGGCCTTCTGGGCGCTCGTCGACCGGCTCTGCCCGCAGCGGCGGGCCGCGCAACGGTGGCTCCACGAGCACGGGCCGGCGTTGCACGCCTGGGCACCCGCGGCGCCTCCCTCCGGCTAGCGCACCGCCCGGGTTCGCTCTGCTCGAGCGTCCCGGGCGCGCCGGGGCAGGGCGGCTCGAAGCCCGCGATCGAGCGAGCGAGAACCGTGGTCGGTGGGGATCCTGCGACGCGCGAGCCCCGATTTCGCTTGCCAGGTGGGGTATGGTGGGCTAAAGTGGTGGGAAGTGGTGACCTAACCCTGACCCATGATGCTTCTCGGCGCCCACGAGCACACGATCGATGACAAGAATCGTCTCACTCTTCCCGCTCGCTTCCGGGGATCCTTCGGGGAAGGGATCGTCGTCACGTGCGGCCTCGACGGCTGCATCTACGCGTACACGCGCGCCCGCTGGCAGCAGCTCTTCGACGAGCAGTTCGCCGAGGTCAACCAGCTCAGCGCGGACGGGCGCGCGTTCCTACGCTATTTCCTCGGGAACGCGCAGGAGAGCGACCTGGACCGGCAGGGCCGCGTGATGCTGACGGCCGGCCTGATCGAGCACGCGAAGCTCGAGCGCGAGGTGGTGGTCGCGGGCGTGTACGACCACCTCGAGATCTGGGACCGCGCCGCCTGGCGCGCGCAACAAGCGGAAGCCGAAGGGAGTGCGGAGCATGTTGCCGAACGTCTTGCTGCCAAGCGCGACTGACCACGTACCGGCCCTCGCAGAGGAGGTGCGGAGCGCGCTCGCGGTCGAACCCGGCCAGACGGTCGTCGACGCCACCTTCGGCTCCGGCGGCCACGCCGAGCTGCTGGTGGCGGATCTCGACGGGCGCGGACGCTTCGTCGCCGTCGACCGGGATCCCAGCGTGCGCCCGTACTTCGAGCGCTTCGCCCGCCGTCACGGCCGTCTCCAGACACGGTTCCTGCGCGGGCAGGCATCGATCGTCCTCGCACAGCTCGCAGCCAACGGCGTTCGCGCCGACGCGATCCTGCTCGACCTCGGTGTCTCGAGCATGCAGATCGACCGCCCCGAGCGCGGTTTCTCGTACGCGGTCGACGCGCCGCTCGACATGCGCATGGATTCGACCGCGGACGTCTCCGCACGCGAGCTCGTGAACGAGTCGAGCGAGCGCGATCTCGCGCTGATCTTCCGCCGCTACGGCGAGGAGCGCTACGCGAAGCCGATCGCGCGCGCGATCGCCCGGCGCCGCCGCGAGCGGCCGTTCGAGCGGACCGGCGACCTCGTGGAGACGATCAAGGCTGCGATCCCCGCCCCGGCGCGGTTCGGCGACGGCCACCCGGCGAAGCGCGTGTTCCAGGCGCTGCGCATCGCCGTCAACGACGAGCTCGCCGAGGTGGAGGACGCCCTTCCGGCCGCACTGGAGATGCTCCGGCCGGGGGGCCGGCTCGCGGTGATCAGCTTCCACTCGCTGGAGGACCGGGCCGTGAAGACGTTCCTGCGCGAGCAGGAGCGCGGCTGCGACTGCCCGCCCGACTTCCCGATCTGCGTCTGCGGCAAGGAGCCCGCCCTTCGGGCGATCTCGCGGAAGCCGATTCGACCGACGCCGCACGAGGTCGACCGGAATCCCCGCGCCGCCTCCGCGCGACTCCGGGCGGCGGTCAAGGCCTGATGGCCGCCACCGCGCCCTCGATCCCCCGCGCCAAGACCGCTCCCCGTTCGCGGCCACGCGCGAGGCCGAACCCTCGCGACCGTCCGGCCGCGCGTAGGCGCCCGGCGCCGCGCACCGCCCTCCTCGGAAGCGTCCTGTGGATCGTCGGGCTCGCGGCGATGCTCGCCGGAGTCGTCGCGTTGAACGTCGCCGTGCTGCAGCTCAACCTCGACGCCGACCGGCTCGCCCGCGAGCGCGCCGATCTGCGCGACCGCAACGCCTCCCTGCAGGCCGAGCTCTCGCGCGCCGCTGCGAACATGCGGCTGGAGGCGCTCGCCAAGACGCAGCTCGGTCTCGTCCTCGCCGAGCCGGAGCAGAGGACCGACGTCGTCCTCGACCCGTGAGCCGGCGGCCGGTCGACCGGCGGATCCGCCTGCTGCTGGTCGTCCTGCTCCTTGCCTTCGCCGCGTCGCTCGGGCGGGCGGTCTGGCTCCAGGCGGTACGCGCTGCGCCGCTCGCCGAGCTCGCGCAGCGCCAGCACCGTCAGTCGGTCGAGGTTCCCGCGCGCCGCGGGACGATCTACGACCGCGGCGGCGTCGAGCTCGCGCTCGGCGAACGTGCGCTGACCGTCTACGCGGATCCACGACAGGTTCGCGACCCGCGGCGCGTGGCGGCAGAGGCCGCGCGCATCCTCGGCGTCGACTCGGGCGCGCTCGTGGCCGACCTGGCCGACCGCACGAAGCATTTCGTCTACATCCAGCGAAAGGCCGATCCGACGCGCGCCGCCAGGCTTCTGCGCCTCGGGCTCACGGGCGTGGACGCGTACCCCGAGGAGAGGCGGCTCTACCCGCAGGCGTCGATCGCTGCGCACGTTCTGGGCTACGCGGGCGTCGACAACCGGGGGCTCGCCGGGCTCGAGAGCAGGCTCGACCCGGTCCTGCGGGGAACGCCGGGGAAGCGGACGTTCGTGAAGGATCCGATCGGCCGCTCGCTCGAGGTCGTCTCCACGCAGCCGGAGCGGGACGGGCGCGACGTCTTCCTGACGATCGACCACACCCTCCAGGCGCAGGCGCAGGAGGTGCTCGCGGACGCCGTCCGGCGCTGGCGGGCAAAGGGGGCGTCCGCGGTCGTGCTCGACTCGCGCACGGGTCACGTGCTGGCGATGGCCGTGGCGCCTGCGTTCGACGCGAACACGTTCGGCCGCGTCCCCTCCAGCCGCACCCGCAATCGCGCGGTCACCGACACGTACGAGCCCGGCTCGACGCTGAAGCTGATCACGGTCGCGGGCGCGCTCGCCGAGGGCCTCGTGTCGCCCCAGTCGCCGTTCATGCTCGCTCCGTCGATCCGTGTCGCCGACCGCGTCATCCACGAGGCGCACGAGCGGCCGACCCAGCGGCTGACCGTCGCCGAGATCATGTCCCAGTCCTCGAACGTGGGCACGGTCACCCTCGCCAGGATGCTCGGGGCGAGGCGGCTGTCCGAGTGGGTGGGACGCTTCGGGCTGGGTCGGCTGACCGGGATCGAGTACCCGGGGGAGACGCCGGGGATCGTGCCGCCGCTCGAGCGGTGGTCGGGATCGACGATCGGCACGCTCCCGATCGGCCACGGCATCGCCGTCACGGCCGTGCAGATGGCGGCGGCGTACGCCGCGATCGCGAACGGCGGCGTCTGGGTGCAGCCCCACCTCGTCGATCGGGTCGTCGGCGGCAAGCAGACCGTGCCCGTGAAGCGCAGGATCGTCTCGCGCCAGGTCGCGCGAACGCTGGTCTCGATGCTCGAAGGCGTCGTCGACGACCGGCTCGGGACCGGCACCCTGGCCGCGGTCCCCGGCTACAACGTGGCCGGCAAGACGGGAACGGCGGCGAAGCCGGATCCGCGGGGCGGCTACTCCGACTCGCGCTACGTCGCCTCGTTCGTGGGGATGCTTCCGGTCAGCAACCCGAGGCTGGTCATCTCCGTGACGGTCGACGAGCCCCGCGGCGCCATCTGGGGCGGCGTCGTCGCGGCGCCGGCCTTCCAGAGGATCGCGCGGTTCGGCGTCCAGCATCTCGACCTCGCGCCGGACGCTCAGGTCGAGGGCGGCACGTCGCAGTAGACTGGCCGCCGCGTTGAGCCTCGACCGTGTGATCGAGGTGCTCTCGCCGTCGAGCGTCGTCGGCCGGGTGCCCGCCCAGGTGCGTGACCTCGCGTACGACGTGCGGACGGTGGAGCCCGGGAGCCTCTTCTTCTGCGTGCGCGGCTCGTGCGTGGACGGGCACGACCTGGCGCGGGAGGCGGTCGAGCGGGGCGCGGTCGCCCTCGTGGTGGAGCGACCGGTCGAGGCCGCGGTGCCGCAGCTCGTCGTCGCGAGCACCCGCGCGGCGATGCCGCTCGTCGCGGCCGAGCTCTACGGCCACCCGTCGCACGAGCTCGAGGTCGTGGGCGTCACCGGCACGAACGGGAAGACGACCACCGCCTTCCTCCTCCACTCGATCCTGCTGGCCGCCGGACGAAAGCCCGGACTGCTCGGCAACATCGTCCGGCGCGTCGGCGCGGAGTCGCGGCCGGCCGCGCTGAACACACCCGAGGCGATCGACCTCCAGCGGCTGTTGCGCGAGATGCTCGCCGCCGGGAACCGCAGCTGCGCGATGGAGGCGTCGTCGCACGCGTCCGCGCAGGGGCGCCTCGACGGCGTTCGCTTCTCCGCGCTCGTGTTCACGAACCTGAGCCAGGATCATCTGGATTTCCACGGCACGATGGACGCGTACTTCCAGGCCAAGCGGCGCCTGTTCCTCGCCGAGCCGCGGCCGCCGGCGGCGGTCGGCGTCGGCGACCCGTGGGGCGCCAGGCTCGCCGAGGAGCTGGCGGGCGGGCCTGCGCCGCTCCTCACCTTCGGGCTGACGGGCGACGCAGACGTGCGGCCCGAGCGGCTGGAGCTCGGCCCCCGAGGTGCGCGCTTCCGCGTCGACGGGCTCACGCTCGAGACGGAGCTACGCGGGAGCTTCAACGTCGAAAACGTGCTGGGGGCGGTCGCCGCGGCGCGGCTAGTAGGCGTCTCCGACGGGGCGATCGCGGCAGGCGTGGCCTCGCTTCGAAGCGTCCCCGGCCGCCTGGAGC
>WUUC01074097.1_pt1 | contig 11477 bp, 7 predicted proteins | sample 6278441 | NCBI WGS metagenome assembly WUUC01 (sample SAMN13675441, study PRJNA597444) | soil metagenome | isolation source: soil | place: USA: Washington | collected 2017-10 | reverse complement strand
GGTTGAAGAGCCGTCGGGTCAGACCCCGGCCGATCTCGCTCGTGCCGCGGCTGCCAACATCCTGGAGTCGAACTGCGGTGGTTGTCACGGCCCGGCCCTGACGCCCGACCAGGCCTTCGCCGGCATGAACTACATCGACGACTTCGATCAGCTCGTCGAGAACAACAAGGTCCAGCCGTTGAACTCGGCCGGTTCGCGTATCATCCAGCGCATGCGCTCGGGTGAGATGCCGCCGACGGGTTCGGGTCCGCGCGTTGCGGATCAGGAGATCGACGTGGTTGCGTCCTTCATCGACGAGCCCACGTTCTGGCCGGATTACGCCGGTGCCGGCGGTTCCTGCGCGGATCAGCTCATCTCGTTTGACGACATCTACGAGGAGGTCGCTCGCGACTTGTCCAGCCTGGACGAGGACGACGCTCTCACCGCTCGTTATATCGTCGTCTCGAACCGCGCCACCGCGGGCGTTTGCGTCGACACCACGCTGGATCGTGACCGTCAGGCCATCTTCAAGCTGGTGAACATGCTCTCGACCGAGACCACGGTCGAGGAGCCCGTTGCCGTTGACCCCGACCAGACGATCTACCGGATCGACCTCGAGGACTACGGCTGGGAAGTTCCCGTCACGGTCGTGAACGCTGATGGCAGCACCACGGACTTCACCGATAAGTGGGAAGCCATCATCGGTAACAACGCCTACGCCGTTCCCTTCGTTGGTGACGACGCAGACGACGCCGTGCAGGATTCGGGCACGCTCGTTCCCGTGATGCTCGCGGACTCGCTCCTCGATGCGGCCTCGATCGGCAACCTCTACTACTCGCTGATCGACATCAACGTTCAGGACACCCTGGACAACTTCATCCTGAACGATCTCGACATCGACGTGGCCCAGAACCTCCTCGACGAGGAGCAGGTCCGCGCCGGTACGACTCGTTCGCGCATCTCGCGTCAGGACCGCGTGGTCCAGCGTGACGAAATCGGAATCCGTCAGGGCGTGCTCTGGCAGTCCTTCGATTTCTTGGCCGATGACGCCAACCAGAGCATCTTCGAGGATCCCTTTGGATTCGCCGAGGGTGGTACGGAAGCGATCTTCACGCTCCCGAACGGTCTGTTCGGCTTCATCATTGCGGATGAGAACAGCGCCATCGTGGAGGATTCGGACATCCTCCTCGACACGAACCAGAACAACTTCCGCGCCGTCACCTCGATTTCTTGCTCCAACTGCCACGCGCAGGGCTTGATTCCGGTGGTTGATGAGGTTCGGGACATTGCTCTGTCGAACGCCATCACCAGCGGTCTGAACAACGACGAGGTCGAGCAGCTCGAAGCGGTCTATCCGGATTCGCAAGAGTTCGCCCGGATCGTGGAGCGTGACAGCACCTCCTTCTTCCAGAGCGCACTGGCTCAGGCGAACGTTCCGATTCAGGGTGGCGACGTGGTGTCGCAGGTCTTCTTCCGGTTCGATCAGGACATCCGCCTGAACGACGCCGCGGGTGACCTCGGCGTGAGCCCGGAGTTCCTGGACGACAACCTGAACATCCTCGAGCCGGAAATTCAGGTTCTGGACGGTGGCACGATCGACCGCGACGACTTCACCCAGTTCTACGTGGTGAGCTTGTGCGTGCTGTCGGTGGTGAACGAGAACCAGCCCGACCAGGCGTTCTGCGACGCCGCGGCTGCTGATCTCGGCATCGTCCTTCAGTAAGCCCAATATCGAAGTGAAACAGCGCCGGGATTGAGGATACCCCGGCGCTGTGGGCCCCCTCTTATAAAAACGAGGGGGCCCGCCGCTTCACTAGAGTTTGGTCTGGGTGTAAAAGAGGATGGACTCGTTCCAAAATTTGAGCACCCCAAACCGTTCGCGGTTTGGGGTGTTTAAGTTATCTAAACCAAAACGGTTGAAGTCTCGGCATGGTCTGCCGGACAGAATCGCCGATGGGCCGTTCGTCTATCGGGCCCTGAGCGAGCTCGACGCGGATGGCGCGTGGGGCACATGGCTCGGAGAGCAGCGAGATGCCTCCGGCGTGACGCGGCCGGTGCTGTTGAAGCACACCGGCGAGAGCAACCGGACCCGTGCCGGTGCGGATACCCTGTGGCTCGAGGCGCTGCTGACGCTGCGGCTCGATGGTGCACAGGCGATACCGCTCCTGGATTACGGTGTCCTCGACGGGCGGCCTTTTGCCGTCTATGGCTTCGAAGAAGCCGTTTTTCTCTCGCAAGTCATCGAAGGCTTGCGTGAACGCGGGCGGCGGCTGCCTTCGGGCGTGGCCGTCGGAATCATTCTTCAGGCGTGTGAGCTGATCAAGCGCCTGCACAAGTTGACCCTCGGCGAAGATGCGCCGAGCGGGTTCGTTCATGGCTCCCTCAGCCCGCGCAACTTCATGTTGACGGAGCGGGGTGACGTCAAGGTCATGGGTCTGGTCGGGGTTCGCCCGATCGGCAGAGTCGTCGGGCGTGAAAACGTGTCGGCGTCGGCATTGCCCTATGCATCCCCGGAGCTGCTCGGCGGCGCGGCGGTGACGCCGTCGGTGGACGTGCATTCGCTGGGCGCGATGCTGCAGGAGCTCCTCGGGGACGGTTCGGCTGATACCGAGCGGGATGAGCTCGCCGTCATCGTCCGCAGCATGCTGGCGCAGGGGCCTACGGGTGGGCACGGCTCGGTCGAGTCGTTCGCCGCGGCCCTGCAGGACGCGGTGCGCCGAACCGGTACGGTGGTGGCCCGTCAGAGCATCGGCGCGCAGGTGCGCGGTGTGTGCGAACAGTATCTCCTGGAGCGGCGTCGTCAGGTTCGAGGCCTTCGGGAAACCGAGTGGAGCGACCAGCGGGATGCCGGGTCGCAACGCGCCGGCGTGGCGGGTGTTCCGGGCGGCTCGGCGCCGTCCGCGGACGAGCTCGAGATGCAAGCTGCCGCCGAAGAAGACGGCGCGGCGGGACTCGGTGCGTACCAGGAGGAAGGCGATGACGCCGTCACGCGCATCTACGACGGCGAGGAGCTAGAGGCCGAAGGCCCCGGGCAACCGCAGGCCTGGATGCACGACAGCAGCCCCGCGGAGGCCGTGCGCTCGGGTTGGTCGCGTTGGGCCGTGGTGACATTGCTCGGCGTGCTCGTGGCCGTGGCGTCGGGCGCTGCCTTCATGGCGAGCCGTTCGGTCGCGCGGACACCCATGCCAGCCCCGGTGGCGGAGGCCAAGGTCGCTGCCGCTGGCTCGGAGACGCGGCGGGCAGCGGTGTCGGAGGCTGCGCCCGAAGGCGCGACGCCGGCCGCAGCGGCACCCACCGCGGCTGCATCTGCCGGAGAAACCGAGGCAGCGGCATTGGCGGCAGTTCGTGGCCAGGAAGCCGCGGACGGGCAAGACGACGGTGCCGTGGCGGCGTCGCCCGAGGCGGGCGACAGCGAGGAAGAAGCTGCCGCGGACAACGCTGGCAAACCACGTGAACGGCGCGCGAATCGGCGCCCCCAGTTGCGGCGGGTGGCCGCCGCGCCGCGCCGAGCACGGGCGGCGCGAACCGAAAACACGCCGGAGCCAAGCGCTGCCGCGACGGCCCCTGCTGCATCGGCCGAGCCGGCAACGGTGGGCGTGCTCGATCTGCCCGAGGCAGAGGAACCCGAAGAAGAAGAGGCGCCAGCCCCGGCACCTCGGACACCGGCGCCTGCCGCGCGGCCCGCAGCTGCTGCGGCCGGCGATGGCGACCTCGTGATCGAAGAGGGCGCGCCAAAAACCGCGTACCTCAGCGTCGACGCCACGCCTTACGCAACCATCTTCATCGACGGCGAGAAGAAGGGCATCACGCCGCTCGTCCGCATGGAACTTTCGCCCGGTTTGCACCGGATGATCGCGCGAACGGAAGACGGAAAGACCAAGCGCTATACCTTGCAGCTCGAACCAGATAAGACGGAGACCGTCAAAGTTACCTGGGAGGAATGAGCTTCATGGGCCGCAGCTTCAAGGGCCGCAGCTTCGAGTGCGGCCAGGGTCGGCAGCTCGGCGCGTCGCAATCGGATCCGGTGCCGATGAGTACTGGATCTTCGCGCCAGGGCGGTGGTTGCCGCAGGTGGAGCACGCGGGCGAGTTGGGTTCTGGCCGTCGGCCTGAGCACGGGCGTCTGCTTGCATGCCGGCAGCGCGTCCGCCCAGGACGAGGCCGCGTCGGAGGAGCCCGCCGAGCCGAGCGCCCCGCCGACCGAGGTGCAGCTCAAGATCGATCAAGCGACCAAGCAGATCGAGCAGCTCGACTACCCCGCCGCTCAGCAGTCGCTGTTCGACGTGGTCCAGTCCGGGAAGGCCACGAGCACCGAGCTGGCGCAGGCGTACTTCAATCTCGGGTCAGTGGAGGCCGCGCTCGGCAACGATGTCGAGTCGACCGATTCGTTTTATCTGGCCCTGATGATTCAGCCTTCGCTGTTGTTCCCCGAGGGTGGCTCACCGAAGATCCGCCAGCGGCTGAACGAGGCCCGCAGTCGTGTCACGGAAGTCGGCGTGCTGCAGCTGCGCGGGTCGGTAAAAAGCGGGGTGCTGGACGTGCACCTCGACAACGATCCGCTGAAGCTGGTCAAGCGCGTGGACGTGACGATGACCCGCGGTGGCGAAAGCGGGAAGGTGACGCTCGAGAAGGGCGACCGCGGAGAAATGCGCGCCGAGGTGGAGTCCGGGGTCCAGACCATCCAGGTGGTCGCCTATGACGAAGCCGGCAACCAGCTGAAGGTCCTGGACGTCGACCCGGCCGCCACCAGCGCGGGTGGGTTCGAGTCCGTCGGAACGCCACCCTCCCTCTGGGGAAACTGGGGGCTGTGGGCGGGAGTTGCGGGGGCGCTCGCGCTCGGCGGCACCTACTTCATCATGGAAGCGGGCAGCCTCGACACCGATATCGAGGACGCGCTCGATGCACCCAACCCGAACCCCGCGGAGATTCAGCGGCTTCGGGACAACCAGGACCGGGTTGGAACCTACGGCGTCGTCGGTCTGTCGATGGCGGGTGCGGCGGCGGTGACGTCCGGCGCGCTGCTGCTGTTCGGCGGTGGCGATGAGTCCAAGGCCGAGGGCGAAGCCGAGGCCAAGCTCACGCCGAGCATCGCTCCTGGGCACTACGGCGCGCGTTTTACGCTGAAGTTCTGAGGATAGAGAGCGCCGGCGGTCATGGGCGGCAAACGAGCCGCCCGCCGGTGTGTTGGCTGAAACAGGTGTTTGCCATAGGGTGAGCGCATGTACCGCACGCTTGCCGGGCTGCTGTTGGCGGTGGCCGGCGCGCTGACGCTCGCGTGGCTGACCTTCTCGGCCACGGCAGCGAGCCCAGCCGACGTGAGGATCATCAATACCGTCGAGCCCGAGTCACTCGATCCGCAGCAGCTCACGAGCTCGGCGGGCGGGCGCATCGTCACCGCCACCTTCGAGGGGCTCACACGCCATGACGCCCGCTCCCTCATGCCGGCGCCCGGCGTGGCGGAGAGTTGGGACATCTCCGCTGATGGGCTGCGTTACACGTTTCACCTGCGCGAGCACAGCCGCTGGAGCGATGGTGTATCGCTCGACGCGAGCGACTTCATCTACTCCTGGCGCCGCATGCTCGCGCCGGAGACAGCGGCCAAGTATGCGTACATGTTGCACCCGTTGCGTGGCGCGCGGGCCATCCATACGTTCGACGGTTTGGCTCGGGCCATCGACGACAAGCTCCTCGGGCCGCTCACGGAGGAGCTGAAAAAAGCTCGCGCGGCGCCGCTGCCGCCAGAGGCCTGGCGGGCGTTGCTGGCGCGGCTGCCGATCATGGATAGCCTGCAATACAGCCAGGACCCACGCCTCTCGGGCCTGCTCGGCGCCGCCACCAGCCCCGTCGCCGCCGAACGCCTGGCAGAGTTCATAACGGCGCTGCCGGGCGAGGCCGAGCGGCTCCGGCGTTCAGCAGAGGATGCTCGCTCGCGTTTTGGCACGAGCCTGGGCGTGTACGCGCCCGATCCGCGAACGCTGGTGGTCGAGCTCGAGGCGCCGACCCCGTACTTCCTCGACATCACCTCCTTCTATTCGTCGTTCCCCGTGCCCCGGCACGTGGTGGAGAAATACGGGGAGGGTTGGTTTTTGCCCGGGCGCGTGGTGGGGAACGGTCCGTTCTCGTTGGAGGCGTGGCGTGTCGGCGATCGGATCCGGCTGCGCAAGAACCCGGACTACTGGGGCCGCGACGAGGTGCGCTCCGAGGCGATCGAGCTACTGCCCATCGAGAACGTGACGACCGCTCTGAACATGTACCTCACGCACGAGGCGGACTGGCTGCCGACGTTTTACCCAACGGACCTGGTGGGGGAGTTGAAGAAGCGCCCGGACTTTTACCTGCACGCGGGGTTTACCGTGTATTTCTATCGCTTCAACACCACGCGCCCGCCGCTCGATGACGTCCGGGTCCGCAAGGCAATCAACCTGGCGATCGATCGTCAGTCGATCGTCGAGCAGGTTCTAGGGCTCGGCCAGCTGCCGGCGGCTCACGTCGTTCCCCCCGGCGTCCCTGGGTATGAAGCGCCGCCGAGCCCGATCCGGCTGGACGTGGCTCAGGCACGGGCGCTCCTGGCTGAGGCTGGGTTTCCCGATGGCCAGGGTTTTCCGACGATCGGCATCCTCTACAACACGCTCGATCAGCACAAGAAAATCGCCGAGGTCGTCGCCGACCAGCTGCGCAGGAACCTCGGCATCGATGTGAGGCCTTACAACCAGGAGTGGCAGAGTTACGTGGCCACCGCGCGTGCCCTCCAATACGACATGGCCCGCGGTTCATGGGTCGGTGACTACCTCGACCCCAATACCTTCCTGGACCTGTGGATCACGAACGGCGGGAACAACCAGACGGGGTTCAGCTCGGCAACGTACGATGCGCTGCTGCATGCCGCGGCCGACATGGTTGTGTTCGAGCGTGCCCCCGAGCCGCTGCTGGAACAGATGAAGCAGCCCGCGCTGGTCCGCACGCTGCTCACGCGGCGAGCAGCGTCGGCTGATGTCGACGAGCGCCGCCGTCTGCTCGACCTGGCCCGTCTGCGCATTCTGGCGGAGGCTGAGGCGATCCTGGTGGCGGATGCCTTTCCGATCCTACCCGTCTATTTCTACGTAAATAGCGGGCTGAAGGACCCGCGCCTGCGGGGCATGTACACCGAGCTGGAGCTGCCCGACGGGACCCGCACCTCCAATCTGCAACCGTTGCACCCGCTGCGCGACCTGTGGCTCGAACGTTGATGCAGCTAGCGCCGGCGAGGGATAGATGGAGCGCCGAGTGACGCGAGGCCTCAGCGTGGCTGCCGTGTTGGTTGCCGGCATTGGCGTCGGGTTGGCGGCGCTGGTTGGGCCCGGTCCGGTCCTCGCCACGGCGTTGTTCCTCGGCGTGGTCATGTTGATCGCCTGGTTGCCTCCGCGAGCGGTGCGCGTGGCGGGCGCCGTCTGTCTGGCATTGCTCGGTTTCGGTCTGCTGCGCCCAGCGGCAGGCGCGGCGCTGGGAGCCTTTGTTGCGCTGGTGCTCGCGGCGGCCGCCTTCCGCTGGGCGCCGTCGCTGGTTCTGCGCCGCGTCGCCTTCGCGGTGCCGTCGCTCGTGTTCCTGATCTTCGTGACGACTCTGCTCATGTATCTCGCGCCGGGTAACCCGTTTGCGGACGAGCGGGTGGCTTCTCCGCAAGTCGAGGCGGCGCTGCGCGCTCAGTACGGCGTGCCAGAAAACGCCGTCGACTTCTTCGCCGTGTACATGCGACGCCTGCTGGTCGACGGCAGCCTGGGCCCATCGATCAAGGTTCAGGGCCGAACCGTCGAGGCGCTGATCTTGCCAGCGTTGCCCGTGAGCCTTTCCCTCGGTGCGCTGGGCCTGACGCTCGCGGTGGTGATCGGGCTCGTGCTCGGTGTCAATGCCGGGCTGCGGCCAGGCTCCAGCGTCGACTACGGAAGCATGGCTCTGGCGATGGCGGGCATCTCGCTGCCAAACTTCGTGATCGGGGCACTGTTCGTGATCGTTTTTGCGCTGAAGCTCGGCATCTTGCCCGTGGCTGGCTGGGGCAGCTTTCGCCATCTGATCCTGCCGGCGTTCACGCTGGCGCTGCCGTACGCGGCCTACGTCGCGCGGCTGGCGCGCAGCGGCACGCTCGAGGTGATGCAGCAAGATTTCATTCGTACGGCGCGAGCCAAGGGTATGCCGGAGCACCGTGTCGTGCTCGGCCATGCTTTGAAGGGCGCCTTGATGCCGGTCGTGTCGTTCCTCGGGCCCGCGGCGGCGGGTATCCTCACTGGCTCCTTCGTGGTCGAGAGTCTGTTCGGAATTCCCGGCATGGGGCAGTGGTTCGTCAAGGGCGCGATCAATCGAGACTATTCCGTCGTGCTCGGCACGGCCATCATCTACGCCTCGCTGGTCACCGTGTTCAACCTGGTCGTCGACCTGGCGTATGCCTGGCTCGACCCACGCATGCGAGCTGACACATGAAAAGCCGGCCGAACCTCAAAAAAAACGCCGCGGCCGCCGCGAGCCCAGCGCGCCAGGCCTTCAATCGCCTCAGGCGTAATCGTTTTGCGGTGCTCGGGGCGCTACTGCTCGCCTGCATTCTGCTCTCGTGTTTCGTTCTGCCGCCGCTCCTCGCCCTCGATCCGATCAGTGTCGAGCCGAGCCGGCATCACGAGCCGCCGTCGTTTGAGCACCCCTTCGGCACCGACAACGTGGGCCGTGACTACCTGGCGCGTGTGCTCGTGGGCGGTCAGACGTCGCTGCTGGTCGGGCTCGTGGCCACCTTCGCGTCGGTCACGGTGGGGGTGCTGGTCGGGTCCATTGCCGGTTACTTCGGTGGCCGGTTGGACGAGGTGCTGATGCGGCTCGTCGATTTCCTGTACGGCATCCCCTACATGTTCCTGGTCATCCTGGTGATGCTGATGTTCGCCGAGACGGCGCGCGGTGAGGCTCTGCCCGTCTTCATCGCCCTCGGCCTCGTGCAGTGGCTCACCATGGCGCGGGTGGTACGAGGCCAGGTGATGAGCCTGCGGCGCCGCGAGTTCGTGCTCGCTGCGCGCCTGCTCGGTGCGAGCGACGCGCGCGTCATCGCGCTGCACATCCTGCCGAATGTCGCCGGGGTGATCCTCGTCTACGCCACCCTGACCGTGCCTGCGGTGATCATCCTCGAGTCCTTTTTGTCTTTCCTGGGCCTGGGCGTGAAGCTGTCCTGGGGCCAGCTCGTGGCCGAGGCCGTCGGGGTCGTCAATCCCATCCGCTCGTTCTGGTGGCTCTTGTTCTGGCCCAGCGCCTTGCTGGCGCTCACGCTCTTCAGCCTCAACTTTCTCGGGGACGGCCTGCGCGACGCGTTCGACCCCAAGACCCGGGCGGCGGCATGAACGAACCCACGGCGGAGCACCCGCCACAGCCCGTCGTGCTGCGCGTGCGCGATCTGGTGAGCGAATTTCACACGGAGCACGCCGTGGTGCGCGCGGTCGATGGTGTCGGTTTCGAGGTTCGGCGTGGCCAGATCCTGGGGGTGGTGGGCGAGTCCGGCTGCGGCAAGAGCGTGACGGCGCTGAGTGTGCTCGGGTTATTGCCGCGCCCCCGCGGGCGCATCGCTGGCTCGATCGAGCTCGACGGGCGTGAGCTCGTCGGGCTGCCGGAGTCGGAGCTCGTGAAGATCCGCGGCGCTCGTGTGGCGATGATCTTCCAGGACCCGATGAGCAGCCTGAACCCGTACCTGCAGGTCGGAGAGCAGATCGCCGAGGCAGCGGAGTTGCATCTCGGGCTCCGGCGGCGTGAGGCCTGGCAGCGGGCGGTGGAGCTGCTCGAACGTGTCAACATTTCCGACCCGCGGCGCCGCGCTCTGCAGTACCCGCACGAGCTCAGCGGCGGCATGCGGCAGCGGGCCATGATCGCCATGGCGCTGTCGTGTGAGCCTGCGCTCCTGATCGCGGACGAACCCACGACGGCGCTCGACGTGACCGTGCAGGCCCAGATCCTGAGCCTACTATTGGACCTGCGGCGTGAACGTGGCCTGTCGATTCTGCTCATCACGCACGATCTGGGCGTGGTCGCGGCCACTTGTGATCACGTATTGGTCATGTATGCCGGGCGTGTCGTCGAGGAGGCGCCGGCGCGGGAGCTGTTTCGAGCGCCTCACCACCCGTACACGCGTGCGCTGCTACGCAGCGTGCCTCGCGCGGATCGGCGCGGGCGTGAGCCGCTTGCTGCGTTGATGGGCCTGCCGCCGCGGCTCGACCAGGGGCGGTTCGGCGCCTGCACCTTCGCTCCGCGCTGCGTGCTGGCTCGCCCGCGCTGCCTCGAAGCCGAGCCGCCGCTCGCTCCGACCACGTCGGGCCGGCAGCGGCGCTGCATCCTCGAGCCGTACGAGCTGGACGATACCCCGGGGGGCGCGTGACCACGATGCAGCCGGGTGCGTCAGGGTCAGAACGCAGCGGGCCTCCCATTTTGGAGGTTCTGCGGCTCGACGTGCGTTTCGAGACGCTGCACGGGGTCGTGCGTGCCGTCGACGGCGTGAGCATCGCGCTCGGTGCGGCAGAAACCCTGGCCATCGTCGGTGAGTCGGGCTGCGGCAAGTCGACGCTGGCGCGGGCCATCATGGGCATCGAGCAGAAGCGGGCTGGCGTCGTCCGCTTCGAGGGCCGTGAGCTGCCGAGCGGTGGCCGAGCGCGCCGTGCTTTCTGCCGCGAGCTCGGCATGATCTTCCAGGACCCGGACGCGAGCCTGGATCCGCGCATGACGATCGGCCGCGCCGTCGCCGAGCCCTTGAGCATTCACGAACGTGGCCTGTCGCGTCACGCGCGGCGCGAGGCAGTTCGAGAGCTGCTGCTGCGCGTCGGTATCGACCCAGCCGCCTACGACCGTTATCCGCACGAGCTCAGCGGCGGCCAGCGCCAACGCGTGTGTATTGCGCGGGCGCTGGCGCTCAGGCCAAAGGTTCTGATCCTGGACGAGGCGGTCTCGGCGCTCGACGTCTCGATCCGGGCCCAGATCCTCAACCTGCTGGTCGAGCTGCAGCAGACACTCGGCGTCGCTTACCTGTTTATCACGCACGACCTCGGCGTGGTCCGCTACCTGTCACATCGCGTGGCGGTGATGTACCTCGGTCAGGTCGTCGAGGAGGCGGAAACCGAAGCTTTGTTCGAGCAGCCTGCGCACCCCTATACGCGTGCTTTGCTCGCCTCCGTGCTGCGCGCCGACGCCGATGCACCGCCGCCCACCGCTGCGATCGCGGGGGACGTGCCGTCACCGCTCAAGCTGCCAACGGGCTGCCGCTTTCAGACGCGTTGCCCCGAGGTGTTCGGGCGCTGCTCGGCGGAAGCGCCGCCGCTGTATACGCTGGCTCGAGCCAGCGAGAGCTCCGCCCCGGAAACGCCTGCAGCAATCCGCTCGGCACGCTGTTTTCTGTGGGACCCCGACCGCGTCCCGCGCCACTGATGCAGGGGGTCGAAACTCGATGCGGGCTCGAGCCTACTCGCCGTCAGTCCCAGCAGATCTGATTCCGCCCCCGGTGTTTGGCGCGGT
>WUUC01050391.1_pt1 | contig 11478 bp, 8 predicted proteins | sample 6278441 | NCBI WGS metagenome assembly WUUC01 (sample SAMN13675441, study PRJNA597444) | soil metagenome | isolation source: soil | place: USA: Washington | collected 2017-10 | reverse complement strand
TGCGCAAGCGCTCCGCGAAGCCTTCATTCGTTACTTTGAGCAGCATGGCCATTACGCCGTGCCGAGCTCGCCCCTGATTCCTCAGGCCGATCCCACGCTGCTTTTCACCAATGCGGGCATGAACCAATTCAAGCGGGTGTTCCTTGGACAGGAAACGCGGCAGTATACCCGCGCGGTTTCAGCGCAAAAATGTCTGCGGGCCGGCGGGAAGCACAATGATCTGGAAAACGTCGGCTACACAAGACGGCATCACACGTTCTTCGAAATGCTCGGGAATTTTTCCTTCGGCGACTACTTCAAAGAGGATGCGATCAGATTTGGATGGGAATTTCTCACGCGAACCGTGGGCCTGGACAAGTCCCGGTTGTGGGTGACGGTGTTTCGTGAGGATGACGATGCGGAACAGCTGTGGAAGAAGATCGGGATCCCTCCTGCGCGTATCCTTCGTTGCGATGAAAAGGACAACTTTTGGCAGATGGCGGATACCGGGCCGTGCGGACCCTGTTCGGAAATTCATTTTGATCAAGGGGAGGCCGTCCCCGGGGACGATCGGCCAAACGGCGAAGGCGACCGGGTGATCGAGATTTGGAACCTCGTCTTTATGCAGTTCAATCGAGATGCCTCCGGCAAGCTGCATCCATTGCCTAAACCCAGCATCGATACGGGCATGGGCTTGGAGCGGCTATCGGCTGTGGCTCAGGGGGTGTTCAGCAACTATGACAGCGATCTCTTCACGCCGCTGCTCACGGCGATTGCCAACCGGGCCGGCACGTCGTACGGGCTCACAGAGCAAGCCGATCGCTCGCTGCGGGTCGTGGCGGATCATCTGCGTGCCATCACCTTTCTCATGGCCGACGGCATCCTTCCTTCGAACGAAGGACGCGGATACGTGCTCCGACGCATTCTGCGCCGAGCGGCTCGCCATGGACGCTTACTGGGCATCGTGGAGCCGTTCCTCCATGAATTGACGGGCGCCGTCGTCCAACAGATGGGTGAGGCCTATCCCGAAGTCCGCAGCGCTGCCCTCACTGTGGCCGAAGCGACGAAGGGCGAAGAGGAGCGTTTCATCGCCACGCTCGATCAAGGCTTGCCGATCTTGAACGATTTGATCGCCAAGACCCGTTCGGCCGGCCGCACGTTGCTGCCCGGACCTGATGTGTTCAAGCTCTACGACACCTACGGATTTCCTATGGATCTGATTGCCGAAGCTTGTAAAGAGCAGGGGATGACCGTCGATGAAGCGGGTTTCGACGCGGCCATTGAGGAGCAGCGTAACCGGGCGAGAAAGACCGGAGGATTTGAGCAAGAAACCGCCAGGCCGGCAGTCGCGGATTTGGCGAAACGGCTGGGGACCACCACCTTTGTCGGTTACGACCGGCTGGAATCCGACAGCCTGGTGCAAGCCATTCTCAAGACCGACCGCCTCGTCAAGGAAGCGCAGGAGGGCGATGAGATCGAGGTGGTGTTGGATGTCACGCCGTTTTACGCGGAAGGCGGCGGCCAGGTGGGCGACCAGGGAGTGCTCATCGGGGCGGAAGGCCGCCTCGACATCAAGGAGACCACCCGCCCCGTGCCGACGCTGATTTTGCACAAGGGCACGGTGACGAAGGGGCGGATCCGGGAGGGCGAACAGCTCCATCTCTCGGTGAACAGAACGACTCGAGGGGATGCGGCCAGAAATCATACCGCCACGCACTTGGTGCATGCCGCCTTGCGCGAGCTGCTCGGACCCCACGTGAAGCAGTTCGGCTCGCTCGTGGCCCCCAATCGCCTTCGATTCGATTTCGCCCATTTCAGGCCCCTGTCGTCGAGGGATATCGATGAGATTGAAACCGTGGTCAACAGTGAAATCCGCAGGAACGAAACGGTCAAAGCCGAAGTCATGAGCATCCAGGATGCCGTGGCCAAAGGCGCGTTGGCTTTCTTCGGTGACAAGTATGGCGAGCAGGTGCGGGTGGTGACGGTCGATTCCTTCAGCAAGGAGCTCTGCGGCGGGACACACTGCCGCCACACGGGCGAAATCGGTCTCTTCCGGGTCGTGTCCGAGACGGGAGTGGCGGCCGGGGTGAGGCGGATCGAGGCGCAGACCGGTAGTGGCGCCATGGCAATGATGAAAAAGCTGGAAGCGGAAGTCAGGGAATTATCGGATGTGCTGAAGGTGGGGCCGTCCGAGTTGGTGGCCAAGACGCGAAAAGTCATGGCGCAACTAAAAGACAAGGAACGTGAGCTGGAGGAGCTCAAACTCAAGATCGCAAGCGGGTCCGGCGCAGCCGCGACGGAAAAGCAGATCGCCGGTGTTTCCGTCCACGTCCAACGGACGGATGGATTGGACATGAATGCGATGCGCGCGTTGGCTGATCAATTGCGCGACAAGCTCAAGAGCGGGGTGGTCGCATTAGGTGCGGCAACCGCGGACGGTAAAGTGTCGTTGCTTGTGGTGGTGACCAAGGATCTCACCGGGAGGGTCAAGGCCGGTGACCTGATCAAACCGATGGCTGCTGAGGTGGGCGGCACGGGGGGGGGACGCCCCGAAATGGCACAAGCCGGCGGAAAAGACGCCTTGAAGCTCGATGCGTCGCTTGAAAAAGTCTTTGGCTTGGTCGAACAAGCCCTCCGGCGGTAGAATTATGGCTGGCTCGCGGATACTCGCGTTGGATTATGGGACCAAGCGGATCGGCATCGCACTGAGCGATGAACTTCGTTGGACCGCTCAGCCGCTGGAAACGTTCGAACGCCGCTCGCTCGATCGGGATCTGAGCCACATCGCCTCCCTTGTCCGCACGCATGAGGTGGCCGAGGTGGTGCTCGGCTTCCCCCTGCAACTGGACGGCCGGGAAGGTCCAGCGATCAAGGCCATGCGGGATTTTGCCGCCCAGTTGGAACAGAAGTTATCCGTTCCGCTGGTGCTGTGGGATGAGCGATTGACGACTAAGGCGGCGGAAGATCTGTTGATCGCCGCCGATGTGAGCCGGAAAAAACGCAAAGGAGCCATCGATCGCGTCGCGGCGGCCATTCTGCTTCAAAGTTACTTGGCAAGCCGCGAGCCGCGTGAACGGCCGGTCGCCGAACACGATTGGCCGATGGTAGACAGCGCTGATGAAGCTTCGGAGTCTTCTCGTCCTTCTGCTGGCCGCGGTCGCCGTGCTCGGTCTGGCCGCCTATCTGATCCTGAGATGGGCTGAAGAGCCTGCCGTTCCTGCACGGCTGCATCCCCCATCGAAAACTGTCACCATTCCAGACCGGTCCACCTTCCAGCAGGTGGCGGCTCTGCTCGAGCGCGAACGGTTGATCAAAAGCCGGGCGGCGTTCGTGTGGATCGGACGATTCCGCTCCGCGGATCGAAAAATTCAGGCCGGTGAGTATGAGTTGAATCCGAGCATGGTCCCCGCGGAAATCCTGTCACGGCTTCTCAGCGGTCAAGTCGTGCTGCATCCTATCTTGATTCCCGAGGGACTGACCATGATGCAGATTGCCGATATCTTCGGCCAGCAGGGATTAGTTGATCGTCATGAACTCTTCCGGTTGATGAAAGATCCGGTGTTTATCGCCTCGTTGGGCATCCAGGCGGAAACCGCCGAAGGCTATCTGTATCCCGATACCTACAAGTTTCCGAGGGGCGTCAGGGCGAGAGACATCATCGCCACCATGGTCGACCATTTTCGGCAGATCTACTCGCCCGACTTGCAGGTCCGGGCGCAGGAACTCAAGATGAGCCAACACGAAGTCGTGACGCTCGCGTCCGTCATTGAAAAAGAATCGGGTTTGAATGGCGAGCGCCAAGAAATTTCCGCCGTTTTTCACAACCGGTTGAAGAAGCGGATTCCCCTGCAAAGCGATCCGACAGTGATTTACGGCTTGCCGAATTATGACGGCAACATTCACAAGAAAGACCTTTTGAGCCCGAGTCCTTACAATACCTACCGTTTCACGGGTTTGCCCCCCGGCCCGATCGCCAATCCAGGCCTGCAGGCCATCCGAGCGACGCTCTATCCGGCCGATTCGCGGGCGTTGTTCTTCGTGTCGAGAAATGACGGTACACATCAGTTTTCCGCGACGCTTGCTGAACATAATGAGGCGGTGGAAAAGTACCAGAAGCGGCCGTTCAGACGAGCCCTGCACCCGTCCCGCCTCAGCCGGGGATGAGACACGCGGCGATAGGAGCGACGACATGACCGATCATGAGTGGAGCCTGCCTCAGTTGATCGATCACACGATCTTACGTCCGGACGCAATGCGAGCGGATGTGCTGCAACTCTGCCGCGAAGCGAAGGCGCACGGCTTTACAGTCATTTTTGTCCCGCCTTGCTACGCGAGCGAAGCGGTAGAAGCGGTTGCCGGATCTGCGGTGCGCGTGGGCATCCCGGTCGGATTTCCACTGGGCGGGCATGCGACCGCCGGCAAGGTCGCGGAAGCTGTGGAAGGGGTTCGCCAGGGGGCCACCGTATTGGACATGGTCATCAATGTCAGTCGATTGAAATCCGGTGATCTTGCTGCCGTCCGGCAGGACATCGCCGAGGTCGTACTGGCCACTCCCGGCGCCGAGCATAAAGTCATACTCGAAACGTGCTATCTCACAGAACAAGAAAAGATCACGGCCTGCCGCCTCGTCGTGGAAGCGGGCGCGGACTATGTGAAGACTTCGACCGGATTCGGCGCGGGCGGAGCCACTGTGGCCGATGTGAAGCTGTTGAAGGCGGCGGTGGACGGCCGGGCTAGGGTTAAAGCGTCTGGCGGCATTCGTGATTGGAAAACGACTCGAGAATTGCTGGCCGCTGGCGCCGATCGGATCGGGACGAGCGCGAGTCTGAAAATCCTGAACGAATGGTCGGCTGCACGCGCGACGCAGTAGGCGCGACGTCGTGCGTTGAGGGGTGCTTCGTGTCCTAGATCAACTGCACTGTCTGTCAGCCGTCCTCAGTGATTGACGCGCCCTTGTGCGTCCCTTCTCCAATCGCGACACGGTTTGCGGCTCACCGTTCATCTGCTATAGTGCGGCCATGATGAAGCGCGTCATTGTGCTCGTGGTAGACGGACTTGGCGTCGGGGCCACGGATGATGCCGCGAATTACGGGGATGCCGCCTCCAACACCCTCGCGCATTTGGCCGAGTCCGCCGGAGGGCTTAGTCTCCCTACGATGGAATCGCTCGGCCTTGGGCATGTCAGTGCCATTCAAGGCGTGCGTTCGATGGCTCAGCCCATCGGTTCTTTCGGCCGCTTGGCGTTCAAGAGTCACGGTGTTGATTCACTGGTCGGCTTTTGGGAAATCGCGGGGTGCGTCTCGGAGGAGGAAGGTCGCACATTTCCAGCAGGCTACCCCGCCGAGGCTACCGCCGCGCTAGAAAAGGTCTTTGGACAGAAGGTCATTGGCGGACGCCTCTCTTCCGGCTACGAAGCGCTGAAAGAGTTTGGCGCCAATCATCTTTCGGCAGCCGCGCCTATCGTCTGGACAGACGGCCGCCAGACCTGTCATGTGGCGGCGCACGAGCGGGTATGGACCGCCGATGTTCTGTATCAACGGAGTCGTGAAGCCCGAAAGGCATTGAAAGATACGTGGAGCATGCGGCGTGTCGTCGCACATCCGGTGATCGGGGTGCCCGGCGCATTGCAGTTCGGTCCAGGCCGTCGGGACTTCGCCGGCGAACCGCCGGCACAGACGATGCTGGATATTCTGAATCGTGCCAGCCAAATCTTGATCGGCGTGGGTAAGGTGGGCGATTTATTCGGAGGCAGGGGCTTGACCAGAACAGCCCTCGTCTCGACCTGGAGCGATGCGCTTGCTGAAGTCAGCGGCATGTTCAGCAAAGTTCCACGAGGGCTTATCTTTGCGGCACTGGACGACCTCATTACCGCCGATCCTGCGCGGTCTGCGGCCGCGATGCAGGACTTCGACCGTCGGCTTCCTGAACTGCTGGACCAGTTGCGTCCGGGCGATCTCTTCATTGTTACCGGCGATCACGGACGAGACCCGCAAAAGGCCCACGCAATTCCGACTCGTGAATTCGTTCCTTTGCTCATCACGGGACCGAAATTGGCACAGGGTGTGAACTTCGGTATCAGACCCACCGCGGCAGACCTCGGGCAAACCGTGGTCGAAGCGTTAAAGGGCGACTCGCTGACGATCGGCGACAGCTTTCTCGATGTGCTGAGACCTGGTTAGATCTCAAATTGCATTTCTTCACACATCTCCATCACAGCCATGAGCTATGAAGAAAAATTAAAGGCGCTGGGATTAGAGCTGCCCGAGGCACCGAAGCCCGTCGCGACATATGTGCCTGCGGTTCAAGCCGGTAATTTATTGTTCTTGTCCGGCGTCCTGCCGATGCGGAGCGGTCAATTGGCATTTGCCGGGAAGCTCGGTCGTGACTTGACGGTGTCACAGGGCGTCGAGGCTGCACAAGTGGCGATCCTGAATGCATTAGCGATTGTGAAACACGAACTGGGAAGTCTCGACAGGATCAGCCGGGTCGTCAAAGTTGTCGGGCATGTTGCTTCGGCCGAGGGATTTACCGATCAACCGCAGGTGTTGAACGGCGCATCCGACCTTTTGGTAGCGATTTTCGGCGACAGAGGACGGCATGCACGGGTGGCCATCGGAGCGGCCGAATTGCCTCGACGGGCGGCGGTTGAAATCGAAATGATCGTCGCCGTATCCTGACCTTCCGAACGCGCTCAAGATGCCGTCCCGTGCGGATTCTGCGGCTTGACACTCGAAAAATCCGCTTGTTATAGTCCGACCGTCCCTCGCTTCACGCTGTACCCCGACTTCCCTCCGACTCGTGCGTGGGGTTCTCGTGCCACGCAGGGGCTCTCTAACCCATGACTTGTCTCCGCATGAAGAACTGGCTCATCGCATTCGGAACTGCCATTGTTTTCATCTTCGGGCAGCAGGCGGCAGTTGCCGCCTCCGCAGTCCAATTGCAACCCGCCAACGGCGTTCCGGGCGCAACGGTATCAATTACCGGCAAGGGATTGGGCCGTTTTAAATCCGCTCAGGTGAATCGAGTCCTGTTTGCAGGAGTCCCCGCACTGGTACAACGGTGGGATGCTGACGTGGTCGAAGTGAAAGTGCCGTCAAAAGCCCAAACCGGTCCGGTTGAAGTGGTGATCGGGAAGAAGAAGATTCCGGCGGGTACATTTCAGGTTGTCTATCCGAAAATTGTCTCGATTCACCCTCCCACGATTGAACCGGGTCATACGATCGAGATTGTGGGCGAGCATTTCGGCACCACAGCCGGCCCTCGAGATCCGAATACCATGTTCGGCGTCAACGATGTCGTCGTTGGCAATCTGGTCGTCCGGCCGCGGCGATGGAAGCATGACAAAATCGAAGTGGAAGTCCCCGCAAATGCGACGTCCGGAGACGTCGCAATCCGCTTGGCCTCTTCCGATCCTTTGCCTGATGGGTCCTGTTGCGCCCCCGTTCAGCACACGGTCAGCAATGCCGTTTCATTGAAGTTGATTCCGACCGTGCAGGTCGATCCGTTGGCCGGTCCGGTTGGGACGAAGGTTGTCATGTTCGGTCAAGGGTTTGGACGTGAAAAAACAGCTGTAGATAAAATTTCGATAGGCGGGCATGAGGCTCCGGTCGCCCAATGGAGCGACCGTGCCATCGTCGTGCACGTGCCACTGAATGCGGAAACCGGACCGGTGGTGTTGTCCCGCGCGGGTGAAGAGCGGACGCTGGGCACCTTTACGGTCCACGTACCGAAAGCCACGGGGCTGTCTCCCCCAAGCGCGCCCATCGGAACGCTCGTGAGGATTCAGGGCGAGCACTTTGGCGCCTATTCGGAGAGCGGCGCAACACCGTACAACTATACGGACTTTGATACGGGCCAAAACCGTGTGGAGATCGGCGGCGCCCCGGCCGTAATTTACCGTTGGCACGATGATCGGATCGATGTCTGGGTGCCGTTCAGCGCCAGAAGCGGTCCCGTGGTCGTCACACGAGGCGCTCCCAAACCGGCTCCGGACGGATCCTGCTGCGCCGATCGCGGTGTGGTTTCGACGACGGCGGGAACGTTCACACTTGTCGTGCCCCGGGTCGAGTCCTTTTCGCCCGCTTCTGCCGGGCTGGACGATGTCGTGACGATCAAGGGATCTGGTTTCGGCTCCTTCATCAAGACAACGGAAGCGACGCAGCCCGGGCTCGGAGAGGGCGCATTCAAGCGCAATCAGATTGAACTCGGGGAAAACGTGTCCCGTACGGAGGTGTTGTTCAATAACATCGGTGCGATCGTCCTTTCCTGGACCGACACGGAGATCAAAGCGCGGGTTCCCCGCCGCCATCTGTTCGGCATCGGCAAGCCGGGACAGTTCAATGCCGATCTCTCGACCGGTCCTCTGGTCATCCGACGCGGCTCTTGGGATCTGCTTCCCGATGGGACCTGCTGTACGCCGAAGAAATGGGTGACGCTCGAGGCCGGGACGTTTACCATCGAAGCCAAGGGCATGCCCGACCAAAGTTTTTTCCAGCCTCGACCCGAAGGCAGCACAAACGATTAGCAGGATGGTGACAAGCCCCGCCAGCTTCGTTCTCGCATCGCTCAGAGGCTCAACGTACAACCCAAAGTACACTTCGCCTCTGCGCTTGCTGCGGCCTAGCTGGACGGGGCTTTTGACCATCCTGCTGTTGTTCCCTTTCATTTTGCTTTTGAGCATCCTCATTGTTCCATCCACAGCGGCGGCCGGTTCCGCCCTCAGAGCGACCTCCCAGAAAACCGGAACCGAGGTCACGCTCATGAGCGTGTTTTTCCGTGACGCCAACCTCGGATGGGCGGTGGGCTCCGGAGGAACTCTGCTTAAAACGGTGGACGGCGGCCACAAATGGAAAAAACTGTCGAGCGGCACGCCGGCGCAACTGACCGGAGTGTTTTTTATTGATGAGAAACACGGGTGGATCATCGGGGCGAACGGAACGATTCGACATACCGTCGATGGAGGCGCCACGTGGGCGCCGCAGGCCGTCGGGACGGCGGCGTCTATGTACGGTCTCTCCTTTGTGTCACCGCAGGAAGGATGGATCGTCGGCGGCAATGGCACTATTCTTCATACAACCGACGGCGGGGAGAATTGGACCGACCAGTCTAGTCCTACGACAGCAGCGCTGTACGCCGTGCAGTTCCTGACGCCGACGCGAGGAACCGCGGTCGGCGCTGTAGGAACGGTACTCGCGACGGAAGATGGCGGGGCGACGTGGATTGCGCAGGAAACGCAAGGGTCCGTGACGCTCTTTGATGTATATTTTTCTGATCCGCTGACCGGTTGGGTGGTGGGAAATGCGGGCGCCATGTTTCACACGACCGATGGAGGGAGCCGTTGGGTCGACCGCACGTTGCCTTGTTCGCGGACATGCACCAGGCTGACCGACTTGCTTCGCATCCGTTTTATCGATCCGAAAACCGGCTGGATCGTCGGGGAACGGGGCATGGCGTATCGAACGGCCGACAGCGGGTTCACATGGGAAGAGCAGGGTGCCCTGGCAAACGTGTCACTCTTCGGCTTGTCTTTTCCCAACAGCGTGCACGGCTGGGCCAGCGGTGAGAAAGGCACGATCGTGCATCTCAAGCTGTCCCCATAAGATTGCTAACCGAGTTTGCCGAATCCAGCCTGCAGAATGCTGATGGCCGCGATCGCCGCCGTCTCGGCTCGAAGGATTCTCGGTCCGAGCGTGATGGTCTGGAAGCCCTGTTCCTGGGCAAGGCGCACCTCTTCCTCATTCCATCCGCCCTCCGGTCCAATGACCAACAACACGGTATCCGATGCCCCGAGTGCTGGCTTGATGCTGGTCAGCGAAACACCGCTCGAGCGCTCGGTCAACATCAACTTTGTCGCAGCGGCTTTATAGCGAACGGCCAGTTCGTGCAGGGGAGCCGGTTCATCGATCAGGGGGACGGCCCAGCGTTCAGACTGCTGAGCTGCTTCCAGCGCGATGCGCTGCCATCGCGCGATTTGATGATCCACACGCTCGGCCCGCGGTTTGACCACAGTATGGCGGGCCACAACAGGCGCGATCCGATCCGCGCCCAATTCGGTCGCCTTCTGCACGACCCAATCCATCTTTTCACCTTTGAGCAGGGCTTGCCCCAGTATCAGGGAAGGACCCGTCTGCGCCGGTGGAGATGTCCAATCGAGAATATGCGCGACCAACGCTTGTCCGGTGATCTCGGTGATCTCCGTGCGGTAGCGGCGACCGCGGTCATCCGTGACGCTGAGGATTTCTCCGCGCTGCAGGCGCAAGCTCTGCCGAAGGTGGTGAAGCAAAGGCCCCGTGATCCGCACGAGCGGCGGGACGATGGCGGCTGAGGCCACAAAGAACGTCGGCATGCTCTGGATGGAACCTCGTCGGCGGGGGTTGCGGCGTTATTCGAAAAACGTTTTCATCTTGTCGAAAAAACCATCGCCGTCGGCTTCCATCGACATGCCGCTTTCTTTGGCAAATTCGGTCAGTAGTTCGCGCTGCTTGGCGGTTAGTTTGGTGGGAATATGAACTTTGATCGTGAACAATTGATCGCCGGTCGTCTGGTTCTTAAGGCTCGGGATGCCCAGACCCTTCAATCGCAACACTTTGTCCGGTTGCGTGCCCGCCGGCACCTTCATCACGGTCGTCCCCTTCAAGGTCGGCACTTCGATTTTTCCACCGAGGACGGCGGTAACAAAGCTGATGGGCACGTCACACATGATGTCGTTGCCTTTGCGCTGGAACACCGGATGCGGTTTCACAGTAATGGCGACATATAGATCGCCGGCCGGCCCTCCGTTGACGCCATGCTCACCTTCGTTGGAAAGACGGAGACGCATGCCCGTCTCGATGCCTGCGGGAATGTGGACGGCAATCGTGCGCTCGCGGTACGTACGCTGACGGCCCTGACACGCCGGGCAGGGCTCCGTGATGATTCGTCCGGAACCTTCGCATTGCCCGCAAGGCCTGCTGACGCTAAAGAAGCCTTGCTGCAGACGGATTTGTCCGGCGCCTTTGCAGCTGGGACACGTCTTGACGGACGACGCTGACTTGGCGCCCGTGCCGTTGCAGTCGGCACAGGACTCCCAGCGCGGAATCTTCAGCTTGGCGTCTTTCCCGTACACGGACTCTTCAAAGGTGATTTCAAGATTGTATTGAAGGTCGTTGCCCCGCTCAGCCCTGGTCCCCCCACGCTGACCACCGAAAAAATCCTCAAAAATGTCGTTAAAGACGTCTCCGAAGCCCCCGCGACCGAAGTCAAAGCCTTCAAAACCGGGGCCTCCCTGACTCCCGGCATGGCCGAACATGTCGTAGCGCTTCCGTTTTTCGGGATCGCTGAGATGTTCGTAGGCTTCGTTGATTTCCTTGAATTTATCCTCGGCGTGCTTCTTTTGCGGCTCGCCGGTCTGAAGGTCAGGATGAAACTGACGAGCGAGTTTGCGGTAGGCTTTCTTGAGATCCTCGTCGGACGCAGTGCGTTCGACGCCCAAGGTTTCGTAGAAATCTTTTTTCGACACGG
>WUUC01037563.1_pt1 | contig 11481 bp, 7 predicted proteins | sample 6278441 | NCBI WGS metagenome assembly WUUC01 (sample SAMN13675441, study PRJNA597444) | soil metagenome | isolation source: soil | place: USA: Washington | collected 2017-10 | reverse complement strand
ACGGTGAGACCGCCGAGATCCTCGCCTGGCACGACGAGCACCTCCCCGCCGCGGTCGAGGCGTTGCACGATCGGCTCGGTGACGTGGACGGCCTGCTGTCACTGCTAGCCTTCGCACGCTTCTGCGGTCGTGCGGACTCGGCCGTGGACTGGATCGCCGACCAGACCCAGGACCTGCGCCGCACCACGCGACTATCACCGGACCGCTGGCGGGTCGTGGTCCAGGAGGCGTTGCGCCGCAACAGCTTGCTCGTCGCGCGGGGAGGAGACTTCCACTTCGTGCACGCGACCCTGCATGAGTTCTTCTCAGCACGGCACCTCGCACGCGACACGCAACTGAGCAAAGAACTGCTCTGGCTGGTCGCCTCCGACGTGACCCGGGTGCGCGACACCACGTTCATGGAGTGGGTCTTCGCGTTCTGGTCCGCGTGGCCGCCGTTCACGACGACCCTGCTGCGATTGCCGAAGAAGCGCGATCCCCTGTCCGCCTATACGTTCCTGGCGGCGCTGATCCGGCGGTGGGTCCGGATCGACCCCTCGGTAATCGAAGCCGCACGGACCCACCTGCGCACACTGCTCGCGGCCGGATCACCACCGGACGACCCGCTCACGGTCCCGTACCTGTTGGCCACCCTGAAGGACCGGCGCGGGTTCGACGCCCTCGTCGCGATCGCCGAGGACCCGGCGTACGGGGTCGACTCGGTGAACGCCGCGATGAGGCTGGTCAACCTCCGCGAGCCCGGTGGCACAGACCTGCTGGCCCGCGCGACCGAGGCGTTCGTCACCGCACCGGAACTGGATCGGTTCACCGACGACGACGCGCGGATGCGCCGCGAGGCCGCGGAGCAACTGGCCCGCCTCGGGCACCCACAGGCACCCGACATCCTCAGGCGTCTGCTGGAGGACCCCCGCACCGACGACGGCCGGACCCGTCGCTACGTGTGCGGGCTGCTCGGCGACCGCCCGAGCCCGCACATCGCCGATGTGATGACCGACCTCTTCACGACGGTCGCCGCCACCGACGCACGAGAGGACAACACCCGGGGTGACTGCGTGGACGTGCTGCTCCGCATGACCGATCCCGGCAGCGCGGACCGGCTCGCGCGGCTCGCGGCGGCGGGCACATTGCCGGGCAAGCAACGGGCGAAGGCCGCCATCCGGCTGGCGGACCTCGGCGATCCCCGGGCTGGGAACCTCCTCGCCGCGCTCACCGACGAGCCCCACGAGGAGACGCTGCAGGACGTCGCGTGGGCGCTGGCCAGGATCGGTGACCACCGGGCTGTCCCAGTACTGGTAGCCGTCTCCGAGCAGTCAGCGGTCATCTTGCGGTGGTGGCGGCAGGTGAAGACCGCGGCGACCAACGGCGATCCCCGAACCGCCGACGTGCTCCTCGCCGCGGCCAAGGCTCCAGGCATGTCCGCGTCACACGGGACCGAGATCCTCATGTGGCTCACGCTCGTCGGTGATCCGGCCGGTACCGAGGCCGCTGTGCGGGCCGCGGAGGACCCCGATATGGGCGGGGGCCTGTTCAAGCTGGCCGACGCGCTGGCCCGTCGCCACGACCGCCGCTTCACGACCCTGCTCGCCCGCTGGGTGGACCAGCTCGTTGACGAGGACTGGACGAACTGGGACGAGGACCGCCGGTGGGCGGTGCGTGTGCTGGCCACGCCGGAGCGGGTGCTTGGCGACGGGCTGCTCGCTGACTACGTCACCGCCCGGGACATCGAGCCGCGCCGCAGGATGCACGAACTCTACGAGCTTCGCTACACCGACCACCCCCGCGCGGTCGACTGCCTGCTGGCCGTGCACCGCGAGTTCGAGGCGCGGACCGACCTGGACGACGGACACCACTCGCCACGACGCCACGTGGTGAACCTGCTGGCGGAAGCCGGAAACCTTGTGGTGGTGCCCGCACTCGCAAAGTACGTCCGGAATCCCGACAGGTATGGCTCCGGCGGGCGAACACCGATCGAGCTGCTGGCCGGGCTCGACGGCCAGGAGGTCGCCGACACGCTGGTGGAACTCGCGCCCCACGCCGCGAGCACGGACCAGTGGCGGCTGGCGCACAAGCTGAGCGAGATGAAGGACCCGCACGCCGGCGCCGTGCTCGCCGAGTGGGTGATCGCGGCGACGGAGCACTGGCATTTCTTCGACGGCGTGGACTGGCGGTTCCGACAGCTCCGCGAGATCAACGACCACCACCTCGTCACGGTGCACGAGCGCCTGGTGGACCACGTCTTATCCGGCAGGTCCGACGTCACCCCCGACTGGGCGATCGCCGACGTGGCTGGGGTGGGCGGCCCACACGCTGCGGACGTACTCGCCCAATGGGCGACGGACCCCCGGTTCCGCAGGGCGGACCGAAAGAAGGCGATCCACGCGCTCGCCACCGTCGACCCCGCCCGCGCGGCTGAGCTGGGCCACGACACAACCACCAACTCCGCACCAGAACGACCACAGCCCACATCCCAGCTGGACGCCGTCTTCCAGTACTACAACCGCAACCGCGGCTGATCCGTCACAACGCCACAAGCCGCGGCTCAGGCCTCGAGCATGCAGCCGTAGGCCTTTGCGTCGCGGAGCGCTCCGCGACGGCAGCTCACTGGGCTGCCGTCGCGGTCGTTAAGAGAGGTTCAGTAGCGCAGCCAGTTCGAGGGAATCCAACCGTAGCCGTGCTTGGCGCACGAGCAGTGGACGGCGGTGTACCAGGTGGTGCCCTCCACGTCGTAGTGTTCCCTACATGGCCCGGTGACCTTCTCGCCCTTTGACTTGTACTTCCGAATTGGCGAACTGTTGTCGGGGTTCTCCCTCACGGGGGTGTCGTTGAACCGGACGTGATAGACGCATTCAGCGTTCGTCTTCGCCTCGGTAGCCGTGTTCATCACGTCGGCAGCCGGTGCGGCCGATGTGGGGCCTGCCGCGCCAACGAGGCCGACCGAAATCAGCATGATTCCGCCGGCGATCTTGTCGAATCTCAATGTGGACCTACCTCTCGAACCAGAGAATTTGGTGGGCTATAGCGAGTGCACTGCGCCTCGTCGCCGAACGAGGCGACGAACCAGGAGACGTGACGGGACGGCGTGGGATCATGAACCGATGCGAACTGGGGAGCCCTCACCACGACGCCTCACACTGTCGTGCCGCCGACGAGCCCTTGCGCGGGGCACGGCGCACGCCCGTCTCCTCGTCTGCATCTGATCAAAACAGAGGGAAAGCCGCCCGACTGTCGCTGCACACAGGCCAGCTCGCTGCGGTGACGCTGTCGTGTCGGCTCGGTCGATCAAGCAGGTGCCTGCGTCAGTGGCGCGGCAGGGCGTCGGTGCGCTAGCGGTCCCGGGGACTGGCCTCGGGGCCGTTCCAGGGGACGTAGGTGGCGGTTGCCTTGGATGGAGGAGTGAAGAGGCTCTCATCCGGGGCCGCGATGTGAGCGATGCGGACGTGGGTCACGGTCAATCCTCCGCCTACGCCGCGTCGCTGTTCGAATCCGTCCGCGCTGATGTTCTGCGACGATTCCATGGTCGTCGTCCGCCCGTGCCACTTGCCATCACTGCGTCGGGTTCCGACGGTGACATGGACAGCCGTTCCGAGCGGCAACCGACTGGCGTCGAAGTACACCCAGTGGCGGGCTTGCACGTATCCGCCGCACCGGTACAGCTCGGACTTGATCCACATGTAGTAGGTGTGCTTACCCACATGGCCGTCGTCCGGTTGGGTCTCGGCCACCGCGATCGGCGTTCCTCCGCACTTGCTGGACGCCGCCGCGCCCGGGACCGATCCCAGAGTCATCACCATCGCGGCCGCGACCGCAGCCACGGCCGCCGTTCGTATCCTCGTGCCTACACCTCGGACGTGCATCAGTTCCCATCTCTCTCGTAGGTCGAGCTCCGGGGCTATGGGCCGCGGAGGGCGACGTGACGACGTCGCTGGCACGCAGTCGACAGGACATCACCGCAGGTGGGAAGCGAGTCGCGCGCGACTCGCGGGCCCGCCGGGCATCCGCGCAGCTGGCGCACGGAACAATGTTGCGATGGCCAGCGCCGGCAACACCGATGCGGAACGAGAGTTCTGGGAGGAGTTCGACCGTGCCCTGCAACGGGCGGGCAACCCTTCGGCAGCGAAGATCAGTCGGGACATAGCGGCTACGGTGTTGGACAAGGACGTTTCCGAGTCCACGTTGCGTGACTGGATCCGCTACCGACGTTTGCCGAGAACCGCCGACAAGCTGATGATCATGATGCGGGTCATCGGCGCGGAACATCGCCGCGATTGGACAGCGCTGCTCGAACGCGCCCAGAACGCCCGCGCCCACGCAGCCGCGAACCCACCCGAAGAAGGTGCCCCGGAAACGGCACCGCCCGACCAGCTATCAGCGCCGGAACCAGCCCAATCCGACCAGCCAACCCAGGGGGCTTCCGGCCAAGCCGACGAGCTCGCGGAGGTCGTCACACCACCACCGGAGACCGCTTCCAGACGACGCCGCACGATCTGGTGGTGGACCGGCGGGCTGACCGTCGCGGCCGTCGCGGCAACCGCGGGTTTCGTGTTCGGTCGACCTGACGGCGCTGACCACGGACGAGCCACGCCATCGACGGCCGACGCGGTGGAGCCACCCATGGACACCAGTAAACGAGGCGTGCCCTGCCGACGCAGCGGCGACCAGGTCGGCGCACCCGAGTCGTCCCCGTCAGCGTCTCCCGAGCCACGGCCAACCGCGTACGCCAACGGGGGTGCCGGACGAGCCGAGCTAGTCCGGGAACAGCGCCAGTTCGTCTTGACCGACGACCTCGGTGACGGGTGCTCGACCATCCTCACCGTCAAAGCGGACGGGGCCGAGATGGGGCCGTGGGCCAACTCCTGGGGCAAGACCGGCAAGGTAAAGAACGGCCGGACGATTCCACCCAAGCCCATCGATGCGCCGTGGCTTGACCGGACCCGTCAGGTCGGCTTTCGGGTCTGTGTCGGCGAGGTCGTCGACGGCGAGATCGTCTTCCAAGAGACCGACTGCGGCCACTGGGTCACCATGCGCCTGTAGCCCGTCCAGCGAGAAGACACAACGTCGCGGCAGACTCGGTACCGACCAGGCCAGGCGCGATCGACTCCTGCGACTCCCTCGTGCCCGTGATGGTGCTGGAACCGGTGCGGGGTGAGCCACTGTTCTGCGATGTGGGCGACGGATTCCAGCCGTTGCTGCACGTGTAGAAAGGATGCCTTGCCCGCTTCCTGTTACACAGGTCGATGATTATCGTACTTGGGCGGTTCGGTAGGGACGAGGATCGACAGGACCCGGTCTCAGCGTCGACGTCTGATGGGCTGCTGCGCAAGCAGGACCCAGCCTGGCCGCGCTCGACGGCCTGGGCGACGACGACTGGATCGGGGTCGGGGAGCTGGGCAAGCGCATCGGCCGCGTGGTCGACGGCGACGTGCGCGCAGCGGCACATGCGGTCGATGCCTTCGCAGGCCAGGGCGTACCCGATAGGGTCGGTGGTCCCTGATCACCGCACGGAGGGGTGCGCGCGCGATGGTGGGTTCGCCGAACGGGGGACTGGATGCCGGTGCCGTCGGCGATTGGTGCGCACGTGCTTTTGCCGAGGCGTCGGTGGTGGCTGGACGGTTGCGGTCCGGGCCGGGCAGAGCGCACGGTGAACACATCGAGCGGGCCCTCGCTCTGCGGATGGGTGCCCTCGTCCAGCAGGCGCCGCCGTATCGCGCGCTCCGCGGCCTCCAAGCAGTCGCCGCGGACGGGTGGGCAGACAGCGCGGCACGGCGGTACGCGTCGCACGCACAGCTGGTGTTCCCTGCCCGAAGCAAGGCCGTCGACCTGCGACCCACCGCCCAGGGGTGGCTCGACATCGCCCCAGGACGCGCGTTGGGATTGTCTGAAGTCTACGGCGCCGCACCCGAGCCCGGTCCGGTGGAGAACGTCTTCTCCGAACTAGTTGACCGTGTCCGCCGCTATTTCGCCGCGCACTCGACCGTCGGCGTGATCGGTGACGTGGGCGCGGAGACCGGGCTGGCCCGGCTGTGTCTGCTGTTAGCCCGGTTCGAGGCGGGTGTGGTGCCGGAATCCGGCGCCACGGTTGAGCAGATCCACCGGAGCGTTCCCGATGACGAGGTACGCGAGCTGGTTGGTCTCGTCGGAAAGCTGCGCGGCGCCCTGGAGGGCCTGCTGGACCGGGCGGGCACCCCGCTGGATGTTGCCGAGCCCGTGTTCGTGCGCGGGTGGGCGGAGGGCGACCTGGTGGTCGGCGGCACGCTGGTCGCGGTGAGCCTCGGTGGCCAGGCCGAGGTGGGCCGGCGGCTGCGGCAGCTCATCGCGCACACGTGGCTCGACGTCGACGACCACTACCGCGTCCGCGAGGTCGGGGTGTACCTGGCAGTCCCTGGCACCCTCGTCACCTGGCCCGTCGACGACCTCGCCGCCCTGCTGCTGGCCGGTGCCGACCCGGACGCCGCCCGTGCCGAGTTCCGCGCGCTGACCAGACGGGAGATCACCGTGCCCAGGCCAGTGGTAAGGACGGGTGTCACGGTCCAGCACAGACGCGACTGCGCGATCGTCGCGACGACAATGCCCATCCCCGTCGTCGAGGACTACGCGATCCGCGACGACCCCGACGAACAGCCGCGTCCCGGCTGGTCGGTGACGCCCAACGGACCGACCTGCCCCAGCCGGGACCTCGCCGAGTTGGCCCTGCCGTTCTGCGCCGACCTCCCCGACGGCTGGCGGCTCGACTACGTCGAGGACCCCTACGACGACATGCGGCCACATTGGCAGGCCGTCAAGCGGCGCAAGACGTACAGCTCACCCGACGCCGACGCCGACGGCCTCGCCTGGCTCGACTTCCTCGCCACCGTGCGTGAACAGCCGCCCAGACCGGTGAAGAAGTCCACCCGGGCCGCACCGAAGAATCCCACCGTGTACGGGCCGGAGGTGTGGCACACCGTCGCCGACGCCGAGTGGACGTACTGGGACCTGTGGTTCAGCGTGGTGTGCGTCGTGGACCACGGCGACGACTGGGACGCCCTCGACGCGGAACTCTTCGCAGACTCCCGCTACAAAGATGCCGCCGAGCGGATGTGGTCGCATCTGGTCGACCTCAAGGACCGCCTCACCGCCGCCGGGATCACCGCGGCCGACCTCGCCGGTGATCTGGTCAGCGACCGCAAGACTGTGGTCAAGGCACGGTCGAAGGTACTGGAGGGCACGGGTGTCCGGCGCAAGGACCTCTCACCCGCGATGCGCGACACCCCGCGTGACCGCTACGCCATGCGCGCGCACTTCGGCAGCTGGGACCAGTACCCGGTCTCGCCGCGCCCGTTCTACAAACAGTTGTCCGAGGCGACCCCGTTCGACCTCGAAGCGCCGGGCAGGGGCCTCCCGACGTTCGAGAACGTCGACCCTCTGTTCGAGGCACTGGAAGCGTTGGAGGCCAGCCACGCCGACGACCTGCCCACCCTGTTGGCCGTCCGCCGCGCTGGGCTCACCACCAGTTCGCTGGCCCACCACCGCTGCGATAACTCCTACGGCGACCTCGGCCAGCACACCACAGAAGCCACGCTGCGCTTCACCCACACCGACTGGCGTGCCACCGGCATCGATCCCACCGTGTTCTGGCGTGACGTCCTCGAAGTGTTCACCGTGCTCGGCAACTTCGGCGTGGCGGAGAACCAGAACGAACTGATGACGAACCTGGGCGCGGACCGGGACCGGGCATTGCTCGACCGGGTGGTCGCCGATCTGCACGCCTCCTATGTCGCCGACCGGCTCGACCGGCCCGCGCGCGAGGTCAAGCGGTTCGGGGGTTTCGCCTAAGAGTGCACTTCGGACACACGGGTAGTGTGGGCGGCACAAGCGGGTCGAGCTCGTTGCTCTGACGCTGATCACAGCGGGAGGCCCCGCACCACGCGGTGGTGTGCGGGCCTCACACTGTGAGTTGGAGTTACTTGCAGAGCGCGGTGTCCAGGGCCGAGTCGAGATGCTTGACAGCGTCCTCTGTGGACGGAAGGGCGGTGACGGCGACGCTGGCGGCCCGGCCGTCGGCGGTGGCGGCGTTGACGATGGTGTAGCCGGGGGTGTTGCCGCCGTGGGACCACGCGGCGCCGCCGCAGCTGAGTTCGAAGGTGCCGATGCCCAGCCCGTAGCGGGGTTCGCCGGTGGTGTTGAAGTGCGGCGCGTCGACGGTCGTCTGCATCTCCTTGAGCTCCTGGGGCCACAGGAGCTCGCCGTTCAGCAGGGCGGTGAGGAACTTGTTGACGTCGCTCGGCGTGGCAACCATGGCGCCGGCCGACCATGCCATGGACATGTCCTGCTCGCTGACGTCGACCAAGTCACCGGTCTTGGTGGTGAAGTAGCCCTTCGGGTGTCGCCGCGGATGTCCTGCTCGCCCTGCCGCGGCCAGTAGGTGTCGCGCAGCTTGACGCGGTTGATGATCCGCCTGGTGATCTCCTCGCCGACCGGCCGGCCGGCGACGCGCTGGATGAGCAGTCCGGCCACGACGTAGTTGGTGTTGCTGTAGCTCCAGCCTGCGGTGGCCGGCAGCGTCTGCGCGAGGTCGACGAGTTGGCGCGGCTCGAAGTAGGTGTGCTGGAGCGAAAGGTAGTTGCCGACGAAGTCGTTGTTCATCGCGGGCATACGGCCGCGCAATCCCACCCAAGCCCATCGACGCACCGTGGCTTGACCAGACCCGTGAAATCGACTTTCGAGTCTGCATCGGCGAGGTCGTCAACGGCGAGATCATCTTCCAGGAGTCCGACTGCGGCCGGTGGGTCACGGTGCACCCGTAGCCCGGCCTCGTGACTGCGTTCCGAGCGAGCCGTCGCTCGCGTTGGTCGCGCACAGCCCGCTGCTCAACCGCGCGTACGTCCGTGCCGACCGGCCCTGGGATCGAGCACGACCCGCAGGTACCCCGGCTCGGCTCAAGGTGTTGCGTGAGGTGGCCATGGACGTCGGCGCCAAACACAACCAGGTCGTTCTCTCCTGGCTCATCGGCGGCGACGCCCCGACGACCCCCTTGGTGCACCACCCCGCACCGGGCCGAGCGCAAGTACACCTACCACCTGACCGGGTTCAAGCACGCGCACTCCACTGATGTGACCGTGTGCTGGCCCATCATGGACTGGGTCCGGGACGACACCCGCGCCGTCCGTTGACGCGTCCGGACCGGACCGGTCCTGACCTCGTCCTAGCGGACCTCCGCAGGGCGCGGACCGGACGCTGGCCCAGTGCTCTCCCGGACCGGAAGTCGGATCGGTCCCGGTCGCTGTAGAGGTCCGCTCCGCGTGCCCTCAAGAAAGTGTCCAGCGGACAAAGGGGTTCCTCCGCGTGGTCACGTGCATCGAGCATCAGCGCGGTCTACGTGGTTGTGGTGCCTGTGCTGACTGGGACGGAATCCGGCTGTGGTGAGCAGGCTGGGCCGCATGCTCGGTTCTCTCCCTGGGCGGCTCGGGCCTCGTGCTGGCGCCAAGTCGCGTTGGCCTTCCCGCCGTACTTGTAGGAACCGCTCGCGCGGCGCGGTGTGCGGCGGCAGCTTGGTGGACGCGTCCGCGCAGCTGGTGCCACGCGCCGATCTCGGCGATCAGAGACGCCAGCGCAATCAACAGTGCTGCGGTCGCGAACTTCTCGTGCCCGCGCCCGGACAGGGCACCGACGCGGGCGAGGTGGCGGGAGGCCCACCGCAGCTCGCGCGCCAACGACCCCAACGAGCTGGGCATCACCCGTTCGGGTGTCCGAGCGGCACGGTCGTAGGTGTCGAGCACCGCGCTGAGCTCGCCTGGCACACGCCCCTCCTTGGCCGCGGACAACGTGGCGAGAACTTCGCCGGCGGCGTGGCTGATGCCGTCTCCGTCTTCGTGGCCGGCGTGGAGCATGGCGGCGGCGCGGTTGACCACCTCGGCGGCCTCGGCGAGGACCGCGCGGCGGGCTGCGGGTGTGGGGTGGCCGGTCTCGGTGCGCGGGAGCGGGGCGGGTTCGTGGGTGGGTGTGCTGGCCCACCGCTCGAGCAGCTTCGGCCACGTCAAATCCCGGGCTAGTTTGCTCCCGGAGTAAAGCACCGGCGTGCCCTCAGCGGTCACGTCTGTGGGCAGCCCGACCGCGTAACCGCGAATCTGACGTTCGCTGGTGCGCTGGACGCGCACCACAAGGCCTTCCTGCTGGAGCAGCCGCAGGAACTCCCCACCATCCCGGGCGGCCGCCGCGGCCTGGCTCACCACGCGCCGAAGTTCGACGCGGGCCGGTTCCCCGCGCCCGGTGCGCTCGGCCTTGCCGACTTCGCGGCGCGTGGGGTGCCGCGAGGCGGTCCAATCGATGTCCGGGGTTGGGGTCAAACCCAGTTCCTTCTCCAACTGCTGACACGCCGCACGCAACTTGGCGAAGTCGTTGCGCGGGTAGACCCGTCGACCAGTCCTTTCGGACACGAGGGTGGCGACCAGGTGGATGTGGTCATCGGCATGCCGCACTGCGATCCACCGACAGCCCTCCTGCTGGAGTCCCGTGGCCGTCATCAGCCGTTGCGCGATCATGTCCCATTGAGCGTCGGTCAGGGTGGGGTCGTCGGGCGCCAACCGGACGGGGCAGTGCCACACGTACCCGGGCCTCAGCACGATCCGATGCGCCTTGGGGTCGTAGCGGTGCCAGCGCACCCACTCCGGCGCCTCCCGCGGCGGCTTACGCTTCCCCGACACACGCAACCACTCCGACCAGTACTCGACCTCCCGATGCGCGGCTGGGTCACCGAGTGCCGGCGGGATGGGTGGCGGGTTGGTCGTCGGGAGTTTGGCTCGTCGGGGCCATTCCTCCATCGTCGCGTTCAGCGGGCGCAGGTCGAAGTCGAACTCACCGGGCTCGATCACCTCCTCGCCTACCCGGACAGCGGGCAGCTTCGGCGGCTGATGGAAGCTCGGCGCACCGTCCCAGGAAGCCACCACTCGCGGGTTGCGGTGCTCCTCATACCGGCCCGGCCCGAACAGGTAGGCGATCAACCCCGCCGGCCGCCACCCGTACGGTTTCACCACGTGGGCGATCACGACCGCAGCACCTCCGTGACCTGGCCCAGCTGCTCGTCCGCGCGGGAAACCAGACGCCGCACCATCCGGAGCACCGCATCGGCCTGCTCGCGGATCGAGGCCACCTCGTGGGTGGAGTTGGCGTGCTTGGCGACGTCGTTCAGATTCCCGCCGATGTTCGCCAGCACGTTCCGCGTCGACCGCACCTGCTCAGCCAACTCGACGAGCACCTCCCGGCCGGCCGGCAACCCACTGAGCCGCCACCGCGCAGCATCGTGCGCGACCTCCGCCACCCACGCACCCGGACGCTTGCCCACCAACGCGGCAGCCGACACGATCCGCGCCCACTCCACATCGGTGTACGACACCGAGGTGCGTTGCCGGCGGCGCTCACCCTTGGCGTGCTCACGATTCTTCAACTCAGGCAGCAGTTCATCCTGCGGCCCGGTTCCCCCCGAAACCATTGCCGTTCCCCCGATTCGGC